>ENA-UOXV01006453-UOXV01006453.1-marine-metagenome-genome-assembly--contig:-NODE-6453-length-12289-cov-6.866274_pt1 | contig 12289 bp, 12 predicted proteins | sample MGYA00238165_ERZ766961 | MGnify/ENA primary metagenome ERZ766961 (study PRJEB28924, sample SAMN03173240) | marine metagenome | biome: Marine; feature: Water; material: Subsurface seawater | place: North... | reverse complement strand
AAGACGAAAAGATCTATTTAAGTTATCGATATAATCAACATCAAGGCCAATAATTGGCTGTATCCCTTTTTTTAAAGCCTTCATAGAGAATTCTAACGCACCAGATAAAAGTCTATAATCTGTTAATGAAATTGCTGGGATTTTATTTTCAACTGCGTGATGGATTAAATCATCAATTTTAATATTTGATTCACAAATAGAATAGTGAGAATAGTTTCTAAGAGGTATTAACATTTAATAAGTTTCTTGTCTTTAATAGTATATGAAAAATCGAAAAGGTTTTTATATGAAATATCGTGAGAAGAAACTACAAGAGATGTATTGAATTGTTTTGTGTAATTAACAAGTAAATCTATGACTTTATCTGAGTTAACCTTATCTAAATATGAGGTTGGTTCATCTGCAATAATTAATTGAGGTTTGTTCATCAATGATCTTGCTACGCAAACTCTTTGTTTTTGGCCATTAGATATTTGATAGGGAAATTTTAATTTAATATCTTTAATATCTAAAAAATTTAATAAAAAATCCAATTGCTCTTCCTCTTCTGATTTTATCATTAGGTTATCTTTAATATTTAACTCATTTAATAGGTAGTGATCTTGGAATATAATTCCAATATCACTCTTAAGAAAATTTGATGAATTAGAAATATTTAAATTTTTATTATTAATTAAAACTTTACCACTATCAGGCTCGTCTAAACCAGTTATCATATTAAGAAAAGTTGACTTGCCGCAACCTGACGGACCAAAAAGAAATAAACTCTTACCCTTTTCAAGATTAAAGTCTAAATCCCTAAAAACTGTTAATGTCTCAACTGGGGATACATAGGACTTATTAATTTTTTGAGTCTGTAAAATATTACTCATCTTAAAACTAAATTAGGTGAAATTTTATAAATGCGGAAAAGTGGAATGATAGAAGCAACTAAAATTGAAGATATAGCTATGGAAATAATTAAAGCTATATCATTAAATTTAATTGAATGTGGAAGGTTTGATAGGTAATAAATTTCATTATTGAATAAACTATAATCGAGAAAATATGAAAAGATTTTTTCAATCTTAGCTATATTAAAAGAGAGTAATATACCGAGCAAAGTTCCAAAAATAACCGATATGAAGCTGACAATAAAAGAATTAATAAAAAAGATTAGATTTATTGTAGAGGTGCTAACACCAATAGATTTAAGAAGCACAATATCTTTGTATTTTTCTTTGATAAAGAAAATCTGATTTGAAATAATTGTAAAGCAAGAAATGATAATTATAAAAAAAAGAATTATAAACATCACATTCTTCTCCGTCATCAAGGCTTGAGATAGAGATGCATTTTGATCTGCCCATGATAAAAATTTTAAATTATTTAAATCCTCTAAGAACAAAGGATTATTAATACCATTCAAATAAACGTCAATATTTGTCTCATCAGATAATTCTTCAAAATAACTCATATTAGAGTAAATGTAATACCTATCAAACTCGTACATTCCTAAATTGAAAATACCTCTGATAGTGAGAATTTCAGAATTTAAAACCGGGCCTAGAATAGTCATGTCATTACTTGAGGTATTTAAAGTAACTTGATCACCTACTTTAAGATTTAAAATTTTAGCTAATTCTACTCCAATGAAAACCCAATCTTCATCTAGGTATTCAATTTCAAAAAGATTTGTATTGAATTTAGGCATTAACTTAAAGTCATTATAAGAAAGACTTTTCATTAAAACTCCCTCTATATGATCATCTGAAGAAATGATAACTCTATTTTCACTGTTTTTAATGTAAGTGTTATTAGGATATTTATTTTTCAAACTCTCAAGATCGTTGTCGTTTGTTTCAATAAGAGTTAAATCTCCTTTAACACCAACAAGTGAAGATACTAATTCTTCTCTAAATCCATTCATAACCGACATAACTGTTATGAGAATTGATATACCTAGAATTAAAGCAAGTGATGATAAGATTGTTGAAGTTGAAAAAGCTTTATCTTTTTTTGAATTAAAAATATAAGCGACTGCAAGTTTAAGAAAAATTTTTCTCAAAATCAAATTTCTCCAAATCTTCTAAAGATTTTTTTTCGTTATTATTTGTTAACCGATTTACTAATTCAAATTTTCCAGATTCAATATAATTTTTACCTGCAATAATTGTCCAAGGAATCCCAATTAATTCTGAGTCTTTAATTTTTTTTCCAAATGTAATTCCTCTGTCGTCTAAAATAACATCTTTATATTTCTGGATTAAAAAACTACTGAGCTGAGAAATATTATCATCATTTAAGAGTTCATCTGAGACGATAATGTTAATTTTAAAAGGAGCTACTTGAAATGGCCATGCTATCCCCTTTTCATCATGATGAGCTTCTATAATCGCTCCAACAAGCCTAGATACGCCAATGCCATATGATCCCATGTGAAGATCTTCAGTTTTACCCTCTTTATTAGAAATTTTGGCTCCTAAAGGGTTAGAATACTTAGTGCCAAAATAAAAGATATGCCCTACTTCAATTCCCCTACCGACTGTAATGTTATCTTTAGATTTATCTATGAGAGTATCTGATGCTGAATAAAGGTTATTGATATCGTCATATGATAAATCAAGTAAATTGTCTGATGTTAAATTAGGATCATAGGCAATTTCACTTTCACCTGTGTTAGCAAGAATTTGAAATTCATGTGATAAATTACCACCAATAGCACCGGAGTCAGCCTTAACAGGTATTGGTTTTAGGCCTAATTCAATAAATGTTTTTAAATAATTTTTAAAAAAGGTTTGATAAGTTTTAAAAGCATCACTTTCATTTAAATCAAAACTATAAGCATCTTTCATAAGGAATTCTCTACCTCTCATCACACCAAATCGAGGTCTAATTTCATCTCTAAATTTCCATTGTATATGATAGAGATATTTGGGAATATTTTTATAACTATTAACATAATCGTTAAATAAGTCTGTTATAATTTCTTCATTAGTTGGACCATAGAGAAGTTCATTGTCATGCCTGTCTAATATTCTGAGCATTTCTTTACCATAGTCATCATATCGTCCACTTTTTTTCCATAAATCAGATGACTGAATTGTGGGCATTAATAATTCTTGGCAATTAATTTCATTTTGATTTTTTCTTACGATATTTTCTATATTTCTAAGCACTCTTAAGCCCAATGGGAGCCAAATATAAATTCCAGATGTATGCTGTTTGATCATAGAAGTTCTCAACATCAACTTATGTGAGATGATTTGAGCTTCTTTAGGTGACTCTTTTAAAGTGTTTATTATATAATTAGAAAATTTCATTTAATTAAGTTAAATAAGAATGCCTCATTATCAATTAATATTAAAGAAATAATTAAAGAGCCAACTAATGCAAAAATTGCTTTTACTAATAAATATGATTTTCCAGGTATTCCCATAACAAAATTTTTTCTTTTAATAGGTAAAATTATCATAAAAATAACCCACCAAATAATAAATAGAAAAAAAAGAAACCTCATATTATTGAGGTGTGTGCCATAATTTCTGGCTTTAAGCCATAAAATTTACCAAAAGCCTTTTTCGTCAAATCCAATAAATATTCATTAAGAGTTGATTCATTAAGATCACTTTTTAAAAACAATAATTTATTTAATAAATTTTCTTTAATTTCTTCAACAAGAAGTTCTGAACTATCATCAAAAGGGAAGCCTTTTTTTTTGATTTGCATATCTAGAATTTCTAATTTTTTATTAATTATTAAGTTAACACTAGCCGCACCGTTAAAAATCATTTTAGACCTCTCATTAAGAAATAAGGAGTCTAATATGATATTACTCTGAACAATAGGTAATTTAGAAATGATGTATTGATCAATAATTTTATGCTTTTTTTCTTTAAGATCTAACTCACACAAATCACCACTCATAGATATTATTGAATTAGTAATACCTAAATTATCAGCAATTTCCATATGGGATGTTAGATGCATATATTCTCCGTGCATAGGTATGAAGGACTTGGGTTTAATATACTTATACAATTCTATAATTTCTGTTCTACTAGGATGACCGGAGACATGAATAAATTCGTCCTGATCATCAATAATTTTGAGACCAAGTGAAGCAAAAGAGTTTTTAAGAAAGGATATAGACTTTTCATTGCCTGGAATTTCTTTAGATGAAAAAATGACATTGTCTTTTTTACTTAACTTAATGTTGTTATGAGTTTCTGTAGCAATTTTCATCAAAGCAGAATTTTTTTCACCCTGACTACCCGTACAAATTAATAGCGTATTATCTTTTTTAAAATCTTTAAATCGTTTTTCATTAATGATTTCAAAATTATCAATTAGACCTTGTTCGATAGCTGTCTGGACAGCACGTTTAACACTTCTACCAATAACAAAAATATTTTTATTTAGAGATTGTGCTGTTGATATTATAGTTTTTAGTCTAGCAATATTTGAGGAAAAACAGGTTACTACTATTCTTCCTTTTAGTTCTTTGAATATTTTATCAAAACTTTTTACCAATTCAGACTCTGATCTTGAGGAAGTAGTAACATTAGCGTTTGTAGAGTCGCCAACTAATAAATCTAATTGTTGATCTTTTAAAATATCATAATTTTTAATATTAAATTTTTTACCGACAACGGGGTTGGGATCAATTTTCCAGTCTCCTGTATGGTAGATATTACCATTTTTGGATTTAATAAAGACGCCGCATGGATCGGGGATTGAGTGTGTAGTTGGCAATAAAGAAAAAGAAAAATTATTAAATTTTATTTCTTCATATGGTTTAATGATTTTAAATTTGTTTTCAAAGTTTTGAACTCTATTAAATTTATGTCTTATGTAGGCAAATGTAAATTCTGTACAGTAGATAGTAAAGTTAATTTTATCAAAATAATACTCAAGACCACCAACATGATCTTCATGTGCATGGGTAAGAATAAGAGCTTTTGGTTTTATATCTTTATCGAGAAAATAAGATGGATCTGGAATACTTATGTCAACACCAGGAAGTTCATCACCAGCAAAAGAAATACCAGCATCAATAATTAATTGCTCACCACCAAAAGAATAAAGGTAATTATTACCACCAATTTCACCAATTCCGCCTATGGAAAAGAAAAAATCCTTTTTTTTATTATTTAAATGCTTAGATAAATTCATTAATTAAAAGTTCTCATTATAATATTTGAGGCCAGAAAAAGTTAAGTTCTTGTGAAATTCCATATCTTTAGTATTTTTTGAAAAGATAAAACCGTGACCACCTGTAACTACTTTTTTAAATTTCTTTTTAAAGTGTTTTTGTAATTGGTCAGCATATCCGTTTATCATATGAGAATATCCATTAAAAGAACCTGACAGTAAAGCATTTTTTGTATTAGTACCATAAGCTAATTTAGTAGGTTTAATTTGAAAGTTATTGATCAGAGATGCTGAATTGACAAGATTCTTATAGGATGTAGTCAAACCTGGCAATATTACGCCTCCTATGTAAATATTATTAACAATGATATCAATTGTAGTAGCTGTTCCAAAATCAATTACTAAAAAATTTTTTCTTAATGGGTAATAATATTTTAAACCGAGATAATTTATGATTCTATCTACACCCAATTGATTTATATTAACCTTTAGACTAACGATCTTTTTAAAATTATTTTTATTAATTATCTTATAATCAACATTTTTAGTGATAAATTTGCTAATAATAATTTTTGTAACTTCCGGGACGACAGAACAAATTAAAAAATTTTCGTCACTTTTGATGTCCTCTAGAAAAAAATTAATAATTGGATTTGTTAGATTTTTAGAATAATCAATATATTTAAAGGAATAAAGCTTACCTTTATTTAACTTGCACTTTTTTATGGAAGTATTTCCAATATCGATAAGTATAGTCAACGTATTTCTCCATAACTAATGTTTTTAATTAAATTATCCTGTCTTATTTTTAAAGAAAAATCTTTGTTTAATGACAATACTTTTACCTGCTCTGTAATACTATTATTAAAATGATGACTATAAGAAGTTGAATTTTTAATAAGATTTTTATTCAAATAATTAGAAATAGAGAGATTATTAAATTCATTAAAAATATTACTATTTAAATATTTTTGTAAAGAGCCTGATACATCTAATAAATTAATCTGCTTACCTAGTATTAAACTAAGGGATGTTGAGCGAAAATTTGTATTAGTAATTTTGTTATTAACATTGATACCAATACCTATTTTGAATGTGCATAAAGATCCAGTAATTATATTTTGTGTCAATATTCCCAATACTTTTTGATCTTTAAAATATAAATCATTAGGCCATTTATAATCAAATTTTATATTAAATTTTCTCTTAAAATATGAATGTAATAAATAACAGATAAACGTATTCATAGATGTAATGTATTTTTTTTTATAATTAAAAATCATAGTAAAATAAATATTACCTTTTGGACTATGCCATTTACGATTATATCGTCCAACACCATTAGTCTGGTTAAAAGATTGTATTAATAAAATATTTTTATTATTAACTTTATTTGACAGATAATTGGGAATGTCTTGCGTACTTTGGACATTATTGAATAAGACGCTAATCAATCTAGCTAAAGTAATTGTTTATAATAAAAATTATAGGGTCAGGATAAAATGCAAAAAAAGTTACAAACGATGCACTTAGAATGTAGGTAATATTATGGTAAAACATAGAATTTTCTTGAAGTGTGTCTTCACCCTCGTTAAAAAACATAGTTTTTATTATTCTTAAATAATAAAAAGCAGCAATTACTGAACTAAGAACAGCAATAAGTGATAGATAGATCAATCCTTCATTCATGGAAGCGGTTAGTATAAAAAACTTCGCAAAGAAGCCTGCAAAAGGTGGAATTCCAGCTAAAGAAAAAAATAAAACAAGAAGAGCAATTGCTTTTGATTTATTATGAGTCTTTAAGCCAGATAAATCAGAAATCAATTTTATCTCCCCTAAATTACTTCTTAATGTGAGCAAAATAGAAAAAACACCAAAACTAGTTACCAAATAAATGATTAAGTAAAAGAAAAATATTCCCTGTGATAAAAATTGAAAACTTAAGATTGAAAGTAAAATGAAGCCAATATGATTTATAGAGCTAAAAGCCAATAGTCTTTTTATGACAGTTTGAGTCATAGCGCCATATGCTCCAATTAGTAGTGAGAGAACACAAACAAATTTAAAAATAAAAAGAAGAGAACTGTAGGAACTTATGTCCATTTCAATGAAAAACCTAAATAAAAAAATAAGTGATGCAAATTTAGGAAGGGTCGCAAAAAACAGTACAGAAATTGTTGGAGAACCTTCATAAACATCTGGTGTCCAAATATGAAATGGTGCTGCTGAGACTTTAAAGAATAATGCAATAACTATTAAAGTTAAACCTATTTCAGTAAAATAAGTAACATTTTTAATTTCAGAAAACTGAATAGAAGCATTATCAAAATAGACCATAGATATTCCAAAGAGTAAAAAACCAGAGGAAAGCGCTCCAAGTGAAAAGTATTTAATTCCAGCCTCATTGGACTGAGAATTTTTTGTGTTAAATGCAGCCATAAGGTAGAGTGATAAAGATTGAAGTTCAATACCAATAAAAGCTGTAAGAAAATTATCACTTGAAATTAGAACGAAAGAACCAAGAGTTGCAAATAAAATAAAGAGTAAAAATTCATATCTATAAATAGATTCATTTACTAATGATTTATTAATCAGTAATAAATAAATACTAGTAAATAATGCAATTATTATTTTAGATAAAATAATAACATTAAAATCTTTTAACAAACTTTCTGTACCTTCAAAACTATCACCAAAGGAAATAAATAAATAAGCTATAAATAAGAAACCTATAGAGTTAATACCAGTTAGAATGTTTTTAGATGATTTGTAAAAAAGGCCAATTAATAAAGAAATCAATATTAATGATAGTATTAAGATCTCAGGTATGAAGCTAAATAAATTAATCATTATATAATTATAAGACCTACACTCTTATCTATTAAATTGAAAAGTATTTTTGGGTAAACTCCGAGTAGAATTACAAAAAAACCTAACAATGAGAAATATATAATTTCAATAAACTCAAGATCTTTGATTTCAGATAATTTTTCTTTTAATTCTCCGAAATTAACATTTTTAAATAAAAGAAGCATATAGGCTGCTCCTAATACTACTCCTATAGCAGTAAATATTGTCAGATAAATGTTGATACTGATTGTAGAAATAATCACAAGAAATTCACCAATAAATCCACTAGTGCCAGGTAATCCAACAGAAGCCAACATAAAAATCATAAAGAAAAAAGAGTATTTAGGCATGACAATGGATAATCCACTATAATCTTTAATTAATCTGGTATGTTGTCGATCATAAATAACTCCAACAATTAGGAATAAAGCTGCTGAAACTAATCCATGGCTGATCATTTGAAAATAGGCGCCGTTAATACCATCATTAGTCAAAGTAAATAAACCAATTGTTACAAAGCCCATATGAGCTACCGATGAATAGGCGATCATTTTTTTCATATCTTCTTGTCTTAGAGCTACAATAGAGGTGTAAATGATTGCAATACAACTTAATGTAAATATTAAAGGCTGAAAATAAATAGAAGCAAAATCAAAAAAAGGAATTGATAGTCTTAGGAAACCGTAAGCCCCTAATTTTAATAAAACACCGGCTAATATTACAGAACCACTAGTTGGGGCTTGAACATGAGCGTCCGGAAGCCACGTATGAAAAGGAAACATCGGAACTTTGACTGCGAAAGAGGCAAAGAAACATAAAAACAAAATAATTTCAATATTCTCATCAAAATTAATATTTTTAATTATATCTATATTTGCCGTTTGTGAAGCAAGAACTATATAAATAATTGCTAGCAACATTAAAACTGAACCGGCTAGGGTATATAAAAAAAATTTAAATGAAGCATAAACCCTGTTCTCACCTCCCCAAATACCAATTATTAAAAACATAGGTATTAAAACTGCTTCAAAAAATACATAAAATACTAATAAGTCTATACTTACGAAGACACCTATAACTAAACTTTCTAATAATAAAAAATAAATCACGTACTCTTTCACTCTTTTTTTTATTGATTTCCATGAACAAAGAAGACATATCGGAATTAGAAAGGTAGTTAAAAGTATTAAAGGAATTGCAATTCCATCCACACCAACATAGTAATTAATATCCAGTTGCTCAAACCAAGAATGAAATTCAATAAATTGATATCCATTTTTTTCAACATCATAGAAAAGTGGCAATAATAAACTTAAGAAGAATTCACCAATAGTAATCCATAATCCAGCGATTAAAATTGTCTTATCTTTAATATGGTTACTGTTAGTTAAAGATAAAGTTAAAGCACCTATTATAGGTGTTAAAATTAATAATGTTATGATAGGAAAATTAAAATCCATTATAAAATTGCAAAATAAAATATTATTGAAATAAAAAATGTAAATCCAGCAATAATTACAAAGGTATAGTCAAAGATAAATCCAGTTTGAATTTTCTTACAAAAAATTGATATTTTTGAGATCACTAAAGCGCTCCCATTAGGAAGTAACCGATCAATAATATTTTGGTCAATTTTTTTCCAAAGTATTAACCCTGAATTGTAGAAAGGACTCACAATATATTTATTATAAAATTCATCAAAAAACCACTTATTGAGTAAAAAATTATAAAACTTAGAAAATTGTTTTTTTAAATTTGCAATTTTTTCTAAATTTAAGGCATACATGTAGATACATAGCAAAATTGCAAAAGTAATCATACTTTTTGAAAAAATTGCGTAAATAGAAGAATGAGGGTGTGTTTCATTACTTAAAAATATTACCCCTCCCCAAAAATCAGAAGGACTATGTCCAGATAAGATCTCATTAAAAAAATAGCCAGCAAAAATTGATCCAAATGAAAGTATAAATAAAGGTATTAACATAATAAAATTAGATTCATGAATTTTTTCATAATCATAATTACCATTATACTTTCCGTGAAAAACTTTAAAAATTAATCTAAAAGAATAGAAGGCAGTCATTGCTGAAATTATTGCAAGTAATATGTAAACTAGAGATCCCCATTCATTTAAATTAAATGAAGCATTCAAAATCAAGTCTTTAGAGTAGTATCCTGACATATAAGGGAATCCGATAATAGCTAAAGTTCCAATCCACATTACAATTGTAGTAATTTTCATTTTTGAAAATAAATTTCCCATTTTATCCATATCTTGCTCGTCATGAACACCATGAATTACAGAGCCAGAAGAAAGAAAAAGTAATGCTTTAAAATAGCCATGAGTAATTAAATGAAAAATAGCTACATTGAAAGCCCCTAATCCGCAGGCTACAAACATAAATCCGAGTTGACTACATGTTGAATAGGCGATTACTTTTTTTATATCCTTTTGAAATAATGCTACTGAAGCTGCAAAAAATGCAGTAATTAAACCAACTACTAAAATAAAATTTAAAATAAAGTCTGACATAACAATTAATTCGCTAAAACGAACAGTTAAAAAAACACCTGCAGTTACCATTGTAGCGGCATGTATTAATGCAGAGACTGGGGTCGGTCCTTCCATTGCATCAGGTAACCATGTGTGAAAACCAAATTGAGCAGACTTGCCCATCGCGCCAATAAAGAGAAAGAAACAAGAAATAGTCAGAACATCAGTTTCAATAGAAATAAAATTAATAGGAATTGATTTTAAGTAATCTTTAGAAGCAATAATATCAGTAATAGAAAGAGAGTCTGAGTAAATATACAAAAGAGCAATACCTATAAGAAAACCAAAATCAGCTATTCTATTTACAAGAAAAGCTTTAATGGCAGCATTATTAGCTGTTTTTTTATGATGCCAAAAGCCAATTAAAAGGTAAGAAGCTAGTCCTACACCCTCCCAACCAAAAAATAATTGAACAATATTATCACTTACAACTAATGAGACCATACAGAAAGTAAAAAGACTTAAATAAACCATAAAGCGATTTTTAGATTTATCATGAGACATATATTCAATAGAATAAATGTGGACTAAAGCAGAAACTGTTAATACTAGGGTTAGCATCAATAAAGTTAGAGGATTAACAGCAATACTCCAATCCAGATAAGAACCTGAAATAAGAATCCAACTAAATATATCAATTACAAATGGACTCAGATCATCATTTACATAATTATAAAGGCACAACCAACTAACTATGGCACTGATACTAATTAATGAGGATGATATAATCTGAGAAGCTCGATCATTAATTAATAAACCTGCGGGATAAGTTATTACTGTAGATAATAACGGAATAAAAAATAGTAATTTAAATAATAACATTAATCTTTAAGCTCATTAATTTTGGTAATATCTATTCCGCCTTTATTTCTGAAATACACGACCAAAATAGCTAAACCAATGGCAGCCTCAGCTGCAGCAATAGTTAAAATAAAAATTGAAAATATTTGACCATCTAGGTTTTTAAGAAATATAGATGCTGATACAAAATTAATATTTGCGGCTAAGAGAATAATCTCAATACACATTAAAATGAGTATCATGTTCCTTCGGTTCAAAAATAATCCAAAGCAACCAATTATAAATAAAATTACAGAAAGAATAAAAAAATGATTATAACTAATACTAAGCATCAATACCCTCTCCATTTTTAGGGTTTCGTAAAGACACTCTTTCTAATCGCGTAACAGAATTTTGATGACTAATATTTTGTCTTTTTATACTAGGTTTATAAATGTGTGTTAAAACTATTGCACCGATCATAGCTAATAAAAGAACAATTCCACTTAATTGAAAATCAATAAAAAATTTTGTGTATAGTACATCTCCAATAGACTCAGTATTATTAACTGATGAGGGCTCTAGAACAAGATTGCCCTTTACTGTTTTTACAACGGTTAAATAAACAATCTCTGAGATAATAACAATTGAAAATAAAACAGCTAATGGAATATATCTCTTTACTGAAAAGACAATATCAATTAACTCAATATCAAGCATCATTACGACAAATAAAAATAAAATTGCCACTGCTCCGATATAAACAATAGCCAATATAATACCTACAAATTCGGCACCAATTAAAATAAATAAAAATGTTGAATTAAGAAAAGCTAGAATTAAAAATAAAACTGAGTTAACTGGATTTTTAGAAAAAATTACAGATAGGCTGCTAAAAATCAGAAAGATTGCAAAAAAGTAAAAAGTTCCAACAACAAACATTATCTAAACTTTCTGTCTGCCTTAAGATTG
>ENA-UOXV01006452-UOXV01006452.1-marine-metagenome-genome-assembly--contig:-NODE-6452-length-12292-cov-4.813680_pt1 | contig 12292 bp, 10 predicted proteins | sample MGYA00238165_ERZ766961 | MGnify/ENA primary metagenome ERZ766961 (study PRJEB28924, sample SAMN03173240) | marine metagenome | biome: Marine; feature: Water; material: Subsurface seawater | place: North... | reverse complement strand
TTCTTAATTCTGAAAGTTTTTTTATAAGAATTGAATTTGAAACCACGTTAGTTTTATACCAGTCTTCAGGATTGATCCAACTTTCTGCTACCATGCCCTGTGAAGCAAAATTTACAATATAGCCAATCTTTTCTTTTTTTACAATTCTAATTAATTTATTTAAATCATTTTTGATATTCAAGTTAATTTTATAAAATTTAAAATTTTTTAAGTTTTTATTGCTTTTATATCTTAAATACTCTTTTCTAATTTCACTTCTTCTTGATGTGCCATAAACTTTAATTTTTTTATTTAAAAGAAAATCAACAAAGTCCGAACCTGCAAACGAGTTACTACCTATAATTAATATTTTATTCATAATTTTTTAAAAAAATTCTTTTTTAATTTTTTAAAATGATCTAAAATTATTACTTTAGCAAATTATTAAAAACAAACCCATAGCATAATATTTAAAAATTTCTTAATGAAAAAATCTTCTGGAATTCAAACAAAAATCAATCAAATAAGAAAAAATAATAAAACTATCGGATTATGTCATGGAGTATTTGATCTATTACATCATGGCCATCTTTTACATTTTGAAGCTGCTAAAAAAAAATGTGATTACTTATTTGTTTCAATAACTTCAGATGAACATATAGACAAAGGACCAAATAGACCAATTCATTCAAATAATGAACGTATTCATTTTCTAAAAAGTTTAAAATTTGTTGATGGAGCATTTGTTGCAAAGGGCAAAAGTGCTGTTGATAGCATTAATTTAATAAAGCCAGATTATTATTTTAAAGGTAATGATTATAAAGACAACTTTTCAGATAAAACCAAAAAAATTTTTCAAGAAATCAAAGCAGTTAAAAAAAATAATGGAAACATAATTTATACCAATGAAAAACAAATGAGTTCTTCAAAAATAATTAATAGACTAGGTCTTGCTTTGGATACAAAACAAATAAATTTTTTAAATAAAGTAAAAAAACTATATAATTATGATTTAATAATTAACTCTTTAAATAAAATTAAAACAGATAAAGTCCTGGTTGTAGGCGACCTAATTATTGACAAATATATTTTTGGGAATGTTTTGGGAAAATCTGGTAAAGAACCTCATTTAGTTTTTAATCAAGCAAAAGAAAACATGTACATTGGTGGTTCAGCTATAATTGCAAACCATTTATCCGATTTTATTAAAAATATTACATTAATTTCTGATCTAGGCAATGAAAGTAAAATTAAAAATTTATTAAAAAAAAAATTAAAAAAAAATATTAAACATATTTCAATACAATCTGACTCTGATTATAAGTCTTGTATAAAAACAAGATTTATAGACTCTCTTACCAAATATAAATTATTTGGGTCTTATATACTCCCTAATTTAGATCAAAAAAAATTTCATAATTCATTAAATAAAAATTTGGATTTATATACCAAAAAACATGACATTATAATTCTTGCTGACTATTCAAATAACTTTTTTGATACAAACTCAATAAATAAAATTAAAAAATCGAATAAGTTTACAAGTGCTATGGCGCAAAAAAATTCTAATGTAGCAGCATTTCATTCATTAGAACATTTAAAAAATTTTGACCTTTTATGTATTAATGAAGGAGAGCTTAGAAGTGAAGTGAGGGATAAGAAAAGTGATATTGACTTAATAGCAAAAAAATTAATAAAAAAAAATAAGTTAAAATTTTTAGTTGTTACTAGAGGTATTGATGGTTCAATATTGTTTGATAAAAAATTTAAAAAATATCATTGTCCTTCTTTTAATTCAAAACCTGTTGATAAAATTGGAGCTGGAGACTCAATGATTGCAATTTTGAGCATACTTTTAAAAAATCAAATTAATCCGTCTATTTCTTTGCTAATAGCATCTTTAGTTGCCTCTAAAGTCGTTAATAATGTTGGTAATAATTATTCAGCAAATAAAATAGAAATAGAGAGGGATCTTGAATTTTTGTTTAAATAGCAATTAAGTATTTTTTGCCTTTTAGAATTTTTGAATAATCGTAAAATTTTAAATTTTAAATTTTAAATTTTAAATTTTTTCTTTAAAATTTTTGGCCATTCTTTTTTAAAAAAAAGAGATTTGTCATCAATAAATAAGTCAAAACTTGGTTTTCCAAAATAAATTTTATGATATTTTACCCCCCATTTGTTTAATTGTTTGAGGGTTAAAGGTTTAATTTTTTTTTTTACTTTTGAAATATTTCCATTACATCTACCCATATATCTTGCAGTGTATAAGATTATATTAAATTTTTGATTATATAGTTTGTTGATGACATCAATATTTTTTTTAATTGGTTTTGATTTTAAATAATTTCTTCCAGAGTCCGTGGTACAAATTACGTTATCAATATCAAAACAAATAGTTTTTAATCTCATATAAAATAAAGTATATATTTAGCAGTTGTATAAATTATATAATTCATAAGTACAAAACTTATAATAATATGTTTATAAAAAATATATCTAAATTTAAAAGTAAAGTTTAAAATGAAAGATCACTACATAAATAAATATTTAGACAAATTTTCTAAAATTCTGATTGATTTTAATAAAAAGGACTTTTTGAAGATCGCTAAAATGCTTAAAAAAACAAAAAACACCAAAGGGAAAGTAATATTAGTAGGAAATGGCGGTAGTGCTGCAATGGCAAGCCACGTTAGTGTTGATTTGACCAAGATGTGTGGAATTAGAGCGGTGAATTTTAATGAAGCAGATTTACTGACATGTTTTTCAAACGATTATGGATATGAAAATTGGGTACAAAAAGCATTATCTTTTTACGCTGATAAAAAAGATTTATTAATTTTTATAAGTAGCAGTGGAGAGTCTAAAAACATTATAAATGGTGCAAATTATGCAAAAAAAATTGGTTGTAAAGTTATTACTTTGACAGGATTTAAAAAAACTAACAAAGTTAAAAAAATTGGTCATATTAATTTATGGTTAGATAGTAAAAATTATAACTTTATTGAAATGACTCATCATACATGGCTACTTTCAATTGTAGATTTTGTAGCAAAAGCTAAATTTTAATTAAAAATTAAATTAGAAAAAAAATTTATAACTTTATTAATATAATCAAATATTTTTTCACAAAGAGTCTATAAATAACAAAGAATTTTTAATTAAACTTATTTGTTTTTGGGTAATTTTTTTTGTGTGTAACCCTATTAAAAATCCTAAATCTTCTATTGATTGAGCACCTTTAAATTTTAACTTTTTATTATTTAAGCCAAAGAGGTTTATGCTAGGCTGGTTTAAAAAATTTCCTGTCAATATTGGTCTTGTTTCAATTCCTTGTGACTCTAAGTAAAACAGAAGTTTCATTTTAATTTTTTTATTCATGTTTTCATTTAGAAAAATAGGTAAACCCATAAAACTTGGGTTAATATTTTTTGGTATTTCAATAAATTGATATTGATTTTTCCATCGTGGATCTGTTTTTAAGCTTTGAATTATTTTTTTTCTGTTCTCTGCTCTTATATTAATAAACTTGTCTAATCTTTCAAATTGATTTAAACCCATTGCTGCTTGAACATCGGTAGGTCTTAAATTGAAACCCTGATTAATAAAAATATATCTTGGATCAAGTTTTGGATGTTTTTTAGCAATTTTTTTATAATCATTTTTATTGTTTGAACGTGACCAACCATGAGATCTAAGTGCAACTAATAATTCATAATCATTTTTGTTGTGGCAAGTTATCATGCCACCTTCACCTGATGTGATTTGATGAGAATAAAAAAAGGAGTATGTTCCAAAATCACCAAAGGTACCAAGGTGTTTGTTATTTAGTTTTGCACCAAGACCCTCGCAATTATCCTCGATAACAATAATATTATTTTTTTTAGCATAATTAACAATTTTTTCATTATTTGCAGAAATACCTAGAATATTTACTAGAGTGATTACTTTAGTTTTTTTATTAATTTTTGAGATTAAATTATCTGCATCAATATTTAATGTCTTAGGATCAACATCTATAAACTTAATTTTTAATCCAGCTTGATATAAAGGCCATAAAGATGTTGGCCAACATAATGCAGGCACTATTACTTCATCTCCTCGCTTAAACCTATTTTTTCTCAATGGATTGCATGCTGCAAAAGTAGATAGTAAATTTGCGGATGATCCTGAATTTACCATTACAGCATAATTAACACTAAGTTTTTTAGCAAATGCTTTCTCAAATTTACGAGTTTCAGCATTCATTGTGATATAACCAGATTTTAAAATTTTACAGCCAACATCTAAATCATTTTTTGAAAAACCTTTTTCTAAAAGTAAATAGCTATACTTATTTTTTTTTCTATGATCGCTAAAGCCAAGAATTTTATTTTTTTTCATTTTATATTTATCTAAATTAACAATTTTTTATTTAATAGTATCTGATTAAAAATACACAAATTATGATTAAACTTACTTATCATAAAATTATGTTATATTTTAAATTAAAATCCTATATAAAATAATTTTAAATCTAAGAATTTTAATGCTAAACAATAATTTATGAAAAAAGCTGTCATTACTGGAATTACAGGTCAAGATGGATCCTATCTGGCAGAATTCCTTCTTAATAAGGGTTATGAAGTGCATGGAATTAAAAGAAGAACCTCTCTAATTAACACTGATCGAATTGATCATTTGTATCAAGATCCTCATGAAGCTAATCGAAAGTTTATTTTGCACCATGGTGATTTAACAGATTCAACATCTTTGATAAGAATTATTCACGAAGTTCAACCTGACGAAATTTATAACCTAGCTGCCCAAAGTCATGTTGCGGTTTCATTTGAAGAGCCTGAATATACTGCAAACTCTGATGCAATAGGAACTCTTAGAATTTTAGAGGCTATTAAGATTTTAAAACTTGAAAAAAAAACTAAATACTATCAAGCTTCAACTTCAGAATTATATGGAGATGTGAGAGAAACACCACAAAATGAAAAAACCCCTTTTTACCCAAGAAGTCCTTATGCAGTTGCAAAATTATATGCTTATTGGATTACAGTTAACTATAGAGAGGCTTATGGTATTTATGCTTGTAATGGAATTTTATTTAACCATGAATCTCCCGTCAGAGGTGAAACGTTTGTTACTAGAAAAATAACAATTGCTTTAGCTCGTATAAAATTAGGACTACAAAAAAAATTATATCTTGGAAATCTTAATGCAATGCGTGATTGGGGCCATGCTAAGGACTATGTTGAAGCACAATGGCTAATGTTGCAACAAGACCAACCAGAAGATTTTGTCATTGCTACTGGTAAACAATATTCTGTTAAAGATTTTATAAATGAGGCGGCAAAAAATCTAGATATGGAAATCAATTGGAGTGGGAAAAATTTAGATGAAGTTGGATCGGTTAATGATCAAGAAATAATTAATATTGATTCTAGATATTTTAGACCAACTGAGGTTGAAACTTTATTGGGTGATGCAAGCAAAGCAAAAAAAAAATTAAACTGGATTCCTAAAATAAGCTTTAAACAATTAGTAAAAGAAATGGTAGAAGAAGATTTAAAGTTAGCAAAAAACGATCAACTTATCAATGGATAGGATTTTACAAAATCAATAATTTACAATGGCTAGGCTTAGAATATTTGTTGCAGGTCATAAGGGTATGGTTGGATCTACTTTAGTTAGATTATTAAAAAAAAAAAAAAATATAGAAATTATTACTAGGGACAGATCTGAACTTGATTTAACCAATCAAAGAAAGGTTCAAAATTTTTTTAAAAAGAAAAAAATTGATCAAGTTTATTTGGCAGCAGCAAAAGTGGGTGGAATTTATGCGAACAATACATTTCCCGCAGAATTTATTTATGAAAATTTAATGATAGAAATTAATATTATTAATTCAGCTTTTTTGAGTGGAGTAAAAAAACTATTATTTTTAGGTTCAAGTTGCATATACCCTAAATATGCTGAACAACCCATGAAAGAAGAAGCATTATTGACCGGTAAACTTGAACCAACCAATGAACCTTATGCTATTTCAAAAATTGCAGGAATTAAACTTTGCGAAAGTTACAATCGTCAATACTCAAAATCTCATTCTATAAATTACCGGAGTGTCATGCCTACTAATCTGTATGGACCAGGGGACAATTATCATCCTAACAATAGCCATGTAATTCCAGGATTATTGCGTCGTTTTCATGAAGCAAAAAAAACTAAAGCACCATTCGTAACTGTTTGGGGTACTGGAAAAGCAAAAAGAGAATTTCTTTATATAGATGATATGGCAAGAGCATGTATACATATTATGAATTTAGATAATTTAACCTCAAACCAAAAAGCTGAAAAAGAAATTGGCCACATTAATGCTGGTAGTGGCTCTGATCTTGCTGTAAGGGAACTTGCAAAACTAATCAAGAATATCGTTGGATATAAAGGTAAAATTAAATATGACCACACTAGACCAGACGGTAGTCCAAGAAAATTTATAGATAGTAGTCGTTTAAATAAACTTGGATGGAAGCCAAGAGTTTCTTTAAAGACAGGCCTAAGGAAGGCATACAAAGATTTCTTAAAAACTTTATGAAAATTTTAAAAAAAATTTTATTTTTATTGACACCTCGTGAGCGTAACTATGGAGGTTTTTTATTAGTGATGGCATTAGTGATGGCATTTATAGATATGATTGGTGTGGCCTCAATTTTACCTTTTGTAGCAGTTCTAACAAACCCTAGTCTTATTGAAACTAATGTAATTTTAAAAACTATATTTCAATATTCAAATAATTTTGGAATACAAACTAACCAACAATTTATGTTTATTCTGGGCATTATAGTCTTTGTACTGTTTATCACATCACTTGCTTTCAAAGCTTTAACAACCTATCTGCAATTAATCTTTGTAAATATGCGAGAATACTCTATAGCAAAACGCTTGATAGAAAATTATGTGCACCAGCCATATAGTTGGTTTTTAGATAAACATAGTGCAGATCTTGGAAAGTCAATTCTTTCAGAAGTTACTTTAGTAGTACAGAATAGTTTAAACCCTATGATTCAAATCATAACACAATCTTTTGTAGCATTAGCAATAGTATCATTCTTAATTTTTAATAATCCTAAATTATCGTTAATTGCCTTTTTAACACTTGTTATAACGTATGTCTTTACATACACTTTAGTGCGAAAACGTCTCACATATATTGGTGAAGAACGTTTGAAAAAAAATAAATTACGCTTTACCGCTGTCGGCGAGGTCTTTAATGCTTTTAAGGAAATAAAAGTAGGTGTGTTAGAAAAAATTTATATAAAGCGTTTTACAGATCCAGCTAAAACCTTAGCTAGGCATGAAGCTTCTGCAAAAGTTTTATCTACGATACCTCATTTTGCCCTTGAAGCCATAGCTTTTGGTGGAATGTTATTATTGATACTTTTCCTCATGTCAGAAACTGGCACTTTAAATGCTGTTTTACCTCTTATTGCTCTATATGCTTTTGCAGGATACCGTCTTATGCCTTCTATTAAGCAGATATATATAGGAATAGCTCAACTGCGTTTTGTAGGCTCGTCACTTGACTCCTTAGTTGATGATCTCAAGAGTTTAAAACCATTAAATTTAAATGAGAGTCACAATTCTTTAAGGCTTAATAAAAAAATTACTTTAAATAATATTCACTATAATTATCCAAATTCATCAATTACAGTAATTAAGGATATTTCTCTAAGTATACCGGCTCGATCGACTATTGGGATAGTTGGCCCCACTGGTAGTGGTAAAACTACAACTGTTGACACAATACTCGGTTTACTTGAGCCAACAAAAGGAACCTTAGAGATTGATAATACAATAATTAATAAAGAGAACTATAGATCTTGGCAACGAACTATTGGTTATGTTCCTCAGCAAATTTATATTACTGATGATACCGTTGCAGCAAATATAGCTTTTGGAGTTGATTATAAAAATATTAACCAAGAAGCAGTAGAGCATGCTGCTAAAATCTCTAATTTACATGATTTTGTGATTAATGAATTACCAATGCAATATAAAACTAAAGTTGGTGAGCGTGGTGTTAAACTATCTGGAGGACAACGTCAGCGAATAGGAATTGCAAGAGCGCTATACCACAAACCGCAGTTGCTTATTATGGATGAAGGTACGAGCTCGCTTGATAACATAACTGAGTATATTATTATGGACACAATTAGTAAAATAAAGAAAGATATTACAATTATCTTAATTGCTCATCGTCTAAATACGGTAAAAAATTGTGATAATATATTTGTTCTAGAAAATGGCCAAGTAAAAGAACAAGGTAATTTTGAAGAACTTCTTAAAAACAGTGAAACTTTTCACAAGATGGTCAAGCCAAATAAATAAAGACTAATTTTAATGGAAAAAAATTTTGAAAATGATCAAGTCATATTAAATTCTTTTTTTAAAAAAAAGTTTTATTTGAAATTTAAAAATATTGTTTTAACAACTAGTGATGGTTATGATTTACCACTTTTGCAATACACCCAACTTGGATTGGGTAATTTAATTTTAACTTATTTATATGCCCTGTACTTAAAATCCAAGAAAAACAATTTGGAAATAATTCCTTTTTATCCGGTAAGAATAATTCCAATAATAAAAGATTTAAAGTATTGGTATCTAAGATCATCATTTGAATTTAATTACAATACCAAACACATTAAGAGATTATTTTACATTTTTCTTTTAGGCAGAAGATTCCGAAATAGTTTTTTTAAAAAAAAAGATATTTTTCTAAATACTAGTATATTGAATAAAGATCCTCTCAGTTATAAAAAAATATCTAGCTTAAATTTAAATTACATAAAAAGAAATATCACTTCTTTTTTAAATTTTAATTATGAAATTAAAAAAAAAAATAAATTAGATCTTATATACAATAAAAAAAAATCTATTAGTCTAGGATTACATTTGAGAAGAGGGGATTTTTCGTTAAATAAATCATCATCTAAAAACTTTAATTCTTCACCAGATATTAATAGTCAAATAAAATTAATTAAAAAAATTAAATCAAAAATAAAAGTTATAAATATTTATTCTGATCAATCTAAATCAAAAACTCATAAAGAATTAGGCAACAAACTAAATCATTATAAACTAAACTTATTCCCTGTAAATTCCAATGGCTCAAAAGTTTTACAAGATATGATTAAAAATGATGTAATTATATTGTCTAATTCAACGTTATCAGTTATCTCATGCATATTATCAAACCAACTTGCTTTGTTTAATAATCAAATATTACCGAATAAATTAAGGAAGTATTTTAAAAATATTAAAGAGATAAAATGTTGAAATTTCACAAAAAAAATGAATTATTTCTTAATTTAAAAAATTTGTTAAAAAAAAAACTTGAAGAACATGAAAAGCTTGGAATTTTTTATATTATTGCATTAGTCCATTTAATAAAATTTATTTTTTTTAGTAATTATAGATACAATAGATGTCTCTTTGACCCTCCTTCAAAATTTTTTTATAAATACAAGAGCCTTACTAATTATTTTTCTATACCTCTGCTAATTTTTGCGAAGTATCTAAAAAAGAAAAATATATTTATAAGTGTAAATAATGATTGTAATTTTTCGATAGGACATATTTTTACTGAAATTACAGAACTTAAAAAGATACAGAAATTTGACGATAGATATTCTGGTTCGACAGTATGGTTTAGCTCTTCAAGGAAGGAAATTTTAAATGATACTAAAGGCATATTTGAAGATAAGAATTTTAGAGTATTTTTTGGTGGAATAAGTCGAGTATTCTTGACATTTGTTGCAATCAAATGTCCCTCAATCTCTATTGATGCATCACTAGGTACTGACAATTATATATTTGGCAAAAAGTTTTTATCAAACCGTATCGTTTATCATAATAAATCTAAACGAAGAGCTAAAATGATGATTAAAAGTCAAGAATTTTATCCAATCAAAGATAAGTTAATAAACTTTCAAGATAAAAAAATTCAACTTTTAAAAGATTTAAATATTAAAAATAAATTTATAGTTATTCAGATGAAATTAGATAAAACAAATGCTACTTTTAAAATTTTAGATCCTGAAGAATATTTAGAGACTATAAATTATTTTAAGAATAAAAATTATGATATTGTTTTTGCAGGGAGAGAAATTTGCCCTAAAATTTTTTTGAATAATGAAGTTATAAATTATGCAAATTCAAAATATGCTACACCGTTAAATGATTATTTGTTAGTTGCACAATCTTCTTTCGTTATCTCTTCAGGCTCTGGATTTTGTAATATTGCTGAAGTTACTGATAAGCCTATATTAGTAATTAATTCATTTCATGGTATTCAACAATTTGGGCGCCGGACAATTCTTTTACCAACATTGCTTTCTATAAATGGTAAATCACTAAATCCTAAAACTCAACACAAATATGTTTGTACTTTTGGTCAAGAATTAAATAATAATAAATTTGATAATTTAAAAGTAGCTATTATGGCATCAAGCGATGATATTCTCGAGTCAGCAAAAGAATTAGAAAAAATGATAAATCTTCCCATACCCCCCTTCACACCATTGCAAAAAAAAATTCATGATAGTAAGAGTTTCCCATTATATGCTGATGGGCTAAGTAGAATTTCAGATTATTATCTCTCAAAACATGAAAATTTTTTTAAGCAATAATAATATGAAAACAATACTTAAAAAAATAATTAAATTGTTACTACCATCTTTTTTTATAAATTTTATTAACATGAGCATAAAGAGAGTTTATGTTTTTTTAAATTGGAATCCATGGACTAATTATTATTATTCACAAGAAGGAGAAGATATACTTCTTCAAAGAATATTTAATAGTCAAAAAAAAGGTTTTTATATAGATATTGGAGCACATCACCCCAAAAGATTTTCAAACACATATCTTTTTTACCAAAGGGGTTGGCAAGGAATTAATATAGATTGTATGCCTGAAAGTATGAAGTTATTTGAGAAATTAAGACCAAGAGATATAAATTTAGAATTAGGAATTGCTGAAAATGAAAGTATTAATGACTATTATATTTTTAACGAACCAGCCTTAAATAGTTTTTCAAAAGAACATTCAGAAAAAATGAATCAAGCAAACAATAAATATTATATAAAAAAGATTATTAAAGTTAAAACTATGCCCCTTAGTAAGATTTTAGATATTCATCTAAAGAATAAAGAAATTGATTTTTTAGATATTGATGTTGAAGGGATGGACTTGGGCGTTTTGAGCTCGAATGATTGGTCAAAATATAGGCCTAAGTTTGTTCTTGTTGAAATCATAAATAATAATCTAAATAATATGGATAAAGATCCGGTCATCCAATTTATGAAAAAACATAATTATATAATTTATGCAAAGTTAGACAATACAGTATTTTTTAAGGATCTTTCTGTAGACATTAAGTATTAATTTTACACAAATCATAAAAATTTTTTGCCACGTAAATCAAATACATCTTGTAAACTATTTATTTTTATCAAAAAAATAGTTAAATTTTAGAGTGTCTAAGTAAGTGTAAAAACTTAATTCAGGAATAATAGGCCATGAGTATTAGAAAATTAAACTATTATAATAAAAAATTTATTTAAAAAATATATATTACGGTAAATATTTATACTATCCATGAACTTTAAAGTTCAAATAATTTAATTTTTTTAGGTCTTTTTTATCTTTGCAGTAAAATAAAATATAACCTCTACCACCAGCACCTAGAATTTTAAGAGGTTTCATTTTTCTTCTACTTAAGAAACTAAATAGTTTTTCTATTTTCTGATTTGATACGCCACTTGAATACTTTGATTTTATATCGTGAGACTTTCTTAAAATTTCTATAAATGAATTAAAATCATTTTCTTTAATAGTGTTATATGCGAGTTCAGTTAATTTATTCATTTCCTGAAGTATTTTAATATTTTTATTAATATTTTTTTTAATATTTTTTAGTATCAAATCATTACTCACAAAGTAATTTACCGGGTAGAGAAATAATTTATTATTCACAAAATTTATAAATTTTGAGTTGTTAATTTTTGAAACAGAAATTTTTTTTTTTCTAAAAGTAATCTTTTTTATTCCATTAATTTCTGAGCCCCACGCATCTTGCATTCCAATTGGTCTATTTAATAATTTAGATTCAAAATAATTTGAGTTTTCAATTAATTTAGATTTACTGATTTTTATTTTATTTTCTTGGTAAAAAGCTTTCAACAAACTTAAAATATATGATGAAGAAGTTCCCAAACCAGAGCCACTTGGAATGTCACAGTAAAATATTATGTCATATTCT
>ENA-UOXV01006451-UOXV01006451.1-marine-metagenome-genome-assembly--contig:-NODE-6451-length-12292-cov-6.135246_pt1 | contig 12292 bp, 9 predicted proteins | sample MGYA00238165_ERZ766961 | MGnify/ENA primary metagenome ERZ766961 (study PRJEB28924, sample SAMN03173240) | marine metagenome | biome: Marine; feature: Water; material: Subsurface seawater | place: North... | reverse complement strand
AGCGAAACAACAAATTTATAAAAATTTTAAAAATTCAATTTTAACTGGATTTGTAAAAAGAGGGTATAATATTAAAAAAAAACCAAATTTAGAAAATGCATATAATATTTCCACTTCTTTAGTAGGAAACAATAATGAGGATTTGGATTTGAAAATAAAAGAAGTTACTGATTTATTTACAAAAGAAAAAAAAAATATAATAAATTTGATAAAAAATAGTTACGATATTACAAACATTACTCTAAAGGAATTACCGGTAGCAGATACATTATTTGATATGGAGCCTGACTCTAGCAGAGTATTAAAGTTAGAACTTAAGTGGATAGAATTAGAACAAGAATACGTGACTTCAAATATATCTGTATATAATAATATCAAATTCCCAGAACAATTAACAAGTTTGAGTCCATTAAATTATTATGTTTTTATGATAGTTTTGTATATTGCATTATTAACTTTGTATATTTCTTTTATAATAATCGCTGAAGATTTTATTAAAAATAAAAAAAAGTATAAATAATTTAAATATATGCTGGATGATTGTTTAAATAATTTAAACAAAGAAGGTTTTCATTGCTTCAATAATTTTATAAATGAAAAAGAACAATCTGAGCTTGAAAATATCGTAAGTAATTTTATTTATAAAAATAAAAATAAATCTTTTTTTTTAATGGATGAAGGACTTAATAATACTTTTATAAACAGTGAAAATTTTTTAAATAAATTTTATAAACTATTTTATGATTTATCCAAAAATGAAAACTTGTCTTCTTATAAAGAACATAAGATTTTTAAAAATTTGAGAGTTATAGCGCAATCCAAAATGCACTCAACTTCATTTGATTTTCATTTTGATGCTCATCAATATACGATACTCGTTCCAATAATAATTCCTGATACTGGTAAGGACAATTCAAATGGTAATCTCATTTTATTTCCAAATTTTAGAAAAAAGACAAAATCATTATTAATTAATATAATTCAAAAAAATTTTTTTCAGAATAGATTTAGTAAGAAAGTCTTAAGATATTTATCCTACAAAAACTTAATTAAAAAAAAAATAATAAAATTTAACAAAAGAAATGTTTATTTATTTAATGGTTTTAGATCTTTGCATGGAAATCAACCTGTTCTAGAAGGGCATACAAGAGCCACTTTATTGTTACACTTTTATGATAATTTTTATAATTCAAAACTTGTAAAATTGAATCGGAGTTACAGAAAGTATATTGAAGATAATAATATTAAAAAAAACACTATGAATTCTTAATTTTATCATGTTTTACGATATAAGCGAATAAAACAATCAAGAATAAGACAGAATAAATCAAATTATCAAATAAATAATAAATTATTATAGAAGTCACAGACATCAAAAGAATAATTAATTGAACTATTTCATTTTTTTTAAATATTCTAAAAAGCACGTGATGAATATGACTTTCATCAGCAGTAAATGGATGTTTATTATTAAATATCCGAACCATAAACAATCTAAACATGTCAATACCAGGAACTAGCATCAAAACAACAATATCTTCACTATTTATAACTAAATTAGTTTTATAAAATTTTATGAAAAATATTGAAAAAAAAAATGATAAAGATAGTGCTCCACTATCGCCTAAAAAAGAATATTCATTTTTATTTAAGTACCAATAAAAAATAAATGGTACCAACACCAATAAAAAGAAAATATTCAAATCACTCTTATAGAATAAAAATAAAGTACAAATTAAAGAAAAGTTAGCAAATTGAAGATTACTACCATCAAACATGTTAACGGCATTTTGAAATAACAGTATACTAATTAAAGTTATTAATAGAGAATATTCTGATAAAGATATGCTTAATTTGAACGAAGTTAAATATAAATTTTCTAAGACTAACTCTTGATTAAAGTTTAATAAAATAAAAAGTATAATTATTGAAAAAAGCAACTTTATATAAGCAGAAATTGAATGTTTATCATCATAAAAACCTAAAATAAAAAAAAAACTAAAAATAAAAAAAAAACTGAAAAACTCAAATATATTAAAAAGATCAGATAAAATAAATTGAGTTAAAAAAAAATCTATAAATAAAATAAATACTAAATTTATATATATTACAAATCCCCCAACAACAGGAGTTGATTTACTGTGTCTTTTTCGAAAAAAATCTGGAGAGTCATAGATGTTAATTAATTTAGTTAATAAATTAAACTTTTTTAACAAAACAAAATTAAATAAAATTAAAGATAAAAAAATTAGATAAAAACTAAAATTCATTAAATTTAATTTTGTTATTTCTATATAAAAAAAAGCCAGAAATGAAAAAAAGAATTATCGAAAGCCAATTATTAAAAAAATTTCCAGTAGGCATTAAAGGCCATAAATATATTATAAAAAAACCATATAAACAAATATTAACATTGTCTACAGAATATTTTTTGTTAAATATTTTTTTGAAAAAAATTTTTATAATCTCTAAAACGCATAATATAAAAATTGAAAAAATTAATAAAAATCCAAATATACCAGTTTCAGCCAATAATTGAATATAAGTGTTGTGGGGATGTGATGTACATGACCACTCATTATAATTAAATTCTTTTTTTGAACATAGTTTTCTAAACATTTTAACACCTTTGCCAAAAAGTTTATCGTCAAGAAACATTTTGTAAGCTGACATATAATGACTGTGTGTATCGAAAGTAAAAATAACAAGTTCTTTTTTAACTTCATCATTATTTAAATCAAGATTTTTAGATTCTGATGAAAAATTTTTTCCTCCATAAAAAGAATAAATTGTTTGATCAAGGATCCTTGTTTTTGTGTTTTCACTAAATACTAGAATAATCGCAAATGAGAGAATTGTTGCAATTAATATTAAAATTTTAAACTTAAATTTTATTAAATCTGTTAATACCAAAAAAATAATGCAAAAAAGTAATATAGAAAATAAAGCAGCTCTCTCACCAGATAATAATACCAGCATTACAGAAGAAAGAATTAGTAAAGAAATTTTAAAGAAAAAATATTTTTTATTTTTCTCTAACATCAAAAAAGAGACCATAACTATTGGAAACATTTTAGAAACATAACTACCTAAAATTAATTCTGGTCCAAAAAAACCACTTAACCTAAATTCATGAAATCTTTCATAACCTATAGAATTATACCCAAATAAAAATTGAAAATATCCATCTAAAACTACAATGACAAAAGTAATGATTAAACAGTAATAGAATTTATTTATCGATTTTGGATTTAATAAATAAAAACAGTATGCAATCCCAATACTAAATAATGCAAATCTAAAATAAAATAACGTTACTTTTAATGAAAAAATAGGATCGTATGCAAATGCTGATCTTATAACTAAAAGTAAATTAAAAACTATAAAAATAACAAAATACTTATTTTTAAAAATAAAATATTTTTTTTTTTTAATAATTGAGGCGGCAACAATTATTGCAATAATACTTACTGCTAAATCAGCGAAAAATGGACCTGTAACCAACAATGCTGGTATAATACATATTAAAAGATACACATAATAATTAAAATATATCATACTTTTTTATAATCTAAAATCTGAACTTTCTTTTGGTAAAAACCCATTAATATCTATGACTATATTTTTTTTAGTTTTTAAAAATTTTTTATAGTTCTTTTTAAGCAAATCTTTAAATCTATCGTGAGTAACAGAAAAAATGATAGCATCATAATAATTTTTATTTAAATTTTCAAAAGAATTAATAAAATTTTTATCTAAAATTTTTTTTTCATTAATTACTTGGTCAAAAATATCAATTTTTGCTTTTAATATATTAAGTTTTTTAATTAATTCTATGGATTTACTATTTCTCGTATCAGTAACATTTTCTTTAAAAGAACATCCAATAAATAGTATTTTTGATTTAAAAAGACTTATATTTTTATCTTTATGTATTCTAATAATATTTTTTAAAATATAATTAGTCATCCCATCATTAATCTTTCTTCCAGCTAAAATTACATTTGGTTTAAAACCAATATTTTTAGATTTGTAAGTTAAGTAATATGGGTCAACTCCAATGCAATGTCCTCCAACCATGCCAGGAAAATACTTGGAAAAATTCCATTTAGTGCCCGCAGTTGCAAGCACTTCTCTGGTATCTAATTTAAGCAATCTAAATATTTTGGAAAGTTCATTGATTAGCGCTATATTCAAGTCTCTCTGAGTATTTTCAATGATTTTAGCGGCCTCAGCTGTTTTTATAGAATTAGAAATATAAATTTTTTTACAAATACTTTTATACAAATTTTTTATTTTTTTAATTGCATGATTATTTGAACCTGAAATGACTTTAGTAATTTTATCAATAGTATGTTTTTTATCTCCTGGATTGACTCTTTCTGGACAAAACCCACAATAAAAACCATTAACGTTATTTGAATATGAGTCTTTATTAATATATTTAAGTTTTGATATTTTTTTAATTATTGGAACACAAATATCTTCTGTAGTTCCAGGAAATACAGTAGACTCCAATATTACTACGCTTTGATTTTTAATATTTTTTGCAGCTAAGATTGTGGCTTTTTTTAAAAATCTTAAATCTGGTTCTTTATTTTTTTTTATTGGAGTTGGTACTGCAATTATAAAAAAGTCAGCATTCTTGATGTGAACTGGATCATTGGTAAATAATATTTTTCTTCCCGCCTCAAAGGTTTTTTTATTAATCTCATTGGTTTCGTCGATATTCTTATTTAGTTGTTTAATTTTATAAGAATTTATATCAAACCCTATTACGTTATTTTTTTTTGAAAGAAGAAGTGCTAATGGCAAACCAACATACCCCATTCCTATAACTACAATTTTCATAATTACCTATGTGATTATTTGTAAATATTTACTAATTACATGTTTTTCGTCAAATTTACGAGTTGCTAACAATCTACTATTTTCTGCCATTTTTTTCTTTTTATTGTGAGAAAGTTTTAAAAATTTATTAATTTTATTTTTTAAACTTAATTTATTTTTTAAATCAAAAGTATATCCATTATAATTATTATACACTATATATTTTGCTCCTGAAATATTTGAGGAAATTAAGGGACGTCCCATAGAAGCTGATTCTAATAAAACTTTTGAAGCACCTTCCCTGTGTGAAGTTGAGACTACACAAGTACTTTTTTTAATAACAGGTCTTACGTCACTCTTAAATTTAAGATATTTAAAATTATATTTTTTTTTTAAATTTTTTAAAAAATTACTAGTAATACCATTTTTTAAATTATCAGTACATTCGCCAAGAACATAAAATAAAACACTATTTTCATTTTTAAAGTGATTAGAAACTTCAATAAATTCCATTATACCCTTGTTCCATAAAAGTCTACCTACAAAAAGAAAAACTGTTTGTTTTTTTGATAATTTTGAAAATTTAAAATAACTGGTATCCACTCCTGATCCAAAAACTACAAATGAATTAAATCTTTTAGAAATACCCTCTTTTATGAAAATGTTTTTATCATCATAATTGTGGAAGATAACTTTATTACTATCTGAAATTGCTATTTTATATAAATAGATAGCAATTTTTTTTAAAAATAAACTTCCAAGAAATGCATTTCCTAATCCTGTTATCGTATTGACTACTTTAATATTCATAAAATTACAAATTAAACTACCGATTATTACTGGCTTAATATTAAAATTTAGAAACAAATCAGGTTTAAATTTTTTAATTAATAAAAATATTTTTATTAAAGCTATTAAATCTTTCACAAAATTAAATGAGTCATTTTCAAAATTTATATTAATAAATTTACATCCAAGTTTATTAAGCTCTTTTACATTTTGATTTTTTTTAGCAATCACAAAAATATCATGTTTATCATGAACTAATTGTTTAATTAAATTTTTTCTAAAATTATAAACATTCCAAGAAGATTTTGAAAAAATAAAAATTACCATTCCAATAAAATAGATCTATATGGTTTCCAAGCGTGACTATTGGCTGCAAATTCCAACCAAATAAATAACATAAGGCCAAAATAAAATAAAATTAAAAATTTAAATAAAAATTTAAATTCAAAATTAATAACAGAGCAAAGTCTTACAAAAATTAATGACTCAATAAGTAAAAAAGGTAATAAAATCCTGTCAGCAATAACCTCTATATAACTAGATTCTGCTAGTATTTGTTTAAAAATATTCATTCCAATAATTACTGTTATTGTTGAGACAAAAAAACAAAAATATAAAGGATATAATCTTTTGTCTTTTTTAAATTCTTTTAAAAAAACTATAAATATAATGCATGGAACAAGATGTGCTAAAAATTTTAGATATTTAAAACGCGAATTTTCCACAATTTTATCATCTAATTGTAGAGCAGATGAAAAATCATCTAAACTGTCAAAAGTTTGGGTATAAAATAATAATAATAAACTTATAAATAAAAAACCTATTATTAAATTTTTTGTAAATTTAATTTTTTCATAACTTTTAAAAAAAAATAAAAAAATAAAAATTATACTTGCAATATGCATGTATATCGAAAGTATAAAAAAAATAAATTTTTTTATATTAGAATTTTTTGTCCAGTAATAAATTGCAAAACATAAAAAACCTATTGATACTGATTGTCTAGTATACCCCATGCCCACAACATAAATCATAGTTGGAATTAGCAAAATAAAAACGAATAATCTTTCATTTGAAATTTTTAAAAATTTAAATATTCCAGTTAAATAAATTAATGCACATATTAAATTAAGAGAAAAATAATTTAAATTTAGTTTGTGAATAATGGCCATAATATAAAAAAAGCCTGATGAAGTGTATCCATCTGCTGTTAAAAAAGGATTAACTTGATTGGGAGAATTTAATTCTTGATAATCAAAATAATCGAATAAATTTAAGTAGCTTATATAATCACCGCCCACATAATGTCTTGCTGAAATAAACAGAAGCATGAATATAAACAACAAAATGAAATAAATTTTTTTTGTACGGTCACTTAATTTGATTTCACAAAGTGAAATTGTTGTTAGATAAATAAAAATAGATAAATAAGTAATCAATGTTTATTAATCCAATTTTGTAAAACTAAAATATTCCATAATTGGTGGTAATTTATATCATCTTTATCTTTTTTAAAATTTATCCATTTTAAAATTAAATATTCATTATTGAATAAATCGTGTTTACTAAGATTTTTTATGTCTAAAACTTTATCACCCCAAGTAGATAGATATTCTTTTAAATATAAACTCATAGGAATGGAAAATCCTTTTTTAATATTTGTAATATATTTTTTTGGTAAATAGCATCCTAATAACTTTTTAAGTATAACTTTACTATTAAATTTATTTATTAAAAGATTAGAAGGCAATCTAAAAAAATTTTCTATAATTCTATGATTAGCAAAAGGTGTTCTGTTTTCTATACTATGATACATCGATGCTCTATCCATTTTGCAAAGTATATCATCTGGAAAATATATTTTTAAATCTAAATACATCAAATCTTTAAATGTATATTTATTCTGATTTATATATTTTTTACTATTTATGATACTTGATGATTTTAAAAATTTATCATCATATCCTCCTTGGCTGATAGTTGTATCATAATAATCAAAAAAATTATTAATACTCAGAATTGAGTATATTTTTTTGAGTTTAGAGCGTAAATTCCAAATCTTTATTAAATTAAATATCTTAATTTTATTTAATTTATAAATTATGGGTATAAACAATTTTAATAAAACACTTAAGAAATTATTATTTATTAGATTGTAATACTGACTATAATAAAGGTAGCGATTGTAACCTCCAGATATTTCATCACCACCATCACCTGTTAATACTATTTTAATTTTTTGTTTTGCATATTTAGATAAAAGAAAACTAGGAATTTGACTACTGTCTCCAAATGGCTCTGAATAATAGTTATGCATATTATTAACGTATCCAATAACATCTTTTTTTTTTACTTTATAAGTGTTGTGATTTGTTCCTAAATATTGCGAAATTTTCTTTGCATTGACACTTTCATCATAATTTTTAGAAGCTGTTTTTAAAGTAAATGTTTCAATTTTTCTTTTACTCATAGATTGTGCCACTGATGTAACTAGAGCAGAGTCTACTCCTCCAGACAAAAAACATCCAACTTTAAAATTATTGCTCAACATATTTTTTATTTTTGATTTTAATAATTTGTTAGCATCATCAATTATATCTTTATTTACTTGAGGAGGTTTGTTTTGAGTCGATTTTTTAAATAACTGTTTTTTTAAATCATAATATTTGTATTTTGAAATTTTTAAATTTTCATCTATTTCTAAAATTGTAGATGGTTCTAATTTAAAAACTTTTTTATAAATAGATAAAGGACTTGGAATAAAACCATATTTTACAAAAAGACCAGCAGATTTTTTATCTAATTCAAATTTAAACAATTTATTTTTATGAAAAGACAATAAATCTGAAGTAAAAAAAAAAATTTTATCTTTAATACCATAATATAGAGGTTTTTCCCCTATTCTATCTCTAGCTAAAATCAGTTTTTTTTTTTTCTTATCCCATAGGGCAAGTGCAAACATTCCTTCACACAATTTAAGCATTTTTTTAATACCAAAAACTTCAATACCATTAACCAAAACCTCACTGTCTGTTGAATTCTTCCATATAACTTTTTTTTTTAAATCTAAGTATTTTTTTTCTATGAGTTTTTTTAGTTCTAAATAATTATATATTTCACCATTGTAAATCATCACAAATCTTTTTAAAAATGAGTGTATCGGTTGATTTCCCTTTGCTGATGGATCAACAATAGCCAATCTCAAACTTGCCAAACCTAAATTATTTTTTTTTTCAAGATAAATATCATTTGAATCTGGCCCTCTATGCTTAATCTTATTTGACATAGATATCAGAAGTTTTTTATTTATATTTTTGTATTTAAAAATACCAACTATACCGCACATAATTTTTTTAATAATCCTGATGTTTTTAATACAACATTCCATTCATAATTAAATAAATTTATATGTTGAAATTTAGAATTCTTTAAATCTTTTGCAGATTTAATATCTTCATCATAAACATTCTTAATTTTATATTTTTTAGAAATTTTTTTCATAAAAATTGTTTTATTTGAAACTATGTTTAATTTAGACGCAGAATACTCTAAAAATTTTGTACTATATTGAACATTATAAGGAAATTCATCAGGTATATAATTAAGTCCATATTTGCACATAGTGTAATATTTGTGAATGTCGGTGTATTTTTTTTTTCCTAAAAATTTAATTTTTGGAAAATTAGAAAATTTCATTTTATAAGTATTGGAAACTTTTCCTATGACAAGTATTGAAAAGCCTAGTTTTAAATACTTAAAAAATATTTTTTCTAATCCTTTTCTTGTTTCAATAGACCCCGTATATAAAAAATCGTAACTAAATTTTTTTGGTTTTTTTTGAAAAAAATTTTTCAATACTCCTTGCGATCTGATTATGTGCGGAACATTATCATTATAATTCATACGATTTTTAATTAATTTTGAGTTAAAAATTCTTAAATCAGGTTTATAATTCAAATACTTTTTAATTAAATCTTTAACATTGCATAAAGGTGGGGTTGATAAGCTTGAATAATCATGAATATAAAATTTGCTTGATAGTTTTTTTTTTAAAAATAAACCACAAAATGCAATAATTATATTGCAATTTTTTAAAGATAATTCTTGATCAGAAATTATAACTTTAATGTTATTTTCAATAAAATAATTTCTATACGCAATAATTTCTGGTAAGTAAGATTTTTTGTTTGCTAAAATTCCAACTATCATTTTAATAAAATTGATTTTTTATATATCTCATTATATATAATGACAGACAAGTATATTTTCTGAATATGCTCACATTGTAAATCTTAGAAGAATAATTATAAGATTTTAAATACATAATAAATTCTTTAAATTTTTTTGGAAATATTGGAAAATCTGTTTTACAAATTGCATCTTTAATTATAAATAATTTAATATTTTTTTGAATTAAAAGTTTTGAATGAATCAAGTCTTCATAAAATGCTTTTCCTTCAAATGGAAAATAATTTTTTAAGCATAAATTTTTTTTATAATGCATCGAGCATCCTCCAGGAATCCAATCTACTTGAATTATATCTTCTTTCAAAAAATTAAAATCTACACCAAAATTAGTTCCTGATTTGGATACTTTGCCCATAATTTTATTATCATTTGGAAACCCTAAAACAAAATTTTTTAAAATTCTTTTAATCTTAAATTCATCAATAAATTTATGTATTGGTAAATTATTTTTGATATCTAAAAAACATGGACCAACTGATGCTTTATCATGTGATTTTAGAAAATCCATCATCTCTATAATAGAGTGATTATCAATAAAACAGTCTGCATCTAATTGCATGACAAAATCTGTTTTTGCTAATTTGAAGCCCTCAACTCTTTGATGGACTTGTCCTGGTGAATTTGTTGTAGCTATTTCTACATTGTCATAATTTTTTATCTTTTTATCAATTTTTATTAAATTTCTTTTGTAGATAACAACTAAGATTTTCTTCGGTATAGAAATATTAGAATTAAGATTTTTTATTACTTCTAATAAAGATTTTTCACCAACGGTTGGGATAACAATTGTTAAATTTAAAATATTTTCCATTTAATTTGCAAATTTTTTAAGAAAAAGCTTCCATTTTTTTAAATTATTGTCTGAATGTATATAGTAAGTTTTTTGATAATTTTTATCAAAAGTAAAATTTTTTATAGTCTGTGAAAATGAATGAGCATCATAAAAATATGACATTTTTTTTGGGTATAGAGGAGATAGGTTAATATAACTATTATTTATATAAGTAATATATGGAATTTGATTGAAAGTAGCAAAATATATGGCTGTAGTTGAATTAGAAGCAATAAATAAGTCAATTGCGGGTAAAATATTTTTTATAGAATTATTATACATATGAACTTTTTTGGATGTAAAATGATAATTATCGCGACTAGCTGGATGTTTTTTTATGTAAACTTTACCAATATGATTAAATTTATCTATATTTTTATCTAAAATTGAAATTAATTTTCTTGAAGAGTCATCAAACAAGTCTAATGCAACAAACATATTCATTTTTTTATTTTTAATTTTAGTGAATTCATGTTTAAAATTAATCATACGTAAGGATTCCACATTAATTTTATTATTAAAATTATGAAGCTTAGCTATATCTTCACTAGCATAACTATTAATTAAAAAATTATTTGGTTTTAACTTTTTTTTATAAAAAGATGTGGGATATAAATCAACATATCTTAAATCCCAATATCTAATTTCATTATGTGGGACTGCAAATAAGTTCTTATGATTATATTTATTCCAAAAATAATTAAGTATTTTTTCCCAATTTTGGTTTTCGAAAATATAAATTCCTAATTTATATTTTTTTTTTTTATTCAAAATATTATCTAAAGATCTAAAATAAAGAATGTTTTTAATACCTCTAAGGCCAATTAAAAAGTTTAAATAATCTGGTTTAAAAATATTGTAAATATTAATATTTTTATTTTCATAATATTTTTTAAAAAAAAAATTTAACTGACTTGTTTTTTTATAGAGTTCACAATATTTTTTAAAAATAAAAAATAAATCCTTTAATGTAATGATATCTACTATATTATGATTATTAATATCTGTGCTTATTTTATTAGTTTTAGCAACAGCATTTTTAGGTAACTTTGTTTGACTCTGTCTATAAAATAAATGTTGCCAGTCAATATTTAAAGAAAAATTTTTGAGTAAAGAAGTTAGGTTTCCCCAATAACCTGTTTTAAATATATTTTTTTTTAATAATTTAAAATCAATGTGGGTAAAGATATCAAAAAATGCAATAGAAGCTTTTGTTTTTTTGGGTCTTGATAGTCGTAAATGAAAAATTGTCATATAAGAAAAATATAAAATAAATTTAACAAAATTGGGTATATAATTAGTTATTTTATTATGAGCATGATTCATATTTTTAACTTTAGAAATTAGTAAAATTTTTTTTTTTAAACAATACTGTTTAATAATATTTTCAAACAAAGCATCAGATGAATAATTAATAATTTTAATTTTTTTATTTTTTAGATAATCATCAAGAACAATAACTTTTAACAAAAAAACTGAATTTGAGTCTCCATATGAAATCAGTTCTCTAAAAACAGAAAACTCCCAAAAATCAAAATTTTCTATTTTAAAATAATTTTCTATTTTTTGATTTTTATATTTAATTTTACCTAC
>ENA-UOXV01006449-UOXV01006449.1-marine-metagenome-genome-assembly--contig:-NODE-6449-length-12296-cov-16.713749_pt1 | contig 12296 bp, 9 predicted proteins | sample MGYA00238165_ERZ766961 | MGnify/ENA primary metagenome ERZ766961 (study PRJEB28924, sample SAMN03173240) | marine metagenome | biome: Marine; feature: Water; material: Subsurface seawater | place: North... | reverse complement strand
TGTATATATTCTTTCGGTATTTCGTTGTTTATATATATGCTAAATACATTATTTGATACGACACATACCGCACGCATACCCACCACACGCTTTCTTTTTATACCACCTATGAGGAGAGAGAAGAAGCAAGCGTCAGTAGTTATCGTTTTTTTGTACACGTTCTTTTCCAAACTCGCGCGCGCGAATTCTTCTAAACGTTGTCGTCGCCGCTGCGTTTATCTGCTCTTTCTTCTTCTTTTCTCTTCTTCTACTTTTAAACAACAATTAAAATCATTGCGCGCCGCGCGTCATAAAACTCGAGGCACTATTCGCCAAAATATTCAGCGCGCTATACCCGATTGCAAAATACAAAGCTGGCCGAATCAACATCGAAAGCGCGTTTCGCGCGCCTCCCGTTACGCTCGTTCCATCGATTACCTTCGCTTCCTTCTTTTCGCACTCTCCTTCCACGTATTTCACGCTCACTGAATTCACGCAGTGACGTTCCGCCGTCGCGGTAAACCCTTCGTTTTCAAACACGTGCCCGAGATGCCCGTCGCATTTTGCACAGACGATTTCCACTCTTCGCATGCCAAACGTCTCGTCGATATTCGTCGAAACCGACCCTTCGTAGCACTTATCGAACGCTGGCCAACCGCATCCGCTGTTGAACTTTGATTCCGCGGAATACAAGGCGTTCCCGCACCCCGCGCACACGAAGTGCCCCTCCGACGGGTAGAACTTATCGTACTCCCCCGTTCGCGCGGGTTCCGTGCCTTTCAGTCGTAAGACTTGAAACTGTTGCGCGGTTAAACTCTTCTTCCACTCCGCGTCGGATTTTTGTATCTTTTCTCCGTTTTCCCCACCCGTGCTGCTCATCGTGATGATGCTTCTTCGATTAAACGACGACGAGGTTTTGTTCTTCTTCTGAGAAATCCTCTTTAACGGTGTTGTTGTGTTTGTTCTTTTCTGATGATGACGACGCGTAGAAGTGGTCGAAGTCGCAGTTAAAGGAGCAAAACGCATAATGGATTACGAAAATGGATTAGTGAGGGAAAGGAGTGGGAAAGGATGACTCTAGTATAAGCGCTTTGCGGATCTCTCTCTCTCTCTCTCTCTTTCTCTGTTTACTACAAAAAATAAAGTCTAAACTACACTATAACAACTAATTACCCTTATGTTCGCACCCGGGGACTCTGCACGCCCACTTACAGTTTTTCGTCATGAACCCCGGGTTGCGCTCGCACTCGCCGGCGTTGGCCCACCCTTTACATCTCTCGTCCGTATTCTCGCACCCTTCCTTGGGAGGTTTCGGATTTGGGAGTTTATAGTGGAACGGTCTCGCGTGAATCCACTTCGTTGCGGTCCATTTCGTGCCTTTGACGACCGGGCACCCGGCGTGCATGGATTTTTGGTCGATGTCGCCTTCCGGGGTTATGGAGAAGAAGAGCAATCCGTCGCCTCGTTTCGGTTTGAACGCGACGCCGTTCTTGGCGCACTCGGAGAATTTTTGCTGCGCGTATTCGCTCTCCGGTTCAATCCACTCGGAATCCGGGAACGCGGTTTCCCCGCCTTCTTCGGTATCTTGTAAGTACAACAAAACCGTCGCGACTCTTTGCCCGCCATCCGCGCTCAACTGCTGCCCAGATTTCGTATTCTTCTCTCCCACGTCGTGGTGCGCCGAATACTTCTCGCCGACGCCGTACGAAAGAATCTGCATGTCTTCGCCGTTGTACCAAGGAAGCATGGTAAATCTCGATAACCTTTCCTCCACTCTCGTCACTACCGGATATTTCCCTCGCGCTAAAAAAGTTTGCTTCGACGTTCGAATCGGGTCCGTTTTAATCTCCCCGGTTATCGAATCCACCACCGTGCTTCGCTTCATCATCGGTTTCGCAATTCGTAAAATCTCTTCGCATTCTTCCTCGCTCAAAATCGAATGCAACACGAACGCTCGCGGTTGCCAACTGATAGGTTCCGTCCACGTGCCTAACTCTTTATCTTTGTTTATCGATGGGCGGTGTTTTTCGCCGAGCCATCCGGGGAATCGGTTGGAATCTAACGCTTCGTGTTCGAAATCGATTTTCTTTTCCCCGTTGGAGTCGTCCAATCCGAATCCGATTTTGGCATCACAAAAACACCTTTTACACAGCAATACTACGACGAAAACGAGAAATTTTCTCGATGAAAAGACAGACAAACGCTCAAAAGAGCGCATCATGTGCGTATCACTCTGTTCAGAAAGAGAGATAAAAGTGGTTTTGTGCGTCGTTTTATGTCGTGCTTTGGTTGAGATTTAGGGGAAAAAGTCTCCAGAATTGACCCTGAAAATTTCATCAGAATAACGAACGCTACAGAGTCATCCTCTCTCCCGCCTGCGCTCGTTTTTGTCGTTTTTATATAGTATCATAAGTAGTGCGCGTGATGTCCTCTCCGTCTTCGGCGTCTTCCGCGCGCAAAGGTATAAATACTACCAGAGTAGTAATGCTTTGATTCTTTTCCCGCGATATCTCTCTTGGGATATGTTTTGTTTCTGTTCTTCAATGATACGTACGCGTACGCTTCCTAAAGCATAGCATTCATCACTAGGAAAGTTTGACGAGGACGAATAATGTTCTTTTTGTTGTTTTTGATGATTTTGTGGATGATGATGTGAGATGCTGACCTCTCTTCTCTCTTCTCTCTTTGATGATTGTGTAAAATACAGTTATCCTGGTCACAGGCTCGACCGGTCGCGTCGGGAAAGAAGTCCTCGCGTTACTCTCGAAACATTTTAGTAAACGAGAAGATGGTGAAGAAAATGTTGAAATTCGAGCAGCGACTCGGGATAAAAGCGCATACGCGATGAAATTAGGCGCGGACGAAACGGTCGAGTTCGATTTAACGGATAAGAAGACGTGGCGGAAAGCGATGGAAGACGTGACGCATCTGTTCTCGTCCACGCAGGATAAGTACATCGCGGAACACATGCAATTCGCGAAGTTTTGCCAGGAAACAGAAAAGATTAGGAAGAACTTGAAACATATCGTCCGGATTTCGTGTTTTGGCGCGGATACGAATACGAATAAGTACGATAAGAACACGCACGTTTCGAGAGACAAAAATGCGCAGATTCCGTTGATGTTGCAGCACTACTGGTGGAGCGAAAAGTGTTTCATCGACGCGGGGTTTAAAAACATTTTGACCTCTATTCGAGGGAATTTTTACATGAACCATTTATTGAAAAACGAGCTTGACTCTGTGCGAGAAAACGGGACGTTTACCAGTCCTCTCGGGGAGACGAAAAACTCGTTCGTCTCGTGCAACGATATGGGCGAAGCCGCGTTTACGGTACTTAAAGAAGGACCGGAAAGACACGGGAATAAGTTTTACGACATTTGCGGCGCGGAACCGACGTCCATGCGCGACGTGGCGAGTATCTTAACCGAAGCGTTGAAATCCGACGTCGCGAAAGACTTGGACGTCGCGAAAGACGTGTTCGGAAAAACGATTTCGTACGTTCCGCAAGACCAAAAGAAGTTCGAGGAAGATTTTGGTAAAACGAGAGCGGAGTTCTTCGAGTATTTACAAAACGGATTTTATACGAGATGTTCGCCGGATTTTTACAACTTGACCGGGAAACGACCGCTCACGTATTACGAATACTTGACGCGAAAAGGCGCCGCCGGGGATACCGGGATAGAGGAATTGTTTTCATCGCAAGGCGCGTTGTTCACCAAAGGCGTGGACGAGTTCAAAAATTTAGCCGACGTCGTCCAAAAGTAGTGCGAGTACACATAACTCTGCTCTTGAATGCGGTACGTGTAGTAAAAACGAGCATAGAAGTCATCAATCCGCCCACATTAATGCCCACATTTTTTGATGGTTCTCAACGCAAAAATCCCCCATTAATTAATTACCCACAAAAAGAATAACATCACCATGACATCATCACCATCGCCTGTGTCGTCGTCGCCGACTTCAACTCCATCGAATCTCTGGTTGAACCATCCAACCTTGCGTCCTGGGAAATCAGAGCGCGAGAAAGCGTCCTCGTTGACTCCCATCACATCCCCTACTCATACGAAGAACAAAAAGCGGTTACAAAATCTCCTCCTCGTACTCCACGGGGCGAAGATCAAAACGAAGCGTGGGCGGGAACATGTGAGGGAAATTAAACGCTCGTTAGAGAAGCATGGGATGACTGCAAGTTGTGTGCACGAGAAAGTGACGACAAAAGAGGGGGATTGCATCGCCATCGTGCGTGATTCAATCGTGTTACAATCCTCATCATCACAAGAGTCGCCAAACCCTAATCCAGTTATCGATGCAATTTTCGTGATGGGCGGCGACGGGACGCTGCGGGAAGCGGTTCAAGGGTACGTGGAAGCGAGACGCGTGAAACCTTTGGGAGTAAAAGAAAACCACGTACCGATAGTCGCTTTGCCGTGTGGCACTGGTAATAATTTTGCGAGAGATTTGAACTGTTTTACGATCGAAGATTGTTTTCGATTGGCGTTTGAAAGAGGCGAGGCGAGGGACGTGGACGCGGTGCAGATTGAAAGTTTCGTAAAAGACGACGACGAGAAAGAAAAGAAGAAACGATCAATAAAGACGATCAGCATTAACGTCGTGACGTGGGGGATGGCGAGAGATGCGGCGGAAACGGCGGAAAAGATGCGCTTTTTAGGTCCAATTCGGTACGATTTGGCTGGATTTTATCACATTTTGAAGAACAAATCCAACGTCGCTTCGTTAACCGCGGAAACGCCTTCAATGCAACTGAAAGGCTCGTGCACCGACGACGATTTCCTCATGCTCTTCGCTCAAAACACGCGCTGTTCCGGTCGAGGATTCCATTTCACTCCCTTGGCGAAACTCGACGACGGTTTGATCGACGTCGTCGTCGCCAAAAAATGCGGGTTGATGAAAACCGTCGCCCTTTTCGACGATACCAAAGAACCAAAGCGCGGCGCGCACGTGGAGAAAAAAGATGACGTTTTTTACATCCAGTGCGAAAAATTGAAAATCGAGACTCACGACAGAGAAGAACTCGTCGGCGTCGATGGTGAGGTCACTTTGAAAACGCCCGTCGAGTTGGAGTGTTTGAGAGGCGCGTTTAGTACTTTCGTTTGATTTCGTTTGATTTTATGACTTTTTGTGCTGCAAAATATCTCCATATAAAATGCACACGAAAGGGGCTTCATCGTCGATACTGCGACGATTATATATACCGTCGTCTCGACTTCGAGGCGTTTATGGACGACGACAAAAACGACTGAAGAAGGCTTTTTTTGCCTCAATCCGAGAACAGCAAGAACAAGAACAGAATTCCATACACATATTCGACGGAGATACGAATTTGCCCCCGTTAGTTCAAACGCGGATTACTCTCACTTGTACGACTCCTCCTCCAGCTCAAAGCGTCGATGACGATTCCCCCTCTACTTCTTCGTACTTCTTGGACGTGGTAAAACCACCCTCGGTGGAAGACTTGTACGACTGGTATACTACTTATAATCAAACGGATAATCCTGATGAATCCTGGGCAAACGTTTGGGAAACTGAAGTGGAGTTGATTCGAAAATACATCGAACGCGACATCGACGAAGAAGCGGCTTCAAATGATAATATAATCATCGAAGTCGGCGCGGGCTTATCCTTCGCCGCTTTACTACTCGCGAAATATTTCCGGAAGAAATGTCTTTTGTTAGATCGGGAACCTCTGGCGTTGCACTGCGCGTTATCGACGGCGAAGGTGAACGAAGTGGAGGTTTCAGCGGTGGACAAATTTGAAGATGTGAAAGGAAAGAATAAAGGTATCGTCGCGGCGGCGATGTTCGATTGGAGCAAAAGTGTGACGAGAGAGAGTTTACATTTGAAGAATAAAGCGCGGACGATCATCGGCGCGGACGTGCTCTACGACCCGGAGACGTGTACAGATTTAGCGAACGCGTGCTCGATATTAGGCGAGAAGGTCATCTTGTGCGAGTTGAGAAGAGAACGCGCGATTGGTCTGCAAGCAAAATTTTTCGACGAGTGCGAAAAACTCGGCGCGACAAAGTGTGAGATTGACAAGGATATGTCCTCGGAGGAGTACGTATTTTTAGTCGTAGAGTTTTGAGCGTCGCTTCGCTATTATTAGTTTATTATTAGGATAGAGCTTCTTATTACGGAGACGATAGATTACTAGTAGTACTGGTATTTCTACCGCAGTATTATTATTGCTTCTTGCAGCAAAAGAGCCATTTCTCGTCGTCGTCGTCGTCGTCGTCGTCGTTTTCTTTCTCCTCGTCGTCGTCTTCGACGAAGGGGATCATCCAATACTCTTCCTCCTCGTTTTCTTGTATGCACGTGGTAAACACAGCCGGTTCGTAAAGCTCTACCTCACCTTTTGTCACGCTAAATCGCACCTGATGTCTCTCTTTCCATCGTCTCAACAAGTTAGGATCCGGGAGCATTTGAAACACGTGGTCGCGCATCTCGTCGTTTGAGATTAAAACTGCGTCCTCCCCGGCGACTAACGCGGCGTAGAGCCAATACCAATCGTCGTTCGAGCCGTGCGGCGTGACGAATATCTCTTTGTTTTGTCTCAGTTTGTTTAGTATTTTTTCGCCAAACTGGTGCTTTGCCGCGTGGTCTTTCGTGCGGCGTTGGTGGAGGAAGACGACTGGGCGTTGCTTCGACGCCTCGCTCGCGTCGCTCGTCGAACAAACACAGTATCTCCGTCGACACTCTTCGACGACGTTATCTAATTGGCCGAAATGAAACCTCGAGCCGGCAAAATTCTGGTTCGCCATCCCGACGTTCGCTCCGTCGACGATGCATTGTACCTTCGCCTCTCGCGCCTCCAACCAATTGCAAAAATCGTCAAAGTTTGCGCCGGCTTCGCGTTCTCGAGCGAGTTTCCCGACCGAGGCAATCAGCTCTTTCGATTCGACTTCGTTCAACCCCACTCGTTTCAAGTTGAACGTTTGCTTCTTCTCGCTATTATTACTATTATTATTATTATTATTATTGTTATTATTATCACTGCTACTACCAATAATAGTGTTTTCGGAGGAGACTTCAAACCGTCCGGAGCTACTCTCCACGTTTTCCACCGTCTCGCACCGCCACGCGTTCGGCTCGGCTTTGAAAAATCTCTCCACGCTTTCAATCAACTCCTTCCCGCACGTTCGTACTTTCGACTTCATTTTCCTCAACATCCTAAACCCATTCTCCTCGCACGTCTTCTTCTCTCTCCCGTACACGCTCATCATCGCCGTAAATTCCATCTCCGTGCACTCCAAACCTTCTCGCTCGATCGCCTCGAACACGTCTTCGGCTCGCTTCCAGTTCCCGCTCTCGCAGAACCCGCGCAAGGAAGGCGCGTACGTCCTCAACTTTGGCGTCAGCTTTTGTTGCGTCTTCTTCCCTCCTCCATCTTTTCCTTTTCCTAAAGCTCCTCCGTTTTTGCACAAATCGACCATCTCGAAACTTTTCTCGAATTCGCCGTTTCGAGCGTACACTCTCGCCATCGCCGTGTAGCTCATCTCCGTTTTCCTTCTCCCTTGTTGATGTTTGTCCTCCTCTTCCTCGGAGTCTTTCATCAAACGAAAGAAAATCTCTTCCGCTCTTTCCTTATCCTCTTCTTTCGTCGAAAAAGAATCATTTTCATCGTTAGCAGAGCAGAGATGCAACAATACGTTCAGCGTGTGCATCGGGAGAGCAATCGCGGGGTTGTTTTTGCTTTCGTCGTAGGTGGTAAACGCTAAACGTCGATCGTTTCGGGAGGCGGCGTCGTCGATTTTTTTTCTCGTTTGGAACGTTAACTGGCGGTTGATTACACCACCATTTACTCCATCAGGAGTATCAGGAGTATCATTAGGTTTGTGACGCTTGTTGTTGTTCATATCGTCGTTCGACGTGAGGAGCGCGTTTTACGAGCAGCAGCAGCGGCAGGTTGTTGTTGTTGTTGAATTGAATTCGTGTACGAATAAAAGTGAGGAAGAGAAGGCTTCGATTTTTGTGTATCTGCGCGTATTTACAAGGTGGTTCGTGTGCTGACTCTAAATGGTATACACTTCAATTCTCTCCTCTCAAACTGCGTTTAACTTCTCTTTTCTCTCGATTATTAACACACGCACGCGTTACAGAGAGTATATAATTTTAGTATATCTTAGAACGAATCGGCGTCTTTGGCGACTCGATTTTCTTCGCTCGGGACGAACCCGGGTGGAGGTTCGACAAAGTTTTCCGGCAAATGACTCTCGCCTTTCACGAACGGGTTCTTTTGCGTCGTGCCCATGCTGGAAAACGTGTGGTTGACGTGCGCGTGACTGGCTTCGTCCGCTCGGACGGCGAGTAATACGTCTCGAATGGTCGCGTCTTCGTCCATTTTCCAATACTCGATGGCCAATTTCGGCGCTCTTTCCTTGGCCCATTGCCTGGCGTCGGTTCCTCCGCTGTCGATATCGTTCAACGCGTGCGTGTACGTTCTCACCGCCTCTTCCTCTAAATACCCGACGAATCGGTGGCACGTTCTCGGCGAGATCAAATAACTAAAGAAAAACGCGTTAAAAAACACCCCTTGCGCGGCCAACACGCCCGCTCGGAAGAAAATCGACGGTTGTTTCATGTTCAAAAAAGTCATCAAGTGCATTCGTTCGTTCTCCGCTTCCTCCAACAACGTGTGAATCCACCCGTTATCGTGTCTCAACAGCCTCAACGAGTTCATGTGTCTCAACATTCCCGCCACCATCCCAGGAATCCCCGCCACCGTCTCTAAAAATATAAACCGAAACAACCACTGATCTTTCGTCAAGCTCTTCTCGTGCGAATAGCTCGTGATCGTATCGAACCCTTTCCGAGCGGACCAAACCGCAAACATAGACACGTAATCTCTCGCGCCTTGCGGCGGTCGGTGTTTCGGTTTGAGTTGTTCGATGAACCCGAAATCGTACGTCGGGTGCGCCAGCATGTACGACTGCGCGGATTTTTTCATCTTCGTCTCGTCTTTTTTCGCCCGCACGTCCGTTTCACCCATTTCCTCTTCCGTTGACGTCGTCGCTGCTTCTGCGCTAAATCTTTTCTTTTCAGCTCGCTTATGCGTCGAAACGCCTCCAGCCGCGAACGAGGTGGAGTGAAAGGTGCGCGTTTTACTCATCCTTTTCATCGAGTCTCGGTGTTCTTCCTCGTTTTTTGCGTTCGTGTGAAACGTACAGCGCGTTCTCGCGTGCAACATGGATGACGTTCCCGATATCGCCGCAGAGCGAAACACGTCGGTTTTTCCATCGACGATGCGATGCGTGCGAGAAAAAATGGACGTGGACGACGACGTATACGACGACGACGAAGGGCGTTGCTTCAAAAGCAAACCCGCTGCTCTTCGACACGCGGCGCACATCTTTTTTGTTTTGTTGTTGTGAGTAGTAGAGTGGTATTCTTTTGTTTCAACGCTCCGTTTTGTGCGTGTTAATATGAATGCGCGCGGAGGAGTATTGAAGAGAGTTGTTACAAATGGAGCGAACAAAAAATGCTAGAATTTAATACGAGAGATTTAAGCAGAGATCTTTTTCACCATCTGACGCAATAGAGACACAAACAAAAAAGAAAAAAAAAGCAGTGTCAAAGTGCATTTCCTCTCACGTGTTCTCGGTGTGTGGGTTCAAATAAAAAAGTGTGTCTCGCTGCGCATGCTGCTGTGGCTCCTGTCTGTTCTGCTGTGAAACAACTTTTACGGCGTCGCGTTCGTAGAGTATTATTCTATATATTTATTATTATTAAAAAAATGTGGACCGAGTGGGCGTCGTCGTCGTTCCGTACTGATGCGCGGCTAAAGCAGCGGGGTTTTGTTGTTGTTGTTGAAATTGTTGTTGATATTGCTGCTGCGGCTGAAACGAGAGAGGATCCGTCGTCGTCGCAGAAATGACCGGTTGCAAACCGTACGCTAAACACATTCGGGTTAAATCTTCTCTCATGGATTTGATGTTTCCAGCGAGGTGGTCGACGACGTCTTTGTGCGAGGAGAGGTCGTCCAAGTCAGTCTTGGTGACTTCAGCGCGCTCGCGGTCGTACGGTTGGAGGAGGACTGGTTTGTTGGATTTTTTCTTGTTCTTCGTTTGTTGTTGTCCGGACGAAGAAGGAGGAGATGTCGTCGTCCTTTGGTGGTTGATCTCGTATCCACCGTTGTTTGCGGTAGTAGTGCCCGCGAATAAACTACCTCCTCCACCTCGTAAAGGTGACGTCGCTAATTGCCTCGATAACTCTTGCGTTTTCACTCTCGCGGTGGTGGTCAACTGTTGCGCCTGTCGACTCAAACTTTCCTTACCGGAACCGTCCAACGCTCTCTTCAGATTTTGCAAAACTTCGAACAACTCTCGCTCCTCTTTCGACGCGAACGTGGATCCACCATTCACCGCGCCTCGATTGTACGCAGTACCGCCACCTCTTCTCATGCTCAGTTGCGGGTTCACTCTTCTGTGATACGCCGCTCTGAACGATTCCAGTTTTCGCATGACTTTCAACACTCTGTGCGCGTGTTCTTCGCGTCGGCGTTCGCACTGCGTTCGCCTCACTTCGTACGAGCCTTCTTTCCAGCTGTTGATTTGGCGTATGCACTGGTTGTACGCGTTGACGAACGCCTCTTGCGATTTCAATTCCTCTTCCTGAGCTTGTTCTCGCTGATACAAACCGTCGAAACCGTCTACTCGACACGGCCACAATCCATTCTCGTTTTCTTCGCCGCCGACTTTATCGAGCAACTCGTGCCACGTCCGTTCGTCGATGTTTTGAATTTTCACTTTCTGTCGAGGATCTTGCGCGATGTTGTAAAAGAAAGCTTTGAATCTGTACTCCGGATGTTGCGGGTTATACGCGTTCATGACGTCGTGTAACTCTTTGACCGGTTCTAAAGTGGTCCCGCTCGCCGGCGGTTGACTGGCTAAGTGTCTTTGTTGTCGCGCCCTGAGCAGCGCTTCCGACGGCGCTAAGTTGCCGCCGAATAACGTCGGACCGCCTTGCGCTTGCGTCGTGATTGATTCCGGAACGTTAAAGAAGGCATTTTGTTGTTGCTGAAACTGCGTGAGTCCTTGTTGATTTTGCGGTTGCGTCGCGCCGAGAGGCGACGGTCGATTACCGAACAACGAAGGCGTCGTGTTCGTTTGTTGTTGTTGTTGTTGTCCTAATCCTCCGCCGAAGAGACTACCGCCACTGCTTTGGTTTGGTTGATTACCGCTCGCAGTATTCGCGTTGCCGAATAATCCTCCTCCTCCTCCTCCTCCTCCTCCGCCAAAAAGTCCTCCTCCTGCGCCTATCGTGCTCGTCGTACCAGCCGGTTTTCCGAACAAACTCGATCCACCTGCAGCACCTCCTCCTCCGAACAACCCTCCACCACCACTCGTTGGAGGTCTCCCGAACAATCCTCCTCCTCCTTGTCCTCCCTGAGTAGTAGCAGCGCTCGTATTCCCAAAAATCCCACCCGGGGCCGGTTGTTGTTGTTGTTGTTGTTGCCCGAAACCCGCGGTGTTGGTGTTCCCAAACAACCCTCCTCCTCCTCCTCCTTGTTGTTGCTGAGGAGTATTGTTGTTCGTATTCCCGAATAATCCACTCGATGTCGATGTCTGCGTTGGATTGTTTCCTCCGAACGCACCGCCCAAACCTCCTCCTCCTCCTTGATTTTGATTCGAATTCGTTCCAAAAGGAGTACTATTATTCCCGGCGTTTCCGAACAACCCTTGTCCTCCACCACCACCACCACCGAGAGCAGCACTTTGCTGTTGTTGTCCAAACATCCCGGGAGCGTTGGTGTTGTTGTTATTGTTGTTATTGTTTGAGCCGAACAAACCTCCTCCTCCTTGATTTTGATTCAATCCGCCACCAAAGAGTCCACCACCGGCGTTGGTGTTGGTGTTGTTGTTCGCGGCACCAAACATATTCCTCGTCTCTCTCGAAAGAAGGTTACGCGCGCGTGCGTCGTTCTGCACCGCGTCCTCTTCGTGCTCTCTCTCTCTCTCTTTTGCGTGTGAAAAGCCGCGAGTGTAATCGTGTGCAAAAGTATGACGATGATTTTAAACGGAAAAAAATGAAGAGATGTGAAGGAACAAAGAAAAAGAAGAATCGCTTCGCCTGCGGAAGAGGAGGGACGCGGGCGAAACCGGAAATGTGTTTTTCGTTTGATTTGTTCGGTAGCATGTAATACAAACGGGTTTGTGTGCACACGCAGGACTATATAAAAGAGCTAATGTTGATGAGTACGCATGTGTCCTTTCAAATGATCAGATCGACGAAAACGCTTCTGGCACACATCGCATTCGTACGGTTTCTCGTTCGTGTGAATGCGCATGTGCTTTTTCAAA
>ENA-UOXV01006448-UOXV01006448.1-marine-metagenome-genome-assembly--contig:-NODE-6448-length-12299-cov-4.400686_pt1 | contig 12299 bp, 6 predicted proteins | sample MGYA00238165_ERZ766961 | MGnify/ENA primary metagenome ERZ766961 (study PRJEB28924, sample SAMN03173240) | marine metagenome | biome: Marine; feature: Water; material: Subsurface seawater | place: North... | reverse complement strand
AGCATCTAAGGAAACTGGATACTTATGATAATGATATAAATTCTTATCATCAGGAACACCACCAGTATGATCCAATTTAACATTTGTTACAGCATTATTTGTTGAACTTAGATTTGAATATGTAACTGTTGATGTTTTCTCTACAAAATTATATATCATTGTTCCATTAACAGCAGTACCAATAGGACCTATAGGAGTTAATAGTAAACCATTAAGATTACTAGTATTCACACTATTACTTACTGTATTTCCACTACTATCTGTTGTATATAAGGGAGAAAAACTATTCGAATTAACCATTATAGTATTCCAAAAATCATCTTCAGTATACCAAAATTGTTCTATTATTGTAGTATTATTCACAATTATAGTTTTTGAATTAACATCTTTTTGTGAGGAAGTTATTCTAATAGGATTTCCATAAGAAGTGCTATTTGTATCTAACCAACCAAATTCAGAGGGTTGTTCAATTGAATAACTTATATCAGCATCTGTACTTCCACCAATCTCATTTTTCCACAAACCTTTTATTTCCTTTCCTCCATAAAATGGTATATAATTTGGAATTACACTTGTTTTTAGGTATGCATAAGTAGTGTCACCAGTATTTTTATAAGCACTTAAATATAGAAAGTAATTAGTTCCTATATTAGAATCATTATTAGAATTTGTTGTACTTAATTTTTTACCAATAACAGCAACAGAATTTGTTGAATTTCCCAAAAATGATTCATAAAAATGTGACACTATTTTTTCAACTGCCGATGACTCTGCTGTTGTAGTGCTTGAACTAGAACCACCACTACTACTAGAGGAACTAGTAATATATGAACCATAAGAAACTAAACTATACTTTCTTTCAGATGTACCCAATTGATCAAATCCTAAATTAGTATCGTTTGTGGAAGTATTCATTGCTATAAAATCAAATCTGTATTTTTTTCTTTCATCCGTATCTTCTATTGAACTATCTGTGCTAGTTCCATATCTATTAATACTTTGCAAAGTTCTTAAAACATTTGTTATTGTAAATGTATCAACAGGAAAATCTGTAGCACCTGTTGTATCATCCGCTATTGTTAAAGTAGAGCTAGTTGGAATTAAAAATGCTGTAAATTTTAGACCATTACTTGAAGTATTTCTCATTATTAATAATGAATTATCCCAAATGTCAACAAAGAACATGCCTGTCATTGTTCCACTTGCTTTTTCATTTAATGTACCAGAATTATTTTCATATACATGAAATTTTCTGTTCTCATAAGAATCAAAACTATTAAAATTATTTTCATAATAAGATAATATTATATAATCAGTACCGGACTTATCCTCAATATAGTCAAACTGTAGTATTTTTAATTCTGAATATAAGTTTGAACCACTAATGCTAATATCTATTTCAGGACCATTTAATAAACTAAAAGTATTGTCAATCGTATAATAATTTATAATCCTTATAATTAGTCTTTTTAAACTTGTATTAAAAGTTAAAAAATAAAAGTATATATTATTTCCAGTTTTAGAACATAAAATCTTTATTTTTGGTATATTCATTACAGAAGTATAATATAATCCATATAGCATGTCGTTTGTCGTTAAATTACTATTATTTGAAGAAGTATTATTATTTCCAGTAATATCTGATATTATTTCATTTGTATTGTCGCTTGGGAACTTATAAAGATTTATAGTACTAACTCCACTATTATAATACATGACTATTGAATAAACTGTGTTTTCTTTTTCAATAAATGCTGCAGGACTAAAGTTATTTCTAATACTTTCCCAACCTATAATAAGTTTATCTATTGTCATAGCTGTTGTTGAAGTAATATCTAAAATAAATAAAGAGTCTTCTGGTGTGTAAAAATTATTGTATTCTTCTTTATCTTTTGACTTAATTAAAAATTTTTTTGTTGCGTTACTAGATGAGTCTGTAAATAGATATGGAATAACTTCTAAAATATAAAAATCCGATATCTTTATCTTATGAGTCAATGAATCAGAACCCAAGTCTAATATTATATTATTTGAATCAGAAGTAGATGAAGTGCTATCTATTACTAATAAAAAACTTGTATAGTCATTATAAGATACGTAACTATTATAAAATATATAAAACTTATCGTCATCTCCATCATTAAATACTTTTAAAATAGGTTGTACTAACTCAACCATAACAAAAGATTCATATTCACCTGTGTTAATTGTAAGAGTTTTCACCAGTGTAATATTTGTAGTATCTATTCCTAATGAATATAAATTAAATTTAAAACAGGTATTTGTTGTATCATAGTAAATAACTCCTTTATAATACTTATCCGTAATATATATTGTCTCTTGTTGTATTATTTGAAAAGTACTTTGACTACCTGTAATTTTGGATGAAATATCACTAGTTATTATATGAAATTTACCTTCTTGTGATTCTGTTTTATTGCCTGTATCAGTTATAGAAGTATCTAAATTATATCCTAATTTTTCTAAAAATATATGTTTATTAGAATCGCTACTATCTCCATTAAAACCTAATAATATAATATTATCAATAGCAGTTCCATCACCAATCGCAAGATTTGTAAATTTAAAATGTTTATTGATAGGTTTTATATATTTATTACTAATATCATTACTCATAGTTGAATTATCATTTAAACCGTTTCCATTATTAATATAAAAATTTTTATTTGTATTTTTCCCAGTAAATATATTTCCAGATAATTCAAATGTATTACTTATCGTATCTGTAAAATAACTAAAATTAGTACTTCCGGAAGTAAAATTAACACCTAATAATTCTAAAGAATCACTTGCATTTATTTTTTTATATATAATCTTTACTAAAGTTTGGTCTGATGCTTGCGGAGAACTTTCCTCTTTATTTATTAATAAAATAACATCTGTATTATATATTTTAAGAGCATCTATATTAATTAAATTTTCTTGATTTGTTGTTTCACTAATTCTTAAACTTAAATCTGATATATTATAAATATAATATGAATTTGTGCCAGTTATAAAATTTAAAAATATAATTAGATTATTTTTATATCGAAAATCAATAACATTACTATTAAATTGGGTAATTGAACTACTTAAAGTAAAATCACTAGCACTATATCTAATTAATTGATCTTGAGTAGTGCTATTTTTTTTCACGATTAATAAGTAATTATTAAAGTTAATTGTATCCGCTGCATATTTCGTAAATTTTATACTCTCTGTAATTTCTAATTTATCAGTGCTTGCATCTACTAAACTATAAGTTCTATTAGAAGTATCAAATGTTAATTTTAATAAGGTAGAACCACTACTTTTATTTATCGATATATATAATAAATTTCCCACAACTTCAACATGATTAAAAGCACCACTAATAGGTATTGACAGGATTGAAGAATCATATGTGGTTGTGTTTAAAAATGAGGAATCTAAATTTAGAATTTTTAAATTACCACTTGCATCTTTAAATATCACATTATAACTTTCTAAAGTTGTTGAACTACTTATATAATTTATTTTATTAAATGTTATTTCGGTTCCTGAACCTATTTCAGTACTTAAATTTTTTTCTAAACTTAAATAACCTGATTCCAAATCATATTTAAAAATACTCTTAGCATTAATTAATAAAAGATTTCTATTATCTTTAAAAAACATATCTTCTATATCACTATTTTGATCAAAATCGGCAAGATCAGTATCAGTTGCTCCTTCTCTTTCCAATCTTAAACCTAATATTTTTGTTGTATTATCTGATAATTTTTTAGGAAGTCCGTCATAACCATAAATAGATATTACATAGTATGTGTTTGTTAATTGCTTTTGTTTATTTATTATACAATACATACCTGTAATACTATTATGATCTAATTTGTCATCATTAATCATAAATATTGAAGAAAGATCCTCAATATTTGTATATTTTAGATTTATTTTTTTTGGTGGATCGGCACTTGAGGAAGAAGGTGCACCATCAGTTAATCGTGTAAATTTATACAATGCCAAGTGCGCATCAATTGCTATATTAGAAGCAATTGCTTGTCTACCCCCACTTGTATTTTCTAATTTTAAACCATAAAAACCAAATTTTCCTGTGGAAGTTACTTGTATATAATAAGTTTTATTAGCACTAGAACCTGTATCATAAGGAAAATCATACTTTTTAAAGTTTTTTGTTGTAGTTGTCATATCTACAGATTTTTCAGTCAATACATTATTTATTAATTCATAAATTCTTAAAGATATATTTGATCCATCTCTCATATTTGAAGAATTACTTTCGTTTTTAAAATCTACAATTGAAATTGTTTTAGAAATATTTAGTGGGAAACTTATTGAAAACCAATCTTCATCATTAATAGCTGTAATATGGTATGGTCCATTTGTTATTGTGTCAACAAGTAATTGTGCTGTATTAAATGAACTTGCATTTGCAGGTAAATCTATATCTGAATTTAATTCAAATATTGTTTTTATCAATAATGTTTTTTCAAATGTCTTATTATCTCTATTAGAATTAGATTCATTTAATACAGATTTATCAGAATATCTTCCCTGTATTCTATAAATTCTTGAATTATACTTTCTTAAATCAACTGTAGAATTATAAATGTTCTTATAATCTTTACTAGAATTTAAATCGGATAATGGGGGTGCATTATCATGATTATCATCATATATTTCTGTTAAGTCAATGAATGAATTTTTTGTCGAAGTATCTTCCAATAATGATTGCCAATTAGTTTCTACCAAATCACTATTACTTGGAAAAAGATTTGAAGTTCCATTATTATCTACACTTGTTAAATCAGAATAACTTTTATTATTAGCAAATATTAGTGATTTTCCATTATCATAATCAAATATACTTCTTATAGCTACTGCCATTTTTTTAATCTGAATATTACCCAAATCAAGTGTTTTAATATAATATAAACCAACCGCGCTTTTATCTTGTGAAACTTTTGTTAAACCGGTGTTAGGTGCTTCTAAATAGGTACTGGTTGAATCATTAAAATCATTAAAAATTATTTTATAGTAAGTATAATCTCCTTCTGTATAACTAGCATTATCTGCGTGATAAGTTTCAGATGAATTTTCAGGTAACATAGCAGTAAATTTTGTTTGTGCTGCTTGTTCAAAAGTGTTGCTTTCAGTAGTTTTTACCTTAAAAACAAACATTATTCTCAACTTAGGTAATCCTTTTGGTTTTGTTGTTTCATGGAAGTTACCAAATTCTAAACTTTTAAAATTTACTTGTTGAAAAGTAGAACTATTATAGCCATTTCCATCTGATAAACCTATTAATGGTGTAATATGATTAACTGAATTATAAGTTATTTGTATCGTCCCATTTGAATAATAGTCATCCGAGTATCCAAGTACTGAATCCGTAATACTATTAGATAAAAATAATCTTACTTGTGCATTTACATAATCAGTGGTACCTGGATAAATTAGAAAGTTATTATATGTTATTACTATTTCCCCATACTTTCCTTTGCCAATAAATATATCTGTGGGATTGGCAGTATCACTTGAAGGTATTAAATTAGCATAGAAAAGACTTATTCTTTTTTTTGATAAATGATTTTGATATATATTCTGATTAAATACTGCTTCACTTGAGTTAAAAGTTATAAATCCATTAAAATTTATATAAATGTTTGTATATTGCTGTCCATAAAAAAAAAAACCAGGAGTTGGTATGTTATAAACATAATAACCATCCGCAGTAATAGAACCACTTATTGAGGAATTAACTGACGTCATTGTAGTGTAAGGGACTTGAGGCCATATATCATTTTTCCGAACACCTACATAATATTCTGTTGGAGTGCTTGGGATAAAATTGATGGTATATTGGGATAAATCAAATGGAGTATTGCTTGTATACTTTATACTTGGAATAGTATGAATTCTCAATATCTCATTAGAAGTTGTATCAGTTGTTGTTTCTTCTTCAGTAATTGTAGTTGTTAATACAACATCTTTGAATAGACCAAATGAAGAATCTGTTTCACCTGTATTAAATAAATTATTACATTTAACTACAGTCGAGAAACTAGTTCCATCTGCTCCGGCTTGTCCTTGTGATGCTGTAAAAGTTAACCATTCATTACCAGAATATCCCTGGAAAACATTATCATTGTTATTGTATCTAATAGCACCCTGAACTGTTACTATATCATCTACTAAATTAGCTCTTAGAAAATTCTTAGCGTGTAAATCTTGGTTACCACCATTACCTACAAATCTATAAACACCTGCCGGACCATTTGATACAGTTTTTTGAAAATCTAATGAATCTAAGATATCTGGTCTTTCATTATTGAATTGATTTAATAAAATTGGAATATTATTATCATTCGCCATTATAAAAATAATAACATATTTTTTTTAAATTATTTATAATTCTAAATTAATTCATTAATAATGGAAAAAATTAATACATTTAATCAACTTTCCAAATTAGATAATAACTATCTAAAAAAATATATAAATCATTACCTGGATGATTATTTTAAATTTGATGATGAAAGTATAGATTTTATGCTTAATCATTTTTTTGAAGGTGGGAAAAGAATTAGACCTTTAATAAGTCTAAATACATTAATTCAGTTTTCAAACATAAATAATCATTTAAATAATAATTTTCTTCAAGAACAAATTTTACTTTGTTTAATACCTGAAATAATACATAATTTTTCATTGATATTAGATGATTTACCATGCATGGATAATGATTTGTATAGAAGAGATAAAAAAACATTTCACCATAAATATGGAATTATAAATACAAATTTATTTATACCTTTAATAATGAATAAAATCACTAATTATATAGATTTTCATATTGTTTTTAATAAAAAAATTAAAATTAAAAAATCAAATAATGAAATTAAAGTATATTATTTTAAAGATTATTTGAATAAGTTAATTTTTGATAATATTGAATTATTAATAAATGGGCAATATCAAGATTTAAACTATATAAGTATAGGTTATGATATTTCTGTAGTATATAAATTAAATTGTAATAAAACAGGACCCTTATTTTCTATAAGTTTTATCCTAGGATATTTATCTACAATATTTAATAATGATACTGATAATTCAGAATTAGACAAAAATATAAAAGATAAAAAAGAAATATTTGAAATTGAGGAAATTATTATAAGTAAGTTAAAGGAATTAGGAATATTATTTGGATTAGTTTTTCAAATTACCGATGATATATTAGATATAGAACAAGATAGTAAAGATTCAAAAAAAGCAATGAATAATATATGTATTATACTAGGTTTAAAGAAAACAATAAATGAATTTTATAAGAATATAAATTTACTTGAAAACGAATTTAAAAAACTAAACATATTTAATACTAATTTTGAGGATTTATTAAATCAATTAAAAAAAAGAATAGAATAAGTTTTAAATTCTATGGAAGAATATTTAAAAAATAAATTATTACAAAAGAAAAATAATAGAATTAATATAATTATTAATGAAATTATAGAGGATTTTTTTAAATTAGAAAATGAATTTCTTGATGAAGATGAAAAATCAATTGTTTTTTATTTTTCTAATTTCTTTTTAATAAATAATCAAAATAAAAAATCATATAAAAAAGACAATCAATATATCCATAATTTTCAAAATAAAATTATTATTTTATATTTTTTTAATAAAGAATGTATATCTATACTTTTGAATTCACAAGATATTTTAAATAATAATAAAAAGTATACTATTCATTATAGCACTGATACGTTAATATTAGTTTCTATAAAAATTATTATGATAATTTCCAATTTATATAATGAATTATTTAATGAAATTAATGATATTTATAAAAAAGATAGTGAAAATCTTATAAATAATTTATATTCAAGATTTATTAAGTTTAGTAAAATTAATTCAAAAACAATAATTGATATAATAAAAATTAAAGATGATAAATTAAAAAAGGAAGAAATATTAATATTATTTAATGAAAGAAAGGTAAATTTTTTGATTTTAATTAATTATTACCTAGTTAAAGAAAATATAATTATAGACTTTGAAAACAAATTTTTAAAATTATGTGACTTTATTGAAGATATTAATAAAAATAATTCTAATAAAAACATATTAAAAAAATTAAATGATAATATAAATATATTTTTATAAGTTATTTATTTAAAAATAATTTTCACTAAATAATTAATAAAATGTTTTTTAATGGAAATGGAAATTCTAATGATACTAAGTTATATGATATATTAGGCGTTAAAAAAGACGCAACCAGTGCGGAAATTAAGAAGTCATATAGAAAACTAGCGATGAAATATCACCCTGATAAATGTGGTGGTAATAAAGAAAGTGAAGCACGATTTAAGAATATAAGTAGCGCTTATGATATTTTAAAAGACGAAAAAAAAAGAAGTACATATGATAAATTTGGTGAAGAAGGTTTGAAAGGTATGGGTGGCATGGGCGGTGATGGAGGAAACCCTTTTGATATATTTGAGAACTTATTTAGAGGTGGAGGAGGTGGTAGTCCTTTTGGTGGGAATTCTGGTCCGTTTGGTAATAGAGGAAGAAATAGGCGAAGAGAAAGAAGGGGTAGAGACAGAGTAGAAGAAATAAATATAGGGTTAGAAGATTTATATAATAATATTGTTAAAATAATAGATATTAAACAAAAAATTATTTGTATTACTTGTAGAGGAACTGGTATTAATGATCCTGATTCCATAAAGGATTGTGGATTATGTGATGGAACTGGTGTAATTTTAAAAATAATAAATATAGGTCCAGGAATTATGCAACAAACACAGGCACCATGCAGTAAGTGCATGGGAAAGGGAAAAATTTCATTAGATAATAAATTATGTAAAATGTGTAATGGTGAAAAAATATTAATCAAAAACAAAAAAATAAATTTTCCTATAGACAGAGATTTTAAGAATGGACACAAAGTTACTATACCAAAAATGGCACACGAAGACCCCGAATGTGATATTCAAGGTGACTTAATATTGATTGTTAATTTTAGAGAACATAAATACTTTAAGAGAAAAAATTTTGATTTATATATGGAAAAAGATATTTTATTATCTGAAGCATTATGTGGTTTTGAATTTAAAGTAATTCATTTAGATGGTAGAGAAATTATTATTAAATCTGGTGATGTTATCAATACTAATGATGAATATATTATTAAAGAAGAGGGACTATCAGATTTAAATTTAAATATAGGTAATTTGATAGTAAAATTTAATATTATATTTCCAGATTTCTTAAATAATGAAAGAAAATTATATTTGAAGAAATTATTACCTGTAAATAATGAAAAATTCACTAAAAATGATTCTATGGAAGTTAAAATTTTAGAAAATACTGGAGAAAGAATCAATATGGAGGAAGTTAATTTGAATAATTCTAGTAATCCTATAGAGGATGAAGGTAATGTTGAATGTGTACAACAATAATATTAAGTTGTATATTAAATAAAATTTTAAAAAATGTCTTTTTAAATTAAACTTAAATTGAATTTTAAAAATTGATTTAAGTTAATTGTTTTTAAGTAATAAATAAATGGACGACATAACTCTTTTACTAGCAGAAAATTTTGAATTAGAGTGTAAAAAAACACTTAATAAACTTTGTCATTTTAAGCAAATAGATAATTATGGATTAGAAGAGCATATCATACCAGAGAGGGTATATTTTAATGAATTAGCAACAAATGTTTTATCAAAGAAGAAAAAGAAAAATAATAAAACACCATTACCAAAAGAAATAAGATGTATTGGTAGAAAAATAGATTTTTCACAATGTTCCCGGAGAAAGAAAGGTAGTTCTGATTTTTGTGGAAGTCATATTAAAAATTTACCAAATGGTAAGATAGGAGATGACGGGGCTTGTTTTAGAAGAACTAAACAAAGAAGAGGAAGAAAGAGAAAGGACATAACTTTAAATGTTAGTAATAATAGTCTTATGACTACAAAAAAATATATTAATGGTGATATTTATTTAATGGATGAGCAAAATATCGTTTATACTTTTAAAGAGGATTTACCTGTTATTCTTGGTATTTTAGAAAATGGAAGTATTATTCCTATACCATAATTATTTAATAATTTAAATATTTCTTATATTCTTGATTTTTATTAAATAATTTTTCTTATTTTTATATTTGATAATTTAGGTAAAATTTAATATATTTTTCTTTCCATTTATTATATGTATAATATAGTTTTATCAATTATAATAATATTAATTCTATTATCAATAATAGTCTATAGAAATTGTGAGAAAAAAAAAAATAGTAAAAATAATTCATTAAATAATATTAGTAATTTACATAATTCTAATAGTGAAACTAAAAATAGTGAAACTAAAAATAGTGAAACTAAAAACATAGAACAATTTGCATCATTAAATCCCATGGATTTAAAAGATTTTGAAGCAAAAATACTGCATAAAGAACCCAATATTTTATTATTAGATAAATTTTTAAGCGAGGAAGAATGTGATTATATTATTAAATTAGGAGATCCCCACATTAAAAAATCAGAGGTTTGTGCTAGAGGGGGGTCTAGACCAGATAAGAGTAGGACATCTATGACTGCTCATATTGGTAAAAAATTTATAACAGAAAACCATAAAGACCCAGTTTTACTTAAATTGTATGAACGAGCGGCTAAGTATGTAAATAGAGATACTAAAAACATAGAACCTATACAATTAGTAAGATATTATCCAGGTCAATATTTCAAATCTCATTATGATTACTTAGATACAAAAGTTCCAATGTATCAAAAAAACGTAGAAAAAAATGGACAAAGGGAATATACTTTTTTTGTTTATTTAAACGATATTCCAGAAGGTGTAGGAGGAGAAACAAAATTCACAAAAATAAACAAAACTTTTAGAGCAAGGAAAGGACAAGCTGTATTTTGGCCTAATATGGTAAATGGAAAAGAAGACCCTTTAACTCTTCATTCTGGTACAGAATTAAAGGAGGGTGTTAAGTATGGATTAAATGTATGGGTAAGAGATAAAGAATATAAAGGTTAATTTAATTTTTATTAGAAAGAAAATAATATTTGTTAATATTATACTAGTATGAGTAATGATTGCGGTTGTAATTCAAATAATAATTTAAATATTTTAGACAATAATATGAATAATGTTAATCAAGTTAATATGAACCAAGGTAATGTGAATCAAGCCACCTTAAATAATATAGCAGCCATGAATAATTTAAATCAACAAAATGTAAATCAAAATGCTTTAAATAGAGCTTTGATTATGGAGAATGTTACTAAAAGTAATGGTGTTGAAAATATAGGACCTCTTAATAATTTAATAGTTGATAAAAATATTAATAATAGTAATAATAAAAAAATTAGTAATAATTCAACAAATATGATAACTTTAAAAGATATTAAAATAATATTATATATATTAGTCGCATTATCAATAAATGAAGCATTTAGATTCTTTATACCACAATGCATTAGATTAAATAAAGGCTCTTCTTCTTTATATTTATATTATGCTATAGGAACACTTGCTTTACTAATAGGTGTTAATATTTTTTCAAAATAAAATTTTTTATTTTATAATTTTATTATTTTATTATTTTATTATTTTATTATTTTATTATTTTATTATTTTTACAATTATTAAAAAAAATTTAATTATTTTATTATTTACTGATATTTAATAAAATATTTATATAATATATATGCCTATTAGAAATAGAAATAAAAAAGGTGGTTCCAAAGCATCAGATTTAGTTATGTCAACTAATCCTATATTATGTGATGAACCTGCTTCTCCTGTAATTCAGGGAAAACCTATTAATGCTAATATAAAAGATTTAAGTTTATATTCCAGTACAGGAGGAAGAAGAGTATTAAAAAAAAATAGAGGGAAAAACTACTCATGTAATGCACCAACAAATTGCGCTAATTCACATCCAGGGGCATTTAATAATTGTTTAGGAGGTGGAAGCAGTGATTGGAGATCTACTGTATATTCAAGAGGTCCAGTCAATACACCCAGTATGCCCCAAGAACAATTTAGAGCATTTACTGAAACTGCTGATTATATGCCTAATGAATCTTTAAGATCTCTTAAATTTATGAAAGGGGGACAGAGAAGTGGTAATAAGAGAAGAAGTGGTAATAAGAGGAGAAGTCAGCAACATAGAAGAAATAGCAATAAGAGAAGTGGTAATAAGAGGAGAAGTCAGCAACATAGAAGAAGTCAGCAACATAGAAGAAGTCAGCAACATAGAA
>ENA-UOXV01006445-UOXV01006445.1-marine-metagenome-genome-assembly--contig:-NODE-6445-length-12304-cov-6.071598_pt1 | contig 12304 bp, 17 predicted proteins | sample MGYA00238165_ERZ766961 | MGnify/ENA primary metagenome ERZ766961 (study PRJEB28924, sample SAMN03173240) | marine metagenome | biome: Marine; feature: Water; material: Subsurface seawater | place: North... | reverse complement strand
TCCCTACACGACGCTCTTCCGATCTCCAGGAGGCAGGCGCCGCTCTGGCCCACGCGGTGCCAGGGGGGCGCTCGGACAGACCGACCCAGTCTGTCCGGTCCACTGAGCCATCCGATCACTCGGTAGCGCACCCAACAGCCGCTCGAGTCCCTCTTCCTCTGCCTGCGCTGCGCTGCCAAGGGCGTGGTCAAGCGCGCGCTCGGCCGCGTCTAGCTGCTGCACCGACCGCCGCAGCCCCAGCACTTGCTGTACTCGAGCTGCCGCACCAGCCGCCGCCCAAGGGGATGGAGGCGCCATTGCCAGCCCTCCGCGCGTCGAAACAGACAGCAGGCTCCTCGTCGTCTCCAACGCCTGGTGCAACGCGCGCCCGTGTGAGGTCGCATTGCTCTGGGTGATGCGAGGCAGACGCGTGGGGCTACTGCCCAGCTTCCGGTGAGCTTGTGGGGAGTACCTCTCCCCTGTGCACCGAGCCTTCCGCCAAGTCTGAGCTCTCCGCCTGTGTGCCATCGAGAGACAGTGTTGCAGGGAGGGCAAGGAAGCCGCCATCCTGGATGCTTTGCTTGAGCCGCCTGATGGCCCCTCCGCCCTGCGCTCCATCTGCCACCTCTCGCCCGAACGGCGCTCGCAATTGTGGCGTTTTCTCTAACTGCAGCCCGGGGCTGTTGTCAAGCGACACCTCCAACAATCCTAGCCGCCCCTTGCGACGCCTGATCCCGCAGCTGGAATCCGACAAAGCAGCCGAGACTCGCGAAACATTTTTGCCAGGCAACGAGCTACTGCCGTCGCTCTGCTCTGAACCTGGATGACTCTCTTCCGGGCGAATCTCCACCCTTGCCGGGCTGCCCTGCATACATTCGTCCGATTCGGTGCACTTATCCTCTGCTGGACGGGCGACTGAGGCACTCGAGTGCAGGTCATGCAGGTCAAACTCTGATGAGTGCACGGTAGAAAGCAGTTCGCCCTCGCCTCCGCTCCATTCAAGCTCTTCCCTGCGTACCAATGTGCTGCCATATGTTTCTTCCATGGCCAGCTTCCCAACCTCCTCCATCTCTTCCAACTGCGCGGCTTGCAACAGCGCGCCCTCAACAGGCGTGGGACCCTGCGTGGAAGCTGGAGGCGCTTTCAAAAGGGGCAGACCAGCCTCAGAAGACTTCTCATGCTGAGGCCGAATATCGCTCAGCCTACGAAGCTCTGCATGTTCATCTGATTGCCGCGGCTCTACTCGCCTGTCGCTCGCTTCAAGTGGCACTGGCAACATGGCCGATGTGGCCCTCTCACGCAGGTCATCTCCTCTGCAAATCTGCGCTTTGCAAGCGGCAACCTGCGCCCGAAGCTCAAGTACCCGTTGCTTCAGTGCCACCACCTCTGCAGCCTCTTCTACCTCATCGTCGGTCTCGATTTGAACGCTCCGACTGCTGTCTAGCCTGCACCCGACCCCTCCGATACTCTGCTCATTTCTTCCTGGCAGCGAATCCTCATAGTTTTCTTTGAGTTCATCTCGTGGGTCAACAAAACCGTTGCTTTCCGACCGTCTGTCACATGTACCGTCGGGCAGTGCAACGCTCGAAGACATGTCCTGGGGAAGTGGCGAGGAACTCGAGAGGCCCTCCTGCACCGACTTTCGAGAGCGAGGGGGGCTGGGAAGGACCCAGCCTGCAAGGAGAGCAATCAGGCAATGGCAATCCTTTGAAATCATTCAAGCCGAACGATGTGAGAGAAAATCAAGTGAGACAGCTGGCTGGGGAGGGTAAAAAATTGGGGCGTGCCTCGGGCGAGCGAGTGATGAAGGTCTTGATCAGGCAAGACGAGCACAGAATGGGACCTGCGAATCCCGCCCCACCCGACTCGCGCGTTAGCCACCTTGTGCACGCGTGACCATGAAAGCTGGTCACTACAACCTAATGGCATATGATGCACGAGTCCGCAGTGCGTGATGCACGTTCACTCGCGCACTTATCACTTATGGGAAACAACTGCAGGTTACTACATCTCGCAACAAGGACTATGCTTGCTTCACCTGAATTGCTGTGCAGACCTGCCCGGCTTTCTGGCACATGGCAATGGGGGGGGCCTCATCCCGGGGAAACCAAACCAAGTCAATAATGGTACCATAGTGGCAAGGAAGGTAAAATCGGAGGCAGGAGGGTGCAGGAAGTCGCACCCCGCAATGCTCTGCTCGACTGGAAAATTATCCGGAAGGGCTGCCAGAGCCGTCGCGACGCGCACTTGTCTGAACTCAGGCTTCCCAAGCTGTTGCTCTGCAGGGCCCTCGGTGCCCTCCTCGCTATCCCAGAAGCCGAAGCCACTATCGTCTGCGGGTGGCAACTCTGCGCAGCTTTCCTCCCCAGCGCAGCTTCCCGCTTGTAGTGAAGATTCCTCTTCTGGCAGCAACGACTCCCCTTCTGCTTGGCGCGCAGCCATCAGGGGTTGGGGCACATGAGAGGGCGGTACTGCCCCAAAAGCAGCGTTGCTACTCGCCGCACACTTGCTCTGCCTGTTCCCCGAATTGCCGTCCGTTGATGTCGTAGAAACGAGCCCGGTCGCCCCGCTCATCGACTTGAGCTCGGGCGCCCCGCTCTCCGCTGCACCGTGGTTGATGGCCTGCAGAACCCGGCCTCCATCTATCCTCGGCGGCAGAGCGACTAGCCTGCCCGAACGCCCCAATGGTCGAGACGGTACTTCTGATCTAGCGCTGGTGAGCGTCAATCCATCACATAGAGTTTCTGAGACATCAAGCAGCCTCGTCGGTGTTTCAGGGTTGCTTGCCGGCGTCGTCGTTCCTGCTTGCTGCTCCACAATGTCGGGCTGCGCTGCGTCTGTGATGGGCATAGCACCAACGGCATTCAATCGGTGAGCTGTGTCGTGGTCAATTCGCAGCACCAAAGAATTTGTGCTAGAACGCATGGAAAGAGCGGAAACGGACGAATCCCCCGTTGCCACGTTAGGTACAACCGGAGACGATACGGCGGGCCCCGGGGAGGAGGGCGTGATAGATTCGTGTCCATCAGCCAAGTGTTTTTCTTGTCCAGCAGAAAATAAGGCCAAGGCCGTATCCACCATGGGAATCCCCAGAATGTAGCATGCATCGGCGTTCCCTGCTGCAGCTGCAGCGCGCCAATAAGACATGGCGACAGCAGGGTCCGCCGCTGCACCGATGCCCTCGTGGAGACAAACGCCCACTGCAAAGGCAGCATCTGGATCGCCCAGTGCTGCAGCTCGTGTGTACCAGTGCAGTGCGCGGGCGTGATCGGCCGAGACGCCGCGGCCCTCTTCGAAGCACACTCCCAAATTGAACATCGCCTCGCGATCCCCCTCAGCCGCCCGCCCGGCAAAGTCCGCAGCAACAGATTCATCAACTCCCTGCGCAACCCCCATCGCCAGGCTCCGTGCTCCCTCCGCTCCGTCAGCATCTTCGTCCGCCGGATGAACGCCACCTTTTTCAGTACCGACACTGGGCCTCTCGCAGTGGTCAACTGCATCTGCTTCCTTCACCGCCTCCGCTAACACATGAAACACTGCCTTCTCTGACTCGACGGGCGCAGCGCCCGCATTCGGACCCGACCAAGCACCAGGCAGCGCGTCTCGTGCTGACCCGTCCTTCACTGCAGTGGCTCGCCCATTCTCGATCTCTTCCTCCTCTCCCTCTCTGCCCTTGAGCAGCGTGTTCTTGCCCCGCCTAACTTCGCTTGCCTCCCCACGCACGCTGCCTCGCTCTTTAGCCGCTCCCGCTTCCGCATCATGGACTCGCCCGCACGCATCGTGTGACTGGTCCTCTCTCCTAGTCGCGGCCTCGCGCGCAGCGTCGAAGTGGCGGTCATCAGGCGCAGAATGCTCTCGTTGTAGCCCGGCATCGAACACATGAGGCACGCTCCGAGCAATACGCTGGTCTGCGGCTCGACGCGTCTTTTCCTTTTCGCGACGCCCTGCATCCCTGCCAGAGCACCCCCGGTACACAACATGAATTCAGATTCACAGCAGCAGCGCGGGCGGCATTGGCCCAACACGCCCAAGCTTGCCCGCTCCACGCGCCACGAGGAAGTGGGATGCTGACCAATCCTTGATACGTGCAGCACGCGCTTCTGCACTCATCTCTGGTGCTGCCTTGGCACCCCATCCTGTATTGCGCTCCGTGGCTCCATCGCGAACCTCGCCGCGCCCTCGCCTCACGCCCTCGCTCGCCACGCCAACCGACCTCGGGTCCTGCTCCCACCTACCCACCGGGGCAGATCCATCGCGCTGCGCGCGCTCAGCCTCCATCACAAAGCGCAGCGCCTCCGTCACTCGCTCCCCGCCCTCATCGCCGCTGCGGTCAAATGCCTTGGTCTCCCACCCGCCACTGCCCTCCATTCGCGCTCCCTTCGCTCCGCCGCCAACCGAAGCCGGCGTCCCGACCGACCGAAGCGTCTCGCACGCCGTCTGCGCCGCTTGCCCCGGGAAGAGTCCAGCGTCGCTCTCGCCCCCAGCTGTTGAACTTTGGACCACGTATCGATTGAGACCATCCTCTGCGGTCCGTTCTGTGCCCGCACTGCCTGCCACACTGGGGTGTGAACCCAACCTTGCCTCTCCGACAGCGGCGCTCGCACGCACGCCCGGAGTCTTCGGCCGTGAGTATGCGCCGGCCGGCAGCGCAGACCTGGCGATGCACATGGAAGTTTCAGGTCCATTCAAGTCAGCGGCAGCACTCTGGGAAGAATGCGATTCAGGTACAGGTTTTGAGGAAGGCAGTACCTCGCCGTCACGCCCGTCTGGACTGCGCTCGCACCCATCGCGTGCGCCGGTGTAGCACGTAACAGTGGTTCACGGAGGGTCTTGTGTTCTGCAACGGCAGCAGGAGGCTCGTTCTTGTCGAAGTAGGCTGGTCCACTAAGCATGAAGGAAACCTGTGCGTTGCGCAAGGTGAACACAGTTCCCCCCAATCAGGCCTTCCAACATGTACTCTGAGAAGGAGAAGTGGCGTGGAGAGACCTGACACCCAGTCAACTTCGGCGACGACACAACCAGCTCCTGGCCACCGCCAGGCGTCCAGTCCGGCGCCATAGAGACAGGTCGCTTCCAGGTGCTTGCACTTCCGGTGCTAAGCTCAGACCGCATCGGGGCGCCATTACCGCCTTTACGCAAACCTGGCCCGGGGACAGAGCTGTCGTCTCGATTCGCTGCATCACTTACAGCAGCAAGCTGCAGCCACGCTTGCCCGGCGTCACCTTTGTGATTGACTTCGGCGTCAGGAATGCCATTATGTGCGCCTGAGTGCGCAGCCGTGGTAGAGTGATCAGTGTCCGGACCATAGTGCAGCGCCCACGGTGGGGCTGAGGAGCCATTCCGGGCCGGTCGTGGAGTTGCAGCTGAAGGGTCTGTCCCGCTTCGTTCTTCTCTCGAATCCTGGTCGACAGCCGATGGGGGATTCGCCGAATGCATCTGGGCACGAATCTCCTGAAACACGGATGCGCTGTGAGAGAAGCGCTGGGAATCTGCCGGCACTGAGGCGGGCCTTTGAGATTGTCCCGGTTCACCAGCCAGCCAGGCGCGATCGGTCGTTGCCATGGGGTGCGGGGGAAGCAAAGCGTCTATCCCCATCACGGCAGTTCCAGGAGACGCTCTGCCAGGGGAATATGATTCGAAAGGTTCCTATACCCTGTTCAGAATCAACTTGCGTGCTGTGCCTGGGGTCGAACCAACTGGTTCCTGACTGTCTGCTACTTGCCCGCAGTATCAGGCAAGAACGGTGATGCCCACGCTGGAAAGGCGATTGTGCACGATCCTGCCAAGCCAGGTTCTGGGAATAATTCCCCTCCGATCAAGATCTGGGTGATGTTTGCAGCGACGGGGCGGTCCACGGGTTTGACGCTGACGAGTGACGAGGTTGACAACTTGACGACTGTCGGTGCATTAGCAAATGTCCTGACAAGTCCTGCACACGTTGGGCGGCTCCGACAGCTCGGATTTTCTGGTGTTGCGATCTCGCTGATCGCCAAAGACGGCGTGGAACGCGAACTCGGGCATCAGATCTCGCGCGGAGTCCTCGAAAATTTTACCGAGCAGACGTCGCCGCTCGTCTTTGAGCTGTCCAAAACGCCAGCTGTGCCCCTGTCCGGTGTACCAACCGAGGCGGGAGCGAGTCGGAGTTCGCTGCAGGTGACAGTGGCACCCAGCCCTGAAGTGGCATCAGAGGGGCGTACAGCACTGTCTCCCGGTTCTCCTACGCAGGGTCGGTTTCTATCACCCGCGGAACGAGCGCACCGGGCTGAAGTCGAGCGTTTGGCCCTTGCGGCACGAAACTCGACGCGGCCGGAGCCAGCATATCTTCCTGGGGAAGTAGTTCCCGAGGTGCAGCGTGACATGCTCTCACACCTCAAAAAGAGCTGCCCGCCGCCGTGCAAGGTCCCCACGCCAGCTTCCCCGGTCACTGAGAAGGAGGAGGAGGAGGAGGAGAAGAAGAAGGGGGAGGAGGAGGGGGAGGAGGAGGATTTGACGACGCATCCAGCATTTCTGGCTCCCGCCTCGGTACCAAAATTCGAAGCTCCGGGCACCCAGACCGTCGATCGCTCGCTGCAACGCCAGCTTCGCGCGCAACTTGCTGGGTTTACGAATAAGTATGCCTGCAAGGATCGTGCAGCACTTCTCAAGTTTATGCCCTCCATGCTCGTATTCCCATTTCTACGCTGACCGCGCTGCAGCCTTCCCCGGCATCCTGCGTTGCCGACCCAGGCCCAGATGCCAATACGGTCGCTGGAAATGGCTCAATTGCTCATCATGGCTCCTCTGGCGTCTTTGCGCAGGGACGTGAGGGCATGCGTGACAGAGGAGAGTTGGAAGCAGCTCGAGAATGAGGTGGCAAAGGCAGATGGCGCATGGGGAGGGCAGTACTGCCTCGCGCGAATCCGCGGTTACTGTGAGTTTGCTCGGCACCACGGCCTGCTCACCACCAAGGGGAAAAAGTTAGGACTCTCCTTGCGGGCGGAGCGAGACGCCTACTACCCGGGACAGGTCTTTTGCAGCCCCCCCGCGGACAAGGCGTACCTGCTCTTGTTGCCGGAGCAGACTGTCACGGGTGCTGTCGGCGCGGCGGGCGGGCGATTCGCGTTCGCGGTGGACGACGCGCCCGGTGCGGGGACCTTCTCGCTCTGGGCGACGGGGCGGTTCCTCGACCCGAGCGTCGGCGCGCGGTGGACCGGGCCTCCCGCCACACGCCCGCTCTTCGGCTTCTGCGGGCAGCTCCCAGGACTGTCCAAGCAGGTGTTAGGCGGCGCGCTGCCGCCGCGCAGGGCTGCAGCGCTGCGCGCGTGTAGCCCCGACGACCCGCTCGAGTACCCATTCCTGGCAGAGGGCGCTGCACCCGGCGCCAGTGTGGTGACGCTGGACCTCACTGTGCCTGCGCTCCTTAATCTGCTCCAGCCTCGCGCGGTGCTCGACGCCGCCGTGCGTTTCCCTCAAGGCGGCGCAGCCGACGGGGGGGATGTGTGGCACACTCTCCCAGGGTTCGGGGAGGGGACCCTGCCTGGCCTCACGAGCCGTGGGAGGCATCTGCTTCTCATCCAGTCAGCGCAGGTATCCAGTCCGCAAAAAATATCAGGTGTCCCGCTGCACAGCGGGACACCGGAGCTCCTTCACTCCGTTTGACCCAGCGTTCTGTTCCGTGCCAAGGCTGCGTGCTTGGGGTCTAGCTGGGGATGTGCGTGACGTTGCTAGGGCAAAAAAGCTCTCTCAAGTGCGTGGTTGGGCGATGATCAGGTTCCCGCCGCGGACGCAGCCGCATTGGCCGCGCTTGGTGTCACATGCGAGAGGTCCCCTGCTGTCGCCCGCCACCCCTGCCCCCGCTCCTCGCCCTGCCCACCCAGCGTGAAGCGCTAAACTAGGCTGGGCTCCGGCAGGCTGGCGTGAATGAGGGTGCAGAGGAAGAAGCCTCACGGTGCACAAGACACCTTGAGTTCCAGCGCTGATTGGGCTCGCCACGCGGTTCAAGAGCCGCTTCCTCTTGCAAGAGGCCGATAGCCCTGCAACAGTGGGCTACAGCTTTTCCCTCCAAATGCACCCTTGCCGTCACGGCGCGCTGCGTGCCTTCACGGTCAAGACAGCTCACGAATGGAACAGAGCGAAGCGTCCGCGGGACCGGGAAGCCGCGGGACGAACGAATGCTGCCTAGTAAATCGTGGCACTCCGGGAGTGTTGAAGAGCTGAAATCGATCAGGCGAAGTTGGTCCAGTTCAGGGAGAGTTGCGCGCCTATCTGGTGTGGCTTGGTCGTTTGGTACCCGGTCTATACGGGGTAATTCAATACACCCTCTGCTTGCGAATTCCGCGCGCGCGTTTCTCAAATTTTTTTCAAGTCTGTTTATCGTTCTCATCTTTTCTGCTAGGGCATTCAAGTGTCGGGTTTTTTCCCAGTGTTTGAGTACATCGCCCACACCCTCCGCCTCTGCCGCTCTCTTGTGTCTTCGAACAAGGTCTCGGGCAAATATCGGAGATATCAGAGGAACCAGAATAGTCACTCGAGTCTTTGCTGCTCATCGTTGCATTCCGCCAGTCCCCTGCCTGTACAGCTCTACGGAGTGGACCGGGCCTCAGCGGCCCTGGCAAGAGGGCCGCGGCTCGTCTGGGAGCTTGAGACCGAGAAGACCGTAGAGATTGGAGGCAGGTCCCGCAGTGCCGCTCTGCGCCTGATACGACGCCAGCACGTTCTTGACCAGATTGACCTCCACGTCCACCTGCCCTCCCAGCGCTCGAGACCCTCAGTGACAGCGCACGGCGTTCAGCGCCGCAGTCACCCTCCCACCTCAGTACCCCGTCCACTATTGCAAACTGCACCCGAAGCTCCTGGGCGCGCCGGGTGCGCGCGACAGCGCGACAGCTGGATAACAAAAAGTCGCATGGGGAACAGAGCAGCACCGGCGGTAACTCGTCCTCCTCGGATCCACCGCCCTGCGAGCCCGCATCACTCTCCTCCTTATCCTCATCCTCATCTTCATCCTCCTCGAGGACATCGAAGCCGCTAAGTTCCCTTCCAGCGCTGCCGCTAGGGAGGCTCTGTCCTCCGGCCCGGCGTGACTGTCGCTCAAAATCCTGCGGGCGCGTTCATTCATGAAGCGCATGTCAAAACTGTCAAGCACACCGAGGGCTGCTGCCGGCGCACATTTTGACTGCAGCCGTGTGGAGGGGCAGAATGACGCCTCACCTTGAGGGGACTCTCCACCTCCAGCTCTTTGTCCATAAGTGCCATCAGCTCGTCCATCCCGAGATCCTCGAGGCCACCCTCTTCTGCGTCTTGTCCCGAAGTCGTCCTGCCCTGTGCCACTCTCCCAGATGCAGCGCTAGTCGACGCTTCCTCTTCCTCCACCCCTTCGCTCTCATCCCATCCCTCTGATCCGTCGCTTTCCCCCGATGACTCCTCTTCGCCACCAAGGGCTCGCCTTAGTACGTCCAAAAACCGCTCTGAATCCAACCTCACGCATTTTTCGTCAGAAACCGTAGGCTCTACCGCATCGTTTGCCTTCTCCTCTTGCGCAACTGATGCGCTGCTTTTTCCTGGCGTTTCTGCACCTTTGTACGAGGACACCTGCCTCCCTCCCCCCATGACGCCGCGCGAGGCAACACGAATTCCCCTGGCTATGCCACAGCACAGAAGGACGGACGGACAGACAGACAGGCGGGTGGGAGGGGCAGTGCCTTTTGCACAAAGTCCTCCATGCCGCGGACAAGCGCTTCCACCTCGCCTGCTGCATCTTCACTCTGGCCTCCATCCGACTCGTTTGCGTCCGCTGTCTTTGCCGCCTGCGTGTGTTCGGCTCACTTTACGTGCAGGTATGGCGTGCATTCCGCGCCAGATCAGCACACGATGTCGTGTGGTGAAAGGAAAGTCTGTGCTGTGGAGGACTACAAGTAGAGGTGCCTACGAGAATTTTGTCGAGATCCTCAGGCGCAAGATCCAGCCATTCCTCGCTGTCTCCCTTGTCGTCGTCCCCTCCTGTAGCCGCTTCCTCTCCCGCGTCACACCTACTCGCAGGGACCTCCGCCAGTATCCGGTCCATTTCCTTGTCCAGTCTGTGCGGTGCGGCGCTCGCGTTTCGGGAATCCCCTGCACCACCGTGCGTGTAGAACTGCTGGGCCGCGGCCAAGAGCTCTCTATGCACCCGCGAGCCCTGCAACTCGCCGCGAAAGTATCCCGCACGCCCCAATCCCACGAGAAATCGCTCCCACCTTTCCCCGTGTGCCTCCCCCGCACATACACCTTCAGCACTTGCCATGGTGTTGAAGCAGGCTGGCTCGTCGGCTGGCCCCGGCGCGCGCGCGTACAGCATCTCGAAGGCCGCTGCGAGTTTCATTCCTGCTTCGTGTGCGCGAAAGTCTGGGTGTGTTTGCGGCGGAAGTACCACACCTTTCGGGGGATGCCACGCCTGCCACGAACGAGGATAGCAAGATCTCACGGAGACACTGTGGATCGATGGAGATGGATGCGGGTGACGCGCAGGGAGGTGGGCACCTGCTTTGCGAGCTGCGCGTAAAGGCACCGGGTCATGCGGAGAGTGCATGGCACCATCCGTTCGCGACCGAAGCGCGCGCGCGATGTCGCAGCGCGCACGTCTTCTGGCCCACGCGTGTAGAGCGCATGAACTGCCGCTGCAATTAGCTGCGGCCGTACTTCAGCCAGCCGAGCCACGCCCTCAGGCACCACGCACCGCACCCGGTGCCGCCCCTCCGCGACCGCCCGCGCAGGGTACCTGCCTCGCAACCAGACCGCACTAGTCGTCAACGCCAGTGACCCTTGCTTCGCGCGGCATGAAGGCGCTGTGTGGTACATCCATTTCCATTTCCCAAATGGATGGATTGAGTCCGATGCTGACGCTCTTGTGGCTGACAGGGGCTCTCGGGGCAGTCGTGTGATTGCTCGCGGCCAGAGAGTCTCTCTCCGCGGGAGCTTTTCTGGGTGAAGATCTTTGAGAGAGCGCACCCCGCGAATCTCTTGCTCAGGACTCTTTGAATCCTATCCGATGCAAACGTGTCTATCACCATCCCAGCCACACCCGCACGTTCGTTTCGCCGCAGCTCGGCCGCTCGTACCGCACCGAGGCCTTCAAGAAGCGACGGCTCCCGCGGCAGGTGCGCCTCCTGGACACAGGCGCGCGCGCGTGAGCGGGACTAGAGATCTACCTCGGGTCACTCTCTAAAAAAATTGGGCGCCTGCCTGACTGGGCCCTGAGCGCGGGACAATGTGCAGACGGCCGCCCGAGACAAAAATGCGGTTGTCCGACGACTCTGGCTCCAACCACGCGGGCAGCTCCTCAGCCGCCTCGATGAGCAGTACCTGCGATATACCATGTTCCGCATGCAATATCAGCGCGGTATACTAGACGAGGACCGGCAGGAATGTTTTGCAGGTGGCAGCCGCGCCTTTGCGCGGAATGGAGCAAGCGCGCCCCAAGCAGGCGCCCCAGGCCCTGTAGCGGCAGCGCCCCGGGCAGGCTGAGAAACCTCGCCGTCAGTATCCCAAAGTCGAACGACTACATGGCGCATCGCGTGCGAGAGCTTGAACAACACCGCAATCACTGCCCACTCGTCCTCCACGTTGTCTCCAAAGCGCATAGAACCACCCACGTGCGCTGGTACGTCCCCCGCTGCTTGCCGGGCAGAGACGGAGAAAGCGTCCCGCTGCCAGATGTAGCCGAGCAGCTCATCTGCCGCAAAAGTGCAGACAGCAAGACTGAGAGCTTGAAGAGAGTCCCTGTCCTCGACAAGCGTATCGCCGTCGTGGAGGAAGACCTGCGATACGGAAAAGTGAGCATCTGCGTCAGGAGTGGCACACGTGCATAGCTTTGAAGGTGGGGGCGATTAAAAAAGGATTCGAGTAGCTCTACTTGAACGCCAAAAAGTGTTGCCACGGCTGGTGTGATCGTCTGCTGCCGCACAGCGCCTCCTGGGCCTCTCTTCGTGCGGCAAGAGCACACCGGCTTCCAAGCGCGGGAAGGCTGCACCTGGTAGAACAATCTCTCATCTTCCACTGAACCGAGAAGCCCAGAATTGTCGCCCATCCCATCCATTGTCGGATGCCTACACGACCTCCGCCGGTGCGGTGGGCGTTCTCTGGTGCCTCCGACCGGGTCAAACGACCTGGATTTGTGTGTGAGACGGCCTGATTATCGCAAGGGTAGGGGATCACGTGAATTTGTTTTGCAAAATTGGGTGTCGCGTGCGGTGTCGCGTCCTAAACGCGACGAATTTTGTCCCCAAGAAACTAGTTTTCATCCCCTGCTGACATCCTTGGCTGCATCCGCTAAAAGTTTGTATCTCGTATGCCGTCTTCTGCTTGAAAAAAA
>ENA-UOXV01006444-UOXV01006444.1-marine-metagenome-genome-assembly--contig:-NODE-6444-length-12304-cov-6.779900_pt1 | contig 12304 bp, 7 predicted proteins | sample MGYA00238165_ERZ766961 | MGnify/ENA primary metagenome ERZ766961 (study PRJEB28924, sample SAMN03173240) | marine metagenome | biome: Marine; feature: Water; material: Subsurface seawater | place: North... | reverse complement strand
GTGCCGTTGTTGGTGACAGCGATGGTGCAAGGGAGGAGGTTGGTGCTGCACAGAGCAGCGGCGATGCTGAAGATGCAACGGCTGGTACTGCAAATGCGTCGGCGGATACGTCGGTCGACACCGTGCCCTTGGAGACGTCTGGCACGGATGGTGGCGCAATGGGCTGCACAGAGGGCCAAGCAGAGGGCCAAGCAGAGGGCCAAGCAGACGAGGTGGGCAAGGTGGTGCGCTTTTTGGTGGACCGAGTGGTCGAGATGGAAGCGGCAGCGGAGGCAGAGATGCCGCGTCCAGAGGGAGAGGGGCAGAGAGTGGAAGAGGGGCCGACTCCACCCGCGGAGCCCGAGGAGCCTGCAGACCCCTTCGACTACGACGCCTCGGTGGTCTCGTCGCTGGTCGACCTCGCCAACCTCAAGTGGGTCGCGGAGATGGCCTACGTCAGGGCCAAGCCTGCGCCCGGCACCGGTCGCCCGCAGTGGTCAGAGCTTCCCCCGTTGGTGGCGCTTCTCCGCGAGATGGTGCTGTCTATGCACAACCTCTACCACTCGCACTCCAAGCGTAACAAGGACGTGGCGTCACAGCTGCTGCGCAACCTGGTCTACGAGTGGGACTGCGGCGAGACGATTCTCACGCTCCTCAAGGAGTACCGGGACTTCCGCAACACGCGCGCCTACCTGGTCGACCTCGTCGACATCACTCACACTCTCCTCCGCCTCCTCAAGGTCTTTTCCGAGGAGAATCACTCGCTCCAGCGTCTTCGCAAGCGCCGCCGCCGTCGCGGCAACCGCCGGCAGGTGGGCAAGAAGGAGGGCGATGGAGAGTGGCTCGATGGCGGGGGCAGCGAGAACGAGTACGAGGACGTCTATGAGGAGGAGTACGACGAGGTTGCCTTCAACTTTAACGCCTACGTGCGCAAATTCGCGACTCCACCGGTGGTGACCACATACGTGAAGCTCCTAGCCCAGTACAAGGTCAACGACGCAGCGACCAACCACCAGTGCCTCAAGATGCTCGATACGATAGCGCGTAAGTGTGAGATGCTTCCGATGCTGTACCAGCTGTCGGTCTTCCGCGTCTTCGATGGCATTCTGTCCGACACCTCGCTCGACGGCAAGAAGCAGCACCGTGAAATGGTCGACTGGGTCCGTTGGGTCACCCGCGAATTCTTCAAAGTCGCGATGCAGGCCCCTGCCGTCTTCGCTGAGGTGGTGGCGTGGACGCGGCAGCAGCGCGACTGCCAGATCATCCAGAACGCGTACCGGCCGATTGAGCGAGCGGGCAAAGAGGCTAAAGGCAAGGAGGAGGGCGATCTCCTCTTCCAGCTCGGCCGGGGCGCGGGAAAGTGGACCCCCGACGAGGACGCGACCCTGCGGGAGACCTTCGCGCAGTTCGCCGTGCACGCCAACGCGCCGCAGATTCTGTCCACCTTTTTCGAGGGCAAGACGCCCGGCAACATCGCCGCGCGCCTCAACAAGCTTGGGCTGCAGCGCAGCTTAGGGAGCGGCGACTGGTCCGAGGACGAGGACGCCGAGGCGGACGATGGCTCGCGCGCAGATGTGTACACATGCGCGCGCCGCCTGCGCCATGCCCGCCCTGCAGCCCTCGACTGGGTCATCCAACATCTTCTGCTCGCACGCGCAGCGCGCGACGAGACAGTGGCGGCGGCGGAGAAGCAGCCGGGGCTGCCGGCGGAGTTCACAGAGGTGCAGGACTTCGCGCTGGTTCCGCTGGATGCTGCGGAGTGGGAACACATGGTGGACCCGCTGCTGATGCGGCTGCTCGGCGCGATGCGCTGCCTCGGGCCCAACCCGCTGCGCGGCATCGCCTTCTGGCGCTTTCCGGCCGCGCTCCTCCGCGAAGGGGGCGCCTACGCCGAGACGCTTGAGTCCCTCCGCGGCGCGCTCTCGGCCCCCCTCCTTGATGACCCCGCCCCCCGTCGTGCCACCGACCCTGCGCAGTCAGAGGCGGAGCAGCATACACCGTCGCAGGAGCGCCTGCCTGCCGAGGCGCGCTCCGCCCAGCAGACGGCGCGCGGGCGCAAGCGCCGTATGCGCCGCGATGACTCGAGTGACTCAAGCGGCGACGAAGGCAGTGACTCGAGCGGCGACCGAGCGGTGGGCGCGGAAGGTGTCGGTAGCCAGGCCTTGGTGCGCGCTGGTCAGCGGCGGCGCTACGTCTTTGCCCAAGATTCAGATGATGATGATGATCAGGGAGAAGCTGCGCAACGAGATTGGGTGAGCGCCGACGGCGGGGCGCAACAGTTGAGCCGAGGCGATGAGGCGCCGGTCGGGCAAGGTGCGGGAGAAGGCTCTCCTCCGCGGGACAAGAAGCGCACTCGGAGAGTCCTGATGGACGATGACAGCGACGAGGAGACCAAGGCAGACGAAGAGGAGGCTGCGGGTGAGGAAGTTCTGCGCGCTGTGCCCGAGGAGCCCAAACGAGCCCGGCTGTTAGAAGACGAGGCGGACGACGAGGTGGGATCAAGGGGGAAAGGGCTGGAGATGCTCGTCCAGTCCTCTGCCGCGGAGTCGGCGATGGGGACTAATGCCGACACGGCCGATCTCGACGCGCTGGAGGCGCCGGAGGCGGCAGAGACGGCAGGGGCGGCCGTGGCGCTGGAGGAGGACGTGATTGGGGACGAGGGCAGCGCGGCTGCAGTTGCCCCCATCGCGATTGACGCCAACGGTCATGACGTCAAGAGTGTGGACGATGCTTTCGGAAACGTTGATGCGATGATGTGGGAGCAATTTTTGGGGGAAGGAAGGAACAAAACGAGCGAGGGGGGGGGCTGAAACTGCTCTGCGAAACCCCTCCTTGGCACGTAATCCGCCGCGTGCCATCGCAGGACAACATAAGGAGATGAGAATCGATAATCGTTAGTGCTCGGTTGATGGAGTTTAGAAGGCAGAAATCCTGTGTTGGACAGGGACTGGTTGGCATCGCTGGCGATGCGGCCGCCTTCGATGCCAGTAAACGAGTTCCGAATCAATTACAGTGCAGATGGGGGCACTTGAATGCACACACTTCACTTGACGCAAGTGAAAGGCCCCTGCCCCACTACGCGTCCACCTGCATCTATCCCGCGCGCCACCCGATCATGCGCGACGATAGCAGTCCGTACCAAACTTACATGCGACAGAGCATGAGGGCGTGCGGACGCAAAGGTGGCGATCCGGCGCGATAGTGCCATTTGCCATGTGCACGTCCGGATTGGCTCCGATCAGGTCCCCAACTGACACCGCGAATCGCTGCGAGAGTGCCTGCAGGGTGTCGCCCTCACGCACCCGGTAGGTTGCCCCCGTGGTGATCACCGTCCCCGGCCGCACCTGTGGGATGTTCGAAGCGCGTCAGCGCACACCTGTGCAGACGGGATGAGGTCGGGCAAAAAGAACCTGGTCTGGGCGCGCGATGAAAGGATTGGCCATGTAGAGCTCGAGGAAGTCCAGGTGGAAGCTCTTGGCAACACTTGCCAGCGACTGTCCCGCGGCTAGGCACATCTGGCATTTCCTCACCGTCAACTCCGTGCATGTCGCCGGCAGGCGCCCAGCGACCTTGAGATCCACACCGAGCGCCTGGGGCTCGAAACAAATGCGGTACGCGCTCTCCAGCTCCTGTCCGCGCTCCGGTGTCCACTTGAGCAGGGCACGCGTCTCCCCTGGAATCTGCTGCAGGGTCTGCAGCTCGGCCCCCAACGGCACCCCACCCCGAATCGGCTCACATCGCTCGGTGGCGTCGCAAACAAGGCTCCCAGCCTCGACGGGCACGAGCTGGTACGTGTAGGGCGCAGCGGCCATGTTGTAGTGCTCGAGAACCTCAGACACCAAGATCGGCACCTCTGTCGGGCACCCAACGAAGGTTGTCACAGTTGCTGCAAGATCCACAACGGGTGTGGGCTTGAGGACGTCGATGGTCAGGCAAAGGTCCTGCAAAGAGGTCTCAGAGCGCTTGTCGACGCCGTATGGTGGCAACGAGCTGCCGCGTGCATAAAGGCACAATCGGAAGATAGACCCCATGTCGAGCTCCTGGGGTGTATACACCAGGTTACGGTCAAAGAAGTTCGGCGGTGCCATGTGCGCAGGATATGTACTGTCGACCTCGCACAGAATGTTGCCAACCTGCTCAGCAAGCGAGGGTCTTGGGAACGCGGTGCGCTCTGACGGCAAGAAGGTCAGGCGGTTCTTGCCCGGAGGGAGACCAGGGTCCTCCCGCGCGTGGATCGTCGCTTCGTCTTGGTTATTTCGGTCCCGCACCCGCACCTTGAAGGAAAGAGACTCTCCCACGTGCACCGCTAGCCTCATCCCGTCCGTTGCCATCACCGTCCCAGCTGGGAGCTGAAGCGCCGGCGGCAGGTTGCTGCCGAACGTTTTCTCCGAATCGACGCCTTGTGGGTATAGAGGATAGGTCCCGGGGTTGACAAACTCCGGTGAAACATGCATCAGGTACCCTGTGTAGAGCTCACTTGTCTCGGCGACCGCACCGTAGCGGCGCGTTGAGCGCACCAAGACCTTCAGCTGCTGGTGATCGCCAGCGAGCCACCACTGGTAGCGCGGGAGGTGTGTCCACGCCAGGCGGTAGTTGAATCGTGACTGTGTGGCCGTGTACGGCGGCAAGAATGGTGGGAGACCCATTCCGGCTTTGGGCGAGAGGGTGAGACACGACGAATTTCCTGTGGTGCGCAGAGCGCCCGCGTCGGGCGCCCCTTCTCCGAGCGGCGAGAGTGTGATTTCGTTAACCACCGTCGTCCTCTCAGTATGCGACTGGTATCCAGGCACCCCTGCATATGCTGTCCACCCCGCATCATCGTCCATGTTGCATTGAAGTGTGTGACCCATCACGTAAGACGGGTAGCAATCACGCAGCAACAGGTCGTCAGACACGTTGTACTGCAGCCGCCGCATAAGCTCAATAACGTCGTCATAATTCGGATCACGTACGACATAGTCCAGAACCACTGTTTCTCCTTGTGACACAACTACCGTGACCGATTCGCCATCCAGGGGGGTTTCAAAGCGGCGCAAAACGCCCCGACTGGAACCAAGCAGCTCCAGAGTCGGTTCGCGTTCAATGTAGTGCACCCCATCATTCGGGTCTGCCGGGTTGAAGTCGACGGCTTCCACTATTCCACTTCCCTGAGCATCTCCCACGACTATCATACGTCCCCTGACAGCAGCTTCACTTGTCAGCTCCGTGCCAAGGGGCAGGACGCTTTCAAGCTGGTCAGCGCCCAGGTAAAGCTGGAGCGCTCTGATCATCTCTCCCCCAATCGACGCGACGCGTGACACCGGGCTGTCACACGTTTCACGCCACCCAATTTCATGTGCCGTGTCCAACACCTGATCTTCGCTCATTGAGATGTTCCACAACCGGATCTCATCGAAGTCTGCCGTCACGAATTGCATCACTGACGAAACCCCCCCGATCGAGATAACTCGAGAGCCTGTCGGATACTGCAGAGCTGTGTCTCCCAGCGAGCCCAAGGTTGTCTCGACGACCATTTTTCCGTCAACGTACATTCGTGCACGTCCCTGCGCGCGCCGGCCCTCCCCCGGGTCGTAGGTCGCTGTGAGCTGGTACCACTGATGTCGTTCAAGAGTCTTCGTGCAGACCTCACCAAGCGCCGATATGCTACCCGCGACTGCGTGAAAGCAGCATTTTGATTTGAGACAGCCCAAACGCCAACCGTATTGGGTCCCGTCACCCATTCCAGCCCCTACCAACGTGCGCGGCGCCCCATCTACGTCCGAGAACACGAAGTCATCGTCGAGGCGTACAAACAACTGGACCGTCACGCTTTCAGCCCACACGCCAGGCAGCGAATCAGAATCTTCGAGGGCGACGGATCCATCAAAATGCATGAACGAACCCTCACGATCATCCCGATCACACGTCAGGGCGGCACCCGCCTCCCGCACACATGTTGCTGCAAGCAGCAACACAAGCATTCCAGCCGTCCAGCGGGAACCTATCCACGAACCCATCGCCATGTTCGACGCAATGCGCCTTGATGGGCAATCCGGCATGCCTGCCTTCGTTAGCAGCCCCGCTCCTACGTCCGGTGAAGCTCTCCCATGGCACCCCACGCCGAGCGCTCTCACTGTCCCTTCGACCGGAAGATGGGTTAAGTAAAACCAATGCTATTCATTCTGTGTAAGAAGACCCGAAAGAGACAGTCTGACTCATCTGCAGTGGGAGTGAGTGGGCCTCGGGAGAAGGCGCTGCGGTGCCCCTCTCTTGCGCTACCTTTAAAGGCCCGACGGGACACCGTTGATAGCAAGTTGCGGTGTCTTATAGGCGCTGATTTTGCGTCTTAAAATCAAGAGGAAGGTTCTGTGAGCGCCTTGTTTGGTGCGGGACCCGCGGTAGTGCAATGAGTAGCATGTTTGGGGAGGCTTTTGGGGAAGCGTCGGCGATGTTTGCGGATCTGAAGACCTCTGCTGCATCAGCAGGTCTCAGCGTGGCGCCAAGGTCGGTCCCACAAATGTGACCAAGGTCCCGGAGGACATGGCCGATTGCCCTGGGCTTGTCTTGGGGGCAATCGCTGTGTAAAGTGGAAGCCAGTCTGACAGCAGGTTCCGCCGACTCGCAGACCCAAGAGCAAGATGGGCCAGTCGGATGAATTCAAGGCATTCAGGGGGACCTATGCGCTGCGGCAGCTGGCCGTGGACCTAAATGAGGGTGAGTGGAGGTACTTTGAGGGTGGGCCGCGCGACGTGCAGCTCCTCCTGTGCGTATCCCAAGACCCACACTCCTCCCATTCGCGTGGTTTTGTGCTCCTTCGCTCCATGTTGCTGCGCCGGATTGCTATGATGGGATGTGGAGTGCCAAGGTTTGACGAAACAGGTTGCTGGGCGCAGGTGCCTGCCAGGAGCAAGCGGCACGGCGGAAAGCATGTTCCGCATCATGCAAGGGCTTTGCCCCAAGGGGTACCGTGTCATCGCAGCACAACCACCCCCCTACTACACAGTGAACGAATTCGTGCTAGGGCTCGACGCCTTTCTCGACGCGGTGGAAGCGTCGCAAGTGCACGTCTTCGGCGCGTCCCTCGGCGGGTTCCTCGCGCAGCAGTTCGCGCTCCACCGGCCCAAGCGCGTCGCCTCCCTCGTCCTCTGCAACTCCTTCTACTCAACGGAGCCCTTTGCAACAACGGGCGGCACCATTCTCACGCCCATGTACCAATTCACGCCCGCCTTCGTGCTCAAGAACCTCATCCTCTCGAGCTTCACCTCCGAAGTAGCGCCGCAGGGCGAGGGCGCCAAGCCGTCGCCCGTGGCAGACGCCACCGACTTCGTCATCGAGCAGCTCGACACTCTCTACCAGGGCGACCTCGCAAGCCGCCTCACCCTCAACTGCACGCCGGTGAACCATCCCCCCCTTCCACCTTCCGTCTCGCCTCGGCACGCGCGTCGTGTCGCACGCCCACCTCTCCTCACGCTGTGCTGCGCGCCGGTAGCTCGACTGCGCAGGAATCAAGCTGGCGGCAGACAAGATCACCCTGATAGACTCACTGGACAAGACGTCGCGACCTGCGGAGCTGCGCGAAGAGCTGTACCGGCGGTATGCGGAATCCAAGCAGGCGCAGTGCCGGGTGGGCGGGGACTTCCCGTTCCTGAGCGTCGCTGACGACGTCAATCTCTACATTGAGGTCCACCTCCGCCGCCAGGGCCTTCTGGTCAACAAGCCCCAGCTCGACAAGTCCGCCCCGCTCCACCTCGCCGCCGAGTCCGAGGCCCCAGAGCGTCCCAATCCCGGCCGTGCCCCCCGCCCGCCGGCGGTCCCTCCGCCGTCCGCCAACCGCGCCAAGCTCGACCGGCCTCTTTTTCAGGACTAGAATCCCGAGGCACGGCGTTGGTGCGCGCGGTGCGGTGGCCTCGCTGCATCACTGCAGTGGGCACCGCGGGGCAAAGGCCCTTGCATACATTGCCGGGGCGCAGCGGGCCAGCGGCTCAGTGGTGCTTCGCTCCGGAAGTTGCATGCATGTATTTAAAGTGATGTTGTGATGGGACGGTGCCTGAGAGGAGCCGGGGCGTGGCGAGAAACCGGTCAAGGTTAGCAGCAACGTGTCCCACGCCAGCCGCTTGCGTTGCATCGCGTCTCACTCGGCGTCAAACTCTCTTGTTTTACTACTTCCCAGCACAACTATCTCCCTACACGACCCCGCTCGCCCTGTTTCGGCTCCCCTGTGCTCCTGGCCGGGGGCATGGGCGCCTTGGTCTCCCCAGTGCCGGTGGCGTCGCTGTGCGACGGTAGTCCCCCGTGAGACGCAGTGATTCCGCCCCACCAGCCGTCCATGGCTGCCGCCGCCTCCTGCGCGCTCATTTTGCCCTCAACAAAAGGCTTGGCGTGCGCCGCGATTTCTTGCCGGTGTGCCGCCTGAAAACAGAAACAATTAGCGCATCGGACGAGCAAGTGCAGGATCAATTGGCACGACTTCAAGGGTGCTCGGTAGTGCACGGTGTGCCCTGGCGCAGCAAAAGAAGTGCGTGGCATCTGCTGGGGCATACTTCGGCCGTGTCGTGGTCCTGTTTCGCAGACGTGACCAGCTTCCCGAGAAAGCTGAGGAAGTCCGCGCGGGCCGCCTTCCCCGAGTACGCGTAGAGCCCCCTCTTGCGGGCGCTCCTGTCCGCGCCTCCCCCCGCTACCGTGGCTGTGTCCGTCGACGATTCCGCGTCGTCGCTGGCCACCATGGGTCCCGCATGACCGGTGTCCTGCGTTCTCGAGCGAGGACGCAGGCCACTGTCTGTTGCGGGCTTCCCGATTCCCCGAGTCTGCACCTGGTTTTGTCTGCCGCTGCTTGCAGCTGCTTTCGTTCCCGGCGGAGGCGTCCAGCGCGAGAGTCCCAGGCGCGAGTTGTAGTAGTAGGCTTCATGCTTTGCATCGAAGCCTTCGTGCCATCCTGGAGGAAGCACCACGCCTCCTCCTCCCTTCGCCGCTGCCGCCGCTGCCGCCGCTGCCGCCGCCGCTGAATCCGCCGCCCGGCGCTTGGCCGCGGCCAGCCTCGCAACTCGCTCTGCTGCGGCTGCCCTCAGCGCCCGCCTCCTCCTCACAGCGGCGGCGGCGGCGGCGGCGTCATTGTGACTGTGCTCAACAGGTCTAGCGTGCGTGGGGGCATCACTGGCGTGCGGGCGCGCAGAACTTGGGTTCTTGGGGAGTCCAAGGTCTGCAAAAAAGCTGTCGAGCTGCGAGCGGGCGGCCTGCGAGGGCAGCTGCATCAGACCATTCTTGGTCGTGCTACCATGCACCGCATGCCTAGCCGCTCGAGCAATCGCCAGAATCTTTTTCTTGAGAACGGCACCGGCTGCGGCTTGCTGCAGCTGCAGCTGTGCTGCGCTCGACGTCGGCTGCTGTGCGTTTGACTCAGCCAGCATCTCCGGTGCCGATCCGCCGTGCGTCGCGATGTACCTAGCTCGCATCTGGATCGTGCATGTTCCGCAGCTCTGCGGACATGCACTCTCCGCCGACGCACCGTCCCACTTGCACCAGAAGCTGCGGTCTCCTCCCGTGCGGTAGGCCTCGCACTCGTCGCCATACGGCCCCCTCCACGTGGCGCTGTCCTTGCACCACGGGCCCCTCATGAGATCCAGCGGCGACCCTGAGCTCTTTTGCTCTATCCCCAGAGAGCGCCTCTGTGCGCCCACGATGGTGGCTACCGCCTTTTTTACGTCGGCCTTGGTCGCGTACGAGTCACCCTCCGCGGACGCTGTAGGCTTGTACTGCGCGAGAACCGCGGGGGTCGCACACTTGCACGAAACGTCAGCAGCCTTACACGGGCAGACAACCTTGTCGTCGGCGGGGTTGTCGCCGTGGTGGAACATGTGCCCCACCACGTCCACCGTCATGGTCATGGCTTTGGGCATTTGGATCACCACCGGGGGGCCAATGGGGCGCGCTGGCATGCCCGGCATGCCCTGAAAGCCCTGGGGTCCGATCGGCCCCATCGGCCCCATCGGGCCATCAGAACCCTCGGGCCCTCTTCGCCCTTCGTCGCCCTTGAAGCCACGCGGCCCCGCTGGACCGACGTTTCCACGCGGGCCGCGCTGTCCCGGTGGGCCGTCCCACCCGTCTTTGCCATCGAATCCGTTAAGTCCCGGGGGACCGGGGGGGCCGGGCGCGCCCATGGAACCCTCGCCGCCCGGCCTTCCCACGTCGCCGCTGCTGCCACTGTTGCCGCTCTCGCTCTCCGCCTCCCCACTGGAGTCGTTTTGGTCGCCAGAGGCGCCGACGGGCGGATGGAAAATAACGTGCTGGTATATGCGCGGGCGAAGAGGAGCGGAGGGTCGTTGAGCGTACTGGATCGCCCCCCGTTGAATCACGCCTGCTTGCACAGTCCCCGTCTGCACAGTACCGGTCTGCACGGTGCCATGCCACACCGGCGCCGTGCGGACAGGTGCGCTGGGGACCAGCGGGGTGGTCCGGGCCCTGACAGAATGCGAACTCTGCACAGCAGGCCTAAATGTCGGCGGAATCGTTGCACATCCGCCAGCAAGCTGCGAGCATTCTGCTTTCGCCTGCTTGTCCACTGCATTGCGCGCCTTGACAATCATCTTGCGCATTTGGCAGAAATGCCCGCATCCTTCTTGGATCGACGAACCTGCTTCTCTCCCGATTCCAGCCAAGTTTTCCCGCACCTCACCCATTGCAGCGTCACTAGTCGGATGCAGAGCAGGGCTCTTCCCTTGTTCTGCCGCGATGGCGTCCGTCAAACCCCTGCGCTCGCTTTGCAGACTCGCGAGCACCGCAGCGTCGTCACTCTGCTGCACGAGGACCCGCGACCTCTCGTCATCGTGCACGCTCCTAGCAGCCCAGAGCACCATTCCGAGCAGAACGAAGGAGGCGGTTGCAACGACAATACCCTGCCGGCGCATTGGGTGCGCCATCTTGGTGCCCTGCCCCAATCTGCCGACACGGTGAGGACCTCACGTCACTACTGCCACGAAAAGGTGTACCCCATTTTTAGTTCCCGAAATCGAAGGGGAATTGGAAACTTGGGTGGAGCACGCACGCCTAGAGGGGGCATGACGCATGACGCATAACGCATGACGCGAGGATGCGCATCCCGGCGGGGAGGCCGGGCGCTGACCGTGGCGGAGGTGCCAGGTTTTCACTGTTCATGATCACTGCGCGGCCCACGCGCTCGGAGACTCACGAATCAACGGTGTGGCTCCGGCGACTTCTCACTGCATGGGGACATCGACCCAACGCCCCTACGCCACTATACGAAGACAATGCCGCCTGCATCTCAACTTCACTTCTTCCTGGACAAACGAACAGAAACAAGCACTTTGACATCACGACGTACAACATCAAGGACAACATCAGAGAGTTGTACAGAGTTGATGATTTGGACCACCTTTTTTCCGCACTGTGTATCGCGTTTGCTACAGGCGTGTTGGCGCGCGACATGCAATGGGTGCAGCGACGCGAAGGCACTGAGTTGTACGTGCACCTGGCTCTGCAGATGTTTCTTTTTGTTGCACATACTTGTGTGTCGGTTCTTGCCGTGTTCCAGGTGCTGCCGTTCGACGCGTTGCAAGGGCCTTTGCAGGCTCGCCATCATGGACTGTCTGAAGAGGCTGCAAGCCTGCTGCGAAATTTGTTGCAGACACTGTGCGCTGCGATTCTTCTTGCGCCGCTTCCACGCTGGGGTGGGTCGCTGGTGTACGGCAAACTGTTCATGCAGGCATTTGTGTTAGCCTTCTACACACTGCTTGCGTCTGCAGCTTCAGACGAAGCTGCGATGCTTTTTGCAGCTGTGATGCAGCTTGCGCTGCTTCGGATCCTGTAAGTTTACGCACTGCCAAAGCAAACAATCTTAAAATGGGGCCGACAAGACTGCGGGTTCATGAAGGGCACACGCTCAGTCTGCAATCATGCGCGAAATTGATTTGAAGGAGATGACTATTGTGCAGGCAGGCTTGGCGTGGCCCACGGCAGCGCGTGGCGGGGCAACCCGCGCTTCGACTGCGTTGATTTCCCACGATAGTTTCTCTGATGCACTCACAAAGTGTCTCCCGAAAGACACTCACTCTCGACACACTCTGGTCCTCCTTGGAGTCACTCCTTCAACAGGTCCGACTACTACACAACTCAATGCGGACTCTACAAATGATCATCTACGCTTTTTGGATGCTTCCACATCTCTTCACACAAGCAGGGGGAGTCAGAGGATGTGACCGGCTAGCACACAGAAGTCACATTCCCTATTAAGTAGATCTGTCCCATCTCTATTACTTCGTCTTCCCTGCTGTGTCAGCACAGCGCCGCGGCGCGACGTTCGCTCGACTCCGGATGGAGGCTCAGCTGTACTGCC
>ENA-UOXV01006443-UOXV01006443.1-marine-metagenome-genome-assembly--contig:-NODE-6443-length-12304-cov-20.410482_pt1 | contig 12304 bp, 9 predicted proteins | sample MGYA00238165_ERZ766961 | MGnify/ENA primary metagenome ERZ766961 (study PRJEB28924, sample SAMN03173240) | marine metagenome | biome: Marine; feature: Water; material: Subsurface seawater | place: North... | reverse complement strand
CTCTGATCCTGGGGCACTGCCACGAGGGAGTCACCGAGGCACTGCGCAATCAATTGCAACAGGGCCTCGCCTTTGGCGCGTCTACCGAGGCTGAAGTGCAGATCGCGGACAAGATCTGTGAGCTGATGCCCTCCATCGAAAAGGTACGACTGGTAACCTCCGGCACCGAGGCCACCATGAGTGCGATTCGATTAGCGCGCGGTTACACCGGTCGCGATCGTATCGTGAAATTCGAAGGCTGTTATCACGGCCATGTCGACGGCCTTCTGGTCAAGGCTGGCTCCGGCGCCTTGACCTTGGGCGAACCCGATTCACTGGGCATCCCGAAGGCCTATACCGACCTCACCCATGTGCTCCCCTATAACGACAGCGCAGCACTGGAAAGTTTCTTCGCCGAAAATGGCGACGAAATCGCCTGCGTAATAGTCGAGCCCGTTGCCGGCAACATGAACTGTGTACCGCCCGCACCAGGTTTTCTTCAGGCACTGCGCGAGCACTGCAGCAAGCATGGCGCGGTACTCATCTTCGACGAAGTCATGACAGGCTTTCGAGTCGCCTTGGGTGGCGCCCAGTCCATTTACGATATTGAGCCTGACCTGACTACCATCGGCAAGGTCATAGGCGGCGGGCTTCCCATAGGCGCGTTTGGTGGCAAGCAAGAGATCATGGATATGATTGCACCGCTGGGCGGTGTCTATCAGGCTGGCACCCTGGCCGGCAGTCCGCTTGCCGTTGCGGCAGGCCTGACGACACTGAATCTAATTTCCGAGCCCGGCTTTCACGAGCAACTCACCCAGCGTACCGCCTCGCTAATGAGTGGCCTGCAGGAACGCGCCGATCAAGCGGGCATCCCCTTTACGACCAACCAGGTCGGTGCGATGTTCGGCTGTTTCTTCACCGAAGAAAAAGAGGTGACTCAGTTCTCCCAGGTAATGAGCTGCGATGTCGAACGTTTCAAGCATTACTTTCATACCATGCTGGATAATGGCGTCTACCTGGCGCCTTCTGCCTTCGAGGCCGGATTCGTGTCCAGCGCCCATGGCGAGAAGGAAATTCAACTCACCTTGAACGCCGCAGAGAAAGCCTTCGCGGCGCTTCCCAAGTAAACATAAAAGACACACAAAGAAGCAAATCAAACGAGGAATACAGAGTGAAATTTGATGTATACGGAGTAGGCAACGCCCTTGTCGATAAAGAGTTCGAAGTCGACGAAAGCTTCTTTCAAGAGCATGACATAGAGAAGGGCCTGATGACTCTGGTGAGTCAGGAGCAGCAGCAACAGTTATTGGATCTGCTGACGGACAAATACGGCATCAAGAAGCGCGCCGGTGGCGGCTCTGCAGCGAACACCCTGTATGCACTGAGCCAGTTTGGCGGCAATGCCTTCCTAAGCTGCAAGGTAGCGAATGACGAGACCGGTGATTTCTATATCAGCCAGCTGGGCGATCAGAGCATAGAGACGAACAACGAGAGCATGCGCGAAGACGGCACCACGGGCCGCTGCATCGTCATGATAAGCCCCGATGCAGAGCGCACCATGCATACCTTCCTCGGCGTATCGGAGACGGTGTCCGGGCACGAGATCGATTTCGACGCGGTTAAAGAATCCGAGTATGTCTACATAGAAGGTTATCTAGTCACCTCTCCCAGCGCCAAAGACGCCGTGGTAGAGCTGAAGAAGTTCGCGGAGTTGAACAGCATTAAGACCGCCATGACATTCTCCGACCCGGCGATGGTGGAGTATTTTCTCGACAACGTGAATGATGTTCTTGGTACAGGCGTCGATCTGCTCTTCTGCAACGAGCAGGAAGCCAAGCTGTGGGCCGGGACCGACGACTTCGATGCGGCCTGCGAGAAGATGAAGAGCAAGGCGAAGCAGTTCGCGATAACACGCGGCGCCGACGGCGCACTTCTTTACGACGGCAAGGACTATATCAACGTCGCGGCACACTCGGTGAAGGCAGTAGACACTAACGGTGCCGGCGATATGTTTGCGGGTGCGTTTATGTACGCGCTGACCCAGGGAAAGGATTTTGCAACGGCGGGCAAGCTAGCGAGCCTGGCATCGGCTACCGTAGTCTCAAGCTTTGGGCCCAGACTCGAAGCCGACCAACACCACAAGATACTCACCGAAGCACTAAGCTAGACACGTAGCTTGTGCTGAAACTCAAAACGCCGCGAACCGATACTCGGTTCGCGGCGTTTTTTGCTTGTTAAGTTCCACTGCAGATTTAATTTTTAAGATCGCAACTCATCAATGAAGCTCTTTACTCCGTCGAACCAGGACGAAGTCTTCGGTGACTGCCTTGTTCTCTAACTTCCGGCAAGGACTGAACACAGCATAAACTTATAGTGTAATTTTCAGCCTAAGATCGCAACTCGTCAATGAAGCTCTTTACTCCGTCAAACCAGGACGAAGTCTTTGGTGACTGCCTTGTTCTCTAACCTCGAGCAAGGAATGCCTAAATCATCAACTTGTTGTGATTCCTGAAGCCTAAGATCGCAACTCATCAATGAAGCTCTTTACCCCGTCGAACCAGGACGAAGTCTTCGGTGACTGCCGTTTTCCTTCGCCTTCTTGAATGCCGCGGAACTCTTCGAGAATTTCTTTCTGACGCTTGGTTAGATGCACAGGTGTCTCGACGACTACACGGCACAGCAGGTCGCCGGTGCTGCCACCACGAATAGGCTTAACACCCTTATCGCGCAGACGAAAAAGTTTACCTGTCTGCGTCTCCGTTGGAATCTTCAATTTAACGCGACCGTCCAGTGTTGGCACTTCCAACTCGCCACCCAGAGCTGCATCGACAAAATTGATCGGAATTTCACAGTGCAGATCGCGCCCGTCTCTAACAAATATCTTGTGCGGACGAATCGATACTTCCACGTAGAGATCGCCAGCGGGACCTCCGTGAGTTCCAGCCTGACCCTCACCGGACAAACGTATGCGGTCACCCACATCGACTCCGGCGGGCACCTTCACCGACAGCGTCTTGGTCTCTTCTACATTGCCACGGCCGTGACAGGTATTACAGGGGTCTTTAATCTGTTTGCCGGCACCCTGACAGCGCGGACAAGTCTGCTGCACAGAGAAGAAACCCTGCTGCATGCGTACCTGACCGTGACCACCACAGGTCGTACAGTCGACAGGCTTGCTGCCCTTCTTGGATCCGCTTCCTGTACAGGTCTCACAGGTAACGGTAGTAGGAATTCGAATCTTGACCGATGTGCCCTTCACTGCCTCTTCGAGGCTTAGCTCCAGGTTATAACGCAGATCGGCACCCTGACGCACATGGCTGCGCCCACCACCGCGTCCGCCGCCACCGAAGATGTCGCCAAAGATATCGCCGAAGATGTCACCGAAATCGGCAGAGCCGTGACTGGTCTGCCCTTCTACACCGGCATGACCGTATTGATCATAGCGTGCGCGCTTCTCCTTGTCGGAGAGCACCTCGAAGGCTTCGTTCGCCTCCTTGAAAATTTCGACAGCCTCTTCGTTGTCCGGATTCTTGTCTGGGTGATTCTTCATAGCCACGCGGCGATAGGCCTTCTTGATATCGGCTGCCGCTGCGTCTCTGGAAACGCCCAGTACTTCGTAGTAATCCTTCTTTGACATCGTATTCGCTCTTTTAGCTTGCTGTCTTTTACTGCAATGGGTAAACGCAAAAAAAACTAAGCCATCGGAATGACTTAGTTTTTACTTGCACATCGAACTGTCGCTTCGTTTCGGAGTTTGCCCCGAATCTAGCGCCATCAGCCGACTACTTTTCCTCTTCCTTCTCTTCTTCCTGAACTTCTTCGAACTCGGCGTCGACGGCGTCAGAATTCTCGGCGCTGCCGCCTTCTTCTGCCGCACCTGCACCCGCTGCAGTCTCAGCAGCCTGTGCTTCGGCATACATCTTCTGCGCCAGGTTTCCTGAAGCATCGGTCAGAGCCTTGGTCTTGGCTTCCATCGCCGCTACGTCATCGCCCTTAACTGCTTCTTCCAGTTCGGTGATGGCAGCATTGATCGCGTCCTTCTCTTCATCGGTCGCCTTGTCGCCAGCTTCTTCCAGAGTTTTCTTGGTTGCGTGAATCATGCCATCGGCTGTGTTTCTCGCAGTAATCAGTTCTTCGAACTTCTTGTCCTCGGCAGAATTTGCCTCGGCGTCTTTGACCATCTTTTCGATCTCTTCGTCAGACAATCCGCTCGATGCCTTGATCACGATAGACTGTTCCTTGCCTGTCGCCTTGTCTTTCGCCGACACGTTCAGAATACCGTTTGCGTCGAGGTCGAAGGCTACTTCGATCTGTGGCATGCCACGTGGCGAAGGAGGAATATCACTCAGATCAAAACGACCCAGAGATTTATTCTGAGCAGCCTGCTTACGCTCGCCCTGTACGACGTGAATCGTAACCGCCGTCTGATTGTCATCCGCTGTTGAAAACACCTGTGTCTTCTTCGTTGGAATCGTAGTGTTTTTGTCGATAAGCGTACTGGCAACACCACCCATGGTTTCGATACCCAGGGACAGAGGTGTAACGTCTAACAGCAACACGTCGTTCACATCACCAGAGAGTACGCCCGCCTGAATCGCCGCGCCTACTGCTACCGCTTCGTCAGGGTTCACGTCGTGACGCGGCTCCTTGCCGAAAAATTCGGTAACCTTCTTCTGTACCAGTGGCATACGAGTCTGACCACCTACGAGAATCACATCGTCGATAGCGGACACTTCCAGATCGGCGTCTGCCAAGGCAAGCTTAAGTGGCCCCAGAGTTCTCTCAACGAGTTCTTCCACCAGAGATTCGAATTTCGCTCGAGTCAGTTTTTGCACAAGGTGTTTTGGACCCGATGCATCGGCCGTAATATAAGGCAGGTTAACTTCGGTAGACTGCGCCGAAGACAATTCGATCTTCGCCTTCTCTGCCGCTTCTTTAAGACGCTGCAGAGCAAGCGGATCGTTGTGTAAATCCATGCCTGATTCTTTCTTGAATTCATCTGCAAGATAGTCGATCAGACGCAGGTCGAAATCTTCACCACCAAGGAATGTATCGCCGTTGGTCGAGAGCACTTCGAAAGTGTGCTCGCCATCTGTCTCGGCAATCTCGATGATAGAGATATCGAAGGTACCACCACCGAGGTCATACACAGCGATAGTGGAGTCACCGGCTTTCTTGTCCATGCCATAGGCTAGAGCAGCGGCCGTTGGCTCGTTGATTATGCGTTTAACGTCGAGACCGGCAATCTTGCCTGCGTCTTTGGTCGCCTGACGCTGAGAATCGTTGAAGTAGGCAGGCACGGTAACAACCGCTTCCGTCACCGGTTGGCCCAGAAAGTCTTCCGCCGTCTTCTTCATCTTCATCAGCACCTGTGCTGCGATCTGAGGAGGAGACATCTTCTCGCCATTTACCTCAACCCAGGCATCGCCATTATCGGCTTCGATAATCTTGTAAGGCACCATCTTGATGTCTTTCTGCACGACGTCGTCTTTAAACTGACGACCTATCAAACGCTTGATAGCGAACAGTGTGTTGTTAGGGTTCGTTACCGCCTGACGCTTCGCCGGCTGACCAACAAGCGTCTCACCGTCACTCGCATACGCGATGATGGAAGGCGTGGTGCGATCACCCTCGGCGTTTTCAATTACCTTGGCTTCGCCACCATCCAGCACTGCTACGCAGGAGTTGGTGGTGCCCAAGTCGATACCAATTATCTTTCCCATTGTTCAGATCTCCGATCTCTCTAGTGTCCTGAATCAAGCTCAATTGCTGCGTTGATCCGACGTATAGTTTGCTGATAGTTTGCTAATGTCTTCAATATTGGCCCGATCCAGCGTAATTCAAGGATCAAACCGCTAATTCCCTTATTTTCTTGTGGCCTTACCCTGCCACTGCTATTACCGCGCCCTCGGCCTGCCTCTCAGGCCCATGGTGCGGCCATATACCTTATTTCGAGACCATCACCATAGCGGGACGAATGACACGCCCGTGCAGGGTATAACCCTTCTGCATAACGGCGATTACCGTGTTCGGCTCGCATTCGGCGTTCTCTTGAATAGACATAGCTTGATGTAGCTGCGGATCGAACGGTTCGCCCAAAGGGTCAACCGCCTCTATGTTGAATTTGGTAAAGCAATCCAGAAAACTCTTGAGGGTTAGATTCACTCCCTCGTAGATCGCCTTCACCGTCTCATCTTCGTTATTACTGGCAACTTCCAGAGAACGCTCCAGGTTATCTACCACCGCCAACAGCTCGATGCTGAATTTCTCCTGACCGTATTTATGCGCCTTCTCTACGTCCTGCTCGGCGCGGCGACGCACGTTTTGCATCTCAGCCTGCACCCGAAGCAGGTCATCTTTCGCACGCTGAGCAGCCTCTTCACACTCGACTAGCTTCGCCGCGGCCTGCTCAAGCGGGTCCTGCTCGGCATTGTTCTCATCCGCCGATTCGTTCGTTGTCTCTTCTAATTCGTCGGCATTAGCCTGATCGGAAGGGTCTTGATCTTGATCTGGAGTCTGCGTGCTCATGACTTCCCCTGCTTAAAATTTGTTAGGCAATTGCTGGTAGTTGTTAGGGGCTGAAACTCAGCCGATGACCGCTATATGGGGTCTGCGGGAGCGTATTCAAGCAATTTCAGCAAATTCCGGGAAAATTCCCCGAGCCCCTGGCGGCTGTGGTTTACGCTCGGCAAACCCGGTCCGCACAGCCCGCGTAAATAATCGCATTAGTGCTGCATAAACCCGGTTCAATCCCCTATACTTTGCCCCTATGCTGCAGCAATTATCCATTCAGAATTACGCCACCGTCGACAAGTTGGAGATCGAGTTCAAGGCCGGTATGTCGGTGATAACCGGCGAGACCGGCGCGGGCAAATCCATCATGCTGGGCGCCCTTGGCCTGACCCTGGGCGATCGTGCCGACAAGGGCATAGTACGCAGCGGCGCGCGCAAGACTGACATCTGCGCCGAATTCGATATTGCTAACATCAAGGCCGCTCAGCAGTGGCTGGATGACAACGACCTGGAGACAGACCCCGATTCCACAAGCTGCCTGCTGCGCCGCATAGTTAATAGCGATGGCCGCTCCAAGGGCTATATCAACGGCTCGCCGGTAACCATGGCCTCCTTAAAGGCGCTGGGCGAAATGCTGCTGGATATCCACAGCCAACACGAACACCAATCCTTGCTGCATCGCGGCACGCACCAGCGACTCCTCGATGATTTCTGCGTAGCACCAAAAGTACTCGCCCAGATGCAGGACATCTGGAAGCAATGGCAGAAGAATGCACAACAGATCAACCAGCTTAGCAACCGCTCTCAGGAAGACTCCGCGCAGACACAGTTACTGTCCTATCAGCTTAATGAACTAAACGAGCTAGGCATCGCCAGCGACGAAGTGCCCAAGCTGGAGGCCGAATTCAAATCGCTGAATCACGCAGACGAGACCGTGGCATCGGTACAAACCGCCCTCGCGCTATGTGGCGACGACGAAGAGCAGAATGCCAAGACGGCGATGCATCAGGCGCTGACGGCGCTGCGGGACCTGCCCGAGAAGAACGACCGGGTGAACAATATTATTGGCCTGTTAGAGAACGCCAGCATTCAACTGGACGAGGCCGTGTCCGACCTGCGCGCCTTCGCCGACGAGTTCGAGGCGAACCCGGAGCGACTGGATCAGGTCAACACGCGACTGGGCGTGTTGCACGCAATCGCGCGCAAGCACAAAGTAAAACCCGATGGCCTCACTGAGGTTATTGCCGACCTGCGCCAGCAGCTCGATCTGATCGAGAACAGCGACGCCGAGCTAGAGAAGCTGGAGGCCGCCGGCGCGCAGCTGCGTCAGGACTATATAAAAGTGGCAAAGGACGTCAGCAAGCAGCGCAAAAAAGGCAGCGGCAAACTGGCCACGCAGGTCAACGAACAGCTGAAGCAGCTGGGCATGCCCCACGCCAGCCTCGAGGTGCAGCTGCTAGCGAGCGATAAAGACAAGCTGGCTCTCGGCGGGCTGGAAACCATAGAGTTTCTGGTAAGCACCAATCCCGGTCAGCCGGCCAAGCCGCTCATCAAGATTGCCTCCGGCGGCGAACTGTCGAGAATCAGCCTCGCGATTCAGGTAATCACGGCGCAGACATCCCATGTGCCAAGCCTCGTATTCGACGAGGTGGATGTGGGTATCGGTGGCGGTGTTGCCAAGGTGGTAGGTCAGTTACTTAGACAGCTGGCGGAGCGCACGCAGATTCTGTGTGTGACCCATCAGGCTCCCGTGGCGGGCCAGGGCCATAATCATTTCTTCGTTAGCAAGTTCACCAAGGCCGGATCGACACTCACACAGATTGCCGAGCTTAGTGATAGCGAAAAAGTGAGAGAGGTTGCCCGCATGTTGGGCGGCGAAGAACTCAGCGACGAATCACTCGCCCATGCCGAGAAGATGGTGGCGACTAGCTAGTAAAGACTAGGCCTGTGCCTGACAGTCTCTGCAGATGCCATACAGATACATGCTGTGATCGGTGATCTCAAAGCCGTACTTCTTGGCGATCTTCTCCTGCTGCTCTTCGATAACTTCGTCGTAAAACTCTTCGACGCTGCCGCAGGCCTGACAGACGATGTGATCGTGATGATCCACCGTGGTGAGCTCGAACACGGAACTGCCGCCCTCGAAATGATGACGCATCACCAATCCCGCGGCCTCGAATTGCGTGAGCACCCTATAGACCGTGGCCAGGCCTACATCTTCGTCGGCCTCGATCAGCGCCTTATAGACATCTTCCGCACTTAGATGCTTGGTGGCGGAACTTTCCATAATCTGCAGAATCTTAACTCTGGGCAGGGTAACTTTAAGGCCTGCTTTGCGAAGTTCCTGGTTCTCTGTAGCCATAGTCCGCTCTCAATTATAGGGATTAATGCCTGAAAACTGTAAACAGTGGCTTGTTTGACTGCCTCAGGTAGTAGGGTATTATGCCCTCTGCCCAAGACAGAGGAAAGGAGCCGACCTCGATTTCGCAGGATTTCGAATCGAAGGGGTGCCTTGTAAGGCAACAAGTTTGAAACTACTATGTCCCTAAAAATACTAGGGTTAATGCAAATCGGGTCAATATCAGCTTTATGAAACACCTAATACGAAACAGCGTTCTTCTTGCTCTGATGTCTGTCCTGCTTGCCTGCGGCAACATTGGCAACATGGACTTCCCGGGTGTTTACAAGATTTCTATACCCCAGGGAAACATCATCACTCAGCAGATGATCGATCAGCTGCGCCCGGGCATGACCAAGCGACAGGTGATATTTGTTATGGGCTCGCCACTGGTTCGCGATCCCTTCCATCAGGATCGCTGGGACTACGTGTACAACTTTCAGCCCGGTGGCGGCATACGCGGCCAGGAACGCGTGTCGGTGTTCTTCGTCGATGACGCTCTGGTCAACTTCACTGGTGATTTTACCCCAACCGCTGAAGCCGACACTCAGGCCAGCACCAACTAGTTAGAAGTCCTGTCTAGAATCCCTAGCTAGAACTCCAAACGCAGACCTACCTCCAACGACCGGCCCGGTGCCGGCGCCAGATCCTTCAGCAGCGAAACATGGTGACGAATCTCTTCGTCCAACAGATTGTTCGCCTTCACAAAGAACAAGACCTCGGAACTGTCGAAGGGCAGATGATAGTCTGCGTAGTAATTTAATAGTCGGTAGCCATCGGTGCGCGACTCATTGAATGCCGTATCGGATTGATGCTGAATCTCGGTCCAACGCAGCTTGGTCTGCCAATTCACGTGTGAGTGTCTCAGCTCGAAGCCAACACTAAGCGGTGGAATACGCGGCACGTTGCCCTGGCTATCGAATTCGGCGCGCACATAGTCGCCGAAGAGCGTGAGCTCGGTGAGATGATCGCCGCTGCGTCGCAGTGGGAAGTTGGCCTGCGCCTCCATGCCGTAGAACAGCGCATCTCTCTGTTGGTAGCGGGAGATTTCAACCTCGTCCCGAAACACACCCGTGTCTGCCAGAAAAATATAGTCACTGATGTCGTTGTAGTAGAGATTAAGCTCGGCAGTCACCTCGCCCATATGTTTGAGATAGCCAAACTCGAAGTTAGTGGACTTCTCCACCTCGGCATCGGGCATGCCCACCTCCAGTCTCTGGGTGGCCGCGTGCTCGATCAACATGTCGCTTGGCAGTTCGCCGCAGGCTGTGTCGATATTGGAAAACAGCTCCTCTACCGATGCCGAACGCTGCGAGTGGGCTATCGAGAACAACAGATTCGACTGCTCAGAGAAATGCCAGATCGCCGAGCTTGAGCCGCTGAAGCTGGTGTTCTCCGATTCACAGGCCCCGCGATTCTGACTAAGACTCTGCCGCTCACCGCGCAGACCGAACTCGTAGGTAAAGTCGCCGCTATCGATGCTGTGCAGGGTAAACAGCGCCAGTGAATCGATATCGGTAGAGGGTATGAACGCCTCCTCGCCTATGGCCGAGAAATCCCGGTGCGAGAAATGCACGCCGAGCACGCCTTCGCGCCTATCGGTTCCCCCGAGATGCAACACGAAGCGGCCCTCGGTGCCGTCCTGCTCGAACAGTGTGCCGATCTCGCCGCTGGGCTCTACTTCCGCATGCTGGTAGTCCACCGTACTCATGCGCCCGTGCAACTCTTCGAACCAGCCGCCTAGAGGCAGCTCCATTTCGATATCGGCCCTGTCCTGTTCCATAACGATACGCACGCCGTCTTGTTCGCCATACTCGTCATGATCTTCTTCGCCTTCATGCTCTTCGTCGTGTTCTTCTTCATGCTCACCCTCATGGCCGTGATCGTGGCCGGGAATGCCGTATTCGTTCTCCAGGCGATTCAGCGAGAAGCCGATGTAGCCCTCGTCGAATATCCACGACGCACCCGCGGTTTGCACGCTCGCGCGGGTATTGGAGTTGGCGATTCGCCCCCGGCCCTCAAACAATTCTTCCAGTTCCTCGCCGTCCGTCACGTCGATGCTTCTGGAGTTAATGGCGAAACCGGGGATCTCCACATCGTTGCTCTCGCGATAGACACCGTCCAGGTGCCAGGCGATGTTGCCCGCGCCACCCTCCAGCCGACCCACGCTCACCTGCTGATCGGAGACGCTGTTGTTGCGCGTCTCCACGATGCCGGTTATCGCAGGCGGCATGCTTCTGGGGATGCGGTTGTCGATTACGTTCACCACGCCGCCTATCGCGCCGTTACCGTAGAGCAGCGTCGCCGGCCCACGTATAACCTCGATGCGTTCCGCCAACGCAGGCTCAAGAGAGTTCGCGTGGTCGGCACTGATCGCCGAGGCATCGATATTACCGATGCCGCCCTGCAGCACCTGCACACGATTACCACCCTGACCACGAATCACCGGCGAGCCGACACCTGCGCCGAATGAGGCAACCGTCACGCCCACCTGATCTTGCAGCGTCTCGCCCAAGGTAGCGGCGACTTTTTCGCGCAGCTCTTCGCCGCTTAGGATATTTACCGGCAGCGCGGTATCCGCGCGCGACCTGTGCAGGGTTGAGGTAACGATCAGTTCTTCTATCGCCCCGTCGCTATGTTCTAGCTCTGGATCTAACCCCAGGTCTTGAGCGGCAAGCTCGGTTGAAACTAATAGTGGCAGTAAGGCACAGACAGCAGTGCCGGGTTTCTTAAAATTGAGTTTCATTTCTTGTCTCACACAAAACAACGGTGGAATGTAACGACCGGACAGGGGCAACAAAAATACCTTGTTGACTGCCTGTGTTAGCCGGTAGATGGCCGAATCGGTTTATGTGTAAGAGGGAGGGGCGCGCGCGGTGGCGCTTAAAACATCTAAAGATATTTGATTCTGAATCAGAATCGAGAATTGCTGACCCGTAGCGGGCGCGATTAACTGTGGCGCTTCCGCGACAGCTATATTATCCAGCGAACCTATCTTGAGACAGATCTCGCAATCGAACTGCGCCTGCAAATCGGCATCGTGACTGTGGCCATGCTCCACCGCTTGCGCGAATAGCAGAAACACACTTAGCACTGCCATAAAAGGCAGGGTACGCAGCGCCGTCATCCTGCTGCGAATGCCGCGCACTGTTTCTGTGCTTGTCGGTGTAGTTAACCGCATGGTTGTCTGCTTTATGATTCTAGTCTGGCGAAAAGACAACGCCATAAATTTTCTGACAGTCCTTTTAACTCAAAAATCCCTTCCACTGCAAGCCCGATTCAAATTTTTCGCTGCAAACTAGTCGGCCTGGTAGTTCGTAATTCTCTGCGCCATCGCCTGCAGCGCATCGACGCCGACGATATCCTGCGCCAACAGATACAGATCCTGCCGCGGTATCTTCGGCAGCGCCTTGG
>ENA-UOXV01006442-UOXV01006442.1-marine-metagenome-genome-assembly--contig:-NODE-6442-length-12305-cov-8.349143_pt1 | contig 12305 bp, 8 predicted proteins | sample MGYA00238165_ERZ766961 | MGnify/ENA primary metagenome ERZ766961 (study PRJEB28924, sample SAMN03173240) | marine metagenome | biome: Marine; feature: Water; material: Subsurface seawater | place: North... | reverse complement strand
TGGTGGAGGTACAGGACACCACTTCGGAGGATTACCATGTGGACACCTACGCGCAGAGCCAATGGACTTTCCGGGCGCCTGATGGACTGCCCGTCCGAATGGAGGATAAGTGGTTCAGGGGGGACATGGCCTATGGGCGGGAGATGTCGATTTCCTGGGATTGGGAGGTGACCAATGACGAGACGATTTCTGCGGCCATTTCAGGTTGGGAAGCGCCGGAATGGGCCAAGGCACCAGCACCCAAGGACCCCGCCGTGGATGGCGGAGGCGACGAAGATTGGTATGCAGAGACATTGGCTGCCTTGCCCGCAGTAGGGGCGGCGGCTCCGGCGATTTCAGGTACGCTGCTGGATGGTCAATCCGCTGCGCTGTCGGATTACCTGGGTCAGGTGGTCTATCTGGACTTCTGGTACATCGGGTGCGGTCCTTGCATGCGCGCCATGCCGCATCTGGACCACATGCAAAAGGAGTTCGGTCCGGAGGGGTTCACCGTGTTGGGGGTCAACCATCACCAGAAGCCCGAGATGGTCGAGCGGTATCTGGCGCGACGCGAGCTTGAGATTCCCCAATTGATGATTGATTCGTTGCCGGAAGGCTATCCCGTGAAGGCCTATCCCACGTGGATGGTCATCGACCGTGAGGGCGGGGTCGTCGCCTGTGACATGGGGTACGGAGAAGGGGCCGATGTGACCCTCGATTCCTTGGTCCGTGTGACCCTATGATCCTTAGGGTGTCTTGATGAATCGCAGGGTCTGGCGCTGTCTGTGGCCTTCCAAGGTGAGGAAGTAAACGCCGGCCGGCCACGTCGCTACATCGATGCGCGGCGTGCTTGTCGGGTTCCAATGTGCCATGATGCGTCCATCGCTCGAGTGAACAGTGGCAGATGCCGTGCTGGAAGGCAGGTCAAGGAACAAGGTTTCCCTCACCGGATTGGGGAAGCAGCGGGCATTCATAGTGGCCCCTTCCTCTGCCAGGGACAGGGTGGAGCAGGTGATGTCGAGGCTGACGGCAGCTTCTGCTTCGCCATGGGCTTCGAAATCTGACCACGCTTCAGGGGCTCCCAATAGGTGGTGCTGCAGCCAGGCGATGGTCAATGCGGCCGTGTGGAATTGCTGGATGGCGCGTGACATGCCCGAGAAACCAAACTCACCGAGGTCGCACAAGGTGCCGCTGTCGGCAAAGCCGCAATGACCGCCTTCTTCGAGTGAGGCAAAGGCCCGGCAGGTCGCGGGGCTGAGCGCATCAAACAAGGGCAGGTGCTGGGTGGCCTGGGGCGTTATGGCGTCGGCCGTGCCCGAAATGACCAGGGTGGGCGCTGCGATGTCGGTCGCGGCGGCCAGGGCAGACGGCGTGGTTTCGGCCGGTGCCCAGCCCACCACGGCTCCCAGGCTTTCGCCCATTTCTGCAGCGCCCAGCCAAGCGGCGCCTCCACCCATGCTGTGGCCCACCAAAGCCGAGACATCGGAAATCAGGCCTTCGAGGTCACCGCCTACTTCTTCGGCAGCGTGCGCAGCGACAAAGGCCATGTCCAGCCCGAAGTCGGCATGCGAAGGCGCCAGTCCAGATTCGGTATCCACCAGTGCCACCGTGAAGCCGGCCGCGACAAGCTCTGCGCTGAGGTCGTCATAGTCACCGGAGGTCATGGCGAATCCGTGCCCGATGACCACCAACGGCCGTGCCGCTTGTGCTTCGGCGTCAAAGCGCAGGTCCACAGGGATTTCCCGGTCGTTCCGGTCCGCATCGACCAGCACCCAGTCCATCTGCTGTGCATGCAGCGGAACCGAAAAGAGAGCGGTTGCGGCGAGCAAGAGGGCGACCGGGGCAAGGCAAGTGCAGGACTTCATGGTGCGAACCTAATTCAGGAAGTGGTCTGTTGTTCCCTTGGGTAGGTGGCGGTTTGGATTGGGAGCCATCTTCGCATCCGTATGCGTCTTTTGATCCTTCTCCTCGGTGTTGTTTCGATTGTTCCCGTTGATGCCATGGGGCAGACTGGCGTCTCGCAACGCGTGCCCATGACGTCGCGCTGGGATTTGATGCAGCTGCAGGCCTTGCGGTTGCAACACCCCGATGTCCGGGCTTTTCAGGGGGCTGTTGAGGGTACTTATCCTGTCGCGTGGATGGGAGGCCGGCCCATGGTGGGATTTGTAGGAGCGTTGTTGTCGGGCGCAGAAGCGATGGGATACGAGGCGATGTCGGCATGGGCTCCTGCAGTTCGTGTCGGGTCCAGAAGCGGGGCGGTGGTGTCTTTTCGCGTGGACATCGATCACCTGGATGTCCTGGAGGCTCTGCCGCTGTCGCAGTGGCATCTGGCGGCCATGGCTGCGCCGGACCTGGAAAAGGCGCGGTATGGAACGCGGGTCGACAGCGTGCAAGCAGGGTTGGGATTGCCGCAAGCCTACATGGGGGAAGGTGTGCTCATCGGCGTGCTCGACTGGGGCTTCGACTACACCCATCCGATGTTTTACGATTCGCTGCTCAATGCGTCCCGCGTCAGGGCGGTTTGGGACCAGTACCGGCAAGTAGGACCGGGACCGGCGGATTTTGGTTACGGTCGCGTGGCGGAGGAGCCTTCGGACATTGCCTCATTGGCTTCCGATACGGCCAACATCTATGGTTTTGCCTATCACGGAACGCATGTGGCGGGCATCGCAGGAGGGGCAGGCGCGGGAACGGCATTGGTGGGGATGGCCCCGGGTGCTGAATTGGTCTTCACAACCTTCCTGATCGACGAGGCTGCCGCCATGGATGCCTTTGCCTGGATGCAGGACATCGCCGAAGCGGATGGCAAGCGGCTGGTCATCAACAACAGCTGGAGCCTGCCGGAATTCGGCACGCGCGATGGGCAGGGGCTCTTCAACCAGTTCATCGACAGCATGTCGGAGGAAGGGGTGGTCTTTGTGGCTTCTGCCGGCAACAACGGGAGCAAAGACTACCACATCGCGCACGCCTTCAGCGGGGACATCCTCCGTTCGCGGGTCCAATTTTACCCGGAATCCGCCAACCCCAGCATGTGGGGCCAGGCCCTGACCCTCTGGGGGGAAGCGGGAGCGTCCTTCGAGGCGGGAATCGCCTTGACCTCCATGGGCAGCAACATCGTCCACGAGAGCCCTTGGTTCTCGACGGCCGATGGCCCGATGATGCTGGATACTGCGCTCGTTTTTGAAGGCGACACCTTGCCCGTTGAGCTGATCGTGGAAGAGGCACACCCCGCAAACGGCAGGCCGTTCATCCGCATGCGCGTGCGAAAGTCGGGCAGTTCCCTGGGCGTGGGACTGCAGGTCACGGCGCCCAGCGGGACGGTCCACTGCTGGAATACGACGCACCTCTCCAACGGGGTGGGCAATTGGGGCCAGGATTTCCAATCACCCGGAGCCGGGTGGACAGCAGGAGATCCGCATTTCGGGGTGCAGACGCCGGCGTGTTCGGAGCGCGTGATCGCGGTGGCCGCGTATTACTCAGAGTACTTGAATCCGCTGGGCAACGAAGGGGGAGGCACCCTGGCCAGTTTCTCATCCTATGGGCCGACGCTCGATGGGCGGTTGAAGCCGGAAATTGCCGCTCCCGGCGTGTCCGTGGAGTCGTCCATGAGCGCCTATACCGATGCCAGTTTCAACGTGACCGAGGAGGTGGAATTCAATGGGGTGACGTATCCCTTCGCCAAGCTTTCCGGTACGAGCATGAGCGGGCCTGCGGTAGCGGGCATCGTGGCATTGATGTTGGAGGCCAACCCTGATCTGACGGTTGATGAGGTCCGCGAGGCACTGCGTGTGACAGCCCGACAGGATGACCATACGGGTGAGATTACGGAAGAGGGAAGTACGGTTTGGGGTTGGGGCAAGGTCAATGCGGTGCGCGCCGTGCAGGAGGTATTGGGCATCAATGGCGTGGCCGAAGCGGCTCCCATGCGAGGACAGACCGACCTTTTTCAGGTGTGGCCGAATCCAGTAGCGGATGACCTCAACGTGGCCTCGGTTCAACGCAAGGGGGCAGTGGATTGGGAGGTCGTGGATCCTCAGGGCCGGAAAGTTGATGAAGGAGCCGGTGTCTTGCCCTTGCGGTTGAATTCCGACGCATGGCCCAAAGGTGCACTGTTGCTAAGGTTGTGGATGGAACGTGGGGAAGGAGCCACCTACCGCATTGTGGTGGAGTGACCCCGATTTCCGAAGTTGCGCCTGCGGCGCTCTAACGTCGCCCACAAAAGCCCCTCTCCTCCATGGCCTCGCGCATTGTCCCCTTCTTGATTTTCGGTGTTCTCAATTTTGGTGGCCTCGCCATCGGAAGCATGGCGACCGGGCCGGGGGTCTCCTCCGAATGGTATGCCGGATTGGCGAAGGCGCCTTGGACGCCGCCCGGTTGGGTTTTCGGCGCGGCCTGGACCACGGTCATGTTGGGCTTCACGTGGTTCATGACTTCGGCTTGGGCCCGCGCGGAATCTGCTGCGGACAAGAAGGGACAGGCCTTGTGGTTCGGTCTGGCGTGGGGGTTGAATGTGGCCTGGAACCCGCTCTTCTTTGGTTTGCAGGCCACGGGGGTGGCCCTGTTCGAGATCTTGTCGCTCTATGCGGTGATCGCGGCGATGGCGGCGCGGAATTGGTCCACCGCAGGTGCGGGCCGATGGGGAGTGGTGCCTTATCTGGTGTGGCTGGCGATCGCGACATCCCTGAATGCCTATGTCGTTTGGGCCAACGGTCCTGAGGTGCAGGTTCCCGCAGAAACGGCGTCCGTCGGTTGGCCTGAGCCCGAATGGGATGAGGCATGGAAGGTGCTGGACGGCGCCATTGAATGGGCGGTGGAGGAAGGGCAGATTCCCGGGGCCGTGCTGTTGATCCGCCGCAACGGGGAGGTCGCCGTGCACGAAGCCTATGGAGCAGCGGACCCCATGACGGGGCGGCCCATGGAACGGGATGCCCTGTTTCGCATCTGCTCCCAATCCAAGGCCATCACCTCAACGGCTGCCATGGTATTGTGGGAGCGCGGTCTGCTCAATCTGGATGCACCGGTGGCGCAATACCTCCCCGAATTCGAGGGCATTGGCGTCATCGATTCCCTGATGTCGGACACCACTTTCACGGTGATTCCGGCGGAGCAAGTCATGACCGTACGCCACCTTATGACGCATACGAGCGGCATCTCCTATGGCGAGATTGGCGACCCCCGGTTCGAGGCGCTCTACGACAAGCACGACATCGTGGATTTGTTTCCGCGGGATGAAAGGTCCACCCGCGAAAACGCGCAGAAGATCGCTTCAACATGCCTCATTCATTCGCCTGGCAGTCAGTGGAATTACAGCTTGGGTCTCGATGTGCTTGTGGCGGTGGTTGAGGCGGCCTCGGGCCGCGCCTATGCGGAGTTCGTGGAGGAAGAAGTATTGGCACCGTTGGGGATGTTCGACACCCATTTCGCGCTTCCTGAGGCGGACGCAAATCGCCTTGTGATGGTGTCTGAACCCGTGCCGGTGGTGGGTGGATTCAAGCGGCATGAGCACCCGAGGTACACCATCGATTATCCCCGGCATCCCGAATGGCCGTTGTGCAGTGGTGGAGCAGGCTTGACCTCCACGGCAGAAGACTATGCCCGATTCCTGCAGTGCTACCTCGATCGGGGGCGTACCGGGGAAGGCCGACTGCTGGAGGAAAGCACGGTGGATACCGTGATGGCCGATCATGCGCCCGGCTTGCTGGACGGAGGTTGGAACCAGGGATTGGCGTTTGGCGTGCGCAACGGAGGGGAGGCCGAGGGCGCCTTCTTCTGGGGCGGCTATTTCAACACGCAATACTTCGCCCATCCCGCCTCCCAGACGGCGGTGGTGCTGATGAAGCAGACCTACGGCGTGAATACCGACAGCACGTCCAAGGCTTTCGACGCCATGCTCTGGAATTGAGCTTCAGGCGCCTGTTGCAAACTTGAACAGGAGCGTGCCGCCTTGGAGGAGTTGGTCGGCATGGATGCGGTGGCTGTCCAAGGGCCGACCGTTCCATTCGATGGCCGCGACCTTCCAGCGGTCAGGGGCATTGCCTTCCGTGCGGATCTGAAGCACTTTATCCTGGCCGATCTGCACATCTGCGGAGGCCACGGATGGACTGCCCAATTCGTACCAACCCGAACCCGGCGCCACGGGGTAGAAGCCCAGCGCGCTGAAAAGGTACCAGGCTGACATCTGGCCGGCGTCGTCGTTGCCACAAAGCCCATTGACATCAGGGCCGTACATCGCGTCGCAGATCATGCGCACGCGCTGTTGGGTCAGGTCGGGACGACCGGCGCGGTTGTAGAGGTAGGCGATGTGGTGGCCGGGTTCGTTGCCGTGAACGTAGTTGCCGATGATGCCATCGCGCGAGATGTCTTCGGTTTGGGCAAAGTAGTGGTCGTCAAGCTCCATGGTGAACAGGGAGTCGAGGTGGGTGGCGAAGGCTTCCGGTCCGCCATGCCAAGCGATGAGGGAGTCCACGGCGTGGGGGACATAGAGGCCGTAGTTCCATGCATTGCCTTCGATGAAGCCTTGCCCGTGGGTGTCCAATGGGTCGAAGTCCTGACGGAAGGAACCGTCGGCGAGCTTGGGGCGCATGCATCCGGAGGCGGTGTCCCAATGGGCGCGGTAGCCCTCTGCGCGTCGGTCGAATTCGGTCGATAGCTCCCTATCGCCAGCGGCTTCTGCCAAGCGGGCAATGCACCAGTCATCATAGGCTATTTCCAAAGTCTTCGAGACGGAGGAGTGGCTCAGCTCGTCAGGGAAGTACCCGAACTCGAGGTAGGAGCCGAGGCCGTCGAAATAGGGGACTTGCGCCGTTCTCACGGAGGCTTCGAGGGCCCGCTCGAGGGGGAAGTCTGGAATGCGTGTGGCCTGGGCGTCGGCCAGGACGGAGACGGCGTGGTAGCCGATCATGCACCAGTTCTCGTTGGCATGGTGGCTCCAGATGGGCAGCATGCCGTGCACGCTTTCGTCGGCGTGGGCCAGCATGCTGTGGACGAGGTCGGCGGCCCGATCGGGCTGGGTCAAATTGATCCAAGGATGCAGGGCCCGATAAGTATCCCACAACGAGAAAATGGTGTGGTTGACGAAGCCTTCAGAGGTGTGGATGTTCTGGTCGAGTCCGCGGTACCTGCCGTCGACGTCCTCGTACAGAACCGGGCTGAGCATGCTGTGATACAGAGCGGTGTAGAAGGTGGTGAGGTCGGACTCCTTCAGCGGATCGATGCGGGCCACCGCGAGGGCACGGTTCCAGGTCTCCGTGGCTCGCTTTCGGGTGCCTTCAAAGTCGGAAGTAGGGGCCTCTGCCTCAAGGTTGGCGAGGGCACCTGCCGTGCTCACCCCGGAGAGCCCAACGCGCACATTGAGCTGTTCCCCGGCGCTTAATGTGCCGAAATCGAGCCAAATTCTAAGGTCGCGGCCCGCCATTTCCGGGAATCCTTGGTGCTCGTCAAAGCGGCGGTAAAAGCCGTTGTATGCGAGGTCCGTGCCCTGTTCCTGACCGAAGTCGGCGATGGGCCGATCAAAGCGGAGGGCGAAGTGCACCAGGCGGGTCCGGCCCCAGCCGGTGGTCTGGCGGTAACCGACGACGGTGGAGTCATCCTCGATGCGGATAAAGGTCCATACGTTTTTGTCGGGATGGTGATAGATGTTGTAGGCGAGATCGAGCGCGAGGTGGGCTTCGCCACCGGATTGAAAGGTGTATCTGTGTTGGCCGGTTCGCGCCGAGGCCGTCAGTTCCGCGGTGATGTCATGCCGGTCCAGGTGGACGCTGTAGTAGCCCGGTTGTGCGTCCTCGCGGTTGTGGCTGAATGGGCTGCCGAATTGAGGGCCACCGCGCTCGCCGTCGGTCAAGTCAGGGCGTCCGACGGTCGGCATCAACAGCAAATCGCCGAGGTCGCTGTGTCCGGTGCCGCTGAAGGCGGTGTGGGCAAACCCGAGGATGGTGGAGTCGCTGTATTGGTAGCCAGCACAGTATCGGTAGGTCTCCGGATTGTATCCGCCCCCGGTTGCTGAGTACGGTTCAAATCGGGTTTGCGGGGTCAATTGGACCATGCCGTAGGGGACCGTCGCTCCGGGGTAGGTGTGGCCCATGCGGTCCGTTCCGATGAAGGGGTCGACATGTTGGGAAAGGTCTTTTCCCTCCAGTATCCCGTCTGCCGAAGTCCCGGGGTCACGTGCCGCAGATGGCCCATTTGCGTTGTCTGTCTGGCAACCATTGAAGGTCAAGACCAGGAAGGGAAGGAGGAGCAGGGAGAACCCGTGGGAACGATTCATACCGGCAATCTCGTGAACCTCTTCCAAGGCCCCATCTTTGGCACATGTCCAAGGTCAAGATTTTCGCGCCGGTAGAGGAGAAGGAACGCCCTGCCGTAAAGGCTCCCACAACGGATGCGGAGGCATTCCATGCGGTGGTGGATTCCCGGCGCAGCATTCGCGTCTATGCTGCCGATCCCATTCCAGCAGAAGTCATGGACGCTTGCCTCGACGCAGCCTTGAAGGCGCCCAACTCCTCCAACTTGCAAGCTTGGGAGATGCACCATGTGGTGGATGCCAAAAAGAAGGCAGCCTTGGTTGAAGCTTGTCTTTCTCAGCCGGCGGCGGGTACGGCACAAGAACTCGTTGTCTTTGTTGGTAGACCCGATCTGTGGCGCCGAAACAACCGCTGGATGATCGAGGCTTTTGACAAGGCGGGAAATGTGCCTGAAGGTGCCTACCAGTACTACCGCAAAATCACGCCACTGGTCTACGACCAGGGAGCCTTTGGGTGGCGCACGCCGTTCAAGTGGATGCTGACGCGCTGGCGGGGGATGAGCAAGCCTTATCCCCGCGAGCCCATCGGCAAATGGGGCATGCGCATCTGGGCCCACAAGTCGACGGCTTTGGCCTGCGCCCACTTCATGCTCGCCATGCGCGCCCATGGGTTCGATACCTGTCCGATGGAAGGATTGGACAGTGCCCGCGTCAAGCGCATACTGGGCCTTCCGCGTCAGGCGGTGGTGACCATGGCGATCTCTGCGGGCAAACGGGCTGAAGGGGGGGTATACGGCCCGCGCTTGCGCTTTGATCGAGCGCATTTCGTGCACCGGCACTGAGGTGCTTTTGTCACGGATCGGGGCAAAACAAAAGCCCCTCGAACGCGGGTCCGAGGGGCTGAAAAGGAAGGGCGATTAGGCCTTGCGGGCGTAAATCACGCCGATTACTGCACCAGCAGCGGCCATGAAGGCGATGTTCGCGGCGATGTCGATTACAGCTTCTCCCAGGGGGAATATGTGTCCGCCATCACAGGTGAAAAAGCCGTAGATGAACAGGTTTAGCATGCCATTGACCGTGACTCCGGCTACGGCCCCATGTTTGGCACCTGCCCCTGCTGAGTGCTGGCCTCCGAGGATGATCATATAAGTGGCCAACCCGACCATGAGGGCATTGCCTAAGATCATGATGCCCATGTTCATCTCGTCCTCCGGCACAACACAAGAGCTGGTCGGGTAGGGCATGATTCCCATGTAGAAAACGGTACTGATGACCATAAAGGTGACCAGTCCTCCGAGAAAGGGAAGAAGGTGTTTCATTGAAGTAAGGTGTTTGCCCAAAATGGCTCTGGAAGTTGCCCATTTGAACGACAGGCCAGGGCGTTGTGAATGGACCTGTGTTTGTGGTCGGTTTCGTCGGTCTCATTAAAGTCCTGTGATTGTGAATGCCCTGGGTTCGTTCTGATTCGTCAGGGGAAGGAAATCCCGCTACCTTTCCTTTCCCGGGTCTCGAAATTCCCGCGCTTCATGTCAACGGCTCTCATCTTTTCTGTACTCGCTGCCCTGTTTTCTGCGGCTGCATGCCTGCTTGTTTTGACCCGTTCTCGAAATGAGGGAGGAGGTGATGAGGCCAAAATCACCGAACGATTGGATCGATTGGAAACGGCTTTGCGCGATGAGTTTCGCGAGAACCGCAAAGAGGGGGCAGAGCAGTCGCAGTCCCAACGCAAGGAATTGACAGAAGGATTTGGATCGTTTCGCAAGCAGGTGGAAGAACAGGGTACTGCTCAGACCAACGCCATGCGGGACCGATTTGCTGATTTGATCAAGCAATTGGACGAGCAGGGCAAGAAGAGCGTCGACTCGGTCAAGGATGTGCGGAGCACGGTTGAGAAGCAGCTCACCGAAATGCGGGAGGACAATGGCAAGCGCCTGGACGAGATGCGCAAGACGGTCGATGAGAAGCTGCAGACCACCTTGGAAAAGCGACTGGGCGAATCGTTCAAGCAGGTAAGCGAGCGTTTGGAGCAGGTGCACAAAGGGCTCGGTGAAATGCAGACGATCGCCAGCGGTGTGGGGGACCTGAAGAAGGTGTTGACCAATGTCAAGACCAAGGGCATCCTCGGTGAGTACCAATTGGGCAACATCCTCGAACAATTGCTGACGACAGAGCAGTACCAGGAGAACATCGCCACCCGTCCAGGCAGCAGTGAGCGTGTGGAATTCGCCGTGCTCATGCCTGGCCACGACAACAATGAAACGGTATGGCTTCCCATCGACAGCAAGTTCCCTTTGAAGGGGTATGAGGACCTGCTCAATGCACGGGAGTCAGGAGATCTCGTTGCCATCCAGGCCGCAGAGAAGGCCTTGGCCCGGACGATCGAGTCGTTTGCCAAGGACATCAGTGAGAAGTACGTAGAGGTGCCGTACACCACGGATTTTGGCATCATGTTCCTGCCCGTGGAAAGCCTCTACGCAGAGGTGTTGCGGCATCCTGGGATTTTTGAGACGCTCCAGCGCAAGTACCGCATCACGGTGACCGGCCCGACGACCATGTCCGCCTTGTTGAACAGCCTGCAGATGGGCTTCCGGACCCTGGCCGTGACCAAGCGAAGCAGCGAGGTGTGGAAGATTCTCGAAGCTGTGAAAACCGAATTCGGCAGGTTCTCCGAACAGCTCGAAAAGGTGGACGACCGCCTCGGTAAGGCCAAGAACGAGTTGGAGAAGCTGCGCAACACCCGGACCAACGTTATGGAGCGCAAGCTGCGCGATGTGGGGACTTTGGAGTTGGGGGAGAGCAACCGCCTGTTGGACCTGCCGGATGAAACCGAGGTGGATCTGCGCCCTTCCCAGGAAGAGGTTGAATAAAGCCTGTTTCAGGTCAGTCTTGTTCGGGCTGGGCGGCGTAGGGCTCACCAAAGGATGTGGACCATCCGTAGGGGTCTTTTTCGAGCGTGAAATCCAATGCATAGGGGACGCATTGGGGTTCCAAAACAAAAAAGATGCGCCCCTGATGGGGGGCTGACTCCGCCGGGAATGCCCAGTCTTGCCGTATGACGGTATTGGAAGTGAGCATGGGTGTGAAGACGCGATCAAAAGGCTCCCATCTCGGCATGGAGCGGGGATACTCCAGGAGCGAACCGATAGGCTGGATAGCGGCGTTTGCCCATGATGTTTGGAATTTGCCCAAGTAGTCGCGGTCCGAAAGGGCCGAGATCACATAGGCGCCCTCTGGGATGTCAATTTCCGTGACCAGGGTCACCCGAGCGCCCGTATCGGCGTCAGCGGGATCGGCAAAAACGCGCACATCGAAACCGCTGGGAAGGAGCGCAACGGTCGCCGACTCCATTTTGGGCGGTGCAGGTGCCGGGGCTGCGTTTTGCTGCGCGGGGCTTTGGCAGCCCCATGCCATTGCGGCCAAAGCCAGAGACCACAGGAAGGCCGGTATTGATTTCCCGCGGACTGTGGATTTGGGCATGGCGTGGGGCATGTCAAGGGCTTGGCGATGAAAGTAAAGAAAAGGGGCCCCGCACAATGCAGGGCCCCTTCATGAAGGCACTTTCACCTTCTCATATTCAAGCTTTTGCCGCCTGATCAGTCACAGTTGTGGCCGAAGTAGACGAGAATGCTGAGGACGTCTCCCACGGAGATGAACAGGTCGCCGTCCAAGTCTTCGGGGCATCCATCATCGTACACCACGCATTGGCCAAGCTCTGCATCCCAAATGGTGCCTTCGCCGCAGCAATCGCCATCGGCGCATTCGTTTTCGGGCACGGGGGGCAACAAGACCGCATCGATGACGTGGACCACGCCATTGTCGGTGACGATGTCGGCGACGGTCACTTGCGCATCATTGATGAAGATGGAACCGTCGCACTCGATGGAAACGGTCACGTCCTCTCCGAGGAGCGTGGTGGCGGTAGCGCCATCGGCGAGGTCGGTGGAGAGCACCTGCGCGCCCACTACGTGGTAGAGCAGGATGTCGGCGAGGTTGGGCAGTGCGAGCAGGTCTTCGGCTGTCGCGCCGAGGGTGCCGGCGAGCGCGATGAAGGCGTCATCGGTGGGGGCAAAGACGGTGAAGGGGCCTT
>ENA-UOXV01006441-UOXV01006441.1-marine-metagenome-genome-assembly--contig:-NODE-6441-length-12309-cov-7.208095_pt1 | contig 12309 bp, 12 predicted proteins | sample MGYA00238165_ERZ766961 | MGnify/ENA primary metagenome ERZ766961 (study PRJEB28924, sample SAMN03173240) | marine metagenome | biome: Marine; feature: Water; material: Subsurface seawater | place: North... | reverse complement strand
TTTATGGCGTACTTGCCATGGGTTGGAGAAATGCAAATAACCATTGGAGGAATTTCGAGATGGCTTATTTACTTCTCGCAGGTTTATCCACTCCACTAGTACTTTCAGTTCACACTATTGTTTCCTTCGACTTTGCCGTAGCCAATTTACCTGGTTGGCATACCACCATATTCCCTCCTTACTTTGTAGCTGGAGCCATATTTTCTGGATTTGGTATGGTACTGACATTACTTCTCCCATTGCGTGCGATCTTTGGTCTTCATGATTTAATTACAGAAAAACACATTAATAATATGTGTAAAATTATCTTAGCTACTGGCAGTATGGTTGGTTATGCATATGCAATGGAATTTTTTATAGCTTGGTATGGCGCTAACTCCTACGAGGGCTTTGCATTTGTCAATCGTGCATTTGGTAATTATTGGTGGGCCTACTGGATTATGATTTCATGCAATGTGATTTGCCCTCAGTTATTCTGGTTCAAAAGCATCATAAAGAATATCCCACTCGTATGGATAATTTCAATCTTCGTAAATATCGGAATGTGGTTTGAGCGATTTGTAATTGCAAACACCACATTGTCTCGTGATTTTCTTCCTTCAAGCTGGGGATATTATTCTCCCACTGTGGTAGATATTTTTACCTTCTTTGGTACATTTGGATTCTTTTCTGTTCTCTTTTTATTGTTTATTCGTTTTCTTCCATTAATGCCAATGGCAGAGGTCAAGTCTGTCATGCCAGCAGCCGATCCTCATGGAGGTAAGCACTAATTTGTAACCATGAGTAAACTTATGGATATTAAATATGGCCTTGCTGCTACTTTTAACTCTGCAAAAGATTTATTTGACGCAGCCGGATTGGTAAGAAAAGAAGGTTACAAGGAATGGGAATGCTACACACCGATACCAGTTCACGGTCTTGATGCTCAAATGGGAGTAGGACGTTCAAAGGTTCCTTGCTTCACTCTTCTTGGCGGAATTACTGGATTCTGCACAGGAATGTTAATCGTGTGGTATATGAATGCATTTGATTATCCTTTGATTGTTGGTGGTAAGCCTTATTTCAGTCCAATATATCCTTTCCCAGTATTCTACGAACTTACCATTTTATTTGCTGCATTTGGTACACTTTTCGGTATGTTTTTCCTTAATCGTCTGCCTAGACACAACCATCCGGTATTCGAACATCCCTCGTTTGGTAGAACAGGTGATGATAAGTACATGATCGTGATTGAGGTCGAAGATCCAAAATTCGACGACGATGAGACAAAAGACTTTCTGAAAAGTGTGGGTGGTAAATCTATAACATTGATACGCGAACCAATCAATTCATAAGTGAAATACTTCATTCCATCTTTCGTGCTTATTGTTGTATGCTTCCTGTTTATAATGGGTTTCCGAGGTAGCTTTTCTGAAAATACACCAATTGAAGTTTTTCCAGACATGGATAGGCAAGCAAAGTTTAAAAGCCAGACAAAAAACACCCTTTTTAATGATAATAGGGCAGATCGATTGCCGATTCAAGGAACTGCAATTCGAGGAAACCTGATATCCCAAGATAATGTTTTCTCTTCAGATCCAAAGTACCTGAAGAATCAGTCGAAAACTGGTAAAGTTTCTGATGATGTCTGGGTGTCAAAAATTCCTGATGAAATCGGCATTGACATGAGCTTAATCAGATTGGGTAAGGAAAAATACGATATACACTGTGCAGTCTGCCATGGTCAATATGGAAACGGGAAAGGTGTACTTTCGTACTTTCTTGGAGTTGCTCCAAAGAACTTATCAGACATATCAGTCTCAAATGGCACATACCTAGAATCTGCTGAACCATGGACAGATGGGAAAATTTACAATGCCATAACCATGGGCTCAGCTTCAGGTGCAATGCTCGGTCTTAAAGATAAACTTTCTCCAAAAGAACGGTGGGCTATTGTTCTTTATCTTCGCTCACTTCAATCCTATGTAAGCGAAGCTACTACTTCCAAGAGTAAGAAGTCATGACAGAAGATATCAAAAAAGATATAGATGTAAAGTTACTTGCAGGAGCTGTATTAGGTCTTGGTATTGGTCTTGCTGGTCTGTTAATGGGATTATCATCGGGGGATAAAAGTCCTTTCTTGGGTTGGTTATGGGGTTGCTCGTTCTGGTTAAGTATTTCGATTGGACTTTTAATGCTTATCATGATTTTTCGCATATTCAATTCCAGATGGACTCCAGTAGTGCGAAGACAACAAGAACATGCTTTAGCTGCTTTTCCTTGGCTTGCTATATGTTTTGTCCCACTACTTTTAATTGCACTTTTTGGAGGAGAGAATGCCGGTATTTTATGGTCATGGATTAATCCGGAAAGCCCGACTGTAGATGGAATAACTGTAGCAGATGATGTTCTTCACCAAAAGAAAGCTGGTTATCTAAATCTTTATTTCTTCAGCATCAGATTGATCGGATATTTTGCAATTTTTTGTATCCTCAGTGCTAAGCTCAGGAAGTACTCATTTTCACAGGATTATGATGGTGACCCGTCTTGGACTCATAAAGGAACGAAAATCTCTGCTTTCGGTATACCTGCCACAGCACTAGCTCTAACATTTGGAGCATTTGATTTGTTCATGAGTTTAGAATATCAATGGTTCTCCACAATGTATGGAGTTTGGTTTTTTGCTTCAGGAATGAGATCGGCTCTAGCAGTAACAATACTAGGTTGCCTATACCTTAGCCAAAAAAGTTTTTTAAAGGGAATCTACAAACAAGCCCATCAATATGACCTTGCCTGCCTATCTTTGGCATTTACAGTATTTTGGGCATACATATCATTCTCCCAGTACTTTCTTATTTACAGTGCTAATATTCCTGAAGAAACTTTTTGGTACAATATCCGGGAAATTAATCCCAACACCGGTGAAACATCGGGTTGGTTTTGGGTAAGCATGGGTCTAATATTCGGTCACTTTTTCTTTCCTTTTCTATATCTTCTTTTCTACAAAAACAAGATTAACGGACCAAGAATTACCTTTATTGCATTATGGATTTTGAGCTTCCATCTTTTGGACCTCTACTGGAACATCATTCCCGGGCGTGAAATAGTTCCTGGTGCTTATGTAGGATATGAAGCTAGACCAGTCTTGGGTATGCATTTATTTTGGGGTATTTCATCTCTTGTGGGAGTGGGTTGCCTATGTGCCCGTGCTGTACTTAAAAGCTTTAACGCAAATGAATCTGAAATTATTCCTGTAAGGGACCCTCGCATAATGGAATCATTAAATCATCATGAGTGACCCAAAAGCTCAACGTGCGGATGGATGTAGCGTCTTTTTCTCCTTATTATTAGGAGCATTATTCGTTTTAGCTTTCTTTTTCTTTGAGAAAATTTTCAGGGTTGAGGATACAAATGAGCCCGACACATATATCTCATCCCAAAGAAAGGAAGAGATTGATAAATACAAACTTGAATCAGCAACATTCATTGAGAAAGTTGACAGTTTCCATATCGAAAATAACACTAGTCTAGAGTCGTTCATGCAAAACACAATTAACATTTATCAGACCAGTTCTGAAAATTCCGAATAACTACGTGAAACTTACCTCTGAGCAAATTATAGATAAGTCCGCAAAGTGGGTTGTATCTTTTTTCATAGCTTCTGCAGGACTATGGCTACTTGCTGCTGCACTCCTCGCTTATTGTGCTGCAGCCAAGCTTACTGATCCGTTCTTTCTTTCTACTTTTGAGTTTTTCACTTATGGAAAAGTTAAAATTGCACAGGCAAATGCGTTTGTTTACGGATGGGGTGGGAATTCAATTTTTGCTGTTACTATATGGATTATCGCTCGTTTGGCACAAGCTGAACTAAGGGGTAGGTTTTTACTCATAACTTCCGGCATAATTTGGAATATTGGAATTACTTTAGGGTTAATGGGTATCTTAGATGGCCACATGAACTCGCATGAAATGCTTGAAATGCCTAGCGAAATCTGGCCTTTACTTTTTATATCCTACTCAATAATTGCATCTCTCGTAATTGTTACTCACAGATCTCGCTCAAACCACGAAACAATTGCCCCTCAATGGTTTATATTAGGGTCTTTATTATGGTTTCCAGCCCTGTTTATCATTGCTTGGAATGGATTAGAAATAAACCCTGCTCGGGGGACATTACAAGCTGTTCTTTCAATGTGGTTTGGACAAAGTCTCATTTGGTTGTGGCTTACTCCATTTGCCCTTGGAGTTGCTTATTACTTAATCCCTGCAATCATTGGTCGTCCGATTGATAAATATTACCTGGCCATATTTGGGTTTTGGTGCATCGCATTACTTGCTCCTTGGTCTGTTGTCCATCACCTAGAGGGTGGTCCTGTTCCTATGTGGATTCCCGCTATCGGTACAGTTATGAGCATAGCAATGATCTTTCCAATTGCAGTTGCCTCTACAAACTTTCACGCTACCGCGTTTAAGGACATTGGCATTGTATGGAATAGCTTGCCGCTACGATTTGTCATATTTGGAACACTCTCATACACAATTTCTAGTTATATAGGCGTTATTTTCTCTTTACCTGCTGTTGCTAAACTTACTCAGTTTTCCATTATCAATGAATTCCACTTTAACCAACGTGTCTATGGCTTTTTCAGTATGATAGTTTTTGGAGCTGTTTATTACATGCTTCCAAGAATTACTGGTAAAGAAATTCCCAAAGGTGCAAAATCCTTTCACTTTTGGACCTCAGCATTGGGTGTATTAATGCTTCTTCTAGCTTACCTGATCGGTGGACTTACACATGGAGTTCTAGCTCAACAACCGTCTTTAGATTGGGCATCATCTGTGATAAATTCAATTCGACCATACTTTCTCATAACCCAGATTGCTTTCGTTATTTTAGGTTTTTCTCAACTCGTATTTGTTATCAACATTTGGAAAGTCCTTTTCCCTAATCCTTTTCAATATTTTTACAACAACTCAAATAACTCAGCAAAAAATGCTATTGCGTAATGAATAACATTTTTAAATTTTCTATCGGAATCTTTAGTGCTTTAGCAATGGCTTGGTTAGCTTTCGTTATCGGTGCGAAGGAACAATTTGGTGATCTAGAAGTTACATCATCGGTTTTAGATGAAAATAAATTGATTATTAAAGGTTCAGAACTTTATCCGAAGGAAATGGTCGGTCTCGCACATCAAGGGGCAAAAGAATATGTTTCATTAGGTTGCACTACATGCCACACCCAACAAGTTAGGTTATTTACGGAAAAGAAGAAAGACGGAACACTCAAAGTTGTGCCTGGATTCGATATTGAACGTGGTTGGGGAAAAAGGCCATCTTTACCAAGGGACTATATTTTTCATGAAGAAGTAAATCTCGGCAACACTCGGGTTGGTCCCGATCTCGCAAATATTGGGACACGAGATTATTCTGATAATTGGTTACATACCCATTTGTTCCAACCACAGCTACTAGTTCCAGACTCAATATGCCCTCCTAGTCCCTTCCTCTATAAAGTTACGAATATTGAGAATCCAAACTCCATTAAAATAATAAATGAAGGTAACAGTGACAAACCACATAATTACATTATTCCTTCAATCCGAGCTAAGAGATTAATTTCCTATTTAAAATCACTTAGCCAGAACTATGAACTTCCAGAAATGGCATTTGTAGAAGTTGAAGATGTTGAGGTAGTTGAAGATGTTGAGGTAGTTGAAGATGTTGAAGTAGTTGACTCTTCCAAGTTGCCTGATTGGCTAGCAATTCAAATCTCATCAGGTAAAGAAATATACATGAAAGCTGCACCGGGGGGAGGTTTATGCTTTACCTGCCACCAGCCTACAGGATTAGGAATACCAGGACAGTTCCCACCACTTGCAGGTTCTGATTGGGTATTAGGAAACAAAGAAAGGCTTATCAAAGTAACAATGCACGGTCTTATGGGTGAAATCGAAGTTAACGGTATCAAATACAACAATGTGATGACTCCTCCGGGCATTCCTCCAGGTTCTTTAACTGATCAACAAATTGCGGATGTTTTAACTTATATTAGAAACGATTGGGGTAACTCAGCTTCTTCAGTTAGTCCTGCTGAAGTAGCAAATATTCGTTCAAAAAACAAAGATAGGGCACCCATGCAAATGTGGACAAATGCTGAATTAAACTCTAATTAAATGAGTGATAAAAACAAAAAACTATCTTCCACTGTTAAAGGAATGAATGATGAAGATATAGTTGAACAACACACCAAGCTTGGTCGTGAAAAGCATGCTCCAACTGAGGGTTTTTTAATTGCTCCCTTAGTGTTCGTCTTTGTTTTTGGATGTTTAATTTTTGTTTGCTCTGTACAATTAGCCCATTCCACAAATTCTTTTGATGTTGATCCACCAAAAGAAATTGTTGTGAAAACCGAAGAAGAAATAGAAGAGGAAAGGTTTGCTACAAAATTAGCCTTAGGTAAGAAAGGCTTTGAGATGCGTTGTGCTTCTTGCCATCAGAAAAACGGTCTTGGTCTTGATCTATTTCCTCCTTTGGCAGGTTCAGAGTGGGTTACTGCAAACCCTGAACTCATCACCAAGATTATCCTTAAGGGTTTGAAGGGAGAAATTACTGTTAAAGGCAAAAAGTATGGTACTTTAGCGTCTGTGGCTATGCTTGCCGTAGATATCGACGATGCCGAGATTGCCAATATATCAACATATGTACGGAATGCATGGGGTAATTCAGCAACTGAAGTTTTCGAGAAAGATGTTGCCGATGTAAGAATTAATACGTTGGAACAAGAGGGACAATGGATCGGACAAGAACTTCAATTAGAATACCTATCAGATTTAGGGTCTGATTAATTGTAAACTTTCGAATTTCATTCTAGTTGTCCTCAGAGCATACATCATGTAAGTTCGTATTTTTTCTGAAAGCAATAACTTACTACTGGAAAATTGGTCTAATTATATTTTGTGTTGTTAGTTGTTTTACAGCACCTACTTTTGGTGCTAAAACAAAAGACACTAAGCTTAGCTTATATTTCCCTCAGTTAAACGAAATAACTGATAGTATTGATAATGCACCATTAATTAAGGAAACAAAACAGTTTGTTGAAGAAAGTAAATCAAATAGATTAATTGCTGATTCCGCCCAAGGTATATCAGTAAATTTTAATGTAAGCGGGCAGTCAATTCACGAAAATAGACCCGGTCAAACATATACTCAAACTTACCGAACCGTGGGTTCGATTTTTGCAAAAAAACCTTTATATCACTGGGGTACACTAAATGCTCAAAGTCGTATTGCTGAATTAACTGAGAGTTACGCTATTCAAAAAACTGCTTCTGTACGTTCAAACCTTCTCAACGAAGTAAAAGCGGAATTCATGAACTTACTACTTTTAAAAAAGCGACTTCTTCTTGAAAATGAGAGTTTGAAATTTTCTGAGAAATTGGAAAAGGAACTATCTAAGCGGAAGGAGGTTGGATTAGGAACTGAACTTGAGGTTACGGTTGCCACAATCTCAAAACTTGAACACTCGATTAAAATTGCACAGATCAAACGCACTCTTGATAACAAAAAAACATTTTTCAAATACAATACTGGATATAGTAAAGAATTAGATTTATCTATTCCACAAGAATTTCTAATATTCTGCGAAAATCATTCCTTCAGGAATAATTTCCCGCAAGTCCTAGGTTCACATTCATCAGGTGATATCGAAGAATTAAAAACATTAATCAAAACTGAAAAGGAAAATTCTTACATCGCAAAACACTCTCAAAAGCCAAAAATAAATCTTGTAGGTGGGTTTTATCAGGATCAAATTGATCTACCCGATAATCCTAATTCAGTTAGGAGAAATAATTTCCTTGTGGGAATTGAGGCAAATTGGAATTTGTGGGATTCGTCGAGAAGTAAGGGACAAAGAGAGTTAGCACTAGCACGTAAAAGAAAGTTTGAAATACAACTCGAAAGCAGTGTAAGGAGATTAAGGTCAGAAATCACCGACTTACAATCTCAGTTAAGGAGTATAACCGACCAAATTAATCTTTCAAGAAAGCTTTTACTTGCTACAAAGAGTCAATATGGAAAAAGTAAAATTGAATTCGAACAAAATCAAATAACATCAAAAGATCTACTTACTTCCAAAATAAATCTAATTGACGCTGAACTTGGTCTAACGGAATCTGTTCTCACTTATTTTAAAATCAAACTTCAGTACGAAACCCATATTCAATTTCAGGAACATTAGATGTTCAAAAATAAATCTATTTTAATTTTTCTATTTTTGATAATTCCGCCTGTTGTATTTTTATTTTTCAACAGAACAGGAGAACCGGTAATTTGCACAAAGGTATTACGAGGTCAAATCGAAGATAGCGTAAGCGGAAATATTCGAATTTTGGCTGACCAAACCTATCATTTAAAAGCAAAGCTACCCGGAACCGTAAAAAGTGTGGCAAAGTTACCACTCCAAAAATCAATCACAGTTAAAACTGGTCAATCGATTATTCAACTAGATATTTCTGACTTAAACAGAAGTTTAGAACAAGCAATAATAAGTAAAATTAATTTCAATAAAAGCATCCAAGCCGGTTCAATAAATGCATTAGAATTAAAAATTGAACAGGAAGAACATGACGCATTTTTAAAACTTTCAGAAGGTGAACACATATCATCCATCAACCTTAAAAAGAAAAGAACCGTAATCGATCGCTTGAAAACAAAAGTTGCAATCGAAAATATATCGAACGAACAAGAGCTTTTAGTGCTAAATACAAAAATAGATAACCTTAAGTCTCAAATTAATAAGATGACCATTTCAAGCCCTATTGATGGAGAATTGATTCAGTCATTGGTTTCCCCAGGAGAGTTTGTAACAGAAGGTCAATTAATAGGAACAGTTATATCCAAACAACGTGTGGTAGAAGCATCGTTAAATGAGGAAGACTTTCATGAGTTGAAAGTGGGGATGGACGCAGCAATTACTCTCTTTTCTGACGGAAAAAATATAATAAATGCAAAAGTATCCCGTATAGCTGATAGTGTGGACTCATCCTCTGGACGAAGGTTGGCATATCTAAAAATTAACTCGCCTACAGTTCTTCTGCCAACAGGCGCATCTGGTCGAGTTGAGATTATTAGAGATAAAAAAACAGATACCTTACTTATTTCCAAGAATGCCCTTGTTGGAAATTCCGTAGTTACAGTTAACAAAAACAATAAAACTGTAGTTAAAAAAGTGAAAATTGGAGCGAAAAATCTCAATTTTGTTGAAATAGTCGAAGGATTAGATGAGGGAGACGTTGTTGTTAGCGAAACTCCTCACTTTTTGGGCAACGATAAATTTATCAAGCCTGTTTTCCTTTTCAATAACAACTAGTTGCACAGCTTGTGAAAATAACTTTTAACCTTGCATTGCGATATGTCTTTGCGAGGAAGCGATCTATGTTAATGAGCCTGTCGGGTATTATTTTTGGAGTTTCTTTTTTTGTAATCACACAGGCTCAAACTTCTGGTTTCCAGGAATATTTTATTAAAACTATTCTTGGAACAAATGGTGCAATCAGAATTTCAGACCGGTTCCAGGATATGGAAGGAACTGTTAGAAAGCTATCTCAAAACGGAAATAACATATATAAATTCCAAGATCGGGAAAGTACAAAATATGTAGAAGGAATTGATTACCCCGACAAAATAAGAAATGCTTTGGCTGCAATCCCATCAGTAAATGGAATTTCAGAAATTTTTGAGGATAATGCTATTTTGCTCACTAAATCCAAAAGACAATCTATACAGTTTCATGGAATAAAAATTTTAAACCATCTATTGGCTTCAGATTTAAAAGCCCAAATTGTACAAGGATCCATTAGTAATTTCTTGAGTGATAAAATGGGTATAATCATAGGAAATCGAATTGCTGAGCGGCTAAACCTAAAGGTAAATGACCGTGTAAATATTGTGGGAAAATTAGAAAATTTCCAACTTCGAGTTTCTGGAATTTTTGAATCGGGCATTAGTGATATTGATAAGAAAAGATGTTATATTTCATTACCTACTGCCCGTTCACTTTCAGGAAAAAGGTTTGGAGGATCTATTTTTCAGGTCGGAATTACTGCACCCGAAAAAGCACCACAAATCGCTGCTCAAATCCAGGGAACTATTAGCCACCGCGCAGTAAGTTGGCAGGAGCGAGAAAAAGTCTGGCTTGATGTTTTTAAAGCATTACGTATTTCCTCAGCCATAACTGTTTCAAGTATTCTTTTGTTGTCTGGTTTAGGAATGTTTAATGTATTTGCTATAATGGTGATTGAAAAAACACGAGATATTTCAATTTTGCGCTCCATTGGCTTTACTCGTGCAGATATTTCTTCCGTATTTCTTTGGCAGGGAGTCATTGTTTTATTCCTTGGTATTATTGGAGGAATAATATGTGGAGTACTTGGCACCTACATTGTATCTAAAATTCCAATGAAAATTCGTGGTATTTTAAAATCTGACTCTTTCGTGGTTAATTGGGATTACACCCATTATATATGGGCAATTTTGATTGCATCCGTGTTTGTTGGACTTGCTACCTGGATACCTGCGAGAAGAGCGGCTAAAATAGAACCGGCAAAAATCATAAGGGAAACTTTATAATGATTAATGAAAACTATCCGGATCAACCACTTCTTCGGGTTCAGAACCTAGAGCATTCATTTGCTATTGGGGAAGAGAATATCCATGCACTGCGCGGTGTTTCATTTGAGGCAAAAATTAGAGAAGTCACCGCAATCGTTGGACCATCGGGATGTGGCAAAAGTACCCTACTTTACTTACTTGGTTTACTAGATCGTCCTGATGCAGGTGAGATTATGTTCGGTAATAAATCAGTATCCCAAGCGAGCGATCAAGTTCGAACCGAACTAAGAAATAAAAATCTGGGATTTGTTTTTCAATTTCACTTTCTGATAAAGGAGTTAACCGCTTGTGAAAATGTATCCATGCCTTTATTTAAGGCAGGAATCGAAAGAAAAGAAGCCCATAAAAGGGCAAGGTCTGTTCTTGAAAAACTCGGACTTGGAGACAAAACCGAACGATTCGCCAACAAACTTTCTGGCGGTGAACAACAACGTGTGGCTATTGCCAGGGCCATGATCAATTCCCCATCTCTTCTACTTGCGGACGAACCGACAGGTAATCTCGATAGTGAAAACTCAAAAAAAGTTTTTCAACTCCTTCTTCGATTTGCCCGAGAAGAAAATACTGCAGTCATCTTAGTCACTCATAACCCAGAAATTGCAGATAAATGCGACCGGATTCTAAGAATGAAAGATGGACAAATAGTCAGAAATTGAAAAACCAAAATTTAATAGCTGATTTTGCAAACATCTGATGCAAGTTATAGCATTTAAGCTGCAATTGACGAAAATGCATTAATATATAGTCAATTTAAACAGACTAAATGTATTTTCCTTATCAGTAAATTTTCTAATACAAAACTAATATAATTTGATTATCCAGACTTTCTTGCTCTGCAAATAACTTCATGAGCATGATTGATACAGGCAAGTTGATCATTTGCAAAAGTAATAAATTCATCAGGTAAGTTCTTACTGCTTAATTTATCGGGATGGAAATCAGCGGCTTTTGACCGGTATGCTTTTTTTAATTCTGCCTCATTACAGTCCATTTTCAAACCAAGGACATTGTAAGCTTCCTCAAGCGAAAGTTTATCCAAAGAAGGCTCATGCTGAGGAGGGGTATACCCACCATGAATCCAGGAACGAATTGTTCCATGACTGAGTTTTAGTTCTTCTTCTCCACATAGAAGAAAACGGACCTGCAATTTATTGAAGTTCTCACCATTAGATCGTGCAATTTCAAAAAGACCACCAAGAAACGACTGAGCAACTGTAGGATCATATCCGATTAATCGACCCACTTCTTTAAAATCATGGTCAATGGAACGTCTACTATTCTTGGCTTTACGAAATACATTTTTCGCAAAATCGGCAGTTTTACTTTCTAGTCCCATTCTTTGAATAAGCGATTCTGTGACTTTAATTTCAGAAACCGAAACACTACCATCTGCCTTAGCAATCTTGGCGGCACAGGAAAAAAAATAAGCCAAGTAAAGAATTCGAGCCCTCCGTTCATCTAAGGGAGTCGGATCATCATCATCATAAATGTGACCCAAGGCTGCACCAGCAAGAGCTCCTATCGGCCCGCCTAACATTCCTACACCAGTGCCAATTAATTTTCCCCACCAATTCATAGATATTTAATATTCTTTTTAAATGAGCAAGTATACACTTTCGAAAGCTGGAAAGGAATAAAAGGATTTTGGCCTAGAAAAAA
>ENA-UOXV01006439-UOXV01006439.1-marine-metagenome-genome-assembly--contig:-NODE-6439-length-12311-cov-6.195822_pt1 | contig 12311 bp, 11 predicted proteins | sample MGYA00238165_ERZ766961 | MGnify/ENA primary metagenome ERZ766961 (study PRJEB28924, sample SAMN03173240) | marine metagenome | biome: Marine; feature: Water; material: Subsurface seawater | place: North... | reverse complement strand
GACTTCCGAGTTCGGAATGGGATCGGGTATGACCTCTTCGCAATAATCACCAGGCGAAATTCTTATAGGGTAAAATTTATAATAAGTAAATAAGTATAAGTTTATTTATCAGTTAAAAAACCTATACCTAACAATACAATAAATTGCGATGAATGCGTCTTTTAAAGTTATTTTTTTACCTTCCTCGTAAGACCTGCCCATATAAGAGATTGGAACCTCATAAAAAGTAAAGTTATTTTTGGCCAATTTAACTGTAATTTCAGGCTCAATACCAAATGAATTTTCTTTTAAATCTATTGACTTGATAGCCTCAGATTTGAATAACTTATATCCAGTCTCCATGTCTGTCATGTTTAAGTTTGTAAAAATATTACACATTGTAGTTAATAAATAATTTGCAACACGATGCCAAAAAAAATGTAATCGCACATAATCTCCACCTAAAAAGCGAGACCCATAAACTACATCTGCATCCGATTCCACAAATGGCTTTAACAATTTATCATATTCATTAGGGTTGTATTCCAAATCAGAGTCTTGAATTAAAATTATATCACCAGATGAAATTTTGATTCCTGATTTTATAGCTGCACCTTTACCTAAATTTTTATCGTGTCTTTTAGATTTAATTTCTTGATATTCTGAACAGAAATGAGAAATTATTTTTTGGGAGCCATCGGAAGAGTGATCATCTATAATAATTATTTCCTTATCAAAAGATTTAAAGAGTAAAACTTTTTTAATAATTTTTTCCAGTGTTCTTTCTTCATTAAAACAAGGAACTATAATTGAAATTTTCATAACTAAAACTTGGGCCTTACAAAAAATTGAAGTATTCTGTTTATTGTCTTATACATAACAAAAGTAATTATTTTATAATAATTTTTATTAATTTGTAGAAATTTAATAATTTGCTTGTTTTGTTCAATTATTGAAGTAAATTTTTTATTTGATTTTCCTCCATACCTCATTTTTACAAAAATACTGTTAATATATGAAAAATCAATTTTATTTTTTTGCAGAAACCTATACATCAACTCTACATCAGCACAATTGCCAATTTCATTTTTATAATTTCCATATATTTCAAATAGACTTTTTTTTGCAAAAAAACTTGGGTGTGGTGGATGCCAACCTCTATAAAAACTTCCGTCTTTAAAGGGGTTTGATTTCCAATATCTAAGTATTGAATTTAAATTATTTTTTTTAACATAGAGCAAATCTCCATAAACAATATTTTTATTATAGGACAAAAATGCGTGCGTAACTTTCTCTAAAACACCATTGTCATAATAAATATCATCGCTGTGCAATACTGAAATAATATCACCACTACTTATTTTAATTCCCTTATTAATTGCGTCAAAGATCCCACGATCTTTTTCGACAATATATTTAACATTCGGTAAATTGTTCTTTTTAACAATTTCAATTGTGTCATCTGTAGATTCATTATCAATTATTAGTATTTCATAATTGTTAATTTTTTGAACAATAATAGAATCGAGATTATCCTGTATAGTTGTCGAACTATTAAATGTTGGAACAATTATTGAAATTTTCATTTTACAATCAGCCCGTTCTCAAAAAATGTGTAAGAAAATTTTTTAGATATTTTATATTGCTTTTTTGGAATATTGACGCACACGCCTGGATAATCTGCACATTGCCAATAATTATAATAAATGTCTACGTAATCAAAGGTTCCAATTTTTTTAATCTTAGAAAAATCATGGACTCTATTACCTACTATAAAAATATCTTCTTTTTTAAAAAAGGTTAAACTTTTGCTGAAGAATAGTAAAAAAATAATTGAAAAAGACAATAGTAAAATTTTATGGTTCATATTAATAATTTTATCAAAAAATAAATATTTTAAACAAATAATAATAAAAAAACAGGGTAGGACAAAAAGCATTCCCCAAGCGTATCTTATCTCCGGAGCTTTCATCCAAAAAATTAATTGGGCTATAAGTGTTATTAAAATAATAAAATCAAGAATATTGATTTTAAATTTTTGTGTTTTTTTATTTATGCAAAAAATAAATTTTAAACTCATCAATAAGCTAGAAATAATAATTATTAGGGTTCCAATTTGAAGTAATGCAGCTTCTAAAAAATATTCTTTAAACCAAGGAATTAACCATTTATAAGAATATAAAGTGAAATTAAAATCACTTACCTTGTTGAGGGAGGGTAATGTTCTTGAATACCTCATGGCCTCTTCCACCAGGAATTTTATAACATTTGTGTCAGCTGACCAGCTAGTATCAAAGCATGATTGAATAATTGGAAAAATCAAACAGCCACTTAGGACAAAACTTCTCAAAATCCACAAAAAACCTACGAATAAAATAAAGATATTTCCATAAGTGAGCAACCTCAAATTTTTATTTTTATAAAAAATATAGAATAGCATTAAAATAATAGGTATCGTTGTAACTCTTGTGGTAACGCAAATAAAAAAACTTACGAAACATAAATTTATTAAGTTGTTTTTTTCTTTGGAATTTTCTGTTTCTTCGAACAATTTAATAAATAAATAAAAGAAAGAAAAATACAAAAGCATTGAGGCGATATCACGCTCCGGATTTCCTAAATGATTAAGAACAACTCCATAATTATGAGGATGAAGAAAGCTGAATGTAAATAAATAACAAAGCACTAAATATAAAAATATATTACTAAATCTATTTATTTTTCGAAAATGAAGACTCTCATATAAAACAAAACTAAGAATAATTGCACTCAAATAATACTTGCTGCTAAATTCACTAATAGTTAAATTCATTAAAGCAACAAATGAATGCCATGTTGAGTTAAACCCTAAACGCACCTCTAAATTGGCAATTCCAAAGTTAATTTTATGTAAACTTAGCCACTTTACAATTTGTAAGTGATACATTGGAGAGTCAATATTGTTTGCGCTATAAAAAGATACGAATGTTATTAAAAAAATAATTAAAAAATAAAATATAAAATTAATTTCATAATATTTTTTTTTAAAACCAATTAAAAAAACTGAAATTCCAATGATGTAAACTACTAATGTAAAATATTTTAAAGGAGCAAAAAAATTTATACATAATGATAAAAAAATTAAAAATAATAAACCATAAAAAAAATCTATATTTTTAATTTTAAATAAAACCTGTTTATGCAAAAATACTTTTTTACAAACTAGTGCATAGCCAAATAGGGAAATAATCGTTAAAAAATTTGAAAAAACTGCCAACAACATATTGATTATAAAGTATCTATTTAATGGTTTTTATTCTGTAAAAAATTTTGATAGGTAGTTTTTAAATCTTGAATCAAATTTGTCTTTGATTTCCATTTGTATTTTTTGGATAAACTAAGATCTAGAAGTTTTCTTGGAGTTCCTTTTAAATGAGCATTTTCATATTTAATATTTAGTTTGACACCTGCAATTTTAAATAAAATGCTTGCGTATTGTTTTATTGTTTTTTCAATTCCTGTTCCAATATTAATTAATGAATGGCTGGTTTTCTTATTTAAAAAATAAATAATAGCCTCAGCTAAATCCTCAACATAAATAAGCTCTCTTTTAGCTTTGCCATCTCCCCACAAGGTAATAAAAGAATCTTTATTATATTTTGCATGATAAACTTTTGATATTAATGCTGGCAAGAAATGACTCGTTGCCAGGTTGTAATTATCTTCTGGTCCAAAACAGTTGGTGGGCATCAGACACTTGTAATTAGTATTGTATTGAAAATTGTAAGCTTCGCACAATTTAATACCTGCAATTTTAGCAATAGCATAAGGCTCGTTTGTTTTTTCAAGTGGTCCATTTAAAAGGTACTCTTCTTTAATTGGTTGCTTACAGTTTCTAGGATAAACGCAGCTAGATCCTAAAAAAATTAAGTTTTTTACATTGTTGATTTTTGCTCCATGTATCAAATTATTCTGAATAGTTAAATTTTCGTAAATAAAACTACCTTTAAAATCATTGTTTGCTTTAATTCCACCAACTCTTGCTGCACAATTAATAATAGATTTAATTTTTTTTTTTTGTAAAAATCTAAAAACTTTTGATTGATCTAAAAGGTTTAATTCTTTTTTGCTGGCTACAATTATATTGGAATAGTTAAATTGTTTCAGTTTTTTTAAAACAGCAGAGCCTACTAGGCCATTATGACCTGCTAAAAATATCTTATCTTTTTTACTCACCTGTTCTTTTGGCTAACTTTAAATCTTCTTCAATCATCTCTTTAACTAATTGCCTAAAACCTATCTTTGGGTTCCAATTCAATTTTCTTTTAGCTTTTGATGAGTTTCCCAAAAGCTTATCTACTTCCGCTGGTCTAAAGTATTTTTTATCACACGTGATTATGCAGTTACCTTTATCATCATAAGCCCTGCTTTTAATTCCTGTGCCCTTCCATTTTATTTTCATTTTTAAGATATTTGCGCACATACTAATAAATTGCTTTACGGAATAATTCTTACCAGTGGCAATAACATAGTCATCTGGTTTTTTTTGTTGCAGAATTAACCACTGGGCCTCAACATAGTCCTTAGCGTGGCCCCAATCTCTTTTTGCATCCAGGTTCCCTAATATAAGCTTTTTTTGCAAACCTAGCTTTATTTTTGTCAAACCCATTGTTATTTTTCTAGTTACAAATGTCTCACCCCTTCTTGGACTCTCGTGATTAAATAATATGCCATTACATGCAAAAATATTGTAGGATTCTCTATAATTAATTGTAATCCAATGGGCAAAAAGCTTTGCTACTCCATAAGGACTTCTTGGATAAAAAGATGTTTTTTCAGACTGAGAACCTTCCACAACTTTTCCAAACATTTCTGAAGTACCTGCCTGGTAGAATTTTATTGCTTGATTAAGTTTCGAAGATCTAATTGCCTCTAAAATTCTCAAACAACCTAAGGCATTAGCATTGGTTGTGTATTCCGGCATTTTAAAAGATACAGCTACGTGGGATTGGGCAGCTAAATTATAGATTTCATTCGGTTTGATTAGTTTAATTAAATTGTTAACTAGAGAAGAATCCGTGACATCACCGTAGTGTAAGTAAAAATTTTTATTAGTTGAAAAAATATGATCTATACGAGAAGTATTGTACGAGGATGATTTTCTTTTTATACCATGAACTATATAATTCTTATTAAGCAAAAATTCTGCTAAGTAGGAACCATCTTGCCCCGTCACACCAAATATTATTGCTTTTTTTTTCATTTCAATATCGAATATACTTAATCTTTTTTGATAAATTTTAAATCTTTTTAAACACGTTGTATTTAATAATAGCAATTATTGCTTTTATGCCATCCATAAAAACTATTTTTTTTCCCTCTTCATGAGTACGACCAAAATAATCAATAGGAACTTCTTTTATTTTAATTCCAAGTTTAGATATTTTTGCAGTTACCTCAGGGCAAAAAGCAAAGCCATTTTCCTCTAAAGTAATTTTTTTTAATTCTTTCGTTAAAAAAACTTTATAACAAGTATGACAATCAGTTAAGTCTTGTTTGTTTAAAAAATTGGATATCTGTGTCAAAAAATTATTAGCAAAAAATCTTATTTTACTATCATAGATTTTTGGTCTTGTTCTTATTCCACCTTCAATCACTCTAGATCCATAGACAACTTCCGCTTCCTGATCAATTATGGGCTTAACTAACGCTGGATAATTATCTGGATTGTATTCTAAGTCAGCATCTTGAATAAGTATTATCTCTCCGTTGGCATGCTTTATACCTTCTCTTACCGAATATCCTTTGCCCATATTTTTTGGATTGATAATAAGTTTATTGTAAAAATCTTTGCATTCCTCTTCTAGAATTTGTAAAGTTTTGTCGGTAGAACAATCGTTGACAATAATTATTTCTTTTTTTACATTTTTAATTTTATGTATTTTAAATAAAATTTCTTTAATAAAAGCTTCCTCATTAAACACTGGAATTATAATGGATGTTAACATTAAAATTTATACTCTTTGGGAACAAAATAGACATTTCTAATTGATAAAGAATTTTTTTTACTAGTTCTAGCAACATTAGATTGTAATATTTTTTTATTTAATTTTATCATTTTGTTTATGTGAATATTATAAACAAATGGAATGTAAGTATCTAGTATTTTAAGAACTGATGAAAAATATTCTTTATTATATTCTATTAAAAAAATAGGACGAAACTTTTTTATAGTTTTTTTAAGTCCAGTTAAAACAAACTCATCAAAACCTTCTGTATCAATTTTTACAAAATGTGGTTTGACATTCAATATCAAGGAGTCAAATGTTCTACATTTGATTAATTTTTTCTTTAAAAAAAAATTTCTGTGTATTTTGGGAAAAGTCATTTTCAAGCTTCTAACAATATATGCTCTGTCAAAGCTAGAAAAGTAATGAACAAATTTTGATTTATAGTAGGGCATGTAAAAAAATTTATTTTGATTTTTATTTCCGAGTGCAAAGTTTTTAACTTGCACGTTCTTGTCTTGCTTGCTAATTTTTTTTAAAAAATTTTTATAGAGATAGTAATTAGGTTCAAAGGCTAAAATTTTATTTTTAAAACCTAGCTGCCTAAAACCCAATATTGAAATACCTAAATTTGCACCTATATCTAAAATTGCTAAATTTTTATCGTTTTTACAAACAAGCAGCATTCCGTAAAAATCTTTTTCATGAGGTAGCAAAAATTTGAAAAACCTTATATTATTATATATTAATAAATTCAAGCTTGGATTAGATTCTACAAATCTAATTAATTTATACTTAATCAATTCCATTTTCTTAAAAAACATTTAAATTTATATTTATAGGAACTTTAATGATATTGGTAATGCTAAATGATAGAAATTGTATTTTTTAGCTACCTTTCTTCTGTGCAGGTATTCATTGCTGGTTATTTGTTTTACTATTTTTTTCTAAATAAAAAAATTGAACCTGAGCAGAATATTTTTGAATTTGGATTTTTTGGACTTTTATTATTAAGCTTTTTTTCAATCTTTCTTAATTTTTTTATAAGCATTTCCAAGACCGTAAGTGACATAATTTTTATAATACCCTTCATTTTATTTTTTTTATTTTTCTTTAATAAAAATATTTTTAAAAAAATTATTATATTTTCAGTTCCTGTAGCATTACTTTTTACATTAAACATATCTTATGACACCATTAACAGGCCTGATGCAGGATTGTACCATCTTCCTTACACAAGCATCATTAATGAAAGTAAAATTATTGTTGGTGTGAACAATCTCCATTTTAGGTTTGGTCATACTTCGATAATTCAATACCTATCTGCTTTGTATAATAACCATTTGTTTCTAGATCGCGGAATACTAATCCCACTGGGATTAATATATTGCCATTCTCTTGGTTATTTAATTTTTGAATTATTCAACAAAAAAAATAAGGAGCTTATTATAATTTTTTTTACTCTGTTTTCTTTTTCAATTTTTACGATGAATAGATATGGAAGTTTTGGTAATGATGCTCCTGCACATTTTTTATTTTTCTATTTAGTTTGTGAGAGCTTAAAAAATACTGACATAATATATAAAATAAAAAAAACAGCTCTTATTTCTACTTTTGTTTTTCTAAATAAAGTTACTCTTCTTTTTTGTTTTTTTTTTTCGGTTTATTTTATAATAAAAAATTTTAAATTAAGTAACATTTTTAATAAAGCTAATATTTTTTGCCTATTATTTCTTTCGCTCTTTTTGTTTAAAAACTTTTTGGTTTCTGGTTGTTTGGTTTTTCCAGCAGAACAAACATGTATTAAAAAAGCTTTTTGGTATGATTCCGGCAGCAAGAGAGGTTCAAACGCAATTAATACTAGACTTGAAAATGAAGCGTGGACAAAAGCATGGGTAGATCAGCGGGGATCAAGAAAAGATTTTAAAAACTACCTTTCGGATTATGGATGGATTGATGTATGGTCCGGAAGTCACGGCAAACTGATTGTTCAACGAACTATTCCATTTTTAATATTTATATTTTTAATAATTTTTGCTTTTTCAATATATCAATTTAAAAATGAAAATTCCGAAAAAAAATATAAAATTAAATGCTTATTAAATAGGTACGTTTTCTTTTTTATCTGTATTTCAGGTAGCGTATTGTGGTTTTTTAAATTCCCAGTATTTAGATACGGATATTCATATTTAGCTTCTGCATTTAGTTTGTTTTTATTAATTACTATAGGTAATTTTAATTTTTTTCAATGTCAGGAAAAATTTAAAAAAATTATTACTGTCCTTGTTGGGTTGCTATTGTTGGCTATTGTTACTAAAAATACTATGAGAATCTATCCAAAACTTATTGCAAAAAAAAATGACAGTCAAAGTCCTTGGCCTAATATTTATTCAGAAAATAAAAATTCGCAAAAAATAGACAATATTCCACTATATAAAAATGGACAATTTTTATTCTACAAATCAAAAGATGGAACCTGTCATTACAATAGAGGCCCGTGCACTCACTATTTCAATGCTAACGACGGTTCTTTAGACGAAATAAATCTAAAAACTTTTTATGGTTATAAAATATTTTATTTTAAAAAAAATAGAAGCTAATTAAAAAATATCAATAAATACTATAATGAAATTTACAGACTGACTCTTAATTTCTAAAATTATTTAACTTTTGTATTTAATAAAATTTTTTCAAGAAAACAATAAAGCAAAGTAAAAATATACTTGGAACCTAACTCGTCTATTTTAAATTTTGCCTCGCCAACAGTTCTGTTATAATAGCTAATTGGAATTACTTTATATCTAAAGCCTCTAATTATTGTTTTTAAAGGAAGTTCAAAAAAAATATTAAAGCTTTCAGAAACCAGTGGATATAATTTAATTAAAACATCCTTTCTGTAAATTTTAAATCCATTTGTAAAATCGTTTAAATCTGACCAAATTAAAAATTTTGCTAGCAAATTTCCCAATCGATTTAAAACCATTTTCAATAAAGGGTAATTTACTGTTTTTCCACCCCTAACGAATCTTGATCCAAAAACAGCATCGAGATTATTTGAGCTAATAACATCATAATAACAATTTAAATCCTCAACTGTATCCGAACTATCAGACATCATAATACACACATACTCCCCTTGAGATTTTTGAATACCCAGATCAATTGCACCTCCAAGACCTTTTTTTGTATTATTGAAATAAACGATTTTATTATTTGAGGATTTTAATTTAATCAACTCATTTTCGGTTTTATCCAGACTATAATCGTTTATAAAAACTATTTCGTAATTTTGATGGCTAATATTTTTAATTATTTCATTAGATATAATATTTACATTTTGAAAAATCCAGTGCTATGCAATGCGGAGGAACTTTCTTATTTCTAATATATTTTTTCCTAAAATATTAAAAAATTTTTTTGGTGGTTCAAAAGCATAAATAGCACTAATGCTGGAGATCTTTAATATATAGTGAATAAACTCTCCCTTATGAGAACCAACATCGACAATGTTTTTATAGGTTCTTTATATAAAAAATTAGATATTTTTTTTTGATGATACACCCTATCAAAAATTAATTAAATTTTCTATAAACATTTTTTAAAATACTTTATTATATTTATGCATATAAACAAATCAGATAATACATGAAAAAAATATTTGTAATAATCTCTAACGCTAATGGTGGAATTAAAACATATGAAAATAATTTAATAAATCTACTAAGTCGCAACAATCAAAAAGTATATCTTATTAAAAAAAAAGTTTTTCGTGAAACAGTGATAAAAAAAAATTACCTAATAACTAATTATTTATGCAATTCAATTTGGAATTTTGCTGAAGTTTTGAGTTATTTAAAAAAAATTAAAAAAACAATTAAACAAAAACAGGTCGTATTTATCATTAGCAACCCGTCAATATTTGTATTATATTTTTTTTTACTAAAGCTATTTTTTAGAAATGAAAAAATAATTTTAGTAAATCATTCTCATATTACCAACATTTCTTTATTTCAGATTATAATTGGATTTATTTCATCAGTTTTTTCAAATTTTATTGATAATGTTATCTTTGTTTCTTTTTTTACTTGCAATTGGTGGAAAAAATATTTTTTTTTTTACAAATTCACTAGTAGTCATATTATTTATAATTTCTTAAATATGCCAAGAAAGACAAGAAAAAAAACAATTAAAGATAATTTTAATATTGGCTTTGTTGGTAGGTTTGATGCAGATAAAGGATTTGATAAATTTTTAAAAATTGCAAACAATCTAAAAAAAACAAATTATAATTTTTTAATATTTGGAAATAAGAAATATCATCCAGACAAACGAAATATAAAATTTTGTGGCTGGAAGGAAGCAACCAAAATCTACAAGAAAATTGAACTATTGCTGGTTACAAGTCCAATAGAAAACTGTCCATTCAGTGTGTTGGAGGCAAAAAGTTATGGGATACCTACGCTAACAATTTCAGATGGTGGAATTAAAGAAATTATAACAAATTATAAAGACGGAATTTTACTAAAAAGAAAAACCAGCATGAAAAATATAAAAATAAAAATTCAATTTATAGAAAAAAATTATAATTTTTTTTCAAAAAACTGTTTGAAAAATTCTAAAAATTTCGATGTAAATATCGTAGAAAAAAGAATATTAGATCTTTTTTGAAATTTTTATTCTCGAATGTAAATATAAAAAATCAAAAAAACCATTAACAACAGAAATGCACATTTTTTTATCGTAATCTATATTAAAATTATCTCTAAATATTATTTTTTTGTTTAAATTACTTTTTAAATTATTTCCTCTTACAGCAAGAAATGTATATTTGTATTTTTTTAAGGAGTTCCTAATGCTTTCTGTATCAAAATCATCGATGCCACCGAATGGAAATGCAAAAAAAAACATTTTTCTATATAGTTTGTTGCAATTTATAGAATTGCCGATCTCAAGTCGCTTTCTAAAATTACTTGCAATAGTAGCAATTCTGCTGTGATATCTTGTGTGAGCTCCAACGAAATGATTGCTTCCAACCAGGTCTAATAAATCCTTATAATTCATTGAAATCTTACGTTGATTTAAAAATGATATTTTTTTTAATTCTAAGTTTTTTTTTATGTATTGATTGCACATTTCTACTTTGTTCATTTCAACAAATTTACTAGGAACAAAAAAAATAGCTTTTATATTATATTTTTTTAAAATTTTATCTGCAATAATTTTATTAGAGTAAAATCCATCATCAAAAGTTAATAATATTTTTTTATTTAAAATTTTATATCCGCCAGAAAGCAAATCCTGTGGTTTAATAAATTTCCATCCGTCATCAAGCAGAAAATTTATTTGTCTTTCAAAATTTTTTATTTTATTAATTGGGATATGGTGATACATTATTACTCTTAATGCATTCTTTCTTTCTATTTTTAAAAAAAATAGCAATTTATAAAGATAATAAAATAAAGATGAAGCCAATTTATGATAAAAACTCATGATTTTAAAAATATATACGAATTTTTAAAAAAAAACTCTCAATTAAATTATAGAAAGAAATTTTTCTTATCTTTAAATAAAAATGAAGATATGAAATACTTTGATTTTCTTCAATTTATAGAGTGTTTTGGTTCTTTTTTAAAAAAAAACAAAGTACAAAAACAAAAAAAAATTATTGTTATTTTTGACAATTCTAAAATACTAACTCTTATATTTTTATCTATTATTGCCAATTATAGAATTTTTGTACCCATAAATCCAAACTCTGGGCGAAAAGAAGTTGAATACATTCTTAAAAATACCAAGCCTAGCTGTATTTTTATTGATTACAATTTGAAAAAAAAATTTAATTTTTTGCCCAAAAAAATAAAAAAAATTCATATTAAGTCAAATAATTTTATTAGTTTTGTAAAAAAACTTCCTCGCGACAAAATTTTTTTTGGGAAAGGCGATAATAAAATAGTAGCACAAATTTTATTTACATCAGGGTCTACTGGTGACCCCAAGGGAGTAGTTTTAACACACAAATCCATGCTTTCAAATTTGTATGGAATTTACAATTCCTTAAATATAAAAACTGCAGAAAATTTAAAATTTTTAGCTACAACGCCTTTGTATCATAACAATGGACAATTTATTCCAACGCTACTACCAATAATTTATGGGGCATCGACATCAACTATAAATCCAGAAACTAGTTTGCTAACTTTTTGGAATACATGCGTCAAATTAAAAATTAATTACTCATCAGTAATGGCAACACATATTAATTATTTTAATTCCCTTCCTTCTATAAAAAAACATTTTTTAAAAGGTTTATTTTGTGGTGGAGCCAAACTTGATTATGCTGCTCAT
>ENA-UOXV01006435-UOXV01006435.1-marine-metagenome-genome-assembly--contig:-NODE-6435-length-12315-cov-4.992577_pt1 | contig 12315 bp, 10 predicted proteins | sample MGYA00238165_ERZ766961 | MGnify/ENA primary metagenome ERZ766961 (study PRJEB28924, sample SAMN03173240) | marine metagenome | biome: Marine; feature: Water; material: Subsurface seawater | place: North... | reverse complement strand
GTAAAAATATTAGGAAATTAGGGGATTGTTTGAATTTGATTTGCGACAGGCCCTACTTATATTCCTACCAAAAAAGGTTGGTTATATTTAGCAACTGTAATTGATCTTTATTCAAGACAAATTGTTGGCTGGTCTATGGCTGATAATATGAGATCAAAACTTGTAAATGATGCTTTAACAATGGCTCTCTTCCAAAGAAAACCTAAAAAAGGATTAATTTGGCATACTGACAGAGGCAGCCAATATGCTTCGCAGTCTCACAGGTCAATTCTTAAAGACCACAAAATTACTCAAAGCATGAGTAGAAAAGGTGATTGCTGGGATAGCGTCGTGGCAGAATCTTTTTTCCACACTCTAAAAACAGAATTAACTAATCATTATCAATTTGAAAATCAACAGGAGGCAAAAAATGTAATATTTGAATATATTGAGGTTTTTTACAACAGAATCAGAATTCACTCTGCTAATAATTATTTGGCTCCGGTGGAATTTGAAAAACAGAACAAATATTTAAAGAAATCTTTGAATTTTGCTTAAGATAACTGTCCGAAAAAAGGTTGACACATCAGTTCGGTTTAACCATATAAAGTAGCCCATCTGCTTTTAGCTCTTGATTTACGCGCATCTATACGACCCCTAATCTCAGCACCTCTCTCTTTAATTAATACAGCATTTCGCCACTGAAACCTGGTATCGACCAATTCTTTTTTTCTAGCTCTATGTCCTTTTTGCCTCTCCTTTTCACGCTCCAATATTCTTTGTCTAGCTTTTTGAATAGTCATCTCACGATTGCGATCATGTATTCTTTTATGATGCATAATTATATTATCAACAAACCACCTTCTTCTTCTATTGCGTAATTTGCGTAGCTGTCTGCGATTTGGCCTTGTTAAGCGCGAAATTCTAACATGAGAATATAAAATATGAGCTAGTGAATAACCAGCAATATCATGAACTAAGGCTGGATGCGCTTTAAGAAAATTTCGCGCATCCAATGTAATAGTTCCAAGTGATCTAAAGTCTCTTGTAGTCACAAATGTTATTTATTCAGTTATAATCACCTCATCATTCTACTGAATTTTTATAATTAAATAAAACCTTTTTTCTATTTTTGTTAAATTAATTCTATTTTTGACTAAATTAGTGTAAATTTGAATCACTTTAATGATTTGCGATAGTCTTTTGGTAACTGAAAATGACCCTGCCATATCCCTAATTTAGTGGCCTTAGCCTCTTTTTCTAATGATATTATTTTATCATATGCCTGTGATAAATCATATATCACTGCCATGCCACTTAAAATCATCTTTTCATTAATAGAAATAGATTCCATATAGCATCTAGCTAAAAGCCGATTATAACGATCTTTTTGATTATATTTGCAGGTAATATTTTTATTTTGAATAAATTTTCTTAAAAATTTACTGCTAACAATGCCGCATCTATATGGTTTATTGTTTTTATCAAAGCATTCTTGCTTATATTCTGGGGCATCAATATCTAGCAGCCTAACCTCTTTTTTATCAACATAAAGTGAATCTCCGTCAATAACTTTGGCAACTCCATATATTTCTTGACTAGGATTACTTACCAAAGGTGCATTATTAACTTGAGAAGCGTTGGCATATTGCTCAGAGTGCCCAGTGATCTCAGTGACAAAAAATAGTAAATAAAGAAAAAAGCCAAGTGAAAATACTATTTTACCGAATTTCTTATACCATTTTAATCTCAAAACTAGCAATTTACTCTGCATCTTTTTTATTTTAGCAAATCTCCTTGATTATCTGGGGTATTCTTAATATGCAATTTCTAGGATCTAACTAAATCATGATAATCTTGAATCAAATCAAGCGTTATTTTACTTGCTTTGGGATAGTTATATTTATCATCAACAGCAGAAATTCTAGTGATTTCAGCAGCACTTCCTGTTAAAAATGCATCTTTGGCATCCGCTAACTCCTCAGGATTCACGTGTCTCTCCACTATTTTCAATCCTCTTTTTTGGGCTAACTCAATAACTGTCTGCCTAGTTATGCCATTTAAAAAACAATCTGGAGTTGGGGTGTGAATCTCATCATTTTTCATGACCAGAAATAGATTTGCTCCTGTAGCTTCAGCCAAATAGCCGCGATAATCAAGCATTAAAGCGTCATTATAGCCCGCATTTTCAGCTTCATGCTTGGAAATAGTGCAAATCATATATAAACCTGCAGCTTTAGCTGAAACAGGAGCTGTTTCTGGTGAGGGTCTGCGATACTTAGCAAATTTTAGTCTAAGTCCTTTTTTTCGAGCTTCTGCCGAATAATATGGTGGCCATGGCCAGCAAGCAATAGCAACATGAACCTTGTTACCCTGAGCTGAGATTGCCATTTTTTCTGAACCGCGCCAAGCAAAAACTCTCATATAGCCGTCAACTATATTTTGCTTGGCAACAGTTTCGATTTTTATTTTATTTAACTCTTCAACCTTATATGGAATATCAAAGCCAAGGGTTTTCGCTGATTTATGAAGCCTTTGAGAATGCAATTCATTCTTAAAAATCTTACCATTATAAACTCTTTCACCTTCAAAAACACAGGATGCGTAGTGCAGACCATGATTCAAAATATGAACTTTAGAATCTTGCCACGGCACAAATTCACCATTATACCAAATAAAGCCGTCTCTTTTATCAAAAGGTATGATATCAGTCATTTTAGGGATTATGATTAATAAAAATTATACTAAATCTCATTTTTAATTATATTTTTATACAAGGTATTTTTAGGAATAAAAATTTAAAGAAAAATCACTTATATCAAGATATAAAAAGATTTTTATTTGAAATTTTAAACTAAAAATATGCAGCATAAAATTTTAATTAAAGGCGGGATTTATTATTAGTCATTCAATTTATCGACTATATTCCTAGGAAGCAATATATAATATCTGCCTTTGGACGCCATGTAAGAAGCCTTTTCTTCAGCATCTTTGCCATAACCAAAAAATACATCTCCACGAATTGTTCCAGTGATTGCTGTGCCGGTATCTTGAGAAATAAGCAAATTATGATATGTATCTTTGTTGCGATTTTTATTTTTTATATAGCTTTCTAACCAAATTGGTAGGCCGTATGGAATCACCTCATCATCAACTGCAATTGAATGATTAGCGGTTAAAGGAACATTTTGGGCACCAACAACATATTCATCTTTAGATACTTCAAAAAAAGTATAAGCAGCATTTTTGTTCATTACCTCTTGTGCTTTATCTTCATTTTCATTAAGCCATCGCTTAATTGAATCGGCATTAGCATAATCAGCGCTAATATAGCCATTTTCTATCATATAATTACCAATAGCTGTGTATGTTTGATTGTTGCGACCGGCATATGATAGGCGCACTTGACTACCATCTTCTAACTTAACTCGACCAGACCCCTGAATATGAAGAAAAAATAGATCAGCGACATTATCAACATACAATATTTCTAGCTTTTTACCTTCTAAAGCTCCAGATTCAATTTCTGCCCTACTTAAATAAGGATCAAAGCCAACATCTTCTGGTAATTTATAGACTGGGTATTTAAAGCGTTGAGTTTTATTTAAACTGCCTTCTAAGCTTGCTTCATAATATCCTGTAAATAATCCTTGCGAACCGCCATATTTAGTCGTTACCAAAAAAGGTCTAAACCAATTTTCAAAGAAATTTTGCGTCATCTTTTTATCCATAGTTTTTACTATCTCAGCAATCTCGCAAACATCACGAAAATCTCCCACAACAATATTGCCAATTTGACCTCCCATCAGTCTTTTTTGAGGCATTTTAGCAAATTTATTACATGAATGCAAAAAAGCCTGCAAAGCCATTTTATGGTTGGCATGATTCCAATCTTTAAAATCTTCAAACTCAACTTCGTGCAACCTTATATTGCCTTTGCCGCTAATAGTTATTTTTGATGAAAAAAGACATGATTGTATCAACAATAAAAAGAAGATAGAAAATATTCTTAAAGAAATTATCATGTAAATTTATTTGTTTTTTGAATTTTTTGTTAGAAACTAGTTTTTCAATTATCTTTTTTGCTAAGTAAAGTTTTTTTACAAATAAATTATGTCTTTAAAATGTGGTATCGTTGGCCTACCAAATGTTGGTAAATCAACTCTTTTTAATGCTCTCACTCAAACTGCCGCCGCCGAAGCGCAAAACTTCCCTTTTTGCACTATTGAACCAAATATTGGGTTAGTTAATGTACCTGATGAGCGCTTGGGAAAATTAGCCAAAATTGCTAACTCCAACGAGATAATACCTACAAAAATGGAATTTGTTGATATTGCTGGCCTTGTCAAAGGCGCTAGTACTGGCGAAGGCTTAGGCAATAAATTTCTATCTCATATTCGTGAAGTTGATGCTATAATTAATGTTGTTCGCTGTTTTGAAGATGAAAACATCACTCATGTTGAAGGTGGAGTTGATCCAATTCGCGATATTGAATTAATTCAACTTGAGTTAATATTAGCCGATCTTGAAAGCTTAGAAAAAAGACTGCCCAATATTGAAAAAAAGGCAAAAAGCGATAAGGAATTGCAGCCGCAAATTAATCTTATAAAACGCGTCATAGAGGCATTATCACAAGAAAAGCCAGCAAGATTAGTTGAAACCGATTCAGATGATGAGAAAAAACTATTAAAAAATCTACAACTTATAACCGCCAAGCCGCAGCTTTTTGTTTGCAACCTTAAAGAAAATGAGGTTGGTGGCAATAAATATAGTGATTTAGTTGATCAATATTGCCAAAATAATAGCTATAAATCTTTAAAAGTTTGCGCTCAAATTGAATCTGAAATTGCTGGGCTCGAAAGCGAGGAGGAAAAGCAAGAATTTCTTGAATCAGTCGGCTTAAAAGAAACTGGCTTAGCGCAAATTATTAGCAACGCTTATAATATTTTAAGCCTTATAACATTTTTTACGGTTGGCCCTCAAGAATGTCGCGCTTGGACAGTTAAAAAGAATTCAACCGCCCCCAAGGCAGCTGGCGAAATTCATACTGATTTTGAAAAAGGCTTTATTCGCGCTGAAACAATATCATATAATGATTACATTGAATTTAGCGGTGAAGAAGGCAGTAAAAATGCTGGAAAATTGCGCTTAGAAGGTAAGGAATATATAACCAATGATGGTGATGTTTTTCATTTTAGGTTTAATGTTTAAAAATATTCTTCATAAATTTTAGTTTAGACAAAGCATTATGTTGATGTATAAAAAATTATACTAAGCTACAATTTATAGCTTATGCTAAACAAAATATTTTTTCTTTAGTTTTTATTTTGAATTGTAGACATAGCCATCTTATTTCAAAGTTCGAAATAAAATGATAAAAGGGAAAAGATGACCAAAATAAAGCTAAGATATAAATTATCGCTTAGCGTTGATATTATAACTACATCTATCGCTATTTTACTCACCTTAACTCTTCTTGCTTCTTGCGGTGGTGGTGGCGGAGGAGGAGGAGGCACCAGTGCACCAGCTCCAATCACTTCACATCAATTAAATTTTAGCGTTGATGTAGGATGGGACGCTACTATAATAGAGGCTAATGCTTACAAAACTGCCGAATATAATAATCAATGGGGTTTAGATGCAATTAATGCTGCCAATGCTTATGCTATCTTAGAAAAAAATGGTAAGACGATTGCTGGATCAGGAGTTAAAATATCAATTGTTGATTCTGGAGCTCTAATAAGTCATCAAGAAATTGCAGCAAATTATAATTCTTCTGGTGATTATGACTATATAAATAATGACCCAACTCCAAATGATGATCGCGGACATGGCACTCATGTTGCCAGCACTGCTGCTGCTGTAAAAAATAACGTTGGAATCCATGGCGTTGCCTATGAATCCCAAATTGTTGCCTTTAAATCACTTGACAGCGATGGCTTTGGTAGTACATCTACAGTTGCTGATGGCATCAATGAATCAGCAGCAGTGGGAGCAAAAGTTTTAAATTTAAGCTTAGGGGCTGGATCGCCTTCATCTATAATTAAATCAACACTTCAAACTACAAAAAATGCTGACATCTTATCAGTTGCCGCCACTGGAAATGATGGCAATTCTCAGCCTGACTATCCAGCTTATTATGCAATAGATTCCGATTTACAAGGAAGTATTATTGCTGTTGGCTCTGTGGATAGCGATTCAAATATTTCTTCTTTTAGCAATCATTGTGGAAACACTAAAAATTATTGTTTAGTTGCTCCTGGTGAAAATATTCATGGCGCCTATATTGGTGGCGACACGGCGTATGCCGATTATTCTGGCACATCCATGGCCACACCTCATGTTGCAGGTGCCGCTGCCGTTTTGCGCGCTGCTTGGACTCACCTTAACGCTTCGCAAACTGCGCAAATTTTATTACAAACCGCGACAGATTTGGGAGAAGCTGGAACTGATGATATTTATGGCCGCGGCCTTTTGAATCTTGAATATGCAGTTCAAGCTCAGGGGCAAAATATTTTAAATTATGGCTCCAGCGCCTCTTCTGGCGGCTATGATTTATCAACATCCTCCCTTAGTACAGATCCAATATTTGGTGATGCCTTTACAAATAATATTGCACCCAATATTGAGTCGGCTATTTTTCTTGATGATTATGGTCGTGATTATAAGGCTTTTTTAGGTAAAAAAATATCATCGCGCGCTAATATTAATCATTTTAATTTGGAGCCAATATTTTTTAATAATTTCGATTCTAAAATAGCTCCTCTTAATATTGGCAAGAAAAGTATATTCAGGCTCCAAACTCCTCAATATAGAAATCCGCAAGCCAAAAATGAATTAGGTTTACAATTTGTAACAATTGACAATTCTCAAGAATATTTGCCCAATGAAAATCAAGGATTCTCTTTTCAACAAAGTGAAAAAATATTTGGCAAATCATTAGATTGGGGCTTAGCTTTTAATATTGACGAAGTTAGTAATCTACAAATCAATGATGCAAATCTTAACAACTCTTTACTAGCGCAAAGCTTTGGATCATCAAATCCTTACCAATCATTTTTTAGACAAAATAATAATGATTTATTTGATGATGAAGTAAGGAATTTCAGACAATTTTATCTTGGCAAGGATTTATTGAGTAACAATTTAAATCTTAATCTGTCTTACCAATCTTCATATGATAGCAATCATGTTTTAAAAAGAGTGAATAATAAACAAAATGAGTCAATCAATCTTGGCATTGCCTATAAAATGGGTAAAAATAACAAATTATCACTATCTTTTGGCAGCTTAGAAGAATTTGACAATAATATCTTGAATTCCAAAAGCTTAGGAGTCTTTGAAAGCAAAAATAACACTGAAACCAGCTATATAAAACTAATATCAAATCATAAAATAACCAAAACCAGCAATCTATTATTAAGCTACAGTGAAGGTTTAACCAAGGTTGGTGGCAATAATCAGGGTATCTTTAGAAATTATAGCAATCTACGCAGTCGAAGCACTGCTGTTGGCGTTACCTTTGACGAATTTTTTAAAGGCAAGCTTGGATTTATTTATCTACAACCTCTTAGAATATATAGTGGCAAGGTACAATATAGCATTCCGGTGTCACGTGATGATGATGGAAATTTATATCGCAAAGATGGCACCTCTTCACTTAAGCCCCAAGGTAAGCAGCAGGATTTTGAGGTATTTTATTTAGGAAAAATTTCTAATGAAAGCACCATGAAGCTTAATTTTCTTATTCAAAAAGAGGCTGGTAATATTAAAAATGAACCCATAAATTACCTAGCAGCAGTAATCTTCAATAAGACTTTCTAAAATTAATTTTTTAAACAGAGTGATAGATTTTTTGGTTAAAGCCAATTCATATCACTATCAAGGTGATGAATATTATCGTCTAGAGGATCTAAGCAATAAATAAAAATCCATTCGTTGGCAACCAGCTGTTTAAGTTTAGGACTTTGCAAAATTACATCAGCAATCTTTTCTTTAGGTGCATAGATTAGACTAGTTAATCTTGCAGGCTCATGATAACTCTCTTGGTCAGTTTTATTAACTGATTGCAATGGAAGTCCGTGCATCAAATCGCTAGCATTACCCTGCATAACACCAATCTTACCAACTATATTTTGGGTAATCTTGCTTCCCGCGCCAAAAGCAATATTATCAATAGTTGAAAATAAATATTGGCCATTGATCCACTGCGCTACAACCATTGGTGCGTTTAAAATGAGATGTAATATACTGCTATCTTCATCAATCTTCCAATCATAAGAATGAAGAAATGATCTGCCGTTTAAATCAATATTTTTTGTCAAACTTCTTGGTGCAACAATAAAAGAAGCATTTTTAGCCAATCCCCATTCTGGCTGAGTCTCTGACCAGCCGTGACTTTTGTTAAAGAAGAAATCCTTAAGCTTATTTTTTGATCCTGCAAAACCCATTTGTTTAGCACGAAAATTATTATTCAATAATTTTGCTTTAGCCAGATCAATCTTTAACTGACCTAGTGATGTCATGTTATCAATATCATGATCATAAACCTCTATTTCATCAGTTGTTGTATTATGTTTTGCCGCAATAAATTTAGTATCTACGGGAATTGAAAAATCCTCTTCTTTTAAATATTTACGAATATTTGCTTGATTTAGAATTTTTGCCAAAGTTTTGGCGTTACTATCACCATGCCTTCCGCCGCAAGCACCGCAATCAAGAGATGTCGCGTGACTGTTATTTTCAGTATGACTGCCGTGGCCACATAATATTATTATCTTAGAAAAATTATTAACCAACCCAACTGACCTCAAAAATCCTTTAGCATAGCTACATTGATCTTTAAATGGTATAAAATCAATTTCTGGAGAAGAATTTGAATTTTGTTTAAATGTTTTACTCAATTTTGTTTGCAAAAACTTTCTGCCCTTTGGCGAAAAAGTTTTGATAAACATCCACCCACCACTCCAAATTCCTATCCCTTCGGCTAAAGGTAGAGGTGTGGTAAAATTATATTTTAAAGATTGATAAAATTTCTTTATTTCCAAAAGAGAAGAATATCCCTTTTCTTGCCTAGAAAAAATTTTCTTAGATGATAGAGATTTTTCTATCACATTGTGCTGAGGCTCAAGTAAAACAGGGCAAGAATCATAAGAGTCGTTAGTCAAGGCGTTTGTAACAGAAGTAGGAACTCCAAAAAACCCAGCAAAGCCAAACGTCTCATAATTGCCACACTCCTCTATTGCTTTTCTCATTGGTTCCGACCTGACATCAATACAAAATACCAATTGAGCATCATAAGTTTTTTGCTCCTCTTTGAGATATTTTATATTGCTACGAATATCTTTAATTAAATGTTGGCGATGCTTATTTTCATTGCTAATAATTTCTTGCAGCTTCTGCTTTTTCCAGTCACTAGCAATATCTAATTTTACTAAATCAAATAATTCTTCCAAAACATTAGGCCAAACCATGTAGATAATAGCTAGCCTAATTGCTAGGAAATCATTCTCTATTTCGGGATTTTTATTATAACTCCATTCCCCCAAATATTTTACATATGATGACCAGCCAGAGATTGTGCTTAAAGCAAGGATGAGTAATTTATCTTCTAAACTTTTAGGGGCGCTAATTTTTTCTAAAATCTGTGAAATTGCTTTTTGCGAATCATCTGACAAATTTTTTATGAAATTTATATTCGCCTCTTTTTTAAGGTGAATTTGCTCATCAAATATTGCTAGACTCTTCCAAGATTTATAAAAACCTTTTTTGCGATTTGGCATTTTGATAGTAGACTGACCTTCATCAAAAAATACTTGGCACCACTTTATAGTAATTTGATTAACTATTTCTAAAGATTTGGGGAAGTTATTAATTTTAAATAAGCCATATGATTTATCGAGCGCATCTTCAAATTTCATATCTTCTAAACCTTGTAAAGGATTAGCAGCAATAATATTTTTCAAAGACCAAGTTGGAGATATTTTATCCCAAGCTGACTTACAAAGAAAGCTGATATTGTCTTCAATATTTGTCATAGATTATTTATAATTATATTGATTACGATTGGCGGTTATTGTTTTTGCCTCTGGCTGGCTGGCGTTTAATAGTCTTACATATATCTTAAGAAAAATTTCATTTTGCTGAGCTGAGCTTACCCAAAAAAGACGAATTACCCAAGCTAAAAATAAAAATATTATCGCGCCAAAATGCCATAAATTTAGGTCTTGAGGGTTAAATATACTATCTGACATTATTTTTTCTATAAAGACCACTGATGCAGCGTAAGTAGCTGACATTGTAGATGACAATATCAAGGCTGGAACAATATTTTTGATCGGCGATTTATTCATAATGGTTAAAGAAACTTGACTTGCCGCTATAAAGCAAACCGCAACTAGTATTAAAGTTGTATCCATATTGCCAACTTTAATATTATTAATTTCAGCAAATATTAAAGCCCCTATTGAGCCGCATATCAAAGATAAAATAAAAACGGAAGACATTGGTGGATATCTCAAATCTAATCTCTTTTCTTGCCAAGTACTGGGTGAAGAGAGAAACAAATAAGACTTAAACATGGCGTGCCAAAATAAATGGGCTATTGCGGCTGGAAATAGACCCATTCCGCATTGAGCCATCATAAATCCCATCTGACTTATTGTTGAGAAAACCAGCATTGACTTGACATTACTCTGAATTAATTTCCACAAAGTGCCTATAATGGCTGAAAATATTCCCATCGCAAAAACAAAAACCAAAACTTCTGGAACCTTTAATAACAAGGGAGCAAATCTTGCTAACAATATTCCTCCTCCATTAACAAGCCCAGCATGCATAAAAGCCGATGCTGGAGTTGGAGAATTAAGCGAACTAATGATCCAAGAGTGAAATGGAAATATAGCAGACTGACTTAAGGCAGTTATGACTAGCAAAATAGATGAAGTGACGAGGCCAGATTTACTAATATTATCACTTGTCATAATGTTTGTTATTTCAAAACTTCCCGTCTCAAAATAAAGAATTACCAAAGCCGCAAACAAACAAACAAAGCCTATAGCAAAGTTTTTTAAGGCCTTTAATCCAGAAAAAACCGCTTGATTCCAGCTTTTTTTATAAATCATCAACTTAACCAGTAGCAAATTGCTTGCTGCCCAAGAAAAAAAGAATATTATTGTGTTATTCGTTGAAAAAGTAGTTATTAAAGAAATGGAAATTAATATTATTTGAAATAAAAATTTATTCCTATCCTTATCAATCTTCAGATAATTATAAGAAAATTTTAAAACAATCGCCGATATAATAATAACTAGCACAGTAACTATTTTAGACAGCGAGTCAAAATTAAAAATATTAGACATAAATATTAGTTTTATATGTTATCTTAGATGATGAATAAAATATTTATTGATTTGTCATTACTTCATAAGATTATCTTTTAATAGTAAAACTAATAATTCTTTTATAATCCATTAGAATTTCTTATGAGTATAGATACAACATCTCTTCAATGCTTCATTGCTTCAGCAGAAACTTTAAGCTTTACCAAGGCCACCAAGAGGGTAAATAAAACACAATCTGCAGTTAGTCAACAAGTTGCAAAATTAGAAACCTTGCTTGAAAAAATACTTTTCAAAAGAGGTAAAGCTCTAGAATTAACAAATGATGGAGAGGTTTTTTTAAATTATGCTAAACAAATTTTTACACTTCATTGCGAAACCATAGATCACTTTAAAAACCCCGATCTAACAGGAACGGTTCGCTTTGGAATTCCAGATGATTATGCCATAACTTTTCTTGATAAGATTCTTTCAGAATTTATTGCGGTTCATCCAAATATATCACTTCATATTGAATGTGATTTAACATTAAATCTTTATGAAAATTTTAAGAAGGGAAAGCTAGATTTAGTTCTGCTAAAAATGCCCAAGCCTAAAGAAGATCAATTTGCCGTTGAAATTACGCCCCAAAAGCTACTTTGGGTTGGCAATAAAAATTAACAGAAGGTCAAAGATCTATGCCCTTAGCCTTATCTCCTAAGTCATGCGTTTACAGAAAAGCAGCTCTAGAAGCATTGAATAAAAATAATATTAGTTGGAGAATATCATTTTCAAGTCATAGCTATTCAGGAATAATAGCGGCGGTTAGAGCAGGAATTGGCATCACATTGCTGCCAAAAAAAATGATTCCCAAGGACCTTGCGATAGTTGCATCCAGCAAATTGCCAAACTTACAAGATAGCCAGATATCACTACTAAAATCTACCAACAAAAACTCTGCTACGAGAACGTCCAATCCTCCGTGTCAATTTAAATAAGATTTGATAAATGAGCGATA
>ENA-UOXV01006430-UOXV01006430.1-marine-metagenome-genome-assembly--contig:-NODE-6430-length-12324-cov-6.287065_pt1 | contig 12324 bp, 12 predicted proteins | sample MGYA00238165_ERZ766961 | MGnify/ENA primary metagenome ERZ766961 (study PRJEB28924, sample SAMN03173240) | marine metagenome | biome: Marine; feature: Water; material: Subsurface seawater | place: North... | reverse complement strand
CATTTTTGCATGAGTTGATGGCATCTTTCGTACCCAGCGACAACGATATGGTGAACATGATCTACCGTCTCGGGGTCCACCAGATGCTCCACCCCAATAATGTGCAGGGTTTGCTCGCCTGAAAGCCCCAGCAACTTCTGCACGTCGACACACTACACGGTGCAGGAATATCAGCGTCGTATTCGTTGCAATTTCCTGAAAATGCTCTACAATGGGATGCAGACATTGTCCAGGAGAATCTTACCTCATGGTGATAGTACGTCTCTGTTGCAGGAACGAGCAAGTTCCGTTGCTTGATCTCGAAGGACTTCGCATTCCGAACCTGGGCCATACTGACTCAGCTCCTCTTCAATTGACTGACTAGAGTATTCAGGCTCCGCAAGGAGCTCAACATGGAACAGTACCACAGCGAGGGTGTCGGTGGAAGATTCTGCCCCGAAGAAACGAACCGTTGTGAAAGCCCGTTGACTGCCACCGTGAAACTGGATGTTCATGCTCTCTCCCCACGCTGCTATGATTCGCGTTGGTTGTGCGCCCCCGCTATCGTCTCGAATAATACGGTCTTGAGCATCGCCTGTGTCGAGAGGACGCTCCGCTTCGAACCAGGTCTGCCCAGCCTTGTTACCGCCAGCCAGCAGTATCCAATCCTGGCAAGAATCCTTCTTTGGGGCGCCGTGGCCGTCCGCCCAGGCGTCAACAAGTTTGCTAGATCCGCTCTCAAAGTACACTATGTCTGATCCCTTCATTCCTCCAGACTCCGCAATCCCGAAGCCGACCCACCCTGTGTTGTTTGCAGCCATAGCGAAATGGAGCTTCTTCGCCTCATGGTTGACGGTCCAGGCGATTTTGACGCCGGGAGCAAGTTGCTGCCATCTTTCGAATTGCTTTGCAACAACCATACTCGCGTGAAGCACGATTGAAAGCGCCAGGACGAGCGGGTGCCTCATGGCTACGACAGTCGGAAATCACTTTCGGTCACATCGGTCACTAAAAATGGACGCAAGTGACCGATGTGACTGGAAGTGATTTCCGACTGTCGTGTGTCTAGAGGGAGGGGAGAAAACACGACCCAGACCGCGAACAGAGAAGGGGGGAAGAAACGTTCAATGACGACGAGCGTGAAAAACGGGAATAACAGTGCTTAGAGGGCGGGCAAGGAGAGAAGCACGCTAGGAGGGCGTGAGCGAGGAGAGCAGACTCAGCAGAGAGACTTCTGAGGCGGGCCCGTCCGGAGGAACAGAGAGGGATCGAAAATGCAACAGCAGGTAGCGGCGTAGCTCAGGTCGACGAAGCGCCAACCGGCTAGATTTGATTTGAGGTGTCCCGGGAGCACGTTCCAAAGGACTTCGACTGCAGCAGTTTATTCTCTGCAGACATCCTAAAAGTCGCACGTCTTGTGAATTTTGAGGATGATAGCAGTCTCCGTGTCATGGACCGGTTGTTTGGATCCAGGTATTGATCCAGTCAGTATTTGGAAATGTTAGGTGCCGCAATGCGAGGGGGCACACAATCTCGATTCTTCAGGGCTGCAGCGCCAATTGGGTGTGCAGACTGGTTGGTGGTTCTTGTTTTCCTAGCTGCGCTGGAATACGCTGACAGCGTGAAGCAAATTGGCGCAAGTGATGGGCGGCGCACGGGGCTGTGGATCGAAGGCTACAGAGAGCTCTTGTCGTTCCGCATGCAGCACGGACACTGCGACGTACCTCGCTCTTGCGATTCTGTGTTCGCCGACCGTCCTTCTAAAAATGGGCAGAGGCTGGGGCTATGGGTCATGTCGCAACGAGGGTCGCGACGCGCGGGCAGGCTGGGGTGCGAGAACAGACCCAAACCGGTTTCTGATGCACGCGTAGTGCTCTGATTGATTCTCGTAATAGCTGCAGATAGCGGGAGAATGCGAAACCCTTCGCGTTCGCAGCAGATGCTAAGGTTGCGAAGTCTTGCAGGTTGGAACGGGAGCTCAAGCTGAGCAATCTCGGATTGACATGGAACCCGCAGGTTTCAGAGTGGGATTCCATGTTTCAACAACTTAGGATCACCAAGAGCTCGTCAGGCTGTAGCGCTCAGAGCGTTTGCAACAATTCAAAGACGAACAAGCTCTTGCGGTTAGATCAATCCACCGTGGGGCTGTAGGGGTCCTGAAAGTGGATGCGATCTGCAAGCAAGTTTGTCTCTGTTATCTGTGTCTCTGGTGTGACTCGTGTGATTTGGTCGCAGATGGCTCGAGATTCAGCGGTTCAGCTGGCGTAAGGGACGTCTTGCTCCAGCGCGTGTCGAGCAATTGATGTCTCTGGGCATCCAGCCGGACGCACAGGTACGCAGCGCGTCGGAAGCTTGCCAGTAACGGCTGATCTGTGGGCGGGGTGCCGATGGAATGACGGTTTTGTGATCAACAGGGTAGCGAGTGGGAGCGGCAATTTGAGCTGCTAGTGCTATACAAGCAGACATTTGGCACCTGCTCTGTTCCGTACCCAAGCCGGCCGGTTCATCCCTCCACGAACCCGAACTGAATATGGGTGCTGTTCAGCTGCCTCGAAGTAGGTGCGCCCATCCACTTACGTGTCATTTCACACAGATGTCTTCCAAGCGGTATCCGCCAGGCCCGGAGCACAGACCCTGCCCGATGCACAAGAGTGTCATGACAGCGCTGGGATACTGGGTTACGCGGCAACGCTCACTCCAGCGCCGCCGCATGCTCCTCACCATCCGATGGAAGAGGCGCGACCCCACCGCAATTTCGTTCATTGCTGCAAAATCCCGAATTTTCTGTTGGAAGAGTTCGTCATCCCGAGGCACAAAGTTGCTATGGTATAGCGCCCTTGTGCTGGGGAAAAAACTCTCCACAGCCAAGTTCTAATAGCATGCATGACCTAATTCTTCCAGGTTGGACGCGCTGGGTTTCTCCTGGGGATAATCACTCGATGGGAGGGGATTCACAGGTGCACTGGGGCTAGGGAATGGCGATGTTGCCCGAAAAACAAGCGAGCGGCATCAGGCGACAGATGTCTCTTGCCGCAGGGCTATCTCGTGTGACCTTGTCAGAGGGACCAGCATCTCGCCCCCGCCTGTCCTTGGGAGAGTCTCGGGTCGGGGAAGGCAGAGTGGGCGTTGAATCAGAGTACATTTGTTGAGAACGAAATCAAGCTGGTAGCGGTTGCGAAGCACAATTTACAAACAATACAGACAGCTGCTCACGAGCTTGCCCTCCCTTTGGCACCACTGAGGTCATATGCCGCGTGGCTTTCATAAATGTACCCCTGGCATAGTGTAGCATACTCCAGAGTCTACCGTGCCGTAGATCATGTCCCGGCGCGTCAGTCAGCTAGAAGTATGGAGAACTGCAACCAGAAGCAGACGGCACGCTGCTTGTCCTGATCGTACACTGTGATCTTTGCCTGAAAGCGGTGCCAGATTTAGGATTGAAGCCAGACTGTGGAGTCTTGCATTTGCTACACTTTCAGAGTCCACAATCCGAACTTGTGTGCACACGCTAGCGACAGCGGGGGCGCGCTGGGCTGGCATTCGCCTGAAGGTCGCCATCGACGAGCCACGATGGAACATTGCCGGATGCAGGAAGGTTGAAGATGCTGGAGCTAGACGAGATGTTTACAGGTGTGAACGGACAGTGACAACTTACACCATTCCGCTCGAACCACGGGTCACAATCGGAGCCTGGTGCAGTTCCAGCGAGTGAGATTGGGCACGAGCGCTGTCGTCCCGGGAGGGGGAAGCGACGGCAAGGGAAAACTTAGTGCGCACCGAAGATGTGCTCCACCGAACTGCAAAGTTCATACGAGCAAGAGCCATAGTCCTCGATGCAGGGTATCTTTTCCTGTCCCCAAGGTCCGGACTCAATCGTTCACGTTGCAGCGCATATACCCAGAACTTGGCTAGGCGCGAATGGTTGGGCGGAGGCAGGGAGGATGAACCCAGACGTCCATGTATGGAACCCTCTTCTTCAGCTCCAAGTCGAAGCTTCCGCCAGCTGAGTTGTGCAGCGGCGCTTAGTTGCGCCGTGCCTGACGCGGCAGGATGCTGCTTCGGGGTGGCGAAACTCACTTATTTCCTTGGCGATCGACCCCGTGAGCGCTATCTTGATCGGAAGCTCCCTACTTCTAGAGAACTTGATTGGCGACCTGTTCCGTTAGAGAAGCATGAATCATTCTTCTATGCGTTTCATGCGGGCAAGGGCGGAACGCTTGGGGGCATTTGCAGCGCTCAGCCTGCCAGCGGGACCAGGCGATTACGGAGCAGCAGCTGCATCAGTGATCTGGATGTTGTCCGTATCATCTCCGCACATGCGCCACTCGAACGGCGCGGCGCCAACCTGCTTCATCACAAGCCTGGGCTCGGCTCCTTCACGTACTGCGAAAAGGGTGCCCCCGCCTGCGTCAGCTGCGAGGGGTGACTGCAGGAACTGGCCCATGGCCGAAGCTGGCCAATGTACATTACACCGCACGCAAAGTGAGCAACTACCCTTGTGGGTGTGGGGATCGTCAACCATCTGAGACATGTGATGCCGGGATAGGTAGAGCTGTACAGACTGCGATGAGCGCCGCAACAAGCACAACGGCGATCAAGTGAGATGCCGCATCCCCTTTATGATACATCGCCAGGCACTGTATTGCAGACCCCAAGCTCGGCGGCCCTCTACAATCCCCAACCAGTCAAGCTCAAAAGATCTGTTTGCGACTGCAACCGTTGGGTGTTTGCCGTCCGCCAGTGCGAGCGGCGCCACCCCTTTCGGAACACAAAAGGCAGCGATCTTCGGTAGCAATCCACTTAAGTTTGTTTACTTTTGAATGAATGAACTTCACGTGCTCGCAAACAAGGGGGTGGAAGCGGCGGCGTGCATCGGTTCGCAGCCTGCCAGCAGGATGAAGCGCTCATCGACGGGGGGCGGCAGCGATGGAAAGAAGAAGCAGAAAGCTGCCAACGTGGAAGCGGACTTTCCGCGTGGGAAGCCCGCACCTTCGCTTGAGATGAAGCCTCAGCTCACGAAGGTTAGTTAGTTGTCTGAGCGGGGCAAAGGCGGCTGTGAACACCTGCGGAATTTTGCCCCCAGCCCCTGCACCCATTAATGCTACCAGAATTCATCTTTGAGTGGTCGCTGTCATGAGTAAGGTTGTGCGGTTTCGGCTGGGCCGACCCATCCCCCATTTCCGTCACATGAAGCCCCGACTCCAGGTGCGGAAGAGCGACATGGACACAAATCTCTTCAAGAGCGAGGCTGCACGCGAGAAGGAGGCAGCAGCGGCAGCAGCCCTTGTCAAAGACAAGAAGAAGATCCGTGGCAAGAACCTTAAGGTATCAATACAATTGAATCTCCAACTCCCGCCTCGTGCTGAGTGAGGTGCTCGCTGCGTGGTTCTCTGACCCGGTTATTTGCGGCACGCAGGCGACGACTGCGAAGCGGGCACAGCGAGCGCGGTCAGATGCGCGCATGATGAAGGGCGGAGAGGAGACTGAGGACCTTGGTGACGGTTGGAGTGAGAGGGAAACCAAGCTTCCAAAGTCTGTTGAGCCTCTTCGCTTCAAAAAGGTTGAGCCATTTCCGTTGAGCAGCGTCATTCCCCTGATTCATCATGACTGAGCCCTGTTCCACGCTGTTTCATTCTACTAAGACTACAAGCTTGGCCGCTGCTGATAGAGATGATCCTTTCCCCGAGGTCAGGTCAACGAGGGCATGCTGCTGCTTGGAGTAGTGAAGGAGGTTCGTGAGGCGGAGGCGCTGATCGCGCTGCCCAACAACCTGTCAGGTTGGGTGGAAGTTGACCAAGTCAGTGATGAACTCGAAAGTCTCATCGAAGAATCGCTGGAAGATGAGGACGCTGAGCCGCCCGCGCTGTCCGACTACCTCTGGACGGGCCTCTCGGTGCGTTGCATGGTGCTCAACACGGCAGTTGTATCCGGATCCGGGAAGCAATCCTCGTCCCATCACAAACACATCAATGTGTCAGTCAAGCCATCAATTGTGAATCGCGGTCTCTCAGTGGGTTCTGTGCACGTCGGAATGAGCCTATACGGATCTGTGTCGTCAGTCGAGGAGCACGGTTACGCAATTTCGCTGGGCAGCCGCGAACTTTCCGCATTCTTGCCGTTTAAAGAAGCCGGAGACAAGAATGGAAAGCTAAAAGTCGGGCAGCTTGTAGAAGGACGCGTCTCAAAGCTGCAAAAGGGTTCAAAACTTGCAGTACTTTCTCTTGTGCCCGCAGAGGAGTCCGAGAAGGCGGGAAAGGGCGCCGTGACCAAAGAAGTGGACGATGCGAGCATCGACGCGCTGCAGCCAGGGATGCTCGTGCAGTGCAGCATCGCAAAAGTTCTTGAGAGTGGGCTTGTCGTGCGTTTCCTGACGTCTTTTGTGGGCACGATCGATCTGTTTCATCTCGCCAGCATGATCCCCGATGCGGACTCTGACGATGAGGGTGATGAGGCTGCTGAACGTTCCGCAACATCTGCCTACACCGAGAAACAAAAGCTTGTTGCGCGCATCATCTACGTCGACATCGGGTCGCGCATTGTCGGGCTGTCGCTGCGCCAGCATCTAGTCGAGCAGCGCCCGCCTCTCTATCATGCTCTTGGGGTTCGCATCGGCCAAGTCTTCAGCCAGGCTGTGGTCAGGCACATCGACCCGGGCATCGGAATGGTGCTTGCACTTCCAGTCTCAGCACTGAGCGGTCACGAAGATGACGCGCAGCAGCTTCAGGGGTGGGTGCATATTTCGAATGCAGCGGACGATCGCGTCGAAAAGCTCGAGAAGACGTTCCGTGTCGGCCGGGAGGTTGCTGCTCGTGTGACGGGGTTCTCGTGGATGGACGGCATGCTGAATTTGACGATGAAGAAGTCTGTCGTGGAAGCTCCTGTGATGGGGCTTGAGGATATTATGCCAGGACAGATTGTTCGGGCCAAGGTGGTTACGCTCGGAGAGAAAGGTTGCATCGTTGCGGTCGCGGAGCACGTTCGTGGTCTCATTCCTCCTCCGCACTATGCAGACGTGAAGCTGAATAATCCAGAGAAGACGATGACGGTGGGCAAGGTCCTTAAACTACGAGTGCTGACGGTGGACCCTCAGCAGCGCCGGCTGATTCTATCCAACAAGAAGACGCTCATAAATTCTGAACTACCGGTGGTTTACGCATTGAAGCAGTGCATTGCGGGTACAATTGCTCACGGCTGGATTGCTAAGATCCAGGACAATGGACTGCTCATCTCATTATTCGGTAAGGTGATGGGTTTCGCGATGGTTTCCGAATGCGGAATCGACCGTGAGAATGAGGACATCCACGAGTGCTTCTCGCAAGGGCAGGTCGTCAAGGTTCGCATAATGGAGACAAACACAGAGCGAGGTCGAATCCGTCTGTCACTGCGCACCACTGGACCACTTACGCCTGCGGGAAAGAAGGACGGTACGGATGTCAAGCCTGCCAGCGAGAAGAAGGAGAAGAAGGAGAAGAAGGAGAAGAAGGAGACAAGCGGACCGCGCCTCGAAGTTGGCGCGGTTGTCCCTGTGCAGATTATGTCCAAGGAGAACGGCTTCTTCGTGGTCCACACCTCGGCCGACGCGCCAAACGGCGCAGGCTCTGTTGGGTACATTCCTCAAGCGCACCTGTCCGACCATGCAGCTATCGCTGAGCAGCTTTTGGAGAAGGCACCAATGAACTTCCCTCTCGAGGCCGTTGTGCTCCAGCACGAGGCAAGCAAGGGACGCTACGCCATGAGCGCCAAGCGCTCGCTCGTCGAGGCAGCCCTTGCAGGAAAACTTCCTCGGGTCGCCTCGGAAGTGCGTCCGCAGCAATTTTTGCAGGGCTTCGTGCGCGGCGTCGAGGACTACGGTGTCTTCGTGTCCTTCCTCGGCGGATTCTCGGCACTCGCACCGAAGGGAAACCTCTCGCAGAAGCCGATTGAGTCTGTGGCTGAGATGGGCTTCTTTGTTGGGCAATCTGTTCGGTGCTGCGTCGTGTCTGTGGACGCGGACAAGTCGCGCGTCTCAATCACTCTCAAGCCCAATCTCTGTATGTGCCCCGACGCGGCCTTCTTGTCGTCGCTGCTAGCTGACCAAGCTCTTTTGGCTCTCGCCAAGACGTATCCTGAGCCGTCTACGCTTCCGACACCACCCATCGGCGCCGTTGTGTCAGCCGTAGTCAAGGCATTCAAGCCAGATGGCTGTGCTTTCACCCTCGAGGGTGGAGCCCGCGGTTTCTGCCCCAAGGCCTCACTCGACGCCGCGGGGATCAAACCCAACCCGGGCAAGAGCATCAAGTGCGTTGTCCTTGACGTCGATGCCCCGACAAGTCACGTGGTACGCCTCATACCAGAGTCCTCCACTTCCCTCTCCTTCTTTGCCCTGAGATCAACACGGCATTCAAACCGCGTGGGCCAATACAGGTGCTCTGTGCAGAGCCGGCGGTCGTCGCGGTGCGCGAGGGGCTCAAGACGAACCAGGCCCGCCTTGGGGCTGTGAAGGGCATCAGAAACCTGGACACGGTCAGAGACCAGCCCTGATCCCTGTGCCGTCCCCCCCTCACCAGCCTTCCGACCCATTCTGACCGACAGTTGGCTCGGGCGCCGCAGGCTTCGGGCGTGATCCGTTCGGTTTACGCTGGTAAGGTTCTGCTGACCCTGCCTGCGCACAAAGAGGCGGTGGTTGTGGCGGCGGCAGAGGACTTCAACCAGCGCGGAAACGACGTGCTTGGGCGATTCAAGGTCGGCTCCGAGGCGCAAGTCGTCACCTTCGAGGTGGACGAAGCCGGCCGCGTGCTCGGGTCCTGCGGAGACTTGGGGCAGAACGGGAAGGGGAAGCGTGCCGCAGGCGCAGCGAAGGAGAAGAAGGTGTCCAAGGCGGAGCGCGCGGCAGACGAGGAGCTGCAGGCGCTTGGCGGGGCCATCACCTCAGGGGATGTCAAGGTCGGAAAGCGCGTAAAGGGCGTTGTCATGATGGTTTCCCCGACGCATACGATGCTTCGGCTCGGCAAGAATATTCGGGGATACATCCATGCACTCGACATGCCTGAGGGCGCAGCACCCTTCACAAAGGGCCAGGCCGTTGAAGCAAGCGTGACGGCCGTGAAGACTCCGGCGGGAGGCAAAGACGACGAGCATGCGGTCACTGTGGTCGATATGTCACTATCCGACAAGGCTCGCGCGCCTGTCGCGCTTGAAAAGCTTAAACTTGGCGACGTCGTGACCGGCCTCGTGCAAGAAGTGAAGGGTGGATTTGTGTGGGTTGAGTTGTCAGCATCGCTCAAGGGACGCGTGTCTGCGCTCGATGCGTCTGCATCGCTAGACGTGATCCAGTCGCTCACCGCCTCCTTCTCGGCAGGGCAGCGAGTTCGCTGCCGAGGGGTTGCGCTTGACGTACCCGCTGGACGGCTCGATCTCTCTTTCCGGGGCGTTGGCGCGCCAGATTCGGTAACTCCAAACAAGAAGCGGCGCAAGTCGGCTGGCGGGGCGGCGGCAGACGACATCGTGCCAGGCGCATGCGTGCCGTGCAAGGTGCGTTGCCTAGCTCCTGCTGCACATACAAATCTTGTCTGGACCTGCTCTCTCACAAGCTGCTGCGTGGCGCGCTGACCCACTGTGCGCAAGTCTGATCTTTCGAGCGTCGCTTGTCGACTCCCCCAGGTCGTCAAGTCCATCCCTGGAACGGGTCTCGTGGTCCAGCTCGGCCAGTCGCGGTTCGGACGCGCTGGGATGTGCGATGTCGCAGACAAGGTCGTTTGCCAGGGCGCAAGCCTCCCCCCCCCTCCTCTCCCCCAGCATTGGTTGGCTGTTGCACGCGTGCGAATGCAGCGTACCGTTGGTGTAATGCGTCTGCATGCGGCCAGGTTGTGGAGAAGCCTCTGGCGCTCTTCCCTGTTGGGACGTACACCATGGCCTTCGTGCTCTCCACCGCCGAGGACAAAGTCGACGTGTCGCTGCGTCCGTCGAGGACCGGCGTGGTACGTGGCGCTACACCGTCTGCAAAGCTGGGGAAGCGCAAGGGCGACAGCGAGGATGCGTCGGCTGTCGCGTTCGCCGAGGTTGGGAGCGTGGACGAGCTGACCACAGGCCAGATTGTGAGCGGATATGTGAAGAGCACATCGAGCGCTGGGTGCTTCGTCCATCTCGGGACGCAAGTGGTAGCGCGCGTAGGGATCTCGCAACTCTCTGACGCCTACGTTAAGGATGTGAAGGGTTTCTGCCCCCCCGGAAAGCTGGTAACGGGCCGCATCATCAAGGTTGACGAGGGCAAGGGCCAGGTCGACATGTCTCTCAAGCGCTCGGTGGTCTCCGCCGCAAAGCGCATCGTTTTCTCGGACGTCGCGATCGGGCAGGTCGTGAAGGGGCATGTGAAGTCGATCCAGACATTTGGCGTCTTCATCCGCATCAAGAATTCGGACCTCACTGGGCTGTGCCACATTTCGGAGGTGTCAGACAAATATGTGAAGGACCTCAAGGCGATGCTCAAGGAGGGAGACGCCGTAAAGGCGAAGGTGCTTCGTAAGGACGATGGGAAGCAGACTATCTCGCTGGGCATGAAAGACGAGTACTTTGACGGTCTCGAAGATGAGGACGATGACGATGACGATGATTCTCAGACCGAAGTCGGTGGTCCGATGGGGGAAGAGTCGGTCGACGAGGAAGAAGAAGAAGAAGAAGATGATGATGATGGCGAGGACGATGATGACGAGGATGAGGATGAGGATGAGGATGAGGATGAGGATGAAAAGGATGGACGAGGTGATCATACGGCGACAAAGTCGACGAATGACCAAATGGACGTGGATTCCGATGAGGACCAGGAGGATGACGGTGATGATGCCGACGGCAACATCGGATTCGAGTGGGACGACTTTGGTAGCGGTAAGCAGGACAATGATTCTGACGACGATGAGGATGAGGATGAGGATGAGGATGATGGTGAGGAGGGGGCGGAGGAGCGAAGCAAGGCTCGCCGCAGAAAAAAGAAGGAACAGGCGGCGCGGGAAGCTGAATTGCGACGCAAAGAGGAGGAACTTGTGCGGTCAGACAAGGCACCGGAAAGTGCGGAGGAATTTGAGCGACTCGTGCTGGCATCACCGTCGTCTTCATTTGTGTGGATCAAGTACATGGCGCTGCACCTGGAAATGACCGAGATCGACAAGGCACGAGAAGTGGCCGATCGTGCGCTCAAGACGATCACGCCGCGAGAGGAGAAGGAGCGCTTCAATGTGTGGGTCGCGCGGCTGAACCTTGAGAACATGTACGGGACGCGTGACCAGATGATGGACGTGTTCACAGAGGCGTGCCGCGTCAACGACGCCAAGGCAATGCATCTGCAGCTGCTCACCATTCTGGAGAAGGGCTCTGACGCGCAGGCAACCGAAGCGTTTTTCAAAACCGCTACAAAAAAGTACCGCACATCGTGCAAGTTCTGGCTTCGCTACCTCGGCTTCAAACTCAAAGGGTAAGCATCCTCCCCCGCACCAACCCTGTCGAGATCTTTCTACGCCAGAAGCGTCCGAATAATCTCCTGAATCGCGCCAAAACGTGCCTACAGGTCCCACCCTGAGGCCGCGTCTAGGCTTCTCGACCGCGCGACGGAGGCGCTCGCAAAGCGAAAACACCTCAAGCTGCTCTCCAAGTTTGCCCTGCTTGAGTACAGGCGAGCATCCTCCGCCACCCGGCGCCCGCCACCCATGCAGGCTCAGACCAGTGCTGGTCCTGCACCCGGACCCAGCCGTGTCAGTGACTCCTGTTTGTGCAGGTCGGGCTCTCCTGCCCGCGGTGCGTCCATCTTTGAAGGCATCGTGACGTCATACCCAAGACGACTCGACCTCTGGACGGTACCATTACAGCACCCCCTCGTGGAAGCCCCCAGACTCGGCAGCGCGTGTCACTCGAGTGCCCTGCTCCTTGCCTAGAGGCTTCAGCTTGCTGGCCCCACGTCACTCTGAGGCGTCTGCAGGTGTATCTAGACGCAGAACTCAAGGCCGGCCACATCGACACCGCACGACAGATCCTCACGCGTGCCGTCACGCTCAAGCTGCGCGCCCGTCAGGCGAAGGGCCTCTTCAAGCGGCTCTTGGACCTGGAGCGGAAGCATGGGGACGAGGCGTCGGTCACGCGCGTCAAGGAGATGGCGCGCGCGTGGGTGGAGGAGAACACGTAGAGCTCCCGCGTGGCATGTGCGGCGTTGTCCCAGCGCATGCGATGCGGAAAGCGGTGCAATAATTGTGGTGTACTGCTGGCATTCTTACCGCATTTGCATGCTCGGGATACCGGAGCACCATTTCTTGCCGGCAACAGTAGGACAAGAGAGGAGAGAGGGGCATGAGATCCGTCCCACGCAACGCCTGCACCTTCACT
>ENA-UOXV01006428-UOXV01006428.1-marine-metagenome-genome-assembly--contig:-NODE-6428-length-12325-cov-4.346536_pt1 | contig 12325 bp, 13 predicted proteins | sample MGYA00238165_ERZ766961 | MGnify/ENA primary metagenome ERZ766961 (study PRJEB28924, sample SAMN03173240) | marine metagenome | biome: Marine; feature: Water; material: Subsurface seawater | place: North... | reverse complement strand
ACCGGGATTAGCCAATGATTCCGCAAACAACGCCCTAACATTTTTATCTGCAGCCGCTTCACGAAGTGCTTCGGTGTCATCCATATCTATAAATAAACAGTCCCAGTTAAACTTTTTAAATGTCTTACTAAACTGAGTTATTGACCCTCCATATAGTTTATTGGATGCAATTAATTTTTTTCCTGGCCCCATAATTGGTAATAATGCCAATAACTGAGCAGAGTGTCCGGATGCAGTACACGTTGTTCCGCGACCATCTTCAAGGGACGCAATACGTTCCTCCAATACAGAAGTAGTCGGGTTCGATAATCGAGAATAAATATTGCCAAATGTTTGCAGATTAAAAAGCGACGCGGCGTGATCCGTATCATCAAAAACATATGCTGTAGTTTGATAGATTGGAGTGGATCTAGCTCCAGTTGTTGGATCAGGTGCTGCTCCAGAGTGGATGGCACGCGTCTCAAAACCCGTTGGCTTTGGCTTTGGAGGATTGCTTGAGCCCTGCACCGACGGCATGGACGAAGCTTTCCCCACTTCACGCCTTTTTGATGATATGGTTTTAGAATTAAAACCGTGCCATGAAAGTTCCCCAAATAATCTAGAGAACTCAATTTTTGGACATCTGTTCATCACAACGCGAAGTCCTGCAGATTTTGCTTTGCCTGCTGCTTCTTCGTTTACAACACCGAGTTGCATCCATACGACGCTTGCCCCGTGTTTAATTGCTTCATCGGTTACGTTACCAGCGTCTTCAGGTTTTCGAAAAATATCAACCATATCGACTATTATCGGCATTTCTTCTAACTTGGCATACACTAATTGCCCTAGAATTTTTTTGCCAGCCGCCACCGGGTTTATGGGAATAACTTTATACCCTTTGGCTAATAAATACTTCATCGCAAAAAAACTTGGTCTATTCCAATTAGAGCTAGCACCGACCATAGCGATTGTCTTTACGTCAGATAATATGCTTTTAATATATTCGTCGGTGTAGACGGGGTCTGATGAAATTGAATTCATATTGAGCCATTCATTATTATTTCCCCTTCCAATTAGGGGTCCTTTTTTCAATGAAGGCATTTATGCCTTCATTAGCATCTTGCGCAAGCATATTCTGGGTCATTACCTCTGCCGTATACGTATACGCACCATCTAAAGGCATTTCTATTTGATTATAGAATGCTTCTTTCCCAATTTTTAGAACTAAAGGAGATTTATCCTTAATCTTTTTTACATAACTTAAGACAGTTTCCTCTAATTCTTCAAACTTTACTACCTGATTTATCAGGCCGAAGTCTAGGGCGTTTTTTGCCGTTATAAGATCTCCTAATAGTAGCATTTCCATCATTTTTTTTCTTGGGATTTTTCTTGATACTGCAACCATCGGAGTTGAACAGAATAAGCCGATATTTACACCTGGGGTTGCAAACTTAGCAGTGTCCGCTGCTATTGCCAAATCACAAGTCGCCACAAGTTGACATCCAGCAGCGGCGGCAGTTCCATGAATTTGCGCAATAACGGGCTGAGGTAATTTTATTATACTCTGCATTAGTTTAGAGCACTGTTTAAAAAAGTTACGAAAAAAAGGTTCATCTCGATTAACCTGCATCTCTTTCAGATCATGACCTGCTGAAAATCCTGGGCCAGCTCCTTTTATAACTACAACCAGTATCGTTTGATCTAGTTTTAAGTCGTCGAAGTGGGCTTGTAGTTCAGACATAAGAGCTTGAGAAAGTGCATTATAATTTTTAGGGCGATTTAGCGTAATAGTTGCCGTGCCCTCATAATCTTGTCTAATTGCCAATGACTCAACGGGAAAGTGAGTTTGTGTGGTCATCTATTTTACTCCTAAATATATTCTTAGTCTTGCAACACAACACCAATCAGAAATTGCGATAATTAAATTTCCCTTTAGTGAGGTATACAAGAATCGCTCACTAACAATTACCTTCCTTGTCTTTAAACTTCAAACCTTAGACACCAACAATAGAGCCATAAACAAACATACTGTTATTATCTGAAACACTACTAATTTAGAACCAATTAAGAAAGTTCTTACAACTATTTGATTATGGAAAGTGATAAGCTTTCGATAATTTGTTTGGAGAAAAAAATTAGGGTTTATATATCCATTGTTTGGCTACTGAAACTGGCATTTATATCTTCTTAAAGAGCTTCGTTTCCCTCTTCACCCGTTCTGATTCTCACCGCTCTGGAAGCGTCATACACAAAGACTTTACCATCACCAATCTTACCAGTTTTTGCTGATAAGCAGATAGCCTCAACTGCGCTATCCTCGGCCATATCTTCAACAACTACCTCAATCTTTATTTTGGGCACAAAATGAATGTCATATTCTGCTCCACGGTAAATTTCCTTATGGCCTCCTTGACGGCCGTAGCCTTGAACTTCAGAAGTTGTCATGCCGTAAACACCTACCGAGTTCAACGATGCCCTCACGGCATCTAAGCGATGTGGTTGGATAATCGCAATTATCATTTTCATAAAAATTCTCCTAAGTCTTCGTTTACTTTTAGGTAGTGGAAGAAACTAATCAAAGAATGCTCTTATGTTAAGTCGTATGCACGTTCTCCATGAGCGCTTATATCGAGGCCGTCAATCTCGTCTTCCTCTGAAACACGAAGGCCAACACTGACGGACAACGACTTAGCTATTAGCCAAGTTACAACTCCTGATAGTATTGCTACTGATAATATGCCGATGACCTGAACGAAAAACTGGTTACCAATAGAGGTGTCCTCGGGTAAGCCTAGTCCCCCGAACTCGCTTGCTGCAAAAATTGCCACAAGCAACGTGCCTAGGATTCCTCCAACCCCATGAACAGCAAAAACATCGAGGGAGTCGTCGATTTTCCATGTGCTTCTAATCCATGTGGTGAACCATTGGCAAACAAATCCAGAAGCAATGCCGATAACGACGGCCCCAATCGGCCCGACGAAACCGGAAGCTGGGGTTATGGAGGCTAAACCTGCTATAGTTCCGGTTACAATTCCGACAACACTAGGTTTGCCAAATTTAACCCATTCAATTATCGCCCATACTAGTGAGGCAGTAGCAGCGGATATATGCGTTACTACCATGGCCATACCAGCACCGCCATCCGCTGCTAAGGCGCTGCCCGCATTGAACCCAAACCAACCGACCCATAGCATGCAAGCGCCAATAACCGTCATTCCTGGGTTATGCGGGGGTCTAATATCTCTAGGAAAACCTCTTCTAGGTCCTAAAACTACCGCTAGGACAAGAGCGGAGACACCCGCGGTAACATGAACAACTATACCGCCAGCAAAATCCATTACCCCCATTTCAGCTAACCAACCGCCGCCCCATACCCAGTGACATGCTGGTGCATAAACCAGAATTAGCCAGAATAGCGAAAATAGTAGTACCGCTGAAAATTTAATTCTTTCCGGAAAAGCCCCTACGATGAGTGCTGGAGTAATTATTGCAAAAGTCATTTGAAACATAAAAAATACGGTTTCTGGGATGGTTCCAGATAGAGTTACTGAAGTAACACCGGACAAAAACATTTTATCCAAGCCTCCAATAAAAGCATTTAAAGACCCACCATCATCAAACGCTAGGCTGTAAACCCCAACTAACCATAATATTGAGGCAAGGCAGGCAACTGCAAAGCAATGCATTAATACCGAAAGTACATTTTTGGCCCTAACAAGACCACCATAAAATAATGCTAAACCAGGGAGTGTCATGAATAAAACGAGCGCGGTGGCGGTAATTATCCAAGCTGTGTCTCCGGTGTTCAGTTTGTCGGCAGCTTGTGCTGGTCCTGCAGCGAATACAGTAATAATTGAACCAATAGATGCGATAACGCGAATTCCGAATTGAATGAAACTCATGGTTGCAATCCCCCGTCCACAATTGGAAGTTTTTATGTTAAAATCATACACAATAACTTAAACTGATTAATTCGCAAGCAGTGGTTTTTCTATGCCTAAAAAATAGGCAATCAAAGATTGGAAGATGGGAAGAGTAGTGAATTTTAAATTGGTTATATTTGATTGTGACGGAGTTCTTGTTGACAGTGAGGCTATTGGTAATCGTTTCATAGCCGAGGCGCTCAGTACGGCTGGCATTCCAATATCCGCGGAAGGTGCCCTTTCTAGGTTTTTAGGAGGTAAGCTTACGCAAATTAAAAAGGATGCGGAGAAACAATTAGGTCAAAAACTTTCATCGAATTGGGTAGAGGACATCTATAAGAAGCAATTTATTGAGTTTCGGAGAAACTTAAAGCCGATTGAGGGTATAGAGAAGGTGTTAAATGTTCTCCAGTTTTTAGAAATTCCATTTTGTGTTGGCTCTAATGGGCCTATAAATAAAATGGACGTGTCCCTAGGTGTAACCGACCTAAAACAAAGATTTGAGGGGCGTATTTTCTCTGCTGATGATGTCGGTATACCAAAACCCGCGCCAGATTTGTATTTATTCTGCGCTAAAGAAATGGGGGTTAACCCAGGGGAGTGTTTAGTGGTTGAAGACAGCCCGAGGGGTGTAAGGGCAGGGGTTTCTGCCGGAATGACTGTCTTCGGTTACGCTGGCACGAAAAATCATGCTGCCCTTGAGGAGGCTGGGTGCAATCAAGTGTTCAGTACAATGAACGAACTTGCAGAGTTTTTTGGGCATTAAAATTATGAATTATAAATCGTTGAACAAGGCCAGAAGTTTTAAGGGATGATGACGCCTTTGCCTGTGATTTGTGTGTCAAATTTTTGGTAAGCTTCTGCCGCTTGATCCAGTGACCATGTATCGGTGAAAAGAGACTCAACTTCAATATTATTATCCGACACAAACTCTGCGCAATCTGATTGGCCTTGAGTAGAAAAAGTCCATGATCCAATTAAAGTTACCTGTCGTCTTAAAAGGTCTGGACTTATGTCTAGTGTTGCTGTGCCTCTTTCCCCAACAAAACATGCTATTCCCCAAGAACGAACAGCTTGAACTGCCGCTTGCCTTGCTGAGGGCGCCGAGGAAGCTTCTAGTGTCTTATGAGCACCCTCACCATGAGTAAGTTCTTTAATTGCAGTCACGGGATCATTGGATCCGGCATTAATTATTTCCGCCGCCCCAAAAGACTCCGCCATTTCTAGACGTTCTTGGGATATATCCAGAGCGATAACTCTTGCGCCCATTGCAACTGCTAATTGAGTAGCCGATAGACCTACAGGTCCCTGTCCAAAAATAGCAATTGTTTCACCACCTTGTAGTTTTAATCTTCGAAGTGCTCCGTAGGCTGTCCCAGTCCCACAAGAGATTGCAGCACCGGTGGTGAATGAGAGTTTGTCAGGTAAAGGGACAAGTGTTGAGACGGGCACTCGCATATACTTGGCATGAGCGCCATGCCCGCTGGATCCAAATACTGTTGTCCCGTCAAGGCACATTTGCTGCCAGCCACCTTTACAGTGTTTGCAGGATCCACAGCCTTCATAATGGTGATCCATAACCCTCTGTCCCACCTGAGCTTCTAGGTTTGTTACTGCTGTTCCAAGTTCAGCAACAATACCGCAGGGCTCATGACCAGCGATCTTCGGTTCATCAGCCATTTTGAAACCAGAGGAGGTGTCGCCAGGACTAAAAGAGGCACGATAACGGTGAAGGTCACTCCCACACATACCGGATGCTTTAATCTCGAGTATCACGTCCCTGGGACCAGGTGCAGGATCAGGAAAATCATTTATTTCTAACTTTCGATCCCCGGTAAATACAACACCTTTCATTTTTCAACTCCAAAGTTTTAATAAAAAGCTCTATAAACTTTTAAGCTTAATTATAATTTCATCAAGTCAGTTTTTTAGATCGATAAGCGAAAAGCAGATACCATCTCAGACATGCTAAATAATAGGAAATCGGGTTCAACAAGCCTGGAGACCCTCGCAGTGGCTCCCCATTCACCGCCATTAGATAAATTCTGTCGATCGATCCAGGCGATATCTAAGCCTTGGTTCTTAGCCTCAACCAAGTCATGATGCATGGACTGAGCAACGTGTAAAATTTGATCTGGCTCAATGCCAAATGAGGACCTGACAGCGTTGATCATGTAGGAAAAATTGTTAGGGTTTGGTTTGTAGCTCCCAATATCTTCTGCGGTATATACAGCATCGAAGCCCACACCAAGTTTTTTATTAGATTCATAGAAACTATTGCGATCAACATTTGATAATATGGCAAGCTTGATGTGCTGCTTAAGAAAAACCAAAGACGTTTGACTATCATTAAACTCTGGCCAATATTTGACGGATTGTCCAAAGGAATTATCTAGTGATTGTTTAGTCGATAAATTAAATGTGTTTGCCATCGACCTATGGACTTCGCTGAGCAAATCTGGATAGATCATTGTTGGAGTAGCGGCTTCTTGGTATGTTTCCGCAGTGGCGAACGCGCTAAGGAAGGCTTCGCGGGTTATATTATTGGTGTTATTATTTTTCAGTAAAGGCTGTCCGGCGTCCCAGATTCCACTTTCCCAGTCAATCAGTGTACCGTAACAATCGAAGGTTAAAATCTTATAGTCTGTGAGTTTTTTCATTTTTTCTCAAGAAGTTCAATAGAATAATAAATCTGCGCCATTTTTAATATTAACTCAGTATATAGTCGATAAAGTGATTTAAAATAAAGACTATTTTTTTAAATACGGTATCGTGGTGGATAAGATATCCTTTGGAGGGCTGCATGGTTAACACTCGAACAGTAAAGTCAATTGCTGATTTATCGCCTCAGGCCGCCGCCAATCCAATTAGTGTTGCGCAGGCTAGAGCACGATATTTTAATACCGGGAATGCTTTTAATGTGCAATTACCCCCGGTCCCAAATATGGTTTTCACGGATGAGCCACTCAGAGCTTTATCATCATCCTCGCCGACCAGTTTAATCCCGTGCAGTGCTTCGGATCAAATGCAATGTTCGTTTCCGGCAACATCACCATTGGTTTTGGCTTATTATGCCAGAATATGCAGTAACGAGGATTTAAAAACAGACTTCAATGCCAGTGGAGCTGTTCACTACGTTATTGAGGGTAAGGGCGTGACATTGTCGAATAATGAAAAAATTGAGTGGAATGCAGGTGATGTATTTGTTACCCCAGGGGATTGCCATCAATTGCATACAGCAATTGATGAGCCAGCGGTCCTTTGGATCGTGACGAATGAACCTCAATTAGCTTTTGAAAATTTGCAGGCGCCACGGCAAGGTAACGCGCCTACTGATGTAGTGCATTATCCATCTGATGAAATAAATCGACAGATTGAGTTGATTTATGATGTAGGCCGGGGCAATGAGATTGCTGGATCAGCATTGATATTCTCTTCTACTAAACAGGAGGTTAGTAGAAATGTGTTGCCGACATTGACTGTAGCAATGAATTCATTGCCACCGGGCGTGACACAGCGGCCACACCGGCACAATTCGGTTGCTGTATCCCTAGTTATAAAAGGAGAAAATTGTTTCTCCCTAATTGATGGTGAACGAAAAGATTGGGCACCATGGGCGACCACAATTACCCCTCCGGTATCCGTTCACTCCCATCATAACGAAGGCCATGAACAGGCTAAATTTTTAATTATACAAGATGGAGGTATTTATTATCACACTCGCGCAATGGGCTTTGAATTTGTTGACGAATGATAAAAGTTTGGAGGTGTCCCAATGACCAAAGATAAATCATCTCTGAGAATTAGAAAACTTCATCCTGCGATAGGAGCAGAAGTTATTAATATAGATTTAGGGAAACCTTTAAATAAAATGTTAATCAAGGATATTCATCACGCCTGGATGGATCACCAAATATTAGTTTTTCCACAACAGACAATAACCGACGAGCAACACGTTGCTGTTACTCGTTACTTTGGGGAACCAGAAATTTTTCATCAAAGTATTATTAAATCTAAATTTGTTAAAGAAATATTTAGGGTCTCTAATACGGATGAGGATGGAAAATTGATGCCACAGTCCGATCCAGTCCAACAACAATTATCGAGCGCAAAGAGATGGCATACAGATTCCAGCTACAAAGCAATGCCTGCTATGGGTTCGCTTCTTCATGGGGTAGAAGTTAGTAGGACTGGTGGACTAACTTGCTTTACCAATATGTACGAGGTTTACAAAGCTTTGCCTGCAGCTTTACGTAAAAAAGTAGAGGGGAAAAAATGCCGTCACGATTTCGAAAACCTTAGTCGGATCACTGGTGCCAAGAAACCGACTGCTGAGGAGAGGGCCTCGATGCCCGCGGTTTGGCAACCAATGGTTCGTTTGCACCCAGTAACTAAGCAAAAGTCATTATATATCAGCCCTATATATAATGATAAAATAGAAGGAATGAAGGATACAGACGCGGTTGAACTACTTGCCGAATTAACGGAGTTTTCAAGTCAGGATAAATTTGTGTATAAACATAAATGGGAGACTGACGACGTTTTGATGTGGGATAACCGCTGCACTATGCATATCGTTACCCCTCATGATCCGAATGAACGTCGAGTAATGCACAGAACAACTATTGTTGGGAAAGAGGCTGTGTTACCAGCTTAAAAAGTGGAGAATGGCAGAACAACTTCACTTGAGAAACTCTATCGAAGTCCAGCACGCTTTTGAATGACTGGATCCTTTAAAGAGACATCGTCCCCATCAAATTCCTTGGCATCTGTGGTGCACAACCAGGCAATGATCTTAGCCGGTACAGATACTGGAGTATGTACATTGGCTGGCAATTTACTTATTGGGTTTAATCCTGATTTACGGATAGATACTTGCATATCTGTATCGACTGTACCCGGGCTGAGACCAACTGCCCGGACACCACTTTGTGCATATTCATGATGGACCATTTTAGTTAGCATTAATGCGCCGGCTTTACTGGAACAATAGTGGCTCCACCCTTCGCGTGGGCTGGTTGCTGCACCGGTGCTAACGTTTACGATAACCCCTTCGCCAACTCCCAGCATTGTTGGCAGTACTGACCTGATGCAAAAATAAACACCCTTATAGTTAACATTTGCCACGTTAGCCCATTCCTCAGGTGAAGAATCAGCAAGTTTTGAAATGGGCTCAATCAGACCAGCATTATTGATTAAAATATCAATCTTCCCAGAGAGAGATAATGCAAATTGTGTTATTTTTTTGACATCTTCATAGTTGCTAACATCACCCTGAATTGGGTGAACTTGTCCAGCAGTATGAGGCCCGTCGGTATTGATGTTTTTTAATTGCTCTACGTTACGGGAGGCCGCGATAACAGTTACACCAAGAGATGCAAGCTCCATAACTGTTGCCTTACCAATTCCTTTGCTGGCACCAGTGACAATAGCTGTCTTACCAATTAGGTCTCTCAAAATTATCTCCTGTTTTGGGTAAATTCAATCTTGTGACTTTAGGTGAGATGATTTTCTACCATTGTATTGTCACCTACTTCTTCACCATGAATTTGAAAAAGGGGTCTATGTTTATAACTTACGAGGTGACCTGACTGGTTAGTTTTATCGGGAACGCTTCTATCAAAAAGGCTTTTGCTAGGCATATAACGATATACGAGCCCCGCTCTTCTCTTACCTGAAGTGTTAGCGTTAGACCCATGAATAAGGTAAACATCAAAGATAACCACTTGACCTGGTGATAATTCAATATTTACCGCTTTATTTTGTTCGAATTGATCTTGTTTTATTGTCTGGTCCAGTGCTATTTTTTCTCTGCTGTCTGTCTCATGAGGTCGAAGTCCATTCAAATGTGAACCAGGAATAACTTTCAAACAGGCGTTTTCAATATTCACGTCATCAATAGCAATCCAGGCGGATACATTTGCAAGTGGTTTTATTGGCCAATATGCACCATCTTGGTGCCAGGGGATTTCCATTCCTGTCATTGCCGGTTTGCAAAATAACTGACTTCCCCATAATAAAATATCTTTTCCAATGATTTGTTTTAGAACGGTACGAAGGCCTGCCGCCGTAGCAAGGCGCAAAAAGTCCCTATGTCGGCTGCTATTCATAGGCTTCGTTGCCCCTTTTGGTAAGTGGGGACAAACAAACTGTTCTTGTTGGTGATCCGGATTTAGCTTTATTATTTCTTCGACCAGCCCTCGCATTAGATTTACATCATCATCCGAAAAATGCCAGTCTGGAATAATATATCCATCCTTTTTATACTGTGCTAATTCAATATCATTAAGGCCAGGTTGTTCAGATACATAGTTATTCGGAATAGTCATTTTATTTATATTTCCCTCTTAATTATATTTTATTTTATTCCAGACCATTCCATTGGTCTACATAACTTGTTTTCTTGGCTAGCAACTAGCCCCTCCGTTCTCTCTTGATAATCAACCCAGGCTGGGTCCGCATCACGTTGGGCTCGCCGCTGTTCTAAATCCCCCAGGTTATCGAACCCCCACAAGTGAACAACCTGATGTAATGGGCCATGTTCGACTAAAAAATAACCGAGGGGATTACCAAAGTATTTGCGTTGAATTGGTAGAGCAAATTCCTCAAATAATGAAAGATATATTTTCATTTTTCGGGGTATGATATTGTATGTTCTAATATCAACTATCATTATAGCATCCTTCGTCATTTTGTAGAAAGTTTTGGTTTTAAATTATAATTTCATTTTTTGCCGAGTGAAATTTAAACGAATTATTGTGGAGAAGTCTGAATGTCTTATTTAAATCCATCCGATGCGGTAGCTCAACAAGAGAATTTAGCTCGCCAGATATTCGATGAATTACGTACTAAAACATTCGACGGAGTAGGCATCACACGGGTATCCTATGGCGAGGGGGAACAAACTGCCAGAAATATAATGGCAAATGTGGCCAAACAGTTAGGAATGACAGTTGAAGACGACCCTGCTGGAAATGTTTATATGACACTTAAGGGAAGAGACCCGCAAGCTAAGCCAGTCGTCATTGGGTCTCATATAGACTCGGTTGCGCAAGGAGGTAACTTCGATGGAGCCGCTGGGGTTGTTTCGGGTCTAATTGCATGTGCAGGCCTAATTAAAGCAGGTATTAAGCCCCCCAGAGATATAAAAGTAATGGGTATTAGAGCAGAGGAGAGCGCCTGGTTTGGGGTCTCGTACATTGGAAGTCGGTCTGCGTTAGGAACTCTTCCATCGAATTCTCTAGAAAATGCAAAAAGATCGGATACTGGAAGAACATTGAGTGACCATATGAGGTCTGCAGGTTGTAATCCTGATCGGATTAGGGATGGTCACGTGTTTCTTCCTCCAAAATCATTAGAATCATATATTGAGGTGCATATTGAACAGGGACCAGTCTTGGAGGAAGCGGAAATACCAGTTGCCGTTGTAACCGGTATCAGAGGCAACCGGAGATTGCCTAATGCCACATGTAATGGCGAATATTCACATTGCGGTGGGGTTCCTAGAAGCCATAGAAGAGATGCGGTTATAGCAACAGCAGAACTTGTGAGTTTTCTTGATTGTGTTTGGGAGGAGTGCGAAGCCACAGATAAAGATTTTGCGTTCACGGTTGGAAAATTTTTTACGGATCAGGAATGGCATGCCATGACTAAAATATCGGGACGTGTGGAGTTTAGTCTTGATATGAGAAGTCTAGATAATAACTTTGTGGAATCGATGGTTGATCGAGTGAAGAAAAAAGTAGAAGAAATTTCTGAACGTAGGGGGGTCTCATTTAACCTTGGTAACGTTACAAAAGCCGACCCTGGCGTTATGGATGTTTCGATTAAAGGTGAAATGATAGAGGGTGCAGAGGTACTGGGAATACCCTATATACAGTTGGCTAGTGGCGCTAGCCACGATGCAGCAGCATTCGCGGCTGCCGGGGTTCCTACACAAATGCTATTCATTAGAAATGCGAATGGGAGCCATAATCCTGATGAAGCTATGAGGATTTCAGATTTTATGGAGGCCACTCGACTTCTTACTTGGTGGCTGAGTAACAAGTTATGACGCCGGTTCGTTTTAAAACGATCATCTCGGGTGCATTAAAGTCATGGGATCTAGATAAAGATTTAACTATTGAGATGAATGGTTTGTCCTGTTTAATAATAGAAAAGTCAGGCTTACTGGTCAAAGTTGTCTTTGAAGAACAGGCCTTTGGTAATATATGGAAAATTTCAAAAGTCGGCGAAAAAGAGCGGGTGCATCCATCAGTAGGCGCTACACTCAAATCACTTTCGTTAATATTAAGCCCTAATCGACCGGTTGGTCGAGTTATATTCGCGAAATAGAGAAAAATGAAACAACCGGAGGATATACCGTTAACTTTGATAACAGGTTTTCTCGGTAGTGGGAAAACTACTATTATTAAAAATTTACT
>ENA-UOXV01006425-UOXV01006425.1-marine-metagenome-genome-assembly--contig:-NODE-6425-length-12326-cov-4.304865_pt1 | contig 12326 bp, 23 predicted proteins | sample MGYA00238165_ERZ766961 | MGnify/ENA primary metagenome ERZ766961 (study PRJEB28924, sample SAMN03173240) | marine metagenome | biome: Marine; feature: Water; material: Subsurface seawater | place: North... | reverse complement strand
AACCCTCGTTACCTGCAATGTCTTTCCACAATGCAGTCAACTCATCTTTCTTTAAACCTTTATCTTGTAATACCTCTTCTAAGTATTTGTTTTTTACTTGGAACGAACCTGAAAGAGTCTTGTGCGTATAAACGTTAGCACGATATGGCTCAATCGAAGGAGAAGTACCACCACATATGATACTAGAACTAGCGTTAGGAGCAACAGCGAGTAGATTAGCGTTCCTCCTGCCACTACCACTGACATCAGGAGCTTCTCCCCTGTCCTCTGCAAGTCTTTCAGAAGCTTTGGTTGCCTGTTTTTTAATGTATTTAAAAGCTTTATAATTGAAACCCGTAGCGAAGATACCTTCAAAAGGAATGTTGCGTGATTGGAGATACGAATGGAAGCCCATCGCACCGAGACCCAACGACCTTTCTCTATAAGCAGAGTAGGCAGATTTAAGAAACCCCTCCCTACCTTCTTTAATATGTTTTTTAAATCTTTTAAAGTTTGCATTGTACTCTCCTAGACTGTCTGTGTCTACTGCATTGTCTATATAATGTTGAAGAACGTTGTCAAGCATGGTAATTAAATCTTCAATAAACATAGGATTTTCTGACCAGTCGTCAAAGTATTCTAAGTTTACAGAAGACAAACAACATACTGCTGTTCGTTCTTCATTAGTAGGTAAAGTTATTTCAGAACATAAGTTGCTCTGTTTAATCTCTAGTCCTAAAGCTTTTTGTTCTTTTGGTAAGGCTTCGTTACATGTATCTATGTTGACCATGTAAGGCTCACCTGTCTCTGCCCTAGCATTAATGATCTGCCACCATAAATCTCTAGCATTTACAATCTTAGTAGGCTCGTTAGTTTTAGGGTCTATCAATCTAAAGTCTGCATCTTCTTCAACAGCTTTCAAGAACTCGTTGGTAATGTTGATACCGTTGTGAAGATTAAGATTCTTCCTGTTAATATCACCACCAGATTCTTTACGCATGTTGATGAACTCTTCAATCTCTGGATGAGATATATCCATGTAAGCTGCATAGCTTCCACGTCTTGTAGTGCCTTGATTAAAGGCTAACATCTGTGAATCTACGACATGTATGAAAGGAATTGAACCAGTAGAACGACTCCCGTGAGTAGTAGATATACCGTTACTCCTAATGTCACCCCAATATCCACCAATACCTCCACCCGAAGATGCCAACCATATATTTTCATCATAGTGATCTGATAAACCAGTCCTGCTATCAGGTACATAATTAAGGAAACAGCTAATAGGAAGCCCACGACTTGTTCCCCCGTTGCTAAGTATAGGAGTGCTAAACATGAACCAGCAATTGGAACTGTAGTGATAAAGCCTTTGAGCCAATTCAAAGTCTGTGTGACCTTTGTATGTAGCTGCAAAGACTGATGCTCTTGCGAAGGCTTCTTGTGCATGTGTTTCATTCTCCCATAAGTATCTATCCTTAAGTGTATCAAGACTAAACTTATCTAATAGTTTTTCATTACTGTAATTAATTTTTATACCAAGGTATTCTTTTATACCTATTTTGTCTTCAATCATCTTGAATGTCCTGTAAATGTATAGCTATTATAGCATAATGAATTATTTTAAGCAAGTCTTTTTGGTCATGTCCGTTCTTTTTTCCATACCTCATAGCATACTTTATAATATTACCCATACAAAATCCTTCACCATGTCCATTATCAAATATAACATCTGTTGCTTGATAATCTCCATAAGCATAATGTTGTTCATAAGTTTTATCTACATATCTTTGTATTTGTTTTATTGTTTCGCCTTCATTAAATTTATAATCCATAGTTACTCCATTCCATAGGTAGTGTGTCTTCACTATACCACCTAAAATTGTTTTTCTCAGCCCATTCAGCATGGGTACGTTTTGTTCTGTCCTTTCTCATCTTAGCTCCCGGCATAGGTGCATAAGGTTTTTGAAATAAAAACACTAACTCAGTGTCCTTTGGTAGTGCTGTTCTTATATGTATGTACTTACTATACTCAGGATAGTCCCAAAACCTGCCTTTAGCTTCAAGTAAAATAGTTTTACCATTAATTACTTTAACAAAGTCTGGTTCATATTTGTGTTTAACAATGTAATCATACAGTTCCCAATGATGTTCCCAATCTTTAAGAACTGTCTCATGTAGTTTAACTTCCCATAAACTATCGTATCCTTTAGGTACACCTGTTTTTTTAGGTCTTGGTTTACGAGGTTTTCTAAATCCTACCATTATAATACAAGCCTAGATGAGTCATAGTTCTTGACTAACTTCCAGTAAGTTAGCATAGCATTAAACATTCCTAAGTGTTTGCTTTGTGATTCTCTGTCCCAAACAAACGGAAGTATAAGACCTGTATCTTTTCTGTCTACAAATATAGATACTCGTTCGACATCATCAAAGCCACAGCCTTGAGCATATGCTGACAACTGCATTCCATGTTCATCGAACACCAACTTCGCTGGGTCTTTACCTTTTAGATTATCTTTGGTTTTAAAATCTATAAATATTCCTGACTTAGAATACAAGTCTATCTTTCCACCATAACCTGCATCAGCACAGAAAGAATCTTCTGCTATCCACTCTTCGTTAGGAAAAGCTTCATCTAAATACTTCTTGATTGCTTTGTAAGGTTTAGTTTTAGTCTTACCTAAAAAACCTTTCTCAATCATACCATGTATCTTTGTCCCTTGCTGGGCAGCTTGGATACCTACTTGTTTAGAATCTGTTTGGCATCTGTAATAAAAAGACTCAATCGTTTCGTCCTCTCCTTGCTCTAAGGTTAGGAAAGAATTAAGTAATTGTTTTTGTTTCCAAGTCTCTAAAGATGGCTTGGCTATAATACCCATGATAGTTGTCACAGACGGAACTAAACCTAAAGACTTAGCATCTCTGAGTGTAGTGTTTCTTTCTTTACCATTAGCACCTATGATAGTATACATAGGCTCACCTTCTTGGGTATACCAGTGTCCTGATTCAGACTTAAACTTATTATAGTTGTCCTTCACCAAGTTGTCAAGTTCTTTTTCTTTAGTCATTAGTTATTCCTTTTTCTTTGTATAACTTTTTGTAAAAGTTACCTACTGTTAATATTTGTTCAGGTGTTGCTTGGTTTTTAATTGAGTTAGCCATAAGAGAAACAATAATAATATTATCTTTTACATAACCTTTCTCAGGCACTATCCTATCTAAAGAAGGAGAATTTTGCCAGTTGTTTTTACCTTTACCTTTACCCCACTTTTTTCCTTCTTTATTTAATTCAAACTTAATTCCTAAGATAGGACATTTATCTGTTACTAACTTTCGTAAATCATGAATGCTTAGATCATAAGGAACATTGTTTTTTCTAGCTCGACCTCTAGCTCCTTCTTGCATATCTCTAAGGTGTTGGCTATCTCCTACCTGTTTTAATTTTCTATTTTGCTTTTCTTTTTTTCTAACATAAGATTTAATACAAGAATTACAAATACGTTTTCCTATTTGCATATTACTAGGGTAAGTGTTACCTTTAGGGTTAGTTACTCTACTACCTGCAACTAAAACTACATCACAAACCCTACATGTTTTAGTGTGTTTCACTCCAATCTCCTCCTATTTTATATTCACCATCAAGAGGACATCTCATATTAAAATGTTCTCCTGCTTGTTTCAAGCTATCTACTGCCAGTTGTCCTACCTTGTTAGCATTACATTCTGGTACTTCAATCTGCCATTCGTCATGAATGTTAGCTACAAACTTATGTGGTACACCATTTATCTTAAGTCTTGCTTCAAGTATCTCTAATGCTTTCTTCATTACAATAGCACCACCACCCTGTAGTAAACTATTTAATGCAGCATGTTCGTGTCGTATATAAATCTTACGACCATCTATACCCATTAAGTATCCTCGTTTTGCAGCTCCTTGTACTTTGTCCTTAAGAGTTTTAAATGTGGGGAGATTATCGAGAAAGCGTTGCTTAAGTTCTTTACCCTGCTTTCTTGATCCTCCAACCACACTCCCAATCTTTTCATCTCCTGCTCCGTATACGAGGGCATAGATGAAAGTCTTTGCTGTATCTCGTGATTCAAGTCCTGCAAGTTTTTGATTAGTTGTGTGTATGTCTCCATTGACCACTTCATGTATGTACTCCTGATCGTTCATATAGTGTGCTAACATTCTAAGTTCTAGTCCTGAAGCATCAACCCCAAGCAGAACATTACCCTCGTCTACAGTCCAACAAGCTCTACACTCTTTACCAAATGGACTGTATACTGCTGGTATCTGAGCCATGTTAGGATGATTGTGAGACATACGACCAGTAATGGTTCCGTTAGGAATGACTGAACCATGTACTCTACCATCATCTTCTAGTGCATCCAACCATGATTGTATCTGAGCAATACGCTTTTGATACAGCAGGAAGTCTGCAATTAGTTTGGCTTCATGTATGTGGGTAATCTTTTTAAGTGTGCCTTCATCTACAATCGGCTGACCTGTAGGTGTAAAACGTTTAGGTTTCCAACCTACCTCAACAAGATACTCACCAATTTGTTTACGACTACCTAAGTTAAACTCTTTAAGTTCTTGTCGCATAAATGGTTTGTAGTTTTTTGTAGCTATACAGTTATCATATTCTTCAGTTCGTAATCCTGACTTAGATAACTCACCATCTTTCTTAAACTTAGGTACAACTAATTTTACATCAACCATTCTAGGTTTGAATGTTCGTTGTACTTCCTCGACTATTTCATTCATCTTAGTTTTAAGTTCAGCCAGTAAAGTTGTAGCCTGTCGTTCGTCAAATTTGAACCCATTGTTTTCTTGATCAGACATTATCCGAGCAACTCTGTGTTCAAGATCAATTGATTGTTGACTAAACCCTGCTTGTTCTTGAAGCAATGTATAGTAAACTAACTCATTGAGTTTAACATCGTTGACACAATACTCTAGCATCTGTGGCGTATATTCGTCAAAGTCTATGGGTTGTTCTTGCTTTGCAAAATTTACACGATAACCCCACGTCTTTAAACTGTGTCCGTTTTCTCGGATAGGTTTAAACAACCTAGACATAACAAGAGTATCTTCAATCTTCTTGTGATATAAATCTACACCAGTTAGTTTCTTAATAACATCTAAATCAAATCGTAAGATGTTGTGTCCGATTAATGTACCGGCATTGCTAAGAAACTCTATGCCTTCTTCTAGTCTGTCAGGTGTAAACTCATGCACCTCACCACCAACTTCTTTGGCTACAATACAATGTAGCTTCGTTGGTTTAAGACCATCACACTCTATGTCAAATATAATTTTAGAATTCTGTGTTGTCAAATGTTTCCTCCTCTGATAACTCAAAGAGCCTACCAGTTTCATTGTTGTAACGTAAGCTACAGGCTAATCCAGTATCACCTGTGTATCTTGATTTAAGTACACGTACTTTTGTAGTGTTAGCTTCGTCTTGATTCTCTGCTTGTTGATTACGTTCTAATGCAATCACACAATCAGATAGTTGTGCTATACCTGCTGAACCTTTGAGGTGTGAGAGAGATACTTCAATACCTTGCTCATGTCCTTTATCACCTGATGCTCTACGTAAGTGAGAGACCAGTATCATGCCTACCCCTGTTTCTTCAACAAGACTACGCAATCTATTCATCAGTGCATCAATACCTCTACGTTCATCGCCTTCACCCATAACATTGACTAGCATATGTAGATGGTCTACAACCACCCACTTACATTCACAGCCTACAATAATATATCGTAGCTTAGAAAATACTTCATCAATATCTGTGACCCCAAGATGGGCATGGATAAACACACGACCTTTAGGTATAACTTTATCAAACAGATTAGTTAGTTGTTCTTCGGTGTATTGATCTCGTCTCTCGTTAAGATACACTCGATCATTAGCTTCAATGGATATGATACCATCAGCAGTTCGTAACCAGTTTTCTTCAAGAGCTACAATACCTACATTGTCTTCAGTATTTTTAATTAGCCAGTGTTCAAGCTCACGAGTCACACTAGACTTACCTAGTCCTGTGCCACCTGTAAGAGTTACAAGCTCACCTTTACGCATACCAAATAGTTTCTTGTTCAGACCTTCCCAAGGATAGGCAATGCTTTCCTTAGTCTCTCGGTGTAACCATTCAGACTTTTGAGCAGACAAGTCCATGATACCTGATGGTGTGTAAGTTCTAGCTTCCCACCATGCAGACATAAAATCTTGAAACTTCTTCTGTCGAAGCATGTCATTAGCATCCTTACATCCATTAGGTAGGGTGACTATCTTAGCCTTGCCGGGTTTTAATATACGAGCAACCTTTCTAGCTGCTTCTTTACCTGCCTTGTCATTATCAAAACATAATACTACGTTCTCAAATGATTCAACAAACTCAATGCTTTCTCGTATATCTTTCACAGCACCTGATGCACCACGCTTTAACGAGACACATGCCCACTTAGACTGCATCAATTCATAAGCAGCCATAGCATCACACTCACCTTCAACAATTGTTAGATACTTACCACCAGTATTTCGGAACAACTGTTCCCCAAATAAACCAGTGCCTTCATACGTACCTGCAAATGCAAAGTTCTTGTTGTCTACAAAACGTGTCTTAGTACCAACCACCTCGTTACCATTGAAGAATGGATAGTTATGTTGAGATACTTTGTTATCTGTACTTACTACTCTTCTTACTCCATACTTCTTAGCTGTGTCTTCAGAAATACATCTGTCTGTAAGAGCACCAAAGCTACCAGTATATGTGTTAAGAAAAGTATTACTTACTTTAGGTTTAGGATTTGTGTCCATAATTTTACCATCACAAGCATCAATATAATTAGGGAAGTGTGTCTCACAGCTAAAGCAATGAGCAGACTTATCCTCGTTCATAGACACAGGGTCAGAGCCACCACATGAAGGGCAGGGTAATTTATGTCGTACGAATTTACTTTGTTCTTGCATTCTATCTCCTTTAGAAAAGTGGCTAGGCTTTTACACCTAGCCGAGTTATTTATTTTGAAGAGTCTTCGTCAGTCTCTTCGGCTGGTTCGACTATAGCTTCGTCTCTACCCTTGAGTAACTCTTCTAAGTTAGCTCTGTGGGTACGACTAGCAAAGTCTAAGGCTTCAATGACAACCTGTAGGTTACCAACCTTTTGTACAATAACAGTTGCTTCTTGCTTCACTGCATCATCAGTAATGTTATTGACATCAAAGTTGGTAGTACCATCATCATTGTTAATAGTAATAATCATTAGAATTCTTCTCCATCAGATAAGAACTCATCACCATCACCATTCTTGTAAGGCACAAGATCGGTAATCATTACTGCCTGTAAATCTAATCCTGTGTAAGGACCAAACTTACCTTCGCCACTGTATTCGTTGTACTGGACTTTAATTTTCGATCCATTACCAACAGCAGTTGTGACTTCCTGCTTCTCAGCATTCATCAAACGAGGTGCAGGTCTAACCATTCCGTTAGGACCATTTACTTTACGTTTGATTATAACAGCAGGACCTTCATCCATCTGTTTTACTTTGTGTCCACGAGATGCAAACTCATTTGCTGTCTCATCATCAACCACTAGGTTGACTGTGTACACGGGTTCAAATGTCGTATTGGGTGTCGTTATACTAGCCCAGTACGCTGTTCCTTCTAATATTGCCATATGCGTTTCCTCCTTTATAGCGTTGTTGTGAAGTTGGAAGGGTTGTGAGTAGCTACCCTAGAAGCTACAGCATTAGCTGCACCAAACCATCTGTTCAATTGGAGATAGAGGGCTTGATATGTTTGGTTACTCATTGTGATACAGAGTATAACAGAATCAATCTCGAATGTCAAGCAAAATATCTTCCATTGTTATAACAGGGTTCTCAAATAAAGTGACAAGGAATTTTTCTCCTTCCTTTTTCACCTCGTAAGTAGCCTTGTTGTCATAGAAAGATTCATAGTTAGCTGAGACATAAGCTTCAAACTTTCTGAGTTCATCTCTGTCAAAGATAGCTGTCTCTCCTTCAGCCATCATCCTTTCGTATATGTAGTTCATGCAACCTCCTGTGTTGTCCACCATATAGGCTTAGTTCTATTACGTTCCCATTTGGCATAGTGTTTTTCGTTAATGCAGTAATCACGATAAGCAATGATAGCATCCTCATTCTTATACTCCTCAGGCATAGCCTGTGCTAGTGGTGTTAGACTTGTATGTGTTATGTTGTCAGGCATTTTACTCAATGGTTCTTCTAGCTTGACTACACTTGCATGTTTCCTACCATACCTATACTCATACTCAAGCCCTAATGCTAGGAAGTGTCGATACAACCATGAGTAGTTAGAGCTAGATTCTCTTGCCCAGATTGTGCATGGGTGATTCCAGTATGCACGTTTGTAAAGTCCATTAGCATCTGCGTACTTATCACCATCTAGTTCTCGGTGTGCTGTGCATAACATCTGTGCTGTTTCTAGTGGCATCTTGACTAACATCTTATCAGGCTGTGCTTCTGCTGATATAGTCGGACACTCATCAAAATAAAATATGTTCATTACTCATCCTCAATCTGAAACACTTCATTAATATGACAAAGAATATCTGCTAGTGCATGTGCTTCTTTTATATCCATACCACCATACTCAAACAAACCATTGACTCCCCACTTGGCTAGTTTGTATTCTTCCTTAATCCATTTAAGTCTAGACTCTGGAACTTTAATTGTTATCATTTTCTCTTTCATTTACCTTGCCCTCGATATTTTTTGAAGTTGCTTTTCTTGTTCTTGTTCATGGTAGAGAAAGCAACATTACCTCTACCTTGACTTGTCTTCTTACCTCTGCCTTGTGTAGCAGAAGCATATGTACTCTTAGTCCACGTCTTCGCCATACCTATTCTCCTCTATCGTTGCTCTGCGTTTGTCTCTGTACTCTGTCACCCTTCGACCATCAGCATAGTCAACTGTTTGTTTATACCATAACCCATCTTTGTACCTTGTGTCAATACCTACAACTCGTTTAGCTTGTTTTTCTAATTCAAGTATTTGTCTTTGCTGTTCAACAGATTCATCATATTGTGTCATTTTGTTCCTCTCTTTCTTTTTTAAGTTCCATTAACTCATCCCATTTGTAAAACTTCTTAGTCTCTGCATCCCAAAAGTTTCCACGTTGTGCAGTAGTTGGGTAGTGTGGTTCTATCTTTTCCTCATCTACCAAGTACATGTACAAAACTGTTGTCGTTAATAATGTAACAACACCCACTACTATTAATATAAATTCCATATTAATTTTCTCCTACTTTAAAAAGCATCTCAATGTTTTTAGGTAATTTATTTCTTATTTTCCTCAACTCTGCAATATCTTCATCAAACTCCCAAGTCTCTTGAGTATCTACATTACCTATATTAAAAAGTTTTTGAACTGAATTCATTTTGACAATGTTATCTATTGCACCCTCAACAGTTCTTGAAAATGTTTTAAGTGTTGTTCGTTCATTGTCTAGTTCGACATCCATTATGTACTCATCCATTAAAATCTCCTATCTAAATATTTATGTTGTTCTTGTTTATTTACTTCTTCAAGTTCTTTGTATGTTGTAATGTGTGGATTAGCTTTTAATACTTTCATAATCCACTTGTCAGACATAAAAGATAAATGCATTTGACGATTGCCAAAGGCATGAGTTTGATCGGGCATAAGTTGATCAACATTGTCTACAGTAATTACTTTACCTTGATCTTCAGGCAATATAGATTGAAGCCACTCAACCTGTAAAGGTTTGATAAGCTTACGAAGTTTCTTTAATTGTTTACTGTTCATTGCCAAGCCTTGAACTCCATGTATGGTTCTTCTCTGTGTCCTTCGGGTAAAAACTCTACCCTGTCAACAACTTCTTGTAAGTCATATGTTGTTGCAGTTGTTTCGCCTTCATCATCATGACCCATAATCAATCCTTTACCTGCAAAGTTTCTACCCGACCAACTAAAGTATCTTTGATTACCTTCAACCAATAGTCCTTCATCATCTACATACAAATCATCTGCATCAGATAGACTTACTACATCAAAGGTTCTACATTCTATTAGGTCATAGATTTCTCTATAGTCCCCACCATATACTGCTTCTTTAACTGTCTCGTCAAATGGATTTATTAAAATTACTCGCACTTTTTATCTCCTTAAATTTAACTCCAAGCAGTTTGTGTATCCTGTCCTCAAATAAGCTGACTTGATCTATCACTGCTTCTTGTTCTTTTGTTGTCATGGTTTCCCAATCATCTATAAAGTCTAATGGATTATGTTTCAACCCATCAAACACCTTCATCAAATAATCTGATATGGTGTGTTTAGCTTTTACTTTAGCTGACACTTTAATCTTGTTGTATTGTATCATAAAAAATTCCTTTAGTCAATAGACACATACTGAAAAGGTTTAACAGACTCCATGTTTTCTAAAAAGAATTGTCTGTAATCCCCATCATTATTAATGCAACCACCTACTAAGATTTCATCATCATGGTTGTATTTAATATCTGATACAGTCAACAGCATTCGTTGTTTATACTCACCTGTTTCAATCTTATGGTACTTAAACATCAAGCCATATCCATTAAAGAATGCTTTTGATATCGCTTTTTCTACTATTACAGCAGCTTTTTTATAGTCATAGTCTTCATTCATTGGTTAGTTCCTCCAGTTTATCTTGTAGTTCTTGAATAGTATCTTGTAAGTCTTCAATGTTTTCTCTAAGCTCAACGACTTCTGAGTTTAAATCTATGATATCGTCTTGTGCATTATCAATGCTAGACTCTACATCTTCTTGTCTAAAGGTTAAGTCTCCAATTCTATTAGCTATCCTATCATCTAGGCTTTCGATACCATCATAAAGTTCCTCGAACTTCCTGTCCATTTCAACTTCAGCTATCTCTGCATCAGTTGCTTGTAAGTGTTTGTTCACTGTCATATTGCCCTCGCATTTATTAAATCAATTACAAAGCCTGAAGTATCCTTCTTGGCTTCACCCTTTTCGATAAGTCCTACCACCACTTGAGTTTCATCTAAGAATCTCATGTCGTGTTTGTCCCCATCAATTACTTTCAAACCCTTGAACATTTTAGGTAGAGCATCACGAAAGACTACTGCTATGTTGTTCGATACTTTGTCGAACAGAGTAGCATACTTATCATTAGCTTCGGAATAACTCCAAGTCAAATGATAATTAGGTATGTGCTCTACCTTCCTAGTTGGGATTTTTGTATAGTCATAGAACTGTATCTGTGGAAACATGGCAAAGATATTATCATGCCCATCAACCTCAATAGTTTCCCACTGAATATCACTTGTACCATTAAGGCGTAGGGCAGGTTTTTTACCCAACCTATCACACTCCTTCAAGAATTTATTTACGTCTTGTACAAGCTGTCTCATGAACTCCTGCTGGTCGTTTAAGAACAACAGAGATTTTCTAATTCTAGATTGCTGAACATTAGTGAATTTACCCATCCCTGCTGTGTTCAAACAGGCTTCACTACACTTAGCAATTTTTGCATATGGACATAAAGTATTCTTGCCATCTGCTAAATCATCAGGTGCTAGATATATTATCCGACTAAAGTATTTGTCAGATAACTTGTTGCTCTTTTCAATCTTGGTGCTACCACTTGATAGCAAATTATATTTAGGCATTGTCTTTCATCTCCTTTGATAAGTTTTGTAGTTCAACTACAAGATTTTTTCTATGCTCTTCCTGTGCAAACTCATAGTCTTGAGTAGACATAGCTTGACTACAATGTTGAGATAAAAACTCAATCATTGCTATCGGTACAGGTGTATGAATATTCTCATAACAATAGTCTAGGCAATCAGCTTCTAAGTCTGGTCGACTGTCAAGTACCCATAGTTCATGCACATTATCCCTCATGTTGTCCATGATGGTGCTGTTAATCTCGTTGCTCATAGTTATCTCCTATTAAAATTTATTTCACCTGTGTCAACATCAGCATAAATTATTTGTATTTTATTATCAAGTGTTTCTTCAAGTTTCTTTTGATTAGGTCTAAGTATCCTGTTAATTTTAGAACCATCAGATCGTCTTGCTAAAGCTTTGATATCTATAAATAAAATATCACCATCTTCATTAATAGCAACCATATCAAGCATACCTTGACTTTGATCTTCACTAAAGACTTGATAGCCTTCTTTAATTAAATAGTTGTGTACTAAATTAACAGCAACCATACCTTTACCATGTTTATCATAACTCATATCTATCTCCATAAAATTAATGGTGGTAGTTTTTTAGTTCCGAAGATGACTACCAACTCCTCCAACAGCAACATAAC
>ENA-UOXV01006424-UOXV01006424.1-marine-metagenome-genome-assembly--contig:-NODE-6424-length-12326-cov-5.893652_pt1 | contig 12326 bp, 13 predicted proteins | sample MGYA00238165_ERZ766961 | MGnify/ENA primary metagenome ERZ766961 (study PRJEB28924, sample SAMN03173240) | marine metagenome | biome: Marine; feature: Water; material: Subsurface seawater | place: North... | reverse complement strand
TGGAACGGTGAGCAGTTCGAGGATGTGATCTTGGACTGAAGGCGTGACGTGGCGTTTTCATTGGGTTATACGGCAGTTAACGTCTTTGTTCCTTGGTATCGGTAGTTTATCAATTGTCGCCAAACAACGAAATTATTGAACGTCTGTATCGCGGTCTGGCATTTGTCCGTCGGATCGAAGAGCGCGTCGCCGAGATTTATCCTACGGACAAAATCAAAAGTCCGGTTCATCTGTCCATTGGACAAGAAGCAGCCAGCGTTGCTGTATGCGATGTTTTGAATGCTGAAGATATCGTCAGTGGCACCTATCGCGGCCACGCGCTTTATCTAGCTAAGGGCGGCAGCGGCAAAGGAATGCTGGCTGAAATGTACGGCAAGACCGGCGGTGCTGCGCGCGGCAAAGGTGGCTCGATGCATTTGGTAAGCCCCGAGCACAATGTATTGGGCGCATCTGCTGTCGTCGGCACCAACGTGCCAATTGCAACAGGTGCAGCCCTCAGCGCTAAAATGCGGAATTCTGGGCAGATCGTCGCAGTATTTTTTGGTGATGGGGCGACAGAAGAAGGCTCGTTCTCCGAGAGCCTAAACTTTGCGGCGCTTAAAAAGCTGCCGATGCTTTTCATCTGCGAAAATAATTTTTATGCGATCCACGAACCGATTGCCAAACGGTGGGCCACGGACCGCCTTTGCGAGCGCGTCGCCACATACGGGATCGAAACACATTTGATTAAAGATGACGACGTGCTGGAACTGCATGATATTGCATCGTCTGCAGTGCAGCGATTACGCAGTGGTGCACACGAAGGACCAATCTTTATCGAATACCAGGCCTATCGGTTCCGCGAACACGTAGGTCCCAACGAAGATTTCGATCAGGGGTATCGTGATGCTCAGGAATCTAAAATCTGGGAAGAACGCGATCAGGTCGCACGCTTAGCTACTATGCTGAATGACGATGTTCGTGACCTTATCGATGCTGAGATTGCGATCGAGATCGACGAGGCCGTTCGGTACGCTGAAGACAGCCCCATCCCCGAAATCGAAGAATTGTATGATCATGTCTACGCAGATTGATCCCGGCACGCGCGTCTTGCGCTACGTTGACGCCATTCGCGAGGCGTTGGAGCAGGAAATGGATGTCGACCCTAGCGTGTTCGTGTTCGGCTTGGACGTAGACGATCACAAAGGCATCCAAGGTTCGACAATGGGGCTGGTAGATAAATTCGGTGCTGAGCGTGTCTTTACGACACCATTGTCCGAAGATGCTATGACCGGTGTGGCCATCGGGGCTGCAATGACGGGCATGCGCCCTGTTCATGTACACATTCGCATGGACTTTATGATGTTAGCCATGAACCAGTTAGTGAACATGGCAGCCAAAACTCATTACATGTATGGCGGAGCCTATAAGGTGCCGATTGTCGTGCGTTCGATGATTGGCAAGTCATGGGGCCAAGGTGCCCAGCATTCACAAGGCCTGCATTCGATGTTCGCTCACGTGCCGGGGTTGAAAGTTGTGGCACCATCGAATGCTTATGATGTGAAGGGCTGTTTGATTCAGGCCATCCGTGACAACAACCCCATCATCTTTATGGAACACCGCTTGTTGTACTTCACGGACGCGTATGTCCCAGAACAAAGCTATGCCCTGCCCTTTGGCCAGGCGCGCACCCACGGTGAAGATGGCGACATCACGCTGGTCGGTGTTTCGAACATGGTTGTTGAATGTCTGCGCGCCTGCGAATTGCTGACAGACGTTGGTATCAATGCCGAAGTCGTCGATCCTGTCACTATTCGCCCATTGGATTTCGATAGTATTGCGGCATCGGCCAGGCGCACGGGACATGTGATCATTGTAGATAATGGTTGGGTGGATTTCGGCACATCCGCGGAGATTGCTGCCCGAATTGCCGAGGATGACTCTCTGGCAAGCATCAAGGTGCGTCGCATGGGGTATGCCCCGACAACATGCCCAACGACACCATGGCTCGAAAAAGGCTATTATCCGAACCCTGCTACAATTGCCGAAGCAGCACATACATTATTGAAACCCAATGCACCGACATGGTCACCAAATCCAGAACGTGCAGAATTGACATATCAGACGCAGTTTCGCGGACCATTCTAGGGGGAGACCTAATCCATGTTTTATGAACTCGCCGCATCCAGTTGGGATGATAAGGAACTCGCCGCGATCCAAGGTGTGATCGATAGCGATCGCTTCACCATGGGACCGGAAGTAGCTGCATTCGAAGAAGAATTTGCGGCCTATCATGACAAGAAATACGGTGTGATGACCAATTCGGGATCAAGTGCCAACCTGATTGCCGTCGCGGCACAGTTCTTTAAGGCAGAAAACCCGTTGAAGCGCGGCGATGAAGTTATCGTACCTGCTGTTTCCTGGTCGACCACCTATCATCCGCTCCAGCAGTATGGACTGAAGCTCAAGCTCGTCGATGTCGAACTTGATACGTTGAACATGGATGTATCGCAGCTTGAAGACGCGCTGACGCCCAATACCAAAATGCTGGTCGCGGTTTCTATCTTGGGAAACCCTTGCGAATTAGACGTGATGCGGGCTTTTTGTGACAAGCATGGCCTCGTATTCATGGAAGACAACTGCGAGAGCCTGGATGCCGAATTGAACGGTAAAAAGGCCGGCACCTTTGGGGATGTGAATACGTTTAGTTTCTTTTTTTCGCACCATATCGCAACCATGGAAGGCGGCATGGTGCTCACGGATGACTTGGAAATGTATCATCTGTTGAAGACGCTTCGTGCCCATGGCTGGACACGAGATATACCTAAAGATTCACCTATTTTTGAACGTCGAGACGATGATTTCTTTGAGGCATATCGCTTTATCGTTCCAGGCTACAATGTGCGTCCGATGGAATTGTCGGGGGCGATTGGTCGCCAGCAGCTCAAAAAATTGCCTGCAATGACAACACAACGCCGCAAAAATTTGGCGTTGTTCACGGAATTATTGGGTGATGACGAGCGCTTTATCATTCAGCGCGAAAACGGCGTGCATTCTAGTTTCTGTTTTCCGATTGTGCTGAACCCTGCCCTCAACATCGATCGCAAACGAGTGTTCGAAGCACTGGCCGCAGCGGATATTGGGTACCGGATCATCACGGGTGGCTGCATCCTGCGCCATGACGTGATGAAATATTATGATTACGAAACAGTAGGCGAGATCGCAAATGCGTTCATCGCACATGATAACGGTTTCTTTGTGGGCAATCAGGCAAATGATTTGGAACCACAACTCCGGAAACTATACGAGGTTCTAGACGAAGCCGCCCAGCCCGTCTGACCCACAACGAAATTCGACTACAGAAAGAGTAAAATATGGCAGAAAAACAGCACATCTTGGTTACCGGGGGCGCCGGATATTTGGGTTCCATTATGGTTCCCGCATTCCTGGATGCAGGATATCGGGTGACGGTGCTGGACAATTTCATGTTCAAGCAAAATCCCCTCGCCCATGTGTGTGCCAACCCCGATTTTAACGTGGTTCGTGGTGATGCCCGAGACGAAGGGCTGATCAAATCGCTGATCAAAGATGTCGATGTTGTGATCCCGCTGGCAGCGCTGGTGGGTGCGCCACTTTGTAACAACGATCAGATCGGCACAGTAACGATCAATCGTGATGCTGTGATCATGCTGACCAAACAACTGTCTGCTGATCAGCGTATCCTGATGCCTATCACCAACTCTGGTTATGGCATTGGTGAAAAAGGAAAATTCTGCACCGAGGAAACACCGCTCCGGCCGATTTCCCTGTATGGAACGACAAAGGTTGAGGCTGAAGCAGCAGCGCTGGAACGTGGAAACGCGATTAGCTTTCGCCTGGCAACCGTGTTCGGCATGGCGCCGCGGTTCCGCCTGGACCTGTTGGTCAACGATTTTGTCTACCGCGCTGTGAATGACCGCGCAGTTGTTTTGTTCGAAGCTGATTTCAAACGCAACTACATCCATATCCGCGATGTGGCGAATGCGTTCCTACATGGCCTTGCAAACTTTGAGACAATGAAGAACGAGCCTTATAACGTGGGCCTATCGGATGCGAACTTATCCAAACGTGAATTGTGCGAGAAAATTCGCGAACACGTGCCGGAATTCGTATTCATGGAAGCCCCAATTGGCGAAGATCCGGATAAGCGCGATTACATCGTTTCCAACGAAAAAATCGAAGCCACAGGGTTCATGCCGGCGCATTCATTGGATGATGGCATTCGTGAATTGATCAAGGGCTATACGATGGTCAAAAACAGTATGTATGGTAACGTTTAAATTATGAGTACTGACCGTCCTGATCTTGTGTTGGTTAATCCCGGTGGCCGTGAGTTGATTTATCAGCAACTCGGTGGGGATTTGACTGCGATTGAGCCGCCTCTTTGGTGTCGATTGATCGGTGGCTACGTTCGTGATCAGGGTCGGAAGATCATTATCATTGACTCCGAAGCTGAGAACATGGGGTTCGAGCGCGTTGCCGAGCGGATCGCAGAATTAAACCCGAAACTGGTTGGCATGATCGTTTTTGGCCATCAGCCATCGGCATCGACCCAACAAATGGCGGCTGCTGGTGAAACGGTTCGTGCGATTAAGGCGGTTTCTTCAGATATTCCGATCATTATGGTCGGTGGACATGTTTCCGCGCTCCCAGAACGCACATTGGCCGAAGAAGGCGCTGATTTCGTTTGTAAAGGCGAAGGCCCGATCACAGTAAATGCATTATTGGATGCTCTTGATGCAGGTGGCACCGATGAGCAATTGTCCGAGGTTCCTGCCTTGGTATGGATGCGTGATGGTGCCGTTACTGCGAACCCTGCACCGCCTTTAATCAAGGATCTGGATGCTGATCTTCATGGCAATGTATGGGATTTGTTGCCGATGGAGAAATACCGCGCGCACAATTGGCAATGCTTTGGTGAGCTTGAAAACCGGATGCCCTATGCATCGATCTACACATCGTTGGGGTGTCCTTATAAGTGCGTATTCTGCTGCATCAATGCGCCGTTTGATGTTAATCGATACCGGATGAGAAAGGCCGAGGCCGTTGTAGAGGAAATTGCACACCTGCGCGAAACGTATGGTGTGAAAACGTTTAAGATGATCGATGAGATGTTTGTCTTAAACGAACGTCATGTCATGGGTGTTTGTGACGGTATTATCGAACGCGGTATCACAGACCTGAATATCTGGGCCTATGCGCGTGTCGATACCGTAAAGCCGCACATGCTCGAAAAGCTACGTAAGGCTGGTTTCCAATGGTTGGCGCTGGGAATAGAATCTGGCTCCGAACACGTGCGTGATGGGGCAGAAAAAGCCTTTAATCAGCAAGATATCATCGACATTGTTCGCCAAATTCAAGGTGCAGGGATCAAGGTTATCGGCAACTATATCTTTGGCCTGCCCGATGATGACATGGAAAGCATGCAAGCGACGCTGGACTTGTCTCTGGAGCTCAATTGCGAATTTGCGAATTTCTATTCTGCGATGGCATATCCAGGTTCACCTTTGTATGCGATGGCGGTTCATAACGACTGGCCGTTGCCTGATACATGGGCTGGCTTTTCACAACATAGTTATGACTGTACCCCACTTCCGACCGAAAAAGTTTCTGCGGCCGAGGTTCTCAGGTTTCGTGACAACGCATTCCACACGTATTTTGCCGATAAGCGATATCTGGACACGGTGACACAGCAGTTTGGTTGGGAAACCCGCAAACACATCGAAGAAATGGCGGAACATCGCCTAAAGCGCCGGATCGTTGAGGACTTAGAGGCCGCAGAGTGAGCGGCTCGTCCATCGTTTCTGATCTATCCAATATCGATATTGTGGTGCTGGCTGGTGGCTTAGGCATCAGAATTCAGGCTGTTTTGGGCGATACGCCGAAACTGCTGGCCCCTGTTGGCGAGTTCACATATCTCGACCTTCTTTTAGATTGGCTACAGGGCTTTGGTGCACGTCGTGTAATCCTTAGCCTCGGCCATCTTGCCGATAAAATCGTGACTTATGTCGATGAACACCCGCGCGCAGGTATGGAAATCATTTCTGTCATTGAACCAGAGCCGATGGGAACCGCAGGCGCGTTGCGGTTCGTCAGAAACCAAGTGAACACTGACGTTGCGTTGGTGATGAATGGCGACAGTTGGATTGACGCCGATTTGGCAGCGCTCTGTAACGCACAGGCCCATAGTGAAACAGCTGGAACGTTACTCTGTGTTCGTGTCGAGGATGCCGGGCGGTATGGTAAAATTGAAATCTCCGATAACGGCAGAATAGCTGGTTTTTTTGAAAAACAACCTGATGCTGGACATGGCCTCATCAATGCGGGTGTTTATGCATTTTCAAAATCGGCATGGGATATGATCGCTGCCAGTGATGGGCGATCTCTAGAGCGTGATATTTTCGCAAAACAGCCCGATTGTCTTGCCGCATTTAACGCTGGTGACGTACCTTTCATTGATATAGGTACGCCGGAAAGCTTGGCTCAAGCAGCCTCGTTCATATGCGCTGCTAATTCATCCTAGGGGGATGCATGATTATTTGCCGTACACCATTTCGGGTGTCGTTATTCGGCGGTGGAACCGATTATCCCGCCTGGTTTGAAAAGCATGGCGGTGCAGTTCTCGGCTTTGCCATGGACAAGTACTGTTATATCTCAGCGCGCCGTTTGCCGCCGTTTTTTGAGCATAAGCATCGGATTGTTTATTCCAAAGTCGAGAACGTAAAAACAATCGACGAGATTCAACATCCTGCAGTACGCGGTGTGTTTTCGGATATGAAAGTCGAAGATGGCCTTGAAATCCATCATGACGGTGATTTGCCCGCCCGGTCTGGTTTGGGCTCCAGTTCATCTTTCACAGTTGGGTTATATAACGTGATATCGGCATTGAATGGTCGCATTGTTTCGAAAAAAGAACTGGCATCAGAAGCCATTAGGATCGAACAAAAGGTAATCGAAGAAACCGTTGGTATCCAAGATCAGATTTGGGCGGCTTATGGTGGATTGAACCGAATCGATTTTTTGCCGTCAGGTGAATTCGATGTCCGGCCCTGCATTGTCAGCAATGAACGGCGTCAAGAATTACAATCACATTTGTTGTTGGTTTTCACAGGACTCTCGCGCTTGGCACCCGTGATGGCAGAAAAGAAAATTGCGAACCTAAGCGCTCGCGAATCCCAACTTATGGCAATGCGCGAAATGGTCGATGAAGCCGAAGCCATTCTGCAGGATTCAGGGCGACCAATCCGCGATTTAGGTACCCTTCTTGATCAATCCTGGCAGTTGAAACGTGAATTGGCGGATGGACTGACCACGCCGTTAATTGATGAAATTTATGCAGCCGCAATGGGTGCTGGTGCATCTGGTGGCAAGCTGCTGGGCGCGGGTGGTGGTGGCTTTATGCTGTTTATCGTCGAACCAGATAAGCAGGCGACTGTACGTGCTGCTTTAAAAGACTTGGTCGCCGTTAAGATCGCGATCGACAACGTCGGTTCCAAAATCGTTGTTTATGAACCGAGTGGACTTGAATATGCCTAACCCCCTGTAATGTGACGGTTTCCTTGACAGTTGGGGGCCTTCACGGCTATTCAGCGCATCGACTGTATTGGGGATTCCATGACAAACGACGTGCGCGATAAAAACAGCAAGATTTCAGTCGTGCTGTCTTTCTGGAACGAGGCTGATGTCCTTGGTGAATTGGCGGACCGATTGGTCGCCATGTTCGAAAAAGAAGGCTGCCCGTACGAACTGATTTTCGTCAATGATGCTTCCAATGATGACTCGCTTTCGATCCTGAAAAAACGCGCTGAAGAAAACACGTCCATCAAAATTGTAGATATGTCGCGCAATTTTGGTGTGAGCGAATGTGTGTTGGCGGGCATGGAGCATGCTAGCGGTGATGCTGTCGTCTACATGGACACCGATCTGCAGGATCCCCCCGAAGTCATTCCCGAGTTAATTGCGAAATGGCGCGAAGGTGCGGATATGGTGTTCACCCGTCGCCTCAGCCGCGATGGCGAAACGGCTTACCGCATGGCATTCACCAAGCTGGCCTACAAGATCATCAACAAAGTTTCCGAAATTGAACTCCCGACTGAGGCCGGTGACTTCCGCCTGTTGTCACGTCGTGCGGTTGATCAGTTGCTGGCATTACCCGAAAGCTCCCCATATTTACGTGGTTTGACCCAGTGGGTTGGGTTCGAACGTGCCGAGGTTCGTTATCACCGCGCTGCACGTGCCGCTGGTGAAACCCATTTCCCAGGTGTGTTTTCACGTGGCCCGGTTAAGGCCTTCACCGATGGCATCACATCGTTTTCGATGTTCCCGTTGTATCTGATTATGTATGCGGGGCTTATCGGCACGGGGCTTGGCGGCGGCGGGTTTATCTTATCAGGCTTGGCCGCACTGTTTGGGTATTGTTCTTGGGTTCTCGTGCTTGTGTTCTTCGCCCTGCTGCTTTGGGGCGGCTTGATGATGGGTATGGGGGTCCTTGGGCTTTATATCTCACGCATCTATCGTGATGGACGCGGGCGCCCGCGTTACATCGTCAAAGAAACGATAAACCTCTAAACATAGCTATCGGCCTGGCTGACAAGACTCTGCCAATCTTTCCAATGGTCAGCGTTCCCAGTGATGCCAATCGTTCGCCATCCGATATCAGGCTCTGCGGTATAAGGTGTCTGACTATCGATATGATCAGCACGCCCGCCGCATTCACGTACGATCAGACATCCTGCAGCGTGATCCCAGGGTTTTAGCTTGCTGCCATAACGCGCGTGATCGATGGTCCCTAGCGCAATATCCATGTATTCACGACCAACACAGCGATACCGTTCCACAATCGTAGGCAGGATCGCGTCGTCCATTGCATCAGCTGCGCGTTCGAAGCGTTTGCGGAGTTTGATACCTGCGGTCAATTTCGTGGCTGCATAGTCCTTAGTGGTTCTGACGATCTTTGACGGTGTGTCCCCAATGTCGGTGAGTGCATAAGCGCCCTCTCCTTCGATGGCCCAAACGGCCTCGCCCGTCAGCGGGTCGAGTATCCAACCCGCTTTGGTCTGGTTGTGTTGGACCAAGGCCACAATCACTGTGAATGGTGATTTACCGTGCGCAAAATTAAATGTGCCATCGACCGGGTCAACGATCCAGACTGGGGCATCACCTGCGAGCGCTTGCAGAGTTTCAGGATTGGCCTCGAACCCTTCTTCGCCCAAGAGTTGGCTGCCAGGGATTAATGATGGCAATCGCTCGCCAAAGGCACGCTCTGATTCCTGATCGGCAATCGTGACCAAATCACCTGGGGATTTCTCTGAAATATCGTCTTTAGCTAACGCGCGGAACCGCGACATGATCTCGGTTTTAGCGACGTCGTGCATGATATCGAGAACGCTGGATGGGTTATCTAGAATGTTACGCATCAGTTGATGTATAGATCCCGGTCGCGGTGATATGCATCTGCGGCATCTTTGAGAATTTGCCGTGCTTCATCTGAAAACTCGCTTCGCTGTTCCAGGACCTGGGTCACAAAGGTGGCAAACGTGACGGCCTCTCCCTTGCCACGAAGCTTAAACTTGGATGCAAAACCATCCAACAAACGATGTGTGTGCTCGCGTGCCATGACGTTCAATTGGCGTTTGATGAACTTGTGTGTTTGTCGCCAGCGTTGCTGCGCTTCGCTCGTCGCCATTGGGCCTGCCTTCTACTAGTAGAAATGCGATTGTTATACTGCGTGAAAATGATTTTGGCCAAGCGAAGTTAAAAAATCACTTCGCTGAGTTGGATTAATTTGGTTGCCGTCGGATATCATTCTCGAAGGTTTGCTCAAAGCGAGCGGCCGTCTCGGGTGAAATTCTCACGTTGAGGATCATACCGTTTTCATCATCTGTGCGGTCGATGACTTCGGCACGTTCGTGTAGCCACGCCAGCGCTTCCCCATCTTCGAAGTTCAGCAGGACCTCGGCGCTCAAGAAGCCCTCGGCCAGGATGCCATCGATAACTCTCAGTAATTCGTCGCATCCGCTTCCTGTTACAGCTGAAATCGCAATGGCGGTTTGATTGCCAATCTGACTGCGGTTTTCGATGAAAATGCGTTCTTCTTCGCTGAGTAAGTCGATCTTATTCAATGCCTCAAGCATTGGTTTTTTCTCAGCATCTTCATCATCGTGCTGTTTGAAGACTTTAAGTTCACCCAAGACATTCAATACATCAAGTTTCTGCGCATTCGTATCTGGGTGGGAAACATCACGAACATGGATGACGATATCAGCCTCGATGACTTCTTCGAGCGTTGCATGGAAGGCATTGACCAATTCGTGCGGCAGGTTTGATACGAACCCCACAGTGTCTGATATAATGGCATTTCGCCCGCTGGGTAACGGTAGGCTGCGCATGGTTGGATCAAGGGTTGCGAATAGCTGATCCTCGGCAACTACGGTGGCTTCGGTTAATCGATTGAACAATGTGGATTTACCGGCGTTGGTATAACCTACAAGAGCGACAATTGGATGTGGAACCTTGCGTCGCGCCGAGCGATGCAATTCGCGTGTTCGTGCGACATCAACCAAGTCTTTTTTCAAGCGATCAATCTTTTGTCGAATGATCCGGCGGTCTGTCTCAATCTGGGTTTCACCAGGGCCGCCCATGAAACCGGCACCGCCGCGCTGTCGTTCCAAGTGTGTCCAGGACCGAACCAAGCGTCCCATCTGATAGGATAATTGTGCCAGATCGACCTGCATACGCCCTTCACGCGTTCGGGCGCGTGCGCCAAAAATCTCTAAGATCAGCCCGGTGCGATCCAAAACCTTGGTATTCCACTCGGTTTCGAGATTGCGCTGTTGCACGGGGGTTAATTCCGCATCGACGATAGCGACAGGATCAGGTCCGTCATCGCCGTTATGTCGCAGTTCATCGAACACTTCGGCGATACGTTCTATTGCACCCTGCCCCATCAACGTTGAGGCGCGCGGCCGTTTGACGATAAACGCATCGCTATGAAGGATTTCCAGATCAATCGCGCGTGCTAGCCCTTCGGCTTCTTGCAGACGTGATTCAAGGCTCCGTGTCGCACCAGCACTGCCAGAAACATCCGGATGAATAACAACACAGCGCTCTTGAATGGGGCGCCTGTCTATGAAGCCGATATTGGGGTTAGTCACGCATCCTCGGCGTCGACATCCTTTTCAGGGTCAAACAGTTGTATTGGGGTCGACGGCATGATGGTTGAAATTGCATGCTTGTATACAAGCTGAGTATGGCCATCGCGACGCAAAAGGACCGAGAAGTTATCGAACCAGGTTGCGATCCCTTGCAGCTTAACTCCGTTCACCAAAAACACCGTGACGGGTGTCTTGTTTTTACGGATGTAGTTTAGAAATACGTCCTGCACGTTTTGGGGTTTATCTGAGGACATGTTTTTCCCCCTTGGTTTTTATGGCCTGATTATCAGCGGCCTTGTTTCATTTATAGGCGAATAATTGCCAGAGTATCGCCCTAGCAGAACGAAAGACTACAGTGTCCGTAGAAAATTGCAAAGGTAGTGACATGATGAAAAATGCATGACCGGTGGATGATCTGGAAACTCCCCGTCAGTCGGGGCTTCTGGCCTAATTAAAATTGAATGGCACCCTGCATTTGCACCGCATGTCATATCAATATCGGCATCCCCGATGAACCAAACATGAGGCCCAGGTAATAATGCACCCGGTTCCAATGACATCAATACAGGCGCAGGGTCTGGCTTGTCGCGAGGCGCATCAAGGGCACCGACGAGTTTTGAGAAATACGGCGTCCATCCCAGGTTTTCAGCCTCGGCGCGCAGAAAGCTGCCCGTTTTGTTTGAAACAACACTTTGATAAATCTCAAGCTCATGGATCGTTGCCAAAAGTTCGGCTGCGCCATCAGCTGCAGCCACGTCAGTGGCGTGAATTTCCGCGTACCGTGCGTAGAAAACCTCGCCTGCCTCTTCCCATACATCACCAAAAATGGGGGGGAAGCTATCGCGCATCGAATGTCGAACCCGAACTTTAGTGTCAGCTAAGGTCCATTCCGGTTTGTCATAAGCACGAAAAGTGGTGTTCAGCGCATCGTGGATCACCGGCCAGCTATCGACCAATGTATTATCCCAATCGAAGATAATGGCTTGCGGCTTGACCGTCAGCGGGCCGCCCAGTTGATCAGTCATATGTTTGATAAATCTCTCAGAAGCTTATCTGTATCTTAGCTTTAAAATATCTGGGGCTTAAAAGAATTCGAGCTGAACCGAGAACATCTTCTCGACTTTCTTCACTGAATGCGCCGCCGATAGGAGGATA
>ENA-UOXV01006423-UOXV01006423.1-marine-metagenome-genome-assembly--contig:-NODE-6423-length-12326-cov-9.603129_pt1 | contig 12326 bp, 11 predicted proteins | sample MGYA00238165_ERZ766961 | MGnify/ENA primary metagenome ERZ766961 (study PRJEB28924, sample SAMN03173240) | marine metagenome | biome: Marine; feature: Water; material: Subsurface seawater | place: North... | reverse complement strand
GCTGCCATTTCTAATGATCCAATGGGAAATGAATATAAAAAAATTACTTATGAAATTAATACCAAATATTGTATAAAAATTGCAAAAGATGCAAAAAAATTAGGAGTAAAAAAATTTATTTTTGCCTCTAGTTGTAGTATTTATGGTGCGGCTGGTAACAAAAAAAAGAAAGAAAATCATAAAATACAACCATTAACTGACTATGCTAAGTCAAAAGTGCAATCAGAAAAACAATTAAAAAAAATATCCAATAAAAATTTTAAAATTATGTCCTTAAGATTTGCAACTGCAGCTGGATATAGCCCCAAACTTAGACTTGATTTAGTTTTTAATGATTTTGTAGTAAATAGCGTTGTGAAAAATGAAATCTTAATATTAAGTAATGGAGAGCCATGGAGACCACTCATACACGTGAAAGATATGGCAAGAGCGATGGAATGGTCTATAAATTATTCACCGAAATCCAATTTTTTACCAATTAATATTGGTTCAGATAAATGGACTTTTAGAATAAAAGATTTGGCAAACAAAATTGCTAAAATTCTTGGAAATGTTAAGGTTAGTTTAAATAAAGATAATCAACCTGATAAAAGAAGCTATACTGTTGATTTCTCATTATTTAAGTTATTGGCTAAAAATTTCCAACCAAAAGAAAAATTAGAAGATGCAGTGGATGAACTTGCAAAAAATTTAAAAAAAAGTAAATTAAATTTTAACAACTTCAGAAACTCGAAAAAATTTATACGCCTTAAAACTTTGAATTTTTTACAAGATAAGAAATATATAAACAAAAAACTATACTGGATAAAATGATACAAGATATAATTATAACACCTTTAAGAAAAATTCCCGATGAAAGAGGATCCATTATGCATATGTTGAGAGCCGACTCTCCTCATTTTAAACAATTCGGTGAGATATATTTTTCAACTGCCTATCCTGGTATAATTAAAGGTTGGCACGAGCATACAAAACAAATTCAAAATTATGCAGTTATAAGTGGAATGATTAAACTAGTTCTTTATGATAATAGAGAAAGCTCATTAACATATAAGCAATTACAGGAACTATATATTGGAGATGAAAATTATTGTTTAATTACTATTCCTACGGGAATAATAATGGGGTATAAGTGTATTAGCCTTTCAAAATGTATATTGGCAAATTGCTCTACTTTACCACACGACCCAACTGAAATGAAAAGCTACGATCCATTAGATTTTAAAAAAATCAGTTACGACTGGTCGATTAAAATGAAATGAAGAAAGTTTGTATAGTAGGAGCCAACGGATATATCGGCAGTGAACTTCTCGTAAATTTAAAAAAAAACTATAAAATAATTTCTGTTTCAAGAAAAAAAGCGAATAAAAAAAAAATAAAAACCAATATATTTAAAGAAATTATTGGAGATATTAAATTAGAAAAAACTATAACAAAAATTATTAATGAAAAACCTGAGTATATTATTTTTGTTGCTAGTTTTAATCATTTTAAATCTGAAGAAAATTTTAAGTTAACATTAAATAATAACAACAATTCTCTTATAAACTTATGTAAAGCAATATCTAAGAATAAAAATTTTAAAAAAATAATCTACTTTTCTTCTTTTCAAGTCTATGGAAACTATCAAGAGCATACGATTATAGATGAGAAAACAATAAAAAACCCAAAAAATTATTATGGTTTGTCCCATTCAATAAATGAGGATCTATTAAAAATTGCTAAAATAAAATTTAATATAAATTATGATATTATTAGATTGACAAATTCATATGGATACCCAGCATTACCAACAAGTGATTGTTGGTGGCTTGTTGTAAACGATCTTTGTAAAAGCTATGTTGATTATAAAAAAATTATAATGATCTCAGATGGTAAACCATTTAGAAACTTTATACATTTGGACGATGTCATTAAATTTGTTAGACTTTTACTAAATAAAAAAAAATTATCTTCTGAGATTTATAACTTATCATCAAATGAGACAGTTCAAATAAAAAAAATAGCTAAAAAAATATATAATAATTCTTATGAAAAAAACAAATTGAAGCTATTTATAAATAAAGATAAAAGTATGAAATTTAAAGATTTGAAATTTGAAAATCCTTCTTTTAAAATTTCTAATAAAAAATTAGAAAATTTGGGATTTAGACCTAGTATATCATTAAATAAGGGCATTGAAAAACTCATTAAAGAACTGAAGAAAAGAAAAACACAGGCTTACACAAATTGATTTCAGCAATAATAAATAATTTAAGTAAAATAACTAAAATATATTCATTCATTATAATATTATTTATTTTTGTTTCAGGCATGCTTGATATCATAAGTATTGGAATTGTAATTCCACTTATTACAATATTTGTTGACCCTAGTATTTTATTGAATAGCAAGATTATTGCCTCAATCACTGAATTACTCTTGATTGATATAGAGAAAATAGATGCCTTAAAATTAATAATATATTTTATATTAGTTATAATATTATCTTCAATATTTAAAATATTAACACTTTATTTAAGCCTTAGAGTTTCTAGAAAAATAGGAGCAGAAATTTCATCAAAAATTTTTAAAAATATTCTTATGAGGCCTTATGCAGAAAGTTTATATAATAAATCAAGTGAAATTATTTCATCACTTACTCAACGATCTGATAGCATAACAGGATTAGTATATTATTTTTTTATACTTGTGTCTGCTTGTTTATCATTATTATTAATGTTAACGGTTTCATTATTTATTAATTCTAAATACACTTTAATTATAGTCTTTGTATTTTTATTATTTTATATAACTGTTGGAATTTTTTCTAAAAAAATTTTGAAGTCTAAATCTGAAATTTTACTCCTAAATGTTAATGAGAGAACCAAAACAATGCAAAGTGCCCTAAATAACTTAAGAGAAATCATAATTAATTTTTCTCAAAACAAATTGAGTGGAATTTTTTCAAAATCAGAGACATCATTTAGAAAAACAGAAGCCCAAGTTGCTTTTCTCTCTTTATATCCAAGATATTTAATGGAAGGAATTGCAATAATAGCTTTAGGCATTTTTGCATTAATATTATTCAAACTTCAAAATAATAGTTCTGAGATATTAATAATTATTGGAACAATGGTTTTTGCAGCATCTAAATTATTACCTTATTTTTCACAAATATATAATTCATGGTCAAATTTTTATGGTTATCATAAAACCTTGTTAGATATAGTGAGTCTAATTAATATAAAACATGAACAAAAATTTGTTAAGAATAGTAAAAATGAAAAAAGATTTAATTTTAACGAGTATATTGAATTTAAAGATGTTACTTATAAATATCCTAATTCAAAAAACCAAAATTTAAAAAAATTAAATTTTAAGATTAAATTAGGAGAAAAAGTTGCAATTTTAGGAAAAACAGGCAGCGGAAAAAGTACGGTCATCAGTTTATTATGTGGCTTGTTAGATGGTTATAAAGGAAAAATATTTGTAGATGGTTTAGATATTAAAAAAATCAATTTCCAGGAATGGATAAAGAATATCTCATATGTTCCCCAAGAAATATTTTTATCAAATGACACTATTTACGATAACATTAAATTTTTAAAAAATGATACTGAGTTAGATAAAAATGAGTTATATAAAGCGGCTGATTTAGCTACTGTTACAGAATTTGCTGAACAAAAAGAAAATAAGTTTAATACAGTAGTTGGTGATAATGGAAAAAATCTTTCAGGAGGCCAAAAGCAAAGAGTTGGATTAGCAAGAGGTTTTCTAAAAAAGACGAAAATTTTAATTTTAGATGAAGCAACTAATCAATTAGATAAAAAAACTGAAGAAAAAATTTATAGCAATATTAAAAAGAATTTTCCCAATATTACATTAATTGTTATAACTCATAATCATAATTTACTAGATTTTTTTGATAAGGTCATAAATTTAGATGAAGACGAGTCAACTATCATCAATACTTAAATCAAATGGTAGAGATATTCTATCTTCAGCAGTTGCCTGATTTTCAACGGAATGCTTTATATAAGAATTAAATACTATTAAATTATTATTTATTGGTTCAATAATGATTTCATTATTTTTATGTATTATTTTTTGATCGATGTTTTGATTTATCAAATTAATATTTTTTTGAGGATTAGATAGAATTAATTGCCCAACTTGTTTATGTTGATTAGGAACTTTTAAATAAAGAATACCTGAAAAAACTCCCTCAGGATGATTATGTTTAGCTAGCTTTATACCTTTTGAACTTATAACAAACCACATTTTATTAATGTATATTTTTTTTTTTAATTCACCAAAAAAAGCTTTAGAAATGTTATCGTTTATATATTTTTCAAGGAATATTTTTAAATCTTTAAATTGATCAAGAAGATGTAAATTATGTTCTGACTGGTAATATTTATAAATATTAATCTGTTTTTTATCACTGTATTTATTTGTGGGAAATTGCTTTTGATATTTAAATATTTCATCTAGTATATTTATATTTCTATTTATTTTTGTGTTATAAATAGACGGAGGATAGTAACTAAAACTTTTATCACTTATGCTAATATTAGTCGTTTGAGAAAAAAATTTAAAATAATAGTCAGATGGATCTTTATTTTTATATTTATAAAATAAGATATCTCCAATCATGAAATTTATTAATGGATTATTTAAATTCATCTTATTTAATTTTATTAAACTTTTTAAGGAAAGATTAAAAAAATTATTATATTCTAATTCCTGAGCCAACTTAATACCATTTGATAAATTTTTTGGAAAATAAAAGTAATAGCTTAAGATGTTAAAAGGCAATTTAAGAATAGATAAAATTTTTTTTGTACAATTAATAATAAACCTAAATAAAATATGCATAATAATGTTATCTATATTAATTATTATTAAGGTAATATAAAGACTATTTATGAATTTTGATGTTCCCATATTATTTATCACCTATAAGCGATATAGAACTGCGATTAGGGTTTTTAACCAAATAAAGATCATTAAACCAAGCAAGCTATATTTTGTAAGCAACCAAGCTAAGACAAAAGAAGAAATTAAATATGTTAAAAAAGTTAGAAATTTATTAAAAAAAATAGATTGGGATTGTAAAGTTATTTTATTATATCAAAAAGAACATCTGCCAGTTTCCAAATCGATACCAAACGCAATTAACTTTCTTTTCAAACACGAAAAATATGGCATAATATTAGAAGACGATTGCCTGCCATCTGAAGATTTTTTTTTATTTTGTAAAAAAATGTTAAAAAAATATCAAAATGATGAAAAAATAAATGCAATTTGTGGTAGCAGATTATGTAAAAATGATGATGAAGCTTACCTTTCTAAATATAATCATGTTTGGGGTTGGGCGACATGGAAAAGGTCATGGAAATATTTTGATCCTGAAATAAAATTTTGGCCTAAATTTAAAAAATCTAGAAAATGGAATTTAATACATTCAGATAAAATAGAAAAATCATATTGGAACAATATTTTTAATAAAACATATAAAAATAAATTAAATACTTGGGATTATGCTTGGACTGCGTGTGCTTGGTATAAAAATCAACTTTCTATCATACCACCAAAATCTTTAATTCAAAATATTGGCTATGGGCCTGATGCAACTTGGACAGTTAGCAAAAAAAAAAGAGTTCTTAAAAAAGAAATATATATTAATAAAAATATAATTTATTCTCAGATTCAACGAAACAAAATATTAGATAGGGAAGTTTTTTTAAATCATTTTAACGGAAAATATTATGGAAATAATACTAGATTAATTTATATATTAAGTACATTAATTAAAGATCCTTTAACATTCTACCATAAGTGTAAGAGAATTTTTTTAAGTTTTACAAAATGATAAAAAATATTATAAAATATATATACTATTTCTTTTACCAGTTTTTTTTTTCTAATTTTTTAATACTAGACGCTGTTCTTTTCAAAAAGAAAATAATTTTTGATAAGAGAAATAAATTTTTTTTCCTGCAGTTAGCTAATGATAAAAATGATCTAAATACACTTAGACAAATATATATTAAAGAAGAATATAATATTAAAAATTTTAGCTCATTTAACACCGTACAAAAATTTTATGATAGTATAATTGATGCCAACAAAACCCCTTTAATTGTTGATTGTGGTTCAAATATTGGTGCAAGTTTAAATTATTTTTATTTAATGTATAAAAAATCGAAGTTAGTTGGCATTGAGGGTGATATCGACAATTATAATATTAGTAACAAAAATATCATTTCCAAGAAAATTAAAATTTATAATAAAGTTGTTAGCTCTGATAATTGTAATTATCAAATAAAAGATGAATCAATTAAAGATGGAAGATCGAAATCTTTTATAAAAAGTGATAATGGTACAATGAAGTCAATATTACTTAATGATATAATAAAAGAATACCCAAAAGAAAATTATATCCCTTTTTTAATTAAGATAGATTTAGAAGGTGCAGAAAAAGAACTATTTAACAAAAATATTGAATGGTTCAGTCTTTTTCCTATTATAATGATTGAAATTCACGATTGGTTAGAACCATCTAAAAATATTTCCTCAGGATTTTTAAAAGAAATTAATTTATTAAACAATAAAGATTTACTAATTAATAATGAAAATTTAATTTTAATAAACTATGATATTTTAAAATAATGAAAATATTAATAACAGGTGGTTTGGGCTACATCGGGTCTCATTTAGCAGTCAAATTATTACAAAAAAAATATGATATAACAATAATAGATAACTTAGAAAATTCAAAAATAGATATAATTAAAAAAATTAAAAAAATTACAGGAAAGAAAGTTAAATTTTATAAAATAGATTTATTAGATAAAAAAAAATTATTTTCATTATTTAAAAAGAATAGATTTGATACAGTTTTTCATCTAGCAGGGCTCAAATCAGTTAAAGAAAGTGAAATTAATCCAGAAAAATATTTACAGGGAAACATTACCACAAGTATAAATTTATTAAATGTTATGATTAAATCTAATGTAAGGAAAATAGTATATAGCTCAAGCGCTACCGTATATGGAGATCAAAAAGAAAACATATACCATGAGAGAATGAAAACAAATCCAACAAATTTTTATGGATTTACTAAAAAAACAATTGAAGATTTTTTAATTGAATTAAATAAGAAAAAAAAGATTAAATATGTGATTTTAAGATATTTTAATCCCGCAGGTTGTCATCAATCGGGTTTATTAGGAGATGAACCAAATGGAATAGCAAATAACTTATTTCCATATATTTTACAATTAATCAAAGGGAAGCATAAAAAGCTAAAAATATATGGAAATAAGTTTAAGACCAAAGATGGAACTGGAGCAAGAGACTATATTCATATTGATGATTTGGTAGATGCACACGTAAAGTCATTGAAAATAATAAAAAAAAAAAAATCAGAAATTCTTAATATTGGAACAGGTAAGGCTTACACTGTTTTAGAAATTGTTAAAACATTTCAAAATTGTTTGAATTACAATATAAAATATGAATATTTTAAAAAAAGAAAAGGTGATCTTGCAATTTATTTTAATAACATAAAAAAATCTAAAAAAATTTTAAACTGGGTAGCAAAAAAAAATTTAGAGGATATGTGCTCTTCAATTTATAAATATGGCAATAAATAAAATAGAGACAAAATTAGATACTCTCGTAATACTGGCAGGTGGCCTTGGAACTAGACTTGCGGAGGAAACAAAAAAAAAACCAAAACCAATGGTTGAAATTGGTGGGAAGCCTATATTATGGCATATAATTAAACATTATGAACATTATGGATTTAAGAATATTATAATTTGCTCTGGTTATAAAGGAGCAATGATAAAAAATTTTTTTAAAAAGAATATTTTTAAAGATATAAAAATAAATGTTATAGACACAGGCTTGAATAGTCTTACGGCAAGAAGATTAATAAAAATAAAAAAAATACTTCCTGAAAATTTTTGCCTGACATATGGGGATGCTGTTGCTGATATAAATATAAAAAAGTTAGTGAGGTTCCATTTTGATAAAAATTCAATTTTTACTATTAGTGGCGTGATACCAGTCAGCAAATATGGTTCTATAAAATACGATAGAGGAAATAAAATTATAAAGTTTATGGAAAAAAGTGACTTTATTGATAACTTTGTAAGTGGTGGTTATTTCGTATTAAATAAAAAGATATTTAAATTTATAAATAATAAGAAAAACCTAATGCTTGAAAAAGAACCAATGACCAGTATTGCTAAAACTGGAAAGATGTATATTTATAAACATTACGGTTTCTGGCAATGCATGGATACATTGAGAGATAAATTATATTTAGAAGATCTTTGGAAGAAAAATTCAAGATGGAAAATTTGGAAAAATTAAAAAAAAGAAAATTTTTAATTATTGGATCTGATTTTTTTTTATCACTTGAAAGAAGTTATTTAAGGGCCTTTAAAAATCTTAAAATAAACAATGTAGATTTTTTTAGTCCTGACAAAAAATTAGCTTTAAATATATTAAGTAGGTTTAGTAATTCAATAATAAAAAAAATTTATTTTTTGATGTATAGAAAAGCTGTAAAAAATTTTATAAGCAAGGGCAAGAAATATGACTATATTATAATATTTAAAGGACTTCAATTAGACCTAGCATGCCTAAATACATATAAGGAGTATCAAAAATCTGCCAAATGGATAAATATTTATACAGATAACCCTTTTAATTTGGAGTTTGCTTCTTGCTCAAACCATGAAGTTTTAAATTCTGTGAAGTTTTATGATTTTTTTTGTACTTCATTTTCTAGAATACTAAATTTTAAATTAAAAAAATTAAAAGTAAAAAAAAATATTTTTTTACCATTTGGTTATGATCGGTATTTACATAGAAAACTAAACTTTAAAAATAAAACGAATATAAAAAATAAAATTAATTTTGTTGGCGCGTATGATAAATATAGAGAAAATTTTTTAAATAAACTTAATGTAAAAATTGATGTATTTGGTCCAGGTTGGAGTAAAATGAAAAAAATAAATAAAAATATAAATATTTCAATTGGCATAATAGATGGAGAAAATCTTAGTAAGATTAACAATGAATATGCAATAAGTCTCAATATTATGAGAAAACAAGACTTAAACTCTCACAACATGAAAACTTTTGAAATACCAGCTATGAATGGATTGCTATTAACACGCAGAAACAGAGAGCAAAATATTTTTTTTAAAGAGAATGTATGTTGTTATATGTATAAAGATCTTAAGGAATTAAGAAAAAAAATCAAATATATATTGGCCAATCCAACTAAAGCAAATATAATTAGAAAATCAGCTCATCACAAAGTAAGAAAATTTTCATATGAGAATAGATTAAAATCTTTATTATCAAACATGTTATGAACCCATATAAAAATATAACCCTTTATTTTTGGATATGCCTGTTATCCGCTGTTGGTTTAATCATAAATCGTATGTATTTAGGCAATTTTGGTTTTAGATTTGACCCTTTAGATCTTTTTCTATCTACACTGTTCATAATTTTTTGTATTACAAGTTTTTTTTTTTTTTTATTAGAAAATAAAATAAAAAATCAAATCCCCTTTTTTCCATTAATAATTTTTTATTTATTTATTTGTTATGGTTTTAGTTTCGAGCTCATAAACGAAAGTTTACTAACAATGGAAAAAGATGATCTTACTAAAACCTTGTTAATTATTAATTTGGCAATAGTTTTTTTTAACATCGGGTATTTTTCATTTAGAAATATATTTAAATATAAACTAGTTGAATTTGAATTCAAAAACGATAATTACTTAATAATTCTTTCTCTTTTTTTTTTCGTAATAATAGTTTTAAATGCATTTATAAACTTTATCCCAAATAATCTAAATCAGATAATAATACCGATAACATCTATGTGTTGTTCAATATTATTTTATAAAATTATTTATGATAATAGGAAAAGAAATTTATTTTTGTTATTACCAATAGTTATATTAATATTTTTTGAAATCTTAAAGGCATCCTATGTCTATCCTGCAATGCTATCTTTACAATATATTGTAATTTATTTCATTATTAAAAAAAAAATTCCAATAATTAAAATTTTTTTAATCTTTTTAATTTTCTTTTTTTTACATTCATTTAAAGGCGAATATCGTAAAGAAGTGAATTTAAATAAAAATTATAGTGATGTTTCAAAAAGCATAAAAGTTTTTGGAAACTTGCACCTCAATAAAATTTACACACTTCAAGAAAATGAACTTACTAAGAAAGGTAAAACAAGTGATAACTCATGGAGGCTATCTCACTCATTTAGCTCTCTATATATACTTGCCAATAAAACGCCAGAAGAAATAGGATATCTAAATGGTGAGACATATTCAATTCTTATAGCAAAATTAATTCCAAGAATTTTTTGGGCAAATAAACCTAACGATGATTTAGCAAATAGAATAGGAAGAAAGTATGGAGTTTTAAATGAAAAAGACTACGGGACATCTTGGAATTTACCCATAATAAATGAAGCTTATATTAATTTTGGTTATAGTGGTGTTATTTTTATCATGGTCATTCTAGGTTTATTAGTGCGATCTTTTACAAATTTTTTTTCAAATAAAAGCTTTAAAAGTTTAGAAAGTCATATTGGTATTTATGTTTGCTGCTCAACATTCTTCTGGGAAAGTCATATATCACTTACTTATGGAGGAATATATTATCCAATATTATTTCTTTATGTTTCAAGTATATCATATTATTTGTTATTGAAAATTTTCAATAAAGTTTAAGCATTTATATGAAAAAAAAAATTCATCTATTTTTTAGGAAACCAATTAAAGGTCAGCATTTTAGTATAGAAAATTGGTATTATGAAATAATAAAAAATTTTAAAAATAAAAATATAGAATTTAAAGTTAAAGTATGCCCACTGGAAAGTACAGGTGTTTTGAACAGAATATTTATTACATTTTGGGCGTTTTTTAATCAAGGTGATGTCAATCATGTTTGTGGTGATATTAATTTTATTTCACTATTTTTGAATAAAAAAAAAACAATTAATACAATTCTTGATCATCATTCATTAATTAGATTAAAAGGTATCAAGAGATTTATTTATTATTTTTTTTGGGTTAAAATCCCATCCATAAGAAGCCATCATCTAATTTGTATCTCACAAAAAACTAAAAAAGAGCTTATCCAATATACAAATATAAATAAAAAAAAAATATCAGTAAGTGATGTTTGTATTAGTGATTTATTTAAAAAAGATATAAAAAAATTCACTAAAAATAACCCTAAAATATTAATCGTTGGCACAGGGATTAATAAAAATATTAAAAATATTTTAATTTCATTAATTAATATCAATTGTGAATTGATAATAATTGGAAATTTAAATAATGAATATCTTGCGATATTGAAGGGCTATAAAATTAAATATCAAAATTATGTCTCTCTTAAGCATAAACAAATTTTGAAGAAATATATTGAGAGTGATATTTTACTTTATGTATCAAAATACGAAGGTTTTGGAATGCCAATATTGGAAGCTCAAACCTTAGGAAGAGCAGTCATTACTAGCAATTTGGATCCAATGACTTATGTCGGTGGCAAAGGAGCACTTTATGTTAATCCCAAAAACATAAAAAGCATTAGAAATGGAGTTAAACAAATTATTAACAATGGTAAGCTAAGAAATAAACTTATTGTGAATGGTTTTGAAAATATTAAAAGATTTAAAAAAAGAAATATTTTACAAGGACATCTAAATTGTTATTTCAATATCTTAAAACATAACTTATAATTTTAACATTATAATGAAAATATCAATAATTGTTGGTGGTAAATTTCATGCCTTTAATTTAGCCGAACAAATAAATAGAAAAAAATATTTACAACAAATAATTACATCTTACCCAAAGTCATATCTTAAAAAATATGGAGTTAATAAAAGTATAATTGATAGTATTGTTTTAAAAGAAATATTATTAAAGATTTTTAATAAGATAAATTTCTTAAATCATATTTTTGACTATAATTATTTTTTATGTGAATATTTTGATAATAAGGCTTCCAATAAGTTAAATTATGACGGAATTAATATTTTAGTCGGTTGGTCAGGATTTAGTAGAAAATGTTTTATCAAAGCAAAAGAATTTAATTGTATAAAAATTTTGGAACGAGGATCTTCTCATATTAAATTTCAACATAAAATTTTAACTGATGAATATAAGAGTTTAGGAATTAAACCCAATGTCCCCAGTAGCAAAATGATAAAAAAAGAAATTGAAGAATATGATTTAGCTGATTTTATTTGTGTTCCAAGTCAATATGTAAAGGAAA
>ENA-UOXV01006422-UOXV01006422.1-marine-metagenome-genome-assembly--contig:-NODE-6422-length-12327-cov-9.077168_pt1 | contig 12327 bp, 11 predicted proteins | sample MGYA00238165_ERZ766961 | MGnify/ENA primary metagenome ERZ766961 (study PRJEB28924, sample SAMN03173240) | marine metagenome | biome: Marine; feature: Water; material: Subsurface seawater | place: North... | reverse complement strand
GCCTAAAAAGCCCGAGCCTAAAAAGCCTGAGCCTAAAAAGCCTTCGCCTAAAAAGCCCGAGCCTAAAAAGAGTAATTATTCTGTAAAATCTCGACAAAGATTTTCCAAAAAATCTAAAAGAAGAAGAAAATTAGATAAAAAACATACTAAATCAAGGAAAATTTCATTCAGATGTTATCCCCAAAAAGGGAAAAATATAGGTGATGTTATGAAAAAGGCTAATAAATTGTCAGAAGAAGAAATGAAAAAAGAATTGCTTTCTAATGGTATTGAAATCAAAGGAACTAAAAATAAATTATTAAAAGATATTTATATGTTTTCTTCATTGGGTGGTATTAAGATACAAAAAGAATAAACTATTGTTCAACTTCTACATCATCACCTTCTCCTTCTTCTTCTTCTTCTTCTTCTTCGTTATTCCTTGAAGACTTTCGAATAACCTTGAAAATATATCTTTCATTATCAACCATAAGACTTGAACCATATACACCTCGGACATTTGATGTTAGATATTCTTTTTGATTTTCACCTTGTTCTGGATTCTTTTCAACATCTAATGAAACAGTTTCACCAGGATACAAAATCTTAAAACTATTTTCGCAACGTATAGAAGTGTAATGGATAAATAACTCTCTTTCAAAAATATCAGATTGTGGATTCACAACCTTTACAAAACCAAATCCTTTCTTTCTGTCAAACCATAATACCTTACCAATTTCGTTCATTTTACCCGTTATATCTAAATTATTATAATAATAAATCTTTATATATGTTTAAATTATTATTTCAAATAATATTGATAGTTTACATAGTATTGTTATTTTTCAATATACTTGATCTTAAAAAATACAATAAAAATGGAATAGTAAGAGATTGTGAAACAATAGAAGAGGTTATAGAAGAAATAAAAAATCTAAATCCTATTGTATTTAAACATGAAAATGATTATGATTTTAAAGAATTTATTTTAGATAATGGTGAAAACATGAAAAGAGTGATATTAGAAGAAAAAGAAAATATATCTATTGAAAATGAAAAATCTCTATTAAATCAAATAGATACAGAAAAGATACCTAATTTTTATGAAGGTAAAATCCACATGATTAATAATAAATCTATTAGTATCTATAAGAATACTCAAACTAGAGTAGAACAATGTCATGATTTAGACGTAGGGTTTTACGTTTTACATGGATCTAGTAAGGTATTTATTTTAAATCCAAAACATAAAGAAGATATTAAGGAAAAAGAAAACAAAAATATTAAAAAATGGGCTCATATTAAAATTTTGAAAAAGGGCGATTACCTTATAATACCTACAAATTGGTATTATTTCTTTGAAACAAGCGAAGAATGTCTAATGTATAAATCTAAAACGAATAATATTTTTACATTCGTTCCAAATTTTATAAGAGACAATTATTCTTCTTTCAGATTACCAGATTTTATAACTTCTGTAATTTGAGTAATTTGTAGTGTTAAACTCGCTATAATACTTCCATAAAGCATGAATTGATAGTCTTTAATAGCTTTAAGATAATCAAGACAATAATTACATATTATATTATGACCAAAGATAGTTGTCCAATGATCACAACCATGATGCTTACATAATTCATGTATAGTTATATTTACAATTACAACTATAAAGAGAAGACATATATGTCTCTTTATAGTATCTTTAAAATCTATCATAAAAGGCTTAAAGTTATTGTTGAATATTAATTCAAATTTATTATGGTTGAGGTAGATATTTATGATATAGCGAATGGTATTTCCCTGATAGGGACCTGTCTTGGACTTTTTTCAAGGGTCCCTCAAGTTTACAGGACATATAAAACTAAATCAGCGAATGATTTATCAACACAAACAATGTCTATTAATATAACCGCAAATAGTTGTTTCCTTTTCTACGTGATAATCAATGGAGATTATTTTATAATGTTGAATTGTATATCAGTTATTACTCTTGAAAGTACACTAATATTTATGAAGAATAAATATGGTAAAATGAAAAAAACTTCTAGTTCTACTAGTTTAGATGAAATGGTCCCCGTCGAAAATGGTATTTAATATTCTTTGACTTCAATGTAATCATCTCCAACTATTTCATAATACATCTCTCTATGAGAAATTTGTAAAGAGGGTTTAGGTATATAATAAAGTATCCATACCCTATCCCATATGTGCTTACTAGTAGCCATGATAAAAACTGATAAGATATATATATCCCATACATTGTTCTAACTGTATAATAAATTGTAATAATATGTGTTAATGCGATACCATTGAACATATATATAAATAAATTATTTAAAATTATTTACCTATAATAAAATAAAATATGAGTGTTTTCAAAAAAATAATGAATAAATATAGTGTTAAAACAACGATTCCTTTCCCTATTTTTGATGTTTATCATTTTCGTTGGAATCCATTTTGTAGGACTTCTATTCATGATCACGCAAAAGATGGTTGTTTTACTATCTTATTGAGGGGTTCTTTAAATGAAAGGATATATGATAAAGAATTAAATTTTATAAAAGAAAACAATTACAAGGCGCCAAATATATCTTTTATCAATAATAAAAAAGGTTATCATTCAGTAAAATCCAATGGATGGTCTACAAGTATAAATTTTTATTATCCTAAAGGACATAAGACTACATCTTATAAAAAATAAAACTATATATATAATGGAAATAAAAAGATTATTAGTAATTGCTGGGATATCATTAATATTCATAATTTTATTTTGCGAAGATATTGTTGAAGGATCTGAAGATCAGACAATGGAACCAGAAACAATTGAACAAGAAACAATTGGACCAGAAACAATTGAACAAGAAACAATTGGACCAGAAACAATTGGACCAGAAACAATTGGACCAGAAACAATTGAACCAGAAACATCAGAAAATAAAATGGATGTGGATGAAATAATAAAATTACAAATGTTACAGATGGAATTATTAAAAGATGTTATCAAAAATAAAAAATAAAAATAAACTATTAATATAATATGAAAGAAGAAAGACTTTTAATAATATTAGGAGTTTCATTGGTAGTTATATTACTGTTTTGTCATGATACCATAGAGGGGGCAGATGAGACACTTACACTAGATTCTACAGTTGAACAAACAGCTACTGGAGAAGATCAGACATCTTTTGTAGATACTAGTCTTAGTGGAACTCAAAGTAATGATGGAACGGCTAGAGCAGATATGACTTCTGGTTCTGATGGAAATCAAGATTTAACTATTTCTACTACAGATCGTGTAGAAGGAGAAGATACGAATGCCAATGAAGGTGTTGATGGAGATACTGATGAAGAAATACAAGAAGTTTTCGGAATAGATTGTGTAAATAATTGTTTTGAATATTTTCATAAATGTGCATATGAGAGAGATGAAGCAATTTCTACTAAAGGAACGCGGAAAAAGAAAGTTGTAGCTGAAAATTTTGATAGAATTGAGAATTGTCCTAATGGAGAAATACCTGAAAGGTCGTGCGATGATCCGGAATGGGGATGTAAACAATGTAATGAGGGATATTACAGGGGTAAAGACAATTTATGTAAACCATTACCAGGTATGTTTAGTATCTTTTCTTATATCATAGTATTATTGATTTTAGGTGGATTAGGTTTATTTGTCTATTTCCGCTTTTTAAGATTCAAGGGTAAGGCTTATGCTTTGGGAGCTAAAGATGCCGGATTTACAAGAATATAAAAAAATTTGAAGTTTAATGTTTAGGTATTAAAAAACAAAATGAATATACTTTCAAGAGTAATATACGAACAAAATAAAATCCTTTTAATGAAAATAGCTGATGATCAATTTACATCAGATGAAGGAAAAGAAACGTTTGTAAAAAAATATCATAAATTGAATTACGCACATCTAAATACAATCAAAAAAGACAATATCGAAAGTTATAAGAAAAAGTATAGTAGAGTGATGCGTTAAAAAAGTTGAATAAAAAAATAATCTTTTATTGGTGGGCACAACCATAATCGTGTCTATAGATAATTCTGAAACTTAGGGAGTCTTTATCCTTGGAACACCTTTTAATAACTATAACATGACATCTACATACCATACTTAGCAATAAGATAGTCACCCATTATTTAGTTTATTTTTTTATTTTAGGGAATACTGACAGTCCTTTAAAAATGTATTTGTATATGAGTTATAGTTTAACAATTATTTTTATTTTTATTTTTTAAGATATATTATATTATAATATAATATATGCCTGTTTATTTTAATAATGATAGTGGTAGAACATTAGACCACATAGTTGAAAAGCATATTTTTGATGTTATAATTCTAATGATGGTCCATGATGGATTTCTATAATGATAAATCTAAAGATGATAAATCTAAAGATGATTTCATAGACCTTTTCAAAAAATATGGAGGTAGTTCTAAAAAAAAGATGGGATTAAGTAAAACGGAAATTTCTAAAAAAATGAAAGAACATGATGAAAAATGTTTAGGAAATTGTGTAAAAATAATACAAGATAAAGATTTAATGAAACAAATTATGAGAAATAAATAAAGATATTATTTATATTATTTTTTAATATTCTATATATATATAGATTTAAATATATATGACTGGTAATATGCAAATTTTAGCAAATTTAATAAAAAAGTTCACAACTGATACCCACGAAAATATAAAATCACATTTAACCGTTGACAATCTAGATGAAGCAAAAGAGGATTTAGATAAATTCCAAGTTGGGATCAAGGAAGCACTAACCAAGTCCAATTTAATGAAGAATATCCAGATGGGTTTGCTTGCCTTTGATATCCTGACAGATGCAGGTATAGAGAACATGCCACAACCTAGTCGTCGGTTGAGGGAGACGGCTAATGATCCCATGCTTGTGAAAATGGCATACATGGAAGCTAAAGCTATGCGGGAACGCGCCCTGGCCGAAATAAAGGATGCTCGTCAGCGGCTTAAACAGAATCAGAACAACATAAAGAATGTCTCTCAAGCAGCTATTGATAAATGCTCAAATAATGAAAACACGGCGCTTCAGTTTAATAACACAACGAATGATTCTGCTTTGGGTTGGTCTTCTCAACAGCAACAAACGATGCGTGCTCCTGAACCTGATATACAGGGGCATGTGATCAATCCTACACAGCAAGATAAGACTGCAGCCAGCTCCGTGTCGACTGTGGCGTGGGGACTCATAGGAAAAGTTGGGGGCGACCGTGGATTACACTGGTCCCAGGACAATGCAATGATTGCAGATGGTCTGAGGGACCAGCTGCAACACTCTGCATCTGTCCCGCCAGTCTACAATAATGACCCAAATAACCACTACTTTAATCGAACACCAGATAAAAATGCGGCTGCCCAGTGCGGAGGAAGACAAGGAGGTCCATGTTATGCCACATCGGTTCCAGTAATTCATAAAGGGAAGGTGAATTCACCTTACTGTGATATGTTTGGTAACGAATGGGAACATGTTTTACCTGCCGGTCAGTATTCTGCTTTTTTTGGAACACCTATATTTGGAACTTTGCAGAAACTTATAGAAGATACAAGGGATATTATTGGAAATCCTGTCTCAGAAAATTTTTCACAAACTTTTTCTCAATATGGACAAATGGCATTACAAGATAGTGCTATTATTGGCGGTGTTTTATGTTGTACCCATAAATTATTTTTTCTTGAATCGGCAAAAGTATTTAATCAAGCAAAATGCTCAAAACCATTATTTTTAATAAATTCAACAACATCAAATGGAGTTAATAAAAATTACATGATGAGTGTAAACTCAATTGTTTCCGAAGATATATGGAAAATAATGACGACTAATAATAATTATGTATGTGGAGCAGGAAATTTTGTAAAAGATGTAAACCAACAATACATTAACGACAAAAATAAATATACACAAAACTTACAAAATTTATGTAATATGGTAAATAGTTATTGGTCACAAAATAGTGGATTTGTGTATTTTGATAGTCCCGATAGTAGTTATCAATTGAATAATGGAACAGTGTCTTTTTTATCTGGTGCTCTTTATTCCGGCTCGCTGGCACAACTCTTGGGTATCGGTAAATCTAACGGACAAATAGTTGCTAACCAAGTGCATAATTTTTTTAATACTTCTTACGAAAATAGATTAAGACATATTACTGGTGAACTTCTAAAAATTATTGAAGAAACAATTAGGCAAGCAGCATCAGCAGCAGATCAAGTAATTATAGAAGATTTCGAGGCACAAATTCAGACTCAGGTAGATGAAGCGGCGAAATCCATCGAAGATACGATAAAAGTAATCAAAGAACATCCTGAAATAGAACAAAAGTTTAGAGAGTGGCACAAAGCGAACTTGATTGATGATGAAGAACTTGAAAACTGGATGTCTGCCAATGATGATAGTTATATTAAGTATGAACGTTGTATGGAAGAAATTGAAATTTATGCTGCTTTTGAGGAGGATAAAGATCGTCAAGCTGATGAGGAGAGAGCAGCTATGAATGTGGCGATGTCGCAGTTGGCATTAGAGAACGCAAGACAAGTGGAGAAGGTGCGGGCTGCCATGACGGTTGATGAAATTGAACAAGGAAATAATTTCTGGGTAAAGGTCAGCGCTCTCCCCGAGGAGCAGAAGCAATCCACAACACGGCGACTCAAAGAAAAAGCAGGGAAAACACAGAAGTTATCGGAGTGGGCAAACACAGGCGCGGTGGACGAGAATGCTCGTAAACTTTTGCCGACTTTCGGAACTCGCAAAACTCCTGTTGACCACTCCGCAGCATCTACCGGTGAGGATGGCGGATCTGGAAAATACCACGGAGCATTAACCGAAGACGCACCTTCCATGCCACAAACACTACGGCTGCAACGAATGCATGGGGCACACCAGCAAGAAACTCTAGCTCAGAGGAGGATTATCACCCAAAACCATATAAAAGCACTGCATAATTTCGCAAGAACTCCTGAGGGCCAAATTGCAATCAGTAAATTGTATCACTGCACACCAGGTGCTGTTACCGCTACGGGAATGCCCAAAAAAGAAGAAGACTACCAGCTACAAGGTCCGAGCGACGTGAAGGAATGGTCCCAACACCCGCACAATAAGGGTGGTGGTGGGTGTGTGGGGGGGGCATTGGAGACAGAGGATTGGCGTGGCCAAGCGACACTAGAAGACGTTCTTTCACTAGGTGGCAACATGTGGTCGGTGAAAGGGGTGCAGTTTCGAGCTTCTAGACCTGAAGAAGCTTTAATTGAATACAATTATTGGTATGCTGGTGAGGAGGGGGCAAAAGTCTTGGAACTAAAGCAGCAGCGGCGAGAGCAGAAATGGAAATTAATGCCTGATAAATATAGTGAACAATTCGTTACAGAATTTAACGAAGATGGTAAAATCCCTCAGCATGCGAGGGAAAAATCTGCATTCGAAGAAAAATTATTGAAATTTTTAAGGGAAGAATGGTATAACTCTGGTAGACGAAGACACAAATTTAATGATCGTGAACTTGATACATTTGCTGAAGACATTCAAGGTTGGCCTAGGGATAGAAGGGGGGCACATCTTTTAAGAATGAAAATTCAACAAATATGGATAGAAGTAAAACAAGAGCATAATCAAAGTATTATTCAAAATAAACAAAATAAAATAAATACGTATAATAATATACATGAATATGTCTGGAGTATATTTCCGCAAACTGGGCGTTATTTAGATGAGCTAACCGCGCATACAGGAATTCCACAACATGATTTGTATAATTACATAATAACTAAAGCAGGAGCAGATATAGATGCAATACCCTCGTCCCTCTCAACAAATTTCAACCTTGATCTAATGATGAATAATTTTAAAGAAATATATTCAAGAAAATTAAAAACACCCGAAGTAATGAACTTTATCAAATTAGATGGTGTTAATTATTCAGTTAAATATTTAGACGATATTAATAAATTAAGTAATACTATATTAGAATACATTGGATATTTAAATGATAGTCAACTAAATTCTTTTCAAACACATTTAATGACTGAAATAAATTCTTTTAAAGAAAAATTGGAACAAAGGAAACCAGACCTAGGTCTGGGGAGATTCACTGAAGAGGATAATCAAAAATTTTTTAGTTATATTCCACTCCTCGAACCAATATATAAGAAAGTAAAAGAACGGGTAAGTAAATTAAAAACAGAAAATGAGAAAAAAATAGCAATGGGTGAGAAAACTAAAAAAGATAAATTATATAGTGCTATATATAAATATCTAGATCTTAAAATAGGGGGGGATGAATTGCCTTTCTTATTTAATAAATTACATGCATATAAGTTACCACTAAAAGTAATTGAAATGGGGGAAATACCGATTGTAAACTTAAAAAGGGATGCTGAATCTGCTGAATTAACTGAATATGTAAAAAATAAAAAAAAAGTTTCCGATGATATTATACCCTATATTGATTTTTCTTCTGATGAGTTAGATAATATTTCAAAGTTTTTAGAAGAGAAAAAGAAGAAAGAAGTGGAAATACCTAATAAGGACGATAAGTATTCTAAAATAGAAATCACTTTAAAAAAATCAGTACCAGAAAATATGGATATAAATGAAGATCATATTCTTTTAATAAAAAAATTCCTAATTCAACTAAATCACATTGTAAATAAGATAGAAAAAGATGAAGTATCTCATAAAAATATAAAATATCTTAAAGATGCCTTTGATAAAATTACAGATGATATTATAATAAGTTCACGTCAAGATATATCTAATTTAACTAGAGAAGTATCTGCAGCAGTTTCTGAACCTGATGATCCGGAACCTCTTCCCCAGGATGAAACTACTGAAGATTATGAAAATAAATATACTGTGAATCAAATAGAAAAAATAATATCTTATTTACATTATGTATCTAATATTCTCTATAATGAAAGTAACAAAAACACTAGTCATTCAGTCTCTAGTTCATCACTAAAGGACCACGAGATACTACAATTAAATAAAGATATGGGTAGAAACTTTAATATAACTGAAGAAGCAAAAATATTAGATAAATTTCAGAAATTGTTATTTGAAGTATGTTATCAAATTTTTAATGATAATGAGATTAAGAAGCATGAGAGTGAGAATAAGTGTGAATATCCGACACCTAGCAATTTTTTTAAAGAGGGTATATCTACAGGGGGAGGGGATATTCCAGAAGATACTTTAGTAGATATAACAGCAATAATAGGAAATACTAATAAAGTCAGTGGTTATTTTCTTATAATGTTGTTAAAATCAGGTTCTGAATTAAATACAAAAAAAGTAAAATTATTCTTATCTAACTATCATAAATTTAAAAATATTGAAGAGCAGCATAAGTGGAAAGAGACAGTCCAGCTGGATCTGTGGGAAGATGAGCTGGAGGACGTGTCTTATATCTCAGGAGATGAGGACCTGGGTGGTGGAGGGATGGAGCTGGCTGATCTCATCGCCGCGGCGGATGTCTACGGGCGCGAGCTGTATGCCCCCCCAGATGAGCCGTGGATGGACCGCGAAGCGGCAGAGGAAATAAAAAAGAGAGAATACCTTGAAGCACGTGCCGCTGATCCCTTTATATATCCTGGTATAACGGATCCGGAGAATCAGAAACGTCTTGATGATATGTTCACCACGAAGTGGGACGACTACTCGGATGCAGAGCGGGACGCTGAACAGGAGAAGAGGGAACAGTTTTGGGATGATCCAGCGAGAGAAAAAGGACTGGCAGAACGAGCAAAGAAAAATGCAGGGAAGAGAGCGATAATCCGAAAAGCATCAGCAGCAGCAGCAAAAGCACCTAAAAAATCACTGCTGGAGATGAAGGGGTCGTTTAGTGTCCTTCTTCCGGAGGAAAAAGAAATAAATATAGAAGAATTAAGAAAGAGAGGAAACGAGGGCTTCGATGAGAGGATGATGTCATTCACTGCAGAAAAGTATGACAATTTTAATGAATATAGTGTAATAGATCAATTAAGTTTAATTTGGAATGCAGATAAAATTACTGTAAATGACTACAATGAAATTAATAATTATATAAATGATTTAATTTATCAAGTAGAGGCGAAAATTTCCGAAGGTATTAGTGGAGATACTAAAGATTATATTATCTATTTTTTTAATGTAATTCGTGGCAATGAAATATTTAAATTATTTACAAATGAAATAAATATAAATGATAAAGAATATGAACTTCCAGAATTGTATGATACTCCTATATTAGATGAATTAGATGATAATTTAAATAAAAAAATATGGGATCTATCGTATCCTGGAATATATTTAGAAGAAGAAATAACTACCTCAGATGTTTTATTTAAAAAAGGATTTGTAGAATCAGTCATTGAAATTAAAAAGAAAGTAATAGATTTATTATATATAAATTTATACTACTTTATTTTTGATAACATTGAAAACAATATTACATTCAAAAAATTTAAAGAAATAAAAAAACAGAATAATATTTATTATGAAAACATTTCTAACATACTGGAACAAAATAAGAAGAGAATAGAATTATTTGAGGAATACACGACCCAAAACAAAGAAGACCTACTTGAGGATCTGCGACATCGGAAGCTTCCTCATAATTTAATAATATTCAACGATGATGAGGATTATGTTGACCAAATGATCATGGTTTTGGTTGACTACGATATGGCACAATTATATCCAAACCTTCCCTCACCTAAAACAAATAGTGAAATCACGGACGAAGAGTTGACTTTCTACGGACTTTCGTCTTATGATAATAGCGAACGAAACAACGAAGTATTAAATATGAAAACGGAACGTATAATCGCGAGGAGAAAATATAATGAAAAGATGACAGAAATTGAAGTAAATTCCTCTAAGAATATATCACCTTCTGAAGTAGAAAAAGCAGAAAACAATTTTGAAAAGTCTGTATTAGGGTCGCTAAGATTATCTATGGATTGCATGTTAGAGTATTATTCACATAAATCAAAAAGTTCAGGATTTAGTCAATTAATAGTTTCTGATTACCATAAAGCAGATACAAATAGTGATTATTTATATAGAAAATATTTTGGTGATAATACTTATAGGTTAGTTTTGAGTTATTTTAAAGTTAAAAGCATTATTAAAGATAAACTTGTTGATATCGCAGCAAATGCTGAAGTAAACGTTCAGAGTGACTGGACGAACTCTCGTCTGGTGGAGCTTCTACCAGTCCCTTACAAAAATATCAACCGAGAACCAGTGCAAAGGCGGAGGCGGAGGGGGGAATCAATCTATTCTCCATTATACAATAATAATCTTTATGGTGGAGCAGGGGAAGACGAAGAATTAAAAGATATAATTGAAACAACCATATTCCATTGTATTAATGGATGGCCGCAACTGCCCGAAGAAGGAGAAGAGGAACTTGGTAGAGGAGGGATAAAAGATGAAATATATGGTCGTTTTAAAGATGAATTGTATATGGTTGATCTTAATTTTACTAAATATTTAATTCTTTTGAAAGATATTTTAGAAAATGAAGCAAAATCGAGTGGAAGAAGTTTTAAAGAATTTAAGGGTTGGATTGAAAGAGAAGAAATGGAGTTACTTAACAAGGAAGCAGAGTCAGAAGCAAAAGAAAAAGCAGACAAAGAAGAAGCACACAGAAGTCAAGGAGAACAGAGACTTACAACTGTCAAAGAAGAGGTTGAACCATCAGAAGATGATACTAGCACTCCTGTCCAGGACACACAGATGTCATCACCTTTAAAAACTGAAGGAAATCCGCAAGAACCTAAAAAAGCATGGAAGGAGGATGACTGGCGGGTGACCATGGGACGGGACCTGGCTGCCAGCTGGGCAACTAACCTCAAGCCTACCGAAGCTGAAGTAGCAGAGCAAACAATTGCAGCAGAAGCGTCCGTCAGCCCCCAGAGCACAGGTTTCATGAATTTATTTGATGCTACTAATGAAGCGCAGACTCTTAAAAATCAAATAGAAGAAGCTCGTCTTCAGCAACCCGGAAAGGTCAAAGAATTAGAACAAAAGTATGAAGAAGCTCGTACACGTTATTTAGGTCTTCCTTCTTCACGAACAATTCTAGAAGAGTCATCTCCAGAGTTCAACAAAACTTGGGGTGAGTGGGCAACTTCTGCTGCATCCGGTTTTGGAAATTGGTTATCTGGTAATCAAGGAAAAGGAAAAGGTGGAGGTAAAAATAGAAGATCTCGTAAACGGACACCAAAAAAACAAAGGCGTTCATTGAGAAAAAGAACACCAAAACAACGGCGTTCATCGAGAAAAAGAACACCAAAACAAAGACGTTCTTCTAGAAGAAGAACA
>ENA-UOXV01006418-UOXV01006418.1-marine-metagenome-genome-assembly--contig:-NODE-6418-length-12333-cov-12.352989_pt1 | contig 12333 bp, 9 predicted proteins | sample MGYA00238165_ERZ766961 | MGnify/ENA primary metagenome ERZ766961 (study PRJEB28924, sample SAMN03173240) | marine metagenome | biome: Marine; feature: Water; material: Subsurface seawater | place: North... | reverse complement strand
TACAATTTTCCAACCCACCGCACGCACCTGCGCGTCGCCATGTCCGTAACGAATGTCTGAGGCATCCCATTTTTCCGCAAGACCATAACTCAGGGAATAACGAAGCCTCGCCGTCATCCGTCCGGATTTCGCCAAGGCCTCGTAAATATCAATTTCGCTGACGCCGCGCACCATGCCGGTCGCTTGGTCACAAAAGGTGGTAATGCCTTTGCGATTGGCGCGCGCACAGACCTCGAGTGCGGCTTCCGCCAAATCATATTCCCGTTGCGCAAGGTTATGCCTGGCAACACTCCCAATGGCGCGGTTGCCCTTCAGCACACCATTCGGCGCACCAAACGCATCGCGTCCGTAGGGCGATGCAGGATCATCTGGCGTTGCCTTAGTAATACCTGCCGCCGCCAGCGCCGCTGAGTTACAGTACGCAAAATGCAGCGACGCGTTATAGATAAACACTGGATTAACGGCCGAGACGGCATCCAGCTCATGTAAGGTCAATTGATTTGGACCCTCCTGCAAAGACGGGTCAAATTGACGCCCCATCAACCATTCGCCAGGGGCAAGGGTTGCAGCTAAGGTTTTCAAATGGGCGAGCGCATCCTCAGTTTTTGGAAATCGGTAAGGTCCAACATCTTCTAACCGACCAATCGTTGCAATCGGCAAAAAATGCATGTGTGGCTCGATAAACCCGGGCAAGATCGTCCGGCCTTTGGCATCGATCACCTGTAGCGCGTCACCATACGCTTCAATCAAATCAGCGGCATGGCCACAAGCCAATACTCTCCCGTTGCGGATCGCCAGCGCATCCACAATCCGCAGGGATTGATCCATTGTATAGATCTTTGCGTTCACCCAAAGACCGTCAACTGTTCTCGAAGGTGCCGATCCCCGAGTAGCCCAGTACTCGGGTTGTGTTAGTTGCTCAATGTCGTCAAGCTGATCCGCCAATAAACTGGGCAAAGTGGAACAACAGGCGCAACCGTGACGCTCGTGGATGTCCTGCCTAGGCAGGGTTTCTGCCCAATTTTCAAAGGAGTTACCATCATCAAACATCATCCTGGCACTGTGCCTCTCTTGAATCGCTTACCGTGTCATTGTGCTAAAGTTTACCGATGAGTGCACCCATAACTTTCGACAATTCCTATGCCGATTTACCTGACAGCTTTTATACTCGTCAGGGCCTGCAACCGGTTAACCAGCCAACCCTGCTTAAAGCCAATCTTGATTTGGCAGACCAGTTGGGGATCGATCTCGCTTGGCTGCAGTCCAAGGAGGCAACTCAAGTTTTCGCGGGTAATGCACTACTGCCCGGCGCAGACCCGCTCGCGACGGTTTATGCCGGCTTTCAATTTGGCACTTGGAACCCTCAATTGGGCGACGGTCGGGCACTTTTGCTGGGTGAGATTTTGACCACCACCGGGCAGCGCTTTGATTTGCAACTGAAAGGATCAGGCCCCACGCAGTACTCTCGAGGCGGCGATGGCCGCTCACCATTAGGTCCAGTACTTCGCGAGTACTTGGTTTCTGAGGCAATGCACGCCCTGGGCGTGCCCACAACCCGAGCGCTTGCGGCGGTCTCGACCGGCGAGCCCGTCTATCGTGAGCAGCAAGAGCCGGGCGGCGTGCTCACTCGCATCGCAAGCAGCCATATCCGCTTTGGCTCCTTTCAGTACTTTTCAGGCCAACAGGACCTGTCGAGTTTAAGACGCTTAGCGGACTACACGATCGATCGTCACTATCCAGAACTCGGTGCCTCCGAGCAGCCTTACCAAGGCCTATTAAGTCAAGTCATTGAACAGGTCGCCCAGCTCATCGCGAAATGGCAGTGTCTTGGATTCATACACGGGGTGATGAATACCGACAATATGCTCATCACGGGTGAGACCATCGACTACGGCCCTTGTGCGTTTATGGATACCTTCAAACAAGCGACGGTTTACAGCGCCATTGACCAGCAAGGGCGTTACGCTTATCAAAATCAGCCCGCCATCGCACACTGGAATTTAATGACTCTGGCGCAAGCCTTGCTGCCTTTACTGCATGACAACGAGGACATCGCGATTGAACAGGCCAAAGCAGCGCTGCAAACCTTTCCAGACCGATTTGATGAGCACTACCATGCCGAGAGTGCGGTCAAACTGGGTTTAACGCCCTCAAAAGTTTCGCGCGCGCTTTTTTCAGAGTTCCTGGCCTTACTTGAAACCCACGAACTCGACTTTACCAATAGCTTTTCTGGACTTGCAGGTCGGCTCAATAGCAACACCCCTTTACTGGCAACGGATGATTGGCTGCAATGGATGGCGAATTGGCAAGCTGCCTTGCACGAAAACCAAGACAAGGCGGCTGCGCGACACCGTATGGAACGAGCAAATCCCTATGTCATCCCACGCAATCACCTCATCGAACACGCGATACAGCAAGCCTACCGCGAGGCGCACTTCGACCAGTTTGATGCCCTGCTGCAGGCTGTGACCAATCCTTTCGATCCAGGACACGCCGATTCGCGATTCGCGCAAGCACCGGCAAGAGATGAAATTGTCAAAAGAACCTTCTGTGGCACCTGACCGACGCCCTAACCGAGTCGGCGCGCAAGACGCCCAGGTGCGCATCGGCATCGATCTCGGCGGCACCAAAATCGAAATCATTTGCCTAGAACCCAGCGGTCAGCTTTCTTACCAAAAGCGATTTTCGACCCCTCGGGCGAGTTATCCTGACCTGCTTAAGGCGCTGGATCACGCCATCCAATTAGCGGACCCGGAACCGGATCCTCGCCTCATGAAACCGATCGGAATTGGAACCCCTGGCGCTGTCTCAAACAAGACAGGCCTCATGAAAAACTGCAATACCACAGAACTCAATCATCAAAATCTGGCCGCTGATTTAAGTCAACTTACGTCTAGAGACGTTAAAATCGCCAACGATGCAGACTGTTTCACCTTGTCTGAAGCTTTGGACGGCGCGGGTCGAGGTCATAACTGCGTATTTGGGGTCATTTTAGGCACGGGTGTGGGCGGTGGCATCGCAATCAATCAAACCCTCTTAGCCGGGCCTAACGCGATTGCGGGCGAATGGGGACACAATGCACTTGCCTTGGATCGCTTGCGATCCGATTATGATTTTCCCTGGCCTCGAGGACGATCGTGTTATTGCGGCCAGATCGACTGCATTGAAACTTGGTTGTCCGGGGACGGCGTGACGAAGAGCTATGAGGCCTTAACCGGTGAGCGACGGTCGGCGGCAGAAATCTTTGACAATCCGAATCGGTCCGAGGCGACTCAAAAGACCTTCGATCAATACAGCCAGCTGTGTGCGCTCGCCTTGTCTACCGTCATCAACTTGATCGACCCGGACATTATTGTTCTGGGCGGCGGTCTATCGAAAACACCGGGGCTATGTCAGGCGATCGAAAACCAGTGGGCGCACTATGTTTTTTCAGATCAGGTCGCAACCCGCATTGCCTGCGCCCAGCATGGTGACGCCAGCGGCGTTCGAGGTGCCGCGCGGCTTTGGCCGGCAGGATTCAAGGGCTCCTGAGAGACGTTGGTTTGTCAGGCCAGCGCTAAGATCGGCAACGACGTTTGATCCGTGTCGGTATGCCGCAGGAGCAATTGCAGGATTTCCCCTGATTGCTCGAGCAGATGTTGTGGCTCACCGTCGGACTCGAAATTAAACCGCATGACCGGTTCGGTTGTAGACGGGTTGAGGCTGAAACGAACACCCGACGCCAGTCGATACGCGCGATGGGTTTCCGCGCCATAGGTGTCTTTGCCACCTTCGACTTCAAGACAACCCTTACCTTTCAAGAGCGCTTGGTCCAAGTCGGCAATCATCGCCTCGGGGTGATCGACCTGCAAACTCACCTCAGGCAATACCGCCACTTCCTGGCGGTAGGCTTTGGCGAGTTGAGATAGCGTTTGACCCGAATTCTCAATAATTTGGAGCATGGTAATCCAAGCCAGCATGCCCGAGTCGATACCACCTAAACTGCCGAAATAATGATGCGCCGAAGACTCTCCGCCATAGACCGCGCCCGTTTGATGCATTGCTGCCCGCATGTGCGATGAGCCTGTCGCAACGCGAACCCCGCGACTTCGGTGCCGGGTTACTGATTTTTGAATGCTCAGCACCAGCTTTGGATCGTAAACCACGCCAGCAGCTCCGGCGTTCTCCAAAAAATGGTCTGCCATCATTGCCATGACATAGGCAGTGGGCACAAGCACCCCCGTCTCATCAAAAAACACACATCGATCCGCATCACCATCCCAAGCAGCCCCGACATCTGCTCGGCTTGATCTGACAAACGCTGACATTTCGGCGGCGTGTGCGGGATTAAGCGGATCGGGTCCAGCCAGAGGCAGTCCGGTCGCATCATCGCTAACCCAGCGCACGTCTAATGCTAGTTGCTCGGCAAGTGGCTTTGCGACCCAACTCGCAGCGCCATTTAAACCATTGAGCGCAATCGGGCCTTGGGTCCAAATTGCGTCTAAAGGCGACACAATCTGAGTCACGAACTCATCAATCAATGACAGCGCTTTAGGTGTTTTCAAACCCGCGGGGGCAGCCGCTGTGAAGCTTTCCGATAAGGCTGCTCTGAGTCGAACGAGTAATTGGGCGATGGGTTCTTGGTCACCTGGGGCTTTAAAGACTTTGAAGCCATTGTCAGGTTCTGGGTTATGGCTTGCAGTCACCATAACGCCTAAATGAATTCGTTCGATCCCAACGCTGAAGGCCACAATTTCCGTTGGGCAAATCCCGAGGTCAAAGGTTTCACAACCCGAGGTCAAAAACCCGTCCATCAGCGCCTTGGCTAACGCGCCACTGGCGTTCCGGGTATCTCGGCCAACGCCCACTTTTGCGTGAGAATACCAGCGACCTAATAGGCGTCCGACCGAGAAGGCCACTTCGACATCAATCTGTTCCGGCACCCGGCCCCGGATATCGCAGGCTCTAAAAATGGCAGGATCGAGTTTTTCGAGCCCCTGGCCTTGAATTACCTTTGGTCGCACCGCTGTCACCTTAAGCAGGGTCAAGTTGAGAATCTTACCCGAAAATACCAACTTTCAGTATGTCGGCCTTACGCGCTTGTTCCTGCATCATTGTCTTCAATAAATCTCAAAATCCATTCGGCGACCAAGGCTTGGTCTGGCACCTGTGCCATCGACGAAATCGCAACTTCATATTTCGCCTCGCCCACAAGTTCACGACGAATCTGCAGCAGGGCGCGCGCATAGGCCGTGTCGAATTCTGGATGGCCTTGAAAGGTCAAAATATGCTGATCGATTAACATCCCTGCAATCGGACAAAATTCGCTTTGCGCCAAGACCCTCGCAGACCCGGGCAATTTCGACACTTGGTCTTGATGGCTTGAGAGTAGCGAAAATTGCGTCCCGGCCGGTGCATCTTCATTTAAATCCAACAACAATCGGGTGTCGTGTCGACCAACACCCCAGCCACGATCGCTTTTTTCGGTTTTGCCCCCAAGGACCTGTGCAACAAGCTGGTGTCCAAAACAAATTCCGACGAGCTTCTTCCTGGCTTGATGCAGGGTTTGAACGAAGGCCCCCAACTGCTGAATCCAAGGCTCATCTTCATAAACACTGCGCTTGCTGCCCGTAATCAGATAACCATCACAAACATCAATTTCCGGCGGATACTCGAGGTGCTCAACATCGTAAACCTTAACCTCACAAGGATGCGCGTCCGTGCTAAGAATACGGGTAAACATATCGGAGTAATCGCCATGCGTGCGCTGCAAGTCATCGAGCACACTATCGGCCTTTAAAATCCCAACAACCGTCACACCGGCCTCCTGATCATGTTTTCATGCACGCTTAAATAATTTCGAAATATCGAGCCAGCTGCCAGTCATTGACGTGTCGCTCATACTCCCTGACTTCCCAATCTCGACTCGCTGCAAAATGGGCTTGGAAGGCGGCGCCAAAGATTTTTGCAGCGGCAGATGACGATGCGAATTTTCGAGTCGCATCCAATAAATTGCTCGAAAACTGTTGAGATTCTGGCAGCGCATCTTGCGCTTCATAGGCGTTACCCGACACGGGATCATCGAGCACCAGCGCTGACTCGATACCAAGCAGTCCAGCCCCCAGCGTCGCAGCGGCGGTCAAATACGGATTTGCATCAGCAGACCCTACCCGAAATTCCATTCGCTGCGACTTGGCTGATCCTCCAATGACTCGCAACGCGCAGGTTCTGTTTTCCACCCCCCACGTTGAGGCGGTCGGCGCCCAGGCACCCTTTACTAAACGGCTATAACTATTGATGGTCGGTGCAACAACCGCCAGCAATTCTGGCAAGGCGCGTTGCACGCCAGCAACATAGTGCTTCATAACCGCACTCATCATTAGGGGATCAGTCGCATCATAAAAAGCACCAGCCCCGGTCTCTTTTGTCACCAGGGACTGATGCAGGTGCCCACTTTGACCAGGATAATCCATCGACCATTTCGCCATGAAGGTCGCAATCATGCCGCGTTTTTGGAAGAAGGCCTTTACCAAAGTCTTAAACAGCGCGGCTTTATCCGCAGCCTTGAGGCAATCATCAACAGCAATAGCAGCCTCCCAAACACCCGGGCCAGTTTCGCAATGGACGCCTTCTAACGGTATTTCGTGATCTTCACAATAATCCATGAACTCATTAAATAGGTCTGAGAGCGCAAAGGTTCTGAGCGCCGAATACCCAAAATTACCAGGCGTCAGAGGCATCAAGTTTCGATAGCCCTTATCCGCAGCAGATTGGGCCGTTTCTTTAAAAACAAAAAATTCGTACTCGAACGCCATTTTCGACTGAAAGCCCAAGGCATCGGCCTTTGCAATCACGTTTTGCAGGCGACTGCGCGGACAGATGGGATGCAGTTGACTATCATCCGAGACGAATTCCGCAAGAAACAACGGAATGCCGCCTTCCTCCTTGAGTCGACGCTCGGTATTTAAATCGATCCGATACAGCGCATCCGGAAAAGCGGTATGCCAACCCGTGAACGCCGCATTGTCATAGAGCTGGTCATTAACATCCCAACCCAGCACGCAATCACAGAAGCCAGAGACCCCCTCGGCAACGCCTGAAAACTTATCCAAACTCATGTATTTGCCCCGCATAACGCCGTCGATATCGGTGAAAACGAGTTTAACCCGGCGGATCCCTTCAGCGCGGTACGTGTCTACCAGCATTGTGCCTTGACTCATATTAAGCGGCCTTTTTTGGAATTCGAATGGCACGAACCATCGTGACAACGCTCTCGGGTGGCGGCGGCGTCACTCGCATCACAACGAGCGCGACGGCAAAATTGAGCAGCATCCCTAAGGTACCAATGCCCTCTGGTGAGATCCCGAACCACCAATGTTCCGCATGATTTAATTCAGGCGCCATAAACTTAAAATAGACAATGTAGGCCGTGGTGAAGACCAGCCCGCTCAGCATCCCAGAGATTGCCGCCTCTTTATTCATGCGCGTCGAGAAGATGCCCAACAAAATCACCGGAAAGAAGCTCGCCGCCGCGAGACCAAACGCGAACGCAACCACCTCAGCCACAAACCCAGGCGGATAGATTCCAAACAAACCGGCGATTAAAATGGCCACCGCAGCCGAAACCCTAGCCCATCGCAACTCTTGGGCTTCGCTCAAATTCCTCGCCAAGGTGTTTTTAAGCAAATCATGCGAAATCGCAGAGGAAATGACGAGCAAAAGGCCCGCTGCGGTTGACAGCGCAGCCGCCAATCCCCCGGCCGCAACCAATGCTACAACCCAATTTGGTAACTGCGCAATTTCAGGATGCGCCAGTACGATAATGTCTCTATCGATGTAAAGCTCATTGGCGCTCGCGCCGACTTCGTTCGAAACAAGTCGCTCACCCGATGCGCCGCGCTCGCCGGAGAAAATCGGTTTCACAGGCTCAAGCGCCGCGCCGCCGCGATATTGCAATTTCCCGTCTTCATTTTTATCCACCCAAGCTAAAAGACCAGAATCCTCCCACTTGCTAAACCACTCTGGCAACGCTTGGTACTCTGTTTCGTTCAATGCATCGATGATGTTGAGCCGAGCAAAAGCGGCGACAGCTGGGGCGGTTGTGTACAGTAAGGCGATAAAGATCAGCGCATAACCTGCGGAAATTCGGGCATCTCGAACACTGGGCACGGTGAAAAACCGCACAATAACATGAGGCAAGCCAGCCGTGCCGGCCATGAGTGCAGCCGTTATAAAAAACATATCTACCGTCGACTTTTTGCCTTCCGTAAATGCTGCCATTCCCAACTCTTGCGTTAAACCATCGAGTTTTTCGAGCAGGAAGACCCCAGAGCCATCATTCAAGGTCGATCCGAAACCCAGCATGGGCAGCGGAACGTTCGTTAACATCAGCGAGATGTAGATCGCCGGCACCAAGTAGGCAAAAATTAACACGCAGTATTGCGCAACCTGGGTATAGGTGATGCCTTTCATGCCGCCCAGTACCGCATAGAAAAACACAATTGCCATTCCAATCCCGACGCCCAGGTCGATATCAACCTCAAGGAACCGCGAAAACACGATTCCAACACCGCGCATCTGACCCGCGATATAGGTAAACGAGATAAACACCACACAGAGCACCGCGACCAGACGGGCAGTTTGAGAATAATAGCGATCGCCAACGAAATCGGGGACCGTAAATTTTGCGAATTTTCGGAGATAGGGTGCCAAACATAATGCTAGCAATACGTATCCGCCCGTCCAACCCATCAGATAACGGGCGCCATCAGCCCCTTCAAAGGCAATAATTCCAGCCATCGATAAATACGATGCCGCCGACATCCAATCCGCCGCGGTTGCGGCGCCATTAGCAAGCGGATGAACATGACCACCTGCTACATAAAAGTCCTTCGTTGAACCAGATCGACTCCAAATGGCGATCGCGATATACAGACCAAAAGTGAGCCCAACAAAAATATACGTTAGAACTTGGGCTGACATTACCGATCCTCATCCACATTAAACCGCCGATCGAGCGCATTCATCTGAGCGACATAAACGAAAATGAGCACCACAAACGCGTAAATCGAACCCTGCTGCGAGAACCAAAATCCCAGTTTCCAGCCGAAGAAACTGTAGGCATTGAGGGCATCAACCCAAAGAATGCCGCACCCAAACGAGACGAAAAACCAAACCGACAGAAGGCTTAATAACGTGCGCACATTTGCTCGCCAATAGGCTCGATGTCCGACTTCATCCGAGGCGCTCGGCGACCCATTTTTTGCCGGCTCGCCGCTGCCTTGGATGCTTGCTTGATGATCTTCTTGGCTCATTCGTCTTCTCTTTGGTTATTGCTCGATCGACTTTGCCGCAACAGGGCACCTGCTTCATTAAAACGTTGTTGATAAATTTCCTGATTCTGAGCGCGACGTAACACCTTATCTTGCTCGCGTTCGGTTTACGCCATTCACTTCAAGCTGATCTTAGACAAGCTCCACACCCCTTGATTGTTACTCAAACCAGCGAATTGCGCCAATTTTTGTGATGCGCCTCGCGCCGTCGCGTCAAAGGCGCCTCATCGCCTCAGCAACGCCGGATTCCGCCAATGATTCGGCTGCGATGCAAACCGGCATCGCCAGATCACGAATCATCCAATGATGCGGTTTATCGTCCAAGGCTTGCTGCATAACGATCGCCAATCCGTGCGTCCAATGGCTCGGCGCGGGTGCCGTTAATTGATTACCATCACAGCGGCGCCAGCTTTTCGCTCACACCTTACGCCAAGCAGGAGGTTAGGATGACCGATCAGCTTTCGGGTACGTCAGTTAATAATGACCTCGTCGTCATCATCGGATTCAAGCAACCCAATCGTGCTGAGGGGCCGATCTTCGACAAGATGCTTGGGCATCGCTTTGCTGGCCTTGGCGCCTAAGCTGCGCATTGCTTCGGCCCGCTTAATCAAATTACCCCGACCACTCGAAAGCTTTTTATGCGCATCATCAAACGCATTCTGCGTTGACGCCAGCCGCGTCCCCACAAGCTCAAGGTCGGTGACAAAGCTCACCAGCTTGTCGAACAGCCCGCCGGCCTTGGCAGCAATTTCCTGAGCGTTACTACTTTGGTGCTCGTATCGCCAAATATTTTGAATGGTTCGAAGCGTTGCCAGCAAGGTCGATGGCGTCACGATGACAATGTTACGATCAAACGCATCGCCAAACAGCGCGTCGTCCTGTTGCATCGCAACCGAGAAAGCCGCTTCAATGGGGACGAACATCAACACGAAATCCAACGTTTGGATTCCCGCCAAATTTTGATAATCCTTTGCACCCAACTGCTTCACGTGGTTACGCAACGATTGCACATGTGCATCTAGATGCGCTTGTTGCTCGGCGTCGACCGCCGAACAAAACCGCTCATACGCTGTCAGGGATACTTTTGAGTCAATAATGATATCCTTGCCTTCCGGCAAATGAACCACCACATCCGGTTGATAGCGTCGACCTTCCTCGCTCTTCAAAGTTAACTGAACGTCGTACTCACGGCCTTTTACGAGCCCAGATTTTTCGAGCACCCGCTCTAAAATAATTTCGCCCCAAGTGCCTTGGGTTTTACTTTCGCCTTTCAGGGCATTAGTCAGGTTCACCGCTTCTAAGCTAAGACGGGAATTGAGATCCCGTAAATGCTTTAACTCATGGCGCAACGAAAACCGCTCTTTGCTTTCTTCGCTGTAAGCTGTTTCAACTCGGTTTTGAAAATCTTTCAACCGCTCGCCGAGTGGTTTTAACAAATGGGTGAGCTGCTCTTCGCTTTGATGCTTAAAGCTCTGCTGCTTTGACTCGAAAATTTCGCTGGCGAGCGATTTGAACGTTTCCGATAATTTCTCTTTGGTTTGATCCAGCAAAACCAATTTATCCTGATGGTGCGCGGTTTGTTGCGCCATCGCAGTAGAAACCTGCGCCAGCTGCTCACGGAGTTCAATTTTTTCTTGATTGAGTACCGTCACGGCGAGATCAGCAGCCTGCAGTCTCTGGCGCAATTCCACCTCAAGTTCGCCCTTAGCGACTAAACTGGTTTCAAGTTGGGTTATTTCGTTTCGGGCTACTTGATCCCGACTGGTGCTGGCCGAAAGGGCAGCCTGAAGATCCGCGATCTCAGCCTTGCTCGCCGCGTCGCGACGGTCTCCCCGACGAATCCAAAGGATCTGGCCAATCATTAGACAGCTGATTACCAAACTTAAGAGTATTTCGCTTAATGCCATCTCGACTCCCCGGCGGATTCAGGGCAAAACCCCAGAGTAATGCCGAGCAGGCTCAAGTTTTTACCGTCTCGGTCATTACCCTTTGATAGCCTATACCAAGCCAGCTGTAACAGCCAGAATCCCCGACCCTGCACCGAGCACCCGGTTAATGCATCAGCGTAAACATTTTACGGCGATAGGTAGAAGCCATCGGATCGCCCTTCCCGAGCAACTCAAAAACCCGAATCATCGTCTGCCGAGCCTTATCTTCAGACCAAGATTTGTCGCGCTGCAACATATCTAACAGCACCTGCAAACCTGCTTCGATTTGATCAGCAACTACCAGCGCACAGGCGAAGTGATACAAATGGGATTGGTCGTCGGGATGCGATCTAGCCAAAGCTTCAAGCGCTTCGATGGGGCCAAGCTCACTGACCTCTTGAACAAAATGCAGACGACTTTTAGCTTTTTCGATACCCTCAGCATCGGCTGGTAAGCTCGCAAGCATCGCCTCCGCCTCTTGTATTTGATTCGTTTGAATCATCAAGTCACACAGTTCAGTCTTCAGCGAGACGTTTAGCGGCTCTTGGACCATCATGTCTCGCAGCATCGCCATCGCGCTCTCGCGATCACCAACGCTCAAATACTGCGCAATTTGCGCCCTGATCTGATCCCCTTCACTCATCGTCAGCTGATCGAACAACGCGCTCAGGGCTGCTTGCGTCTGTGGACCTTCCAGGTTATCCAGCAACTGCCCGCCTTTCACGACTTTAAGGGTTGGCAGGCCTCGAACGCCCAACTGCTGCACCAACTGTTGATTGGCTTGTACGTTCACGCGCGCCCAAAACAATTTGCCTTGATAGCTGGGAATTAACGCGCCCAAGAGCTTTGAGAGTTCATCCGATGGCGCTGCGCCCTCGGCATAAAACTCCATAATCACCGGAACTTGTTGCGACTTTTCAACAACATCGGCTTGGAAATTCTGGGCCGTAATCTCAGTTACGAAGTCGCCTGGGCTCATCTCGTTGGCGGGCATGATATTTTCCTTAAATCGGGGCTAGCGCGTCGCGTTACAGGGCCGAACCATACTGTGCGCATTCTTTTGTGCAAACCTCATTTCTGCAAACCTCATTTCT
>ENA-UOXV01006417-UOXV01006417.1-marine-metagenome-genome-assembly--contig:-NODE-6417-length-12334-cov-6.380080_pt1 | contig 12334 bp, 19 predicted proteins | sample MGYA00238165_ERZ766961 | MGnify/ENA primary metagenome ERZ766961 (study PRJEB28924, sample SAMN03173240) | marine metagenome | biome: Marine; feature: Water; material: Subsurface seawater | place: North... | reverse complement strand
CCCCCCCCGGCCCCCCCCCCCCCGGCCCCCGCCCCGCGCCCCCCCCCGCCCCCCGCCAGCCGTGCAAGCACGCGGCGCGCCTCGCCCGGCGCAAGCGGCGCGCCCGCGCCTTCCTGGGCGGCGCCCGCGCCGCCGCTGCCAGTCAGACTCAGGTCGCGTTCGAGGGAGGCGTACGAGGGCGAGAGCGCTCCGCCCCCCGCGAGCGCGCCCCCCACGAGAGGCCCCTGCTCGGACAGGGACGGCATCGCCGCGCGGAAGGACCGCAGGGACTCGTAGTCGGACTTGTGCCACGTGTCGCTCCCGTCGCTAGCGTCATGCGCTTCTGGCCTGCGTGCATCCCCTCCGTTCTGCGGCTGCGCAGCCACTGCGCCGGTACCGCGCCCCGCCGCCCCTCCATTGACCCGCCCTATATCAACCGCATGGGAAGGCGGTGCAATCCCATCTATCGCGGGCGACAGCGCGACGCCTGCCAGACTTGCAAGCCGCTGCCGCACTTCGGAAGTGTCGACCTTGTCACGTTTTTGCGTCGAGCCCCGGAATTTCGGTGCGACCCTTCCCGCTGCCTGCGTCGATCCTGCAGGGGAACCACCCAACTCAGTCTCCAGCTCAGCCAGTATGTCGTCCTCTGATCCTCGGGAACCCCTCCGTGACGTAGACGCCACCAGCTCTGCTGAACGAGGCGGTTGTTTAGGAGAGTCGATGAGCTCTTTCTCCAACTCTGCGAGGATATCATCACTGCTGTTGTCGTCCATCCCCAAGATGCCCATCATTGTCGGCACTACAGGTCAATGTCCTTCGAAACCGGCGAGCGAGGCCCACTTTGGCCTCGCTTACCTCGACACTGGCATTCTCGCAATCGACCCGGAATCGGTCGACTGGCCTGAATCGCAGTTCAAGACCACACAGCGATGAAACAAAGCTGAACAGAGAAAGCAAATTTCCAACTGAACAGAGGGTGGGTGAGTTGGAAAATGTTGCCAAGATTAAGCGTCAGATTCTCCACGCAGCATCCAAAACACGCGGCGCGGGAGCTTCGGGCGTCCCGTTCGACCAGCGCTGTTAGTTAGAGAATTGAACCGGTCACTGAAAAAGCGAAAGCCGCTTTATAGGACACCCCAGTTTTGCATCCCCTAATCGCTTGCCAGCTCTAACTTGGGTGCTCGTTGGAAGACCGCGATGTTCTCCATTGCGCTGACCATGTACAGCCATGGACTTGGGAGCTTGCCTGCCCATAGTTTGAGCAGCGACCTGATCGATCTTTGTGGGGCGGCGGGGGTAAGCGAGGGGGACTCGATGCAATGCATCGCCAAGGGACAGGTGAGCGAGCTCTGTCCAGTGGATTGTACAGCAGCGGTCACACAGGGACTGGGATTCTGTGTTGTGTCGAGAGCCACCTCACCTTTTTTTGGCTGCCCGCTTCTCCTCTCTGCTTCGACATTCTATTGCAGCAGTCCAGGAAGCCTGTGCTGGTAATTCCCTGATATTTGCCCTTCCCGGACGCAGAGCATGCCTGACTATGCCTCCAAGATGGGCTACATCAAGGAGCTTGCAAGTTCGATCAAGCAGTGCCGATACGCTACGTGCACCATTATGACACCAGGTGCTAATCGTCCTGCAAAATCAGAGCCCGTTTTGGCGTGTGCTACACCCTCAAGGGTGGTGGTTCACCTGAAGTTGCGGGGGCACTTTCTGTTTGGCAGGCAGCCCTGTTGCAGTCCCAGGGTTCCAGAACCCGAGCACATGAGAGGTTCAGAAGAGTGTGGGAGTGGTGTCGAGTGTGGGAGTGGTGTCGAGTGTGGGAGTGGTGTCGAGTGTGGGAGTGGTCCCGATTGGGCGAGTGTAATGGAGCCATGTACCAAACATTTCGCGTCCCGACGCGAAATGTATCGGGGCGAATATGTCAGTTAGGTGGTAGAACATCTTGTACGGGCGCAATGAGTGTGAGACGCAACAGGTTCATCTCGAGGGCACATGTAACACGAGGCACGGGTCCGCTCGAAAGTTTTTTCAGCGGGCAACCGTTACTGTGCCCTGCGCGGCAACCGTTACTGCGCCCTGCGCGCCCTCCACTCCTTCACCTGACGGACGCCCGTCCTTACAACATCCACTTGACTAATCTGCATCCCTACTCGCTGCCTGAGACTCTCCAGATCTCGCCAACCCCACCTCAACCGTCTACCGCGCAGCTGAATCCGGAACCAAGGGCCTTTGCGGGCGGCTCAGTCAAAGACGCACGCGTACTCCGGATCGAGGAAGCAAGCCTGGGAATCCATGGCACCCATGTACACGAACGAGGGGCCCTGGTGCTTGCCCATGGTCTCGCGGTCGTACGACTCCACCCACACAAACTCGTCGCGCACCTTGTGCTGCTTTCGCGGGGTCTTGAAACCGCGGTTCCCCAGGTGCTGCTCCCACTTCTTCACCGTAAACTGGTTGAGCCACTCTCCAGGCACGCCGACAAAGTACTTATACTCGACCATTTCGCCTGCCGGGATCATGACCGTCGCCGTCCACGTCTACCAGCCCCCCGCCTCGTAATCAGCACACACTCCTCTGGGGCAGACAGGAGGCTTCCTGTTGCGTGCACGGGCCAGCGGAAAGCCGCGGGGAGAGATCTGACAGGGCGAGAGGGGCGGCGCACCGGCCAGGTGGAGTTGGAAGTGGTCATGGGAATGGCGGCGAGAGAGTTCCACGACCCAAGCTCTTCAGCGTCCCCAGTGATGAGCAACGTGTCTCCCGGCTCCGTGATCTCGCACTTGACCTCGAATGTGACCGGTATCCGCTTACGCCGCTGACGATTCACTGCCTGGTCCTCCTCCCATAGTTCCTCCTCTGTCTTGGCGTCGTTCTGCATTGAACAAGGCATGTCAGCTAGGGAGCCCGCTCTGCCCCCAGGCCGCGCGCCGAAATTCGACTTGTGGTGGCAATACAGACGGGATGGAGCGTGCCTGGACAGAACGAGACTTGTAGAGATTCTCCGTTTGGCCAGGCTGGATGTGCACGTAGTCGTTCCACGCCCTCTCAAGGTCGCGGATTCGTGCGTCGATCTTGGCCATAGTGGCCGAGCCCTCGGGGACCCGCTCTTTCAGCGCCTACCACCGTCCCGCCCTCCGTCAGCGTTTGAAATCGCATGGGGTCACCAGTCCACGTAAATTCCCTGCACAAAATCACTACGGGGGCAGTCGGATCGCTCTCTATGCCGACAAGGGGCCGACTCAGCAGCTGGGACCGGGCAAAACACAAAGCGGGAGTCCCTACCAGGCACTGCTGAAGTAGCAATCGGTTTTTCTGCGCCAGCTCAGTGACTTTGCCTGCGCCTCCGTCTGTGATACTCTCGACCTTACCCACAAGCTGCTCGGCACTTGCAGGTTCCGGCGTCGCTGGGCGGGGGGTCGCTGGGCGGGGGGCCTCCGCAGCGCTCTCTGTCGCATATATTTGCTTCGAGTAAGACTGTGGAGGTGCGTAGGACTGTGCAGCCGGACGCTCGTAGGACTGTGCAGCCGGACGCTCGTAGGACGATTCAGTCGGACGCTCATAAGACTGTACAGCCTTAGGCGCATAGGATTGCGGCGCCGCGGTCACCGGCGGCTTGTCCTGGGCAGCCGAAGTGCTCGCACTCGGGTTCGAAACTGGAGCCCCGGCCCCACCCGTCGGGGCATAGCTGGACCCAACTGCAGAGCCTCCGCGGAGGCGAAGCGAATGGGATCGATCAACAACGGGAGAACGCTCGCAATTGACGACGTGCGACAAGCACAGGATCAGTACCGAAAGATAGGTGGTCCTGCACATCTCGCCGGGTGACTGAAAGAAATTCACGGTGTTCCCTGAGCCCCGTGGACCTCTGTACCAGAAAACACAGCGCAAAACGCTGCGAGAAAGGTTGTCCTTTGTCCTTATCTGGCGAAGAATGCAGAGAACGCGCGCTGCGCTTGTCCCCGGCCCACTCCCAAACCCACGTCTCGGGTCCACAAAGCACACTCCGAGTGCGAGGCCTCCTTTTGAGAGTGGGGCTGCCTATAATTGTTTTGTGTTTCTGCGTTCACTTTGGGATGAAAGCCCAAAGTCAACATAGCATTATTCATGACACAACCAGTGACACAGGATATCCCAATGGCGGCCCCGGATCGGGCGCAACGCGCCACGCACCGCGTTGCGTCTACGCCGGGCTACAACTGTGCGCAGCGGGCGGTGACCATCATTTTGCTTGCGTCTCTGCCTCTCGCGTCAGCGTTTTATGGGGCTCCTGGAGCCGTGGTGCGAGGGGCGAGGTGGGGCGGCAGCGCCGCGGGGGCAGAGCGCTCGTTGGGTGCGCTATTCGCGCGGGCAGCTGCTCCCATGGTGCTGCAGGGAGGGACTAGGCCAGCTTCTCCGATGGCTCTGAAGAGTACGCACCCCAAACCCATCGTTAGTTGGCGCCTTGCTCTGCCACGGCAAGAGTGTGGGTAACTCGTCAGAAGAGTGCGGGCGCAAGGGTTGGGTGCCTCGGGCGGGACCCCACACTCTAGCACGGGGAGCGCTGTAGCTTTGTTGGCACTTTTATTGCCCACAGTGCATGGCACGGCGATTAGAATCGCCGTAGGGCGTCCTCAGACCCTGCCCAAAGTGCATGACAGGAAGCAGTGATGCTGCATCTTCTTGCAGCATGCAGCATCTTGCAGCATGCAGCATCTTGCAGCATGGCAGCGTGGCCTCTGGATACCTCCGATTGCTGACAGTGTCTTTGGCTTTCGGCCGACAGTGACTGCAGTAGAGGACTCGGAGACGGCAACTGTGCCGCGGCTGGAGCTTACGCTTGGCGAGCTCGCCAAGACGCTGGTGACAACGTCGCAGTACGGGACGCTGTGCTCGACCCTGCCGATCCGCGAGGACGAGGAGGGAGTGCACAGGCAGCTACTCCTCCCGCGGACCCGTGCGAAGCCTCCCCTCGCGAACCCGAGCGACTTATCTCCTCCGCTCTCTAGAACTGCCTTGCGGCGTGCGGGGCGAGCTCCTGGCGCCCCGCAGCGCGGCAGTCTTAGACACCATCAGTATGCGGGCGGTGCCGGGACTCGTGAACGCGCGCTCTGTCCCGAGTAGACACATCGAGGCGTGAGGTGGCGCATGTGTTGCGGATGCGCGCGGGTGGGTCACGCCCCGGCGATGCGCGCAGGTTCGGCCCGGACTCGCCGTCCTCGGTCGACGCGTGGGATAAGTATGGCAAGGAGTATCCGTTCGGTGTCGCCCCTGCCCTTCGCGCCCCGTGCAGTTGCCGCGCGGCGGATCGCATCCGCACTTGACCTTGACACGCACGCCATGCCTCGCAGGATCGCTTGTGAGCTACCTGGTGAACGCCCAGTCGCAGCCGTACATGCTGCTTGCCAACAACGCCGCGCACACGCGCAACATCGACTCCAACAACAAGGTTGCGCTGTACGTGCAGAACCCTGCGTCGCCCGGGCAGAAGGGTGCCCGCGTCACGATGGTTGGCGAGATCAGCAAGATCACGGACGAGCGGGAGCTCAAGGAGTGCAAGGAGTTCTACGCGGACCGCTTCCCGGACCAGGCGGAGCCGCTCGAGGACGAGCGCTTCGGTAAGTTCTTCTCCATGTACAAGATGTCGGTCAAGGACATCTACTACGTCGCGGGCTTCGGCGTCATGACCACCTGGGTCACGCCAGAGGATTTCATCAAGGCGCAGGGCGACCCGCTCGCGTCCTTCTCTCCAGAGCTGATCGCGACGTGGAACAAGAAGAAGCTGCAGGACTTCCAGACGCTCGCGGTCGCCTTCTTCGGCGCGGGCCTCGGGCTCGACGAGGTCGACTCACCGCGCGTCACCTTCCTCGACCGCTTCGGCTTCAACTTCCGCTTCCGCTTCCCGCGCAAGGGCAGCTCCCCGTCGCCGGATGGCAAGATCGCTTACGACATCCGCGAGTACCGCATCGGCTTCCGCCAGCAGGCCATGTCCAAGGAGGAGGCGCAGAGCGCGATGTTCAAGATCCTCCAGGAGGCCTGGGAGAAGACCCAGGGCTACGACGACGATTGGGGCGAGAACGTGTTGCCTTACATGATCCTCAAGCGCGCCACGGACCTGTGGGCCCCCGCCCTCCCCTCCGCCTGGCGGGGGACAGCGATCGGCAGCGCGCGACTCGGTGCCTGACGCGTGGTGGAATGGGTGTGCAGGGACCTGATGCAGGGCGATCGCATGATTAAGGCGCAGGGTAAGCCGTCGGCAGTGACCGACCAGCCCAAGTGAGGTGGCTTGCTGGGGCGCGACGGGGCTCAGGGGGCAGTGAGATGGTGAAGATTGAGGGAGTGAGCGGACGAGGGGTTCGGGTGGGGTGCAATAAATATGCTCGAGAGAATGACACAGGGAGAGGGCGAAAATTCCCGAGGATTGAGAGTTCTGTCAGGTAGTCAACTGGATCAAGCGCGAGTGATACAGAAGCCGATGAGAGAAACAGAGAATGCCACAGATGGCGATGTACTCGAATACACTTGTACAATGAGAAGCTGCACATCAGAAGCGCACCAGAAGCACACCGAGGTCGGTGGCACCCGCAGTGGTGCGTGCATTGCATGCAAATCAGACATGGACTGCTTTCAAAGCTTTTTGTCAACTCTCGGGGGGTTTCAACCCGAACTTTTCGTGAAGGGCGCAGGGACGGCAGACCCACCGCGCAGCGCGTCCGCTGTTCCGCTGTGCGTTGTGTGCGTTCCTGATCTGTGACCCTGGCCACGATGCCGCATCCGATTGCTGAGACTGGCGACTGCGCGATCTGCCGTCGGCGTGCTCTCGTGTACTCTGGGGCCCTGGACGAAAACGATGTTGAGCATCCTGCGTGCCGCGAGTGCATCGAACGTGGTCTCGCGCGGTGCGTGCCCATAAGTTTCGCTCAGCAGCGTCAGCAGTATGCAACTCAGGCACATCATGGAACGCTTCACGGCGGAGCGGGCGACACGCAGCGGCCGCTTCAAGGAGTACAGCTTCAACAGAAGAACGAATGGGGTGGCCACCAACCTTGCGCACACACGCCTTGTGCCGACGGGACAGAGAGTATTACCATGGTGTGTGGAGCACAGCGGGTCCCGATGGCCATGCTGTGCCGGAAACGCCCGGCTGGAGGCGCGGCAGTCGAGTGGGGTGGCGAAGTGTACGAGTGCGTAGGTGTGACCGCACAGCAGGTTTTGGCAGGACAAGGTGGTTGCGAGGCGGTGCAGAGTTCGCCACAGAAGCGACAGCGTACTGCCGTACCATTTTCAACGATCTTCTAAGCCGAGGTGTGCTCGTTGAGTGCAGAAGGGCTGAGCGCTCGCTCATAGCACGCCACGTGTTTCACCCGGCGGCGACTGTTCAGCGCAGAGCACAACGGTTTCGGTAACAGGGGCAGCTGGGGCACCTCAGCTAAGAATGCACGGTGTAATAGTAGCATAGCGCGCTTTCAGCGGCTCGAATGAAGCGCGTGAACAGAATGAGTGCTGGTGAGTGACGCTGCGAGTTGCAGTAGGAGATACAGCCCCCTAGCGCCAAGCCTTCGCTTGATTTCTCGCCCTGTCCCCGCCGTGTCACCAGGCAAGGTTGATCGAATTTCTGTGTGTACTGGTGCCTGTTACTGAACTCGCAGTGATACGCAGTGCCAAGTGGTGCCTCGGCTGCTGTGCCTGGCCGTGCTGGGCCGAGCAACTGGCCCTGTGCTGCTCACCGTGACTGGCACGTGCCTCTCTCAAAAGTGATTATTCTCTACCCCTTTACTCTTTTTGTCTTAAATGCAGCATGAAACCACACCCTTCTATGCCGCACGTGTACAAGAACCCCGTGGCATGGCGGTCTCGATCTAGTTCGGCAGTGCCTCTTTGGGTTGCATTTCGATGAGTCAAGCTGTTCTTAAGCTGTTGAAGTAAATTTGAAGAAGAAGAAGAAAACGATATCTTTGTCTAAGACATCTCTGCAGCTCAAGCGAAGGCAGAATCTTCCGGGTGCCAGAAGCTTGCCTCTCATTGGGACTGAACCCATGCACACGTCCTAGCTTGTCGTCGAGAGGGTAAGACTCGTAGCGCGGCGCGTGATCGCGAGCACGCTGTGCGCAGCGCCTGCACTTCCGCCGCCGACACGCCAAAGAACATCTCCGACAGTGCCGGCGCACTCCCAATCAACCGCGCCAGTGAACCATGCAAGTCACTCATCGAGAGCGAACATCTCGTCGGAACCACTCATCGACAACGAGTGATAAAATTTTATGCGGCAGCTCTTTTCGCAGGCGTGCACCGCGCTGCACATCGACATTCTCGGCAAGATTCAGACCGCAGACCGGAACATCGTCAACCTTCTACGACCAAAATCGGACTCACTCAGGTTATGGGATCTCATCACCCCTTGTTTTGTCATGAAACAATTTCAGCCAACTCTGTGGACTAACAGGAATAGCTCCACAATGTCTGTCGCCTCACCCCGCGCGGGCGTGCCAACCCCGACCGATGCTCCTCCAACCTGGGCAGCCTGCTTGTTTCGGGCGCAGTATCTACTGTACCCGCATCTAGGGGCAGAATGGTGCTTCGTGTTTCACTGTCATCTCTGGTATCTGCGGCTGACCCACGCCTGCCTGCGTCCTCCCAGGTTCCAGATTCTGATGAGGATGATTCTCGATGAGCCCGCTGCGGCCGGCTCGATCACCGGCGAGTACAACGCGACTGTGGTATTACCCTCTTTCAACATCGTTGCTCGGCGCTGTGCGATTCGTTGCCGTGCTCAGATTCGGCTCGAGTGAGCGGTTGTGCGGCTGCTCTGGGCGGCGGCGGCGTGGGGAGGGTGAAGTCGCGTTCTGGGTATGGGTTGATGCAACGCACGAGTGGGATACGATACATGTGCAGGGGCAATTTGCTTTCTGTGACTTAGCTTTGTCAAGCGGCGCTAACGGACTTGGTGGGGGGTTTCCAGGACCCGACCGTCATCGACGCGCCGGCGCCCCGCCCGGACCAGCTTCCGATGGGCTCGTCCCGCAACACTTGGCCCAACATTGTTAACAACAAGGTCCTTAAACCCATACTAGCCAGATTGCACTGTTCCGGACACAGTTCCACTCCCCTTTGTTCCGGTTGTGTCACAATCATGTCTATGGAATGGATGCCTCACTGTCTCGAGTTCTCACTGCAGCTCTGGAAGTCCACTTTGCTCTTTGTTGCGGTCCCTCGCTTGCTTCAGGAAAACTTATGCCATGTTTTGCCGTGCGCAGCGTACCATCATCTTCTGCACGACCCAGTTCTCTTACCTGAAGAACCGCGAGAACTGCATCCATGACTTCACCGGCGGCCCGCTCCTTGCCTAAGTGTGTTGAGAGGTGGTTCAGAAGGGGAGTGAGCTCCTTGCTTTCGGCAATTCTTTGTTACATGTGTCAGCATAGCGGTGATGACATCATGGATATGGAATTCTGGCTGGGCCGCGGCAGGCCGTGGCAGGCGTCGTGGCAGGCGAGGATGGCGTGGCGAGAGCGGTCGGGGCCGTGAATGGGTGGCCCCACGCTCGCCAGGGGTTTAGCAATTGTGTTGGTGGGTGAGGGTTATGGAAGGGATCAGGTGCATGAAAAAAATCGTGACCTTACACGTGTAGTGTGTCGCAGCGTGCCCTGTGCTTGGCTTGAGCTGCAGAGATCAAATGAGGCATGTACAGCTCTGTCTGCGATCAAGAGACACATGTTGCTGAGACACATGTTTGCCTGCCACTCACTCCCTGAAGCTCTTCCCCTACCGTATCCTCGCCCACCACCGCTCATTCAGCATAGCTGACATCCTGTTCCGAGCTCGGAATTTCATTCCCAGGCGGGCCCGGACGTAACATCCAAAGGCTGAAATATCCCTCAAAGGCCCCGGCGCCATGGCTGCTTATTCCGGTATTCGGATGGCTGGGCCAGCCCTCCTGGCGATCCTCGCCATTGACCTGAACGGAGCTGCTGCGTTCTCGTTTGCCCCTAGCCTTCGCTCGGCTAGTGGTCTGGGGAGGAAGAGTGCCGCTCTCTCGCCAGTGAATCGTTCACCTCGTACTCCCGCCGCTGCATCGCTGAAGATGGGTTTGTGCCCTGCTCTGGAGCCAGCGGCGCTTGAAGGCTGGTAGAAAACTGAGGAAAGTAGGGCATGAGTTTATGTCCTGCCGCAGAGGGGCGGTGGAATCAGTGCTGTGGGGACTGAGGAGGAGATGGGGGTGCATAATGGTGCCCTCACTGGCATTTTTCCGACCCGCCTTCCGCAGGCCTCTTCGACGCGCTAAAGGAGCTTGCGATGCCCACTGAGGTCGTTTCTATGGTTACTGACGCGCCGGAGGTCGCTCCTGCGGGCCCACTTACCTGGGTGGGTGGAAACAGCGAGATCCAGGACCCTAGGTGCACCCCACTGCCTGCATCCTCGCAGCGCTCCGGTGTTGGGAACCGCAATCCCCACCCTGCAGCGAAGACGACCTCTCTGCGCCATGAAGCTGATGGACAATCACGCGCCACCTCATTGTTGACGGGCGCGTAGGCACGACATGGAGGACGCCTGGTATATTGGGGACTACGACTTCGGCGTTTTTGACGGAGTGTCCGGCTCCCAGAAGAACAACTTTGGCGACCTGTACAGCTTCCAGCTGTGCGGCGGCACCTTCTCCCTTATGGCGCGGCAGCGGCAACAGGGCAAGCTCGTCGACCCTGGGCTCGCGCTCGACGGCGCGGTGAAACAGCTCGCGGACATCGGCAACACCGTTGTCGGCGCGTCGACCGCGTGCGTCTGCACCCTCGACACCTCCGAGCCCGGCTTCACCTACCTCAAGGGGGTGCGGCCCCTCGCCCCCTCGCCCCTCGCCCCGCCCCGTGCGCGTGTCCACTGTGCGATCCGCCCGCCGACGGCGCGCGAGCGCGCCGCTGACGGCATCGTGCGCGCTCGGGGGCACGAAGGTCAACATCGGCGACTCGGGGATCACGGTCGTGCGCCGCGGGGAGGATGGCGCGCTCCAGGTCATCTACCGCACTGTCGCGCAGATGCACTACTTCAACTGCCCATTCCAGGCGCGCCGTCTGTCCACCCCGCGCCGCGCCCCTCCTCCCCGTCCCGAGCGCTCGCAACGCAGCGACGCGGCCGCGGCTGTGGCCGTGGCCGTGGCTGTGGCCGTGGCTGTGGCTGTGGCTGTGGCTGCGGGGCGGCGGCAGCGCGCGCCGTTGGTCACGCGCGCGGGACGCGCGAGCAGCTCGGCGGGTCGTCGCCGGACTCGCCGGACCTGGCGACCAAGGTGAAGTGCCCGCTCGTCGCGGGGGACGTAGTGCTTGTGGCGACGGACGGGCTGTACGACAACGTGTACGAGAGCCAGATCCTGGACCTCCTCGAGGCCACGTGGGGGCAGGACCCCAGCTACCAGGCCCAGGTCCTCGTCTCCTACGCGCGCCAGTGCCAGGAGGTCCGTCCCTGCCTCGCCGCGCCGCATCCTGCCTGCAGCGCTCTGCGCACGGCGCCGGCGGCTGCCTCTCGTGCTCTTGGCGACGCCCTGGATCTCTGAGCGCGCCGGCGCGGTGGGCAGGACCCGGATCTGCTGGTGCCCTACGGCGTGGAGGCACAGGAGGCGGACAAGCCGTGGCGCGGCGGGAAGCTCGACGACACCGCGGTGCTCGTCCTGCAGATGTACGACGCCGAGGCTGCGGCCTCGGCCCAGCCAAGCGAGGCCGCCGCGGTGTAAAGAGGCTCCCCAAGGCGCCCGCGTTCGGAGAGATGGGCGTTTCGTATCTGTGAAGTCTCGTAGGATGTTGGGTGGCAAGTGAAGAATCGCTCACTCGAACGTCATTCTCTGCCTCTCTGCTTTCTTGCCCTTACCCTCTCCGCATCTTCCACCGACCCGCAGCATTGCACGCCATCTATGGAGTTCTTTTATGGAGTGCCTCCATAGATGGCGATTGACGCGGAAAGAACGTGTTCTTATCACAACCGAAACTGGAAAATCCCACTCACCCTCGTGGCGCGCCAACATGACGCGTTGTGCGGGCCTTATCCTCCTGGTAATCTCCGCAGCCGCTCTTCAGGTGATCGCGCCTGCTCCGTCCCACAGCAAATTGGCGAGACCCGGGCCGCCATCTTCCTCGTCGCCGATTCGCACACGCGACTCAGGGTCTGAATCTGGCATCGACGACTCACATGCTAGAGATGAATCGCGATCTGGTTCTAGAGATGGGTCAGATTCAGGCTCCGGGTCAGGCTCAGGCATGGATCATCATGATGGAAATGATGATCGTGATGCTAGAGATTCAGGCTCCGGGTCAGGCTCAGGCCCGGGATCAGGGACTGGGTCGGGGTGGGGGTCGGGGTCGGGGTCGGGGTCAGGGTCAGGGTTATGGTCGGGGTAATGGTG
>ENA-UOXV01006416-UOXV01006416.1-marine-metagenome-genome-assembly--contig:-NODE-6416-length-12334-cov-6.734017_pt1 | contig 12334 bp, 14 predicted proteins | sample MGYA00238165_ERZ766961 | MGnify/ENA primary metagenome ERZ766961 (study PRJEB28924, sample SAMN03173240) | marine metagenome | biome: Marine; feature: Water; material: Subsurface seawater | place: North... | reverse complement strand
GGCCTATATTGGCCAACTCTGTGTCAGTCGGGTATTTTTAGAGGTGCCCTTAAATTAAACGACGGATAAAAAGTTATGCGGTATCTCAAACAAACTCTCTTGGCCCTGGCAATCTTGTCAGTGACCACAACCAGTTCGTTTGCAGATGTTGTCGAGTTTAAACATCGGGGCGTCTTCATCGCCGGGAAACCGCTGCCTGCTGGCGTGACCTACGATATAAGTATCATCGGCCCAAAAGAAGGAGCTGAAACCATTCGCGCTGCGCTGGACGTGTTGTACGAAAAATCCCCGTTTAATGCGCAAGCCATTGACCAGCTAAAAGCAGCTGGAAATGTATTCATCATCTATGACCCGACTTTCCCGCCGCGCGAATTAAGCCAAGTGACAATCGCCGCATTTATTCCGAAATATTTCCAAAAACAAGGAACGGCGAAGGATTTTGTTTCTGTGGTCAGTCGCTACGGTGCGAAATGGGAACCCAACGAGCTCGCTCCCGTCTTAGCGCACGAACTGACCGGACATGGTATGCAACGTCTGCGTGGTCGACTTGAAAAAGTGCGTGAAATCGATATCGAATGCGAGGCCTATTTGTACCAAGAAAAAGCGTACCAGGATTTAGGCTTCAATAAAGCCGACAATGAAATGATCAATTTCCGCAAAGTTCTGGAGGGTCATTGGTGCGGCGATTTCAAAATCTGGTTAAAAAAACATAAGCCAAAGGGCCTCGTGCATTGGGATAAACTAAACCCAGATGTTCCAAAAATTCTTGAAGACTATTTGGTCTATATCGATGCGCTAACCAAAAGCGGTGTGGCCGGCAAAGCTGTGTTCAATGCCAAAAAAGAACAAAGACAAGAAGAAGCCGAAAAGCTCCGCCAGCTAAGCAACAGCGAAAGCTCGGCGGATCATTATGAACTGGCACAAATGTTTAAGACGGGCATCGGGGTTAAGGCTGATCCAAAGCGTTCCCTTGTTTGGTTGAACAAGGCCGCAAGCGCTGGTCATACGAACGCACAGTACGAACTTGGTGTCGCCTATATTTTGGGAATGGTGCTTAAGAAAAACAAAAAGAAGGCCGCGAACTTATTCAAAAAAGCGGCTGTTAATGGTCATCCAGGTGCTGCGTATTCTTATGGAGTCCTGCTGATGAAGGGAGAGGGGATTAATCGCAACCTTCCCGAGGCACGCAAATGGCTTGAGATCGCTATGGAACGCGGTGTTGCCAGTGCTCAAAAGGCATTGGATGCGATCAAGTAATGCGACCAAATATCTCAATCGTCTTCTCGGGGTAGTAACGCATGCACCGGGACGACAATAAAACGCGTCATAAACAATCAGTAAGTTGACCCCGCGACCCCAAACATGGAAAAGCTGATGTCATGAACACGCGTATCATTGCATTGATTGTGGCTGCCGTCGGCGTTGGGGGATTGATCATTTATTTGGTCGACCGTTTCCCGGGTGCGCTAGATAGCAATGCGGAACAGGCAAGTCTGGTCCGAGCCTTGGTTATTTTGCTGTTGGTCGCATCTTTCGTGGTGATGTCACCGCGCCTGAATTTACAAGGTGCGCTCCGCAACATCGTTATATGGCTGGGTATTGGCGCGCTGATCTTGACTGTCTACTCATTTCGCGAGGACTTCCAACAGATTGGAGAACGCGTCAGTGGCGAGGTTTTGCCTTTCCAAGCAACAGAAAGTGCGAACGGTGATCTGATCCTTAAGCGTGGGCAAGACGGGCATTTTCATATGGAAGTCACCGTCAATGACGCACCTATTCGGTTCTTGGTTGATACTGGGGCATCCATCGTAACACTTAGCGAAGATGATGCGCGTCGCGCCGGGTATGACCCCAGCACGCTTGATTACACGTTGCAGTTCTCAACCGCCAACGGCACCGCATGGGGCGCCCCCATTCGGATCGAACAAATGCGGGCGGGTCCATTGGTCGCACGAGATGTCAGGGCTGCTGTCGGTGGCGCAGGCATGTCGAAATCCTTATTGGGGATGAGTTTCCTCAATCAGTTGAATGGCTTTTCAGTCAAAGGCGACACGCTCATTTTGATGAGATAAAGCCTACGTAAACACTTAGTTTACCAAACCCTCTAACCGCTTCTTAACACATTCATGGCACCAATTCAGGCCTGGGTTGGGGCTGTGTGTTTTCGACACAGAATGTGTAAAGAGGATACCCGCAGTCCATGGGATTAATCGACGAACTACGTCAGCGTGCCAAGCATGTTGTCGGCCCATTTCTTGGGATCGTTCTAGTATCATATTTCGTCTTCCACACGGTTCATGGGGATCGCGGTGTTTTGGCGTTGGTACAGATGCGTGAACGACTGGCCGAAGCAGAAATTCGCTTGCACGTACTAGAGACGGAAGAAGCTCGTTGGGAGCGCAAAGTCAAACTGCTGCACCCAGCAAGTATCGACCCCGACATGTTGGATGAACGCGTTCGTCTGATGCTTGGGTATGCAGAAGCAAACGATCAGGTCGTCCTGATCAACCAAAACCAGTAGCGAGAAAAGGAGAATCCTATGGCTTCGCTTGCAGACAATCTTGAACCACCATACTACGCCGCCATCATTCAAAATGACTCTGGTGCCGCGAACGAAGACACAATTACGCCAGCCGATAAGCTGGTCACCATGGCCGTTCGTCGCCCTGGATTTTTGGGCCTTGAGACGGCACGCAGTAACGATGGCAAGTCTCTTACAGTCGCGTATTGGCGCGATATGTCTGATGTCGAAGGCTGGACGTCCGAAAGCGACACCAATCCAAAAGGCGAATGCCCTGTACAAATCCGCCGCGTAAACAACGCCGCTGAGGGAAATCCCCAAGATCTATATGTCGTCAATGATGATGGCGCGATGACCTGGCGTTACACCTAAGGACGGAGAGGGCGTTATGTCTAAATTTGATCCAAGACGCGATCCACCATATTTCGCTGTGATTCAGCGTTCGCCGCCTACTGGGGCAAACGCCGGACAGTTCATGGATGCCAGCGAGAAGTTGATCGGCTTGGCGGCAGCTGAAATTGGCTTTTTGGGGATCGAAGAACATCTTTATACAGATGGCAATGAATACACAGCGTGTTACTGGCGGGATGCAAAAGCATTAAAACGTTGGCGAGAAGATCTTCCAAATCATGTTCCGCCAACCGTAGATATCGAACAAATCATCTGTTTCGAGGGCTGTTTATGGCACTGGTTGGATGATGTTTTTGATGCAAAATCACGCGCAACTGATAAAACAGTTGTCGAAGTTTCTTTCGGAGAACGAGCAGCTTAACCTACTTTCAATTAACGAATTGAAACTTAATAGGAACAAACGTTAGTATTCTTCGGCACTTCTTGAATTAAATCTCATTAATAGGTAGTTTACCTTTGTGATTGGGGGGCACCGTGCCTCTCACCATGATCGGGGAGAACTATCCATGGCTAGGGCCGCAAAATCTGGCGCGGGGGCTTCTGCCTCTAAACCTGCAAAACGTTCCACTAAATCAAAATCGACCGGAAAACCATCCGGTCCCTCATCAGACGACCTTCTTAAATTTTATCGTGACATGTTGATGATCCGCCGCTTCGAAGAAAAAGCCGGGCAACTTTATGGTATGGGTCTGATCGGTGGTTTTTGTCACCTTTATATCGGCCAAGAGGCTGTCGTCGTTGGCCTTACCCGTGCAGGTGAAAAACAAGATAGCGTGATCACTGCCTATCGCGATCACGGCCACATGTTAGCCTGCGGGATGGATCCCAAGGGCGTGATGGCGGAGTTAACGGGCCGCAAGGGCGGATACTCTCGCGGCAAGGGCGGTTCCATGCACATGTTCTCGCGCGAAAAGAACTTCTTTGGCGGCCATGGTATTGTTGGTGCACAAGTGTCACTTGGAACAGGTCTGGGGTTCGCACACAAATATCGTGGCGACGGCGGTGTCGCACACGCTTATATGGGTGACGGTGCTGTCAACCAAGGTCAGGTCTACGAAAGTTTTAACATGGCAGCGCTTTGGAAACTTCCAGTCGTCTATGTCATTGAGAATAACAAGTACGGTATGGGCACATCAATTGAGCGCGCATCTTCGAATGTTGAACTTTCGGAGCGTGGCGCGGCGCATGGCATTCCCGGCGAGCAAATTAACGGGATGGATGTCGTTGAAGTTGCCGAAAAAGGTAAAAAAGCCCTCGACCATGCACGTAACGGTGATGGTCCAGTAATCCTGGAAATGAAAACATATCGTTATCGTGGTCATTCTATGTCTGACCCTGCGAAGTATCGTTCCAAAGAAGAAGTCCAAAAAATGCGGAAAGAGCAAGATCCCATCGACAACCTGCGCAATACGATCCTTGAAGCCGGGTATTCGAACGAGGACGAAATGAAAGACATGGACAAAGAGATCAAGTCCATTGTCACCGCTGCAGCAGAGTTCGCGCAACAAAGTCCGGAACCGGACGAGTCAGAACTCTACACAGACGTTCTTCTAGAAGCCTAAAAGCAGTCGCGCCAAAAAGCAGGCGCACGCAATCCGAGGGAACAAAGGTTTAAACCATGGCTATACAAGTATTGATGCCGGCACTTTCGCCGACAATGACCGAAGGCAAAATTTCTAAATGGGTGAAATCCGAAGGTGACACCGTCGAGAGCGGCGATGTGCTTTGCGAAATAGAAACCGACAAAGCGACGATGGAAGTCGAAGCTGTCGAAGAAGGGACGCTGGGTAAAATCCTGGTCCAAGAGGGCACCGAAAATGTTGCGGTAAACGAACCCATCGCTGTTTTGCTTGAAGAGGGCGAAGACGAGAGTGCGATTAAGTCTGCATCCAGTAGCGCGTCTGCGTCACAAGCTAAAGAAAGTGACAAAGAAGGCGATGATAGCGATGACGACAATGATGATAAGTCTGATGAGTCGTCGAAGAAACCAGAACCCAAGAAAAGCAGCCCTGCACCAGAACCTGAATACGATGGCCCCATGAAGGAAATGACCGTGCGCGAAGCCTTACGCGATGCCATGGCCGAAGAATTGCGTCGGGACGAGAACGTATTTTTAATGGGCGAAGAAGTTGCCGAATACCAAGGCGCTTACAAAATCTCGCAAGGTTTGTTGGACGAGTTTGGTGGCAAACGTGTCATCGATACACCGATCACAGAACATGGTTTCGCGGGCTTAGGCGTCGGCGCAGCACTACATGGATTGCGTCCCATCGTCGAATTTATGACGTTTAACTTCGCGATGCAGGCGATTGATCACATCATCAACTCCGCCGCCAAGACACTTTATATGTCTGGTGGACAGATGGGCTGCCCGATTGTGTTCCGTGGACCAAATGGCGCAGCATCGCGCGTCGGTGCGCAGCATTCTCAATGCTACGCGTCGTGGTACGCGAATTGCCCGGGCCTTAACGTGCTGGCCCCGTGGTCCGCAGAAGACGCCAAGGGCCTTTTAAAAAGTGCCATTCGCGATCCAAACCCGGTCGTCTTCTTGGAAAATGAAATCCTTTATGGGCAAAGCTTTCAAGTGCCCGACGACGAAGACTTCACCGTGCCGATTGGCAAGGCCAAGATCGAACGTGCTGGGACCGATGTCACCATCGTTGCCTATTCAATCGCGGTTGGCATTGCGATGCAGGCCGCAGAGAAACTGGCCGAAGACGGCATCGATGCCGAAGTCATCAACCTCCGTACTATCCGACCGCTTGATACGGAGACCATCATCGAGTCTGTTAAAAAGACCAATCGGGTCGTCAGTGTTGGCGAAGGTTGGCCAACGTGCGGCGTGGGTGCCGAGATTTCATCGGTCGTTATTGAGCAGGCATTCGATTACCTAGACGCACCTCCGGCACGCGTTGCCGGCGTCGATGTACCGATGCCATATGCTGCAAACCTCGAAAAACTGGCGCTGCCGAAGGCACCCCATGTTATCGAGGCCGTCAAATCCGTTTGTTACGCGTAGGGGGGATAGAGCAATGCCAATCAAAGTCTTAATGCCAGCTCTGTCACCAACAATGACAGAGGGTAAACTTTCCAAATGGGTCGTCAAAGAAGGCGACACCGTCGATAGCGGTGACGTCATGGCTGAAATCGAAACCGACAAAGCAACGATGGAAGTCGAAGCTGTTGACGAAGGTGTCATCGGCAAAATTTTGGTCGCCGAGGGCACCGACAATGTACCAGTGAACGAAGTGATCGCGTTGTTGCTCGAAGACGGCGAAGATGAATCGGCCCTCGACGATGTCGATACGTCGTCCGAAACACCGCCGAAAGAGGATAAGGAAAAAACGGACGCTTCTGACAAGGATTCGAAGGAAGAGGCCAAAAAACCGGAAAAAGACGACGAAGAAAAGTCAAATACATCTGATGACACAAATAAGTCCAAGCAATCAAAGTCAATGGACAAATCATCATCTTCCGATAAGGGCGACGGGGACCGCGTCTTCGCAAGTCCACTTGCACGTCGCATCGCCAAACAAGAAGACTTAGATCTTTCTAAGATTGATGGCTCAGGCCCACATGGGCGGATCATTCAACGCGACGTTGAAGAAGCGCTCAAATCTGGTTCCGCCAAAGCCGGTGCCGATGCATCTGATAAATCGGAAAAATCAGAAAAAGTCGGTGCGCCCGCCGCACCTGTGCCACCTGCTGGCATCGACAAAGGCATGCTCGATCTATTGCCTGATTATGAAGAGCTCCCGAACTCCGGCATGCGCAAAACCATCGCCAAACGCCTGACTGCGTCAGCGCGTGATGTCCCGCATTTCAACATATCTGCGGATATCGAGATGGATGCATTGATGGCACTCCGCAAAGAACTCAATGGTCGTGAGGGCGCTGACTACAAAATATCGGTCAACGACTTCGTCATCAAAGCCGTCGCACTGGCACTGAAACGTCATCCTGATTGCAACGTCGCCTATACCGATGATGCAATCTTGAAATTCGACCGGGTTGATATGGCCATGGCCGTAGCCATTGATGGCGGACTGATTACACCGATCATCAAGGATGCAGGCTCCAAGGGATTGGCGACGATTTCGTCAGAATCCAAGGAACTGGCTGGCAAGGCGCGCGAAGGCAAATTGCAGCCGCATGAATACCAGGGCGGGACGTTCTCTATCTCAAACCTGGGTATGTTCGGGGTCAAAAGCTTCAACTCCATCATCAACTCTCCGCAGGGCGGCATTCTGTCGGTCGGCGGGGCAGCGCCGCGTCCTGTCGTCAAAGACGGCGCACTGGCAATAGCGAACATCATGTCATTGACGCTCGCGGTCGATCACCGCTGCATAGATGGTGGTACTGCTGCGGGATTGATGAAGGAACTCAAGGGTATCCTAGAGGATCCATTGCAGTTGATGCTCTGAGCATAGGGCAAGATCATGCCAGTTCAGAAAATTGCCCTCGCGGAGAAATTCGATAGCTTCAATGAGCAGTGGAGCCCGAAGATCGTCGCATCAGTTGATGATTTTGATGTCAAAGTCGTCAAGATCGAGGGGGAATTTGTCTGGCACAAACACGATGACGAGGATGAAATGTTTCTCGTCATCGATGGCGCTTTCGATATGCACTTCCGCGATAATATCGTGCAATTAAATCAAGGTGAAATGATCGTGGTCCCACGGGGAACTGAACACAAACCAGTCGCAGCAAACGAATGCCGCGTCATGGTTCTTGAAAAATCTGGTGTCGTGAACACCGGTGATGCCGCGCCCAGCAAATTGACGGCCGGCACAGGCGAGAGGATATAAGAGATGGCAGATACCAAATACGACGTATTGATTATCGGTGGCGGTCCAGGTGGATACGTAACGGCCATTCGCGCAGCACAACTTGGGTTCAAAACCTGTGTTGTTGAAAAAGAACACATGGGCGGGATTTGCCTGAACTGGGGTTGCATCCCGACCAAGGCGTTGCTGCGCTCTGCCGAGGTGTATCACAACATGCAAAATGCCAGTGCCTATGGCCTAAAAGCCGATGGCGTTAGCTTTGATATGGATGCTGTTGTGAAACGATCTCGCGGTGTTTCGACCCGATTGTCGGGCGGTGTCTCTCACCTGATGAAGAAAAACAAAGTCGATGTTGTCGATGGTACTGCCAAGCTAAATGGGCCCGGCAAAGTCGATGTCACGGGCAAAGACGGCAAAGCCATCGGCACGTATACCGCCGATCACATCATCATCGCGACGGGCGCACGCCCACGCGCCTTACCGGGCATTGAGCCTGATAAGAAATTGATCTGGACCTACTTCGAAGCCATGGTCCCGGACTTCACACCAAAAAGTATGTTGGTCATTGGGTCTGGTGCCATAGGGATTGAGTTCGCGAGCTTCTTTAACACCATGGGGGTCGACGTTACCGTGGTCGAAGTCATGCCGCAGATCATGCCCGTCGAAGACGCCGAGATTTCCGCCTTTGCCCGCAAGCAATTGGAAAAACATGGCCTTAAAATCATTACGGAGACCAAAGTGGTCAGCGTTAAAAAAGGCAAAGATAACGTCACCTGCACCATCGAAGATAAAAAGGGTAAAACCCAGGAAATCACAGTTGATCGTGTGATCTCTGCCGTGGGTGTTCAGGGCAACATCGAAGACATTGGCCTTGAGACCACAAAAATCAAAACGGATCGCGGCTGCATTGTTGCTGACGAATATTCACGCACGGCCGAGAAGGGCATTTACGCCATCGGTGATGTCGCCGGTCCACCTATGTTGGCCCATAAGGCCGAACACGAAGGTGTTATCTGCATCGAAAAGATCGCAGGCGTGGATGGTGTACATCCGATGGACAAAGGCAAGATTCCAGGCTGCACGTATTGCAACCCACAAGTCGCATCTGTTGGCCTGACTGAGGCTAAAGCCAAAGAAAAGGGTTTGGATGTTCGTGTCGGTCGATTCCTGTTTATGGGTAACGGCAAAGCCATCGCACTGGGTGAAGATCAAGGCATGGTCAAAACCATTTTTGATAAAAAGACCGGGCAGTTACTGGGCGCACACATGGTCGGTGCAGAAGTTACCGAACTGATCCAGGGCTTTGTGGTCGCGATGAATTTGGAAACCACCGAAGAAGACCTGATGCACACCGTGTTCCCGCATCCGACCCTATCAGAAATGATGCACGAGAGTGTCCTCGACGCGTACGACCGCGTCATTCACATGTAACTGCGGCGTATAATGACCGTCATTGTTCGTGATATTGGCCCAGATGATGAAGCCACATGGCGTCAATTGTGGGCGGGATACCTGGCGTTTTATGAGCAATCCGTCCCGGACGACGTCACGTCACATACTTGGTCGATGCTGCTTGATGCCAACAGCGCATATTGGGGGCTGGTCGCCGAAGAAGAGACGGGTGTTATGGGTTTTGCCATTCATCAAGACCAACGCAGCACCTGGAATACCGCACCTATTGTGTACCTCGAAGACTTATTCGTCGCAGATACGGCAAGAGGAAAGGGTGTCGGGCGTACATTGATGGAAGCCGGTATGGAACACGCCAAAAAGGGCGGTTCATGCAAATACTATTGGCAGACCGATACAGGCAATGTCACAGCGCGCCATCTTTATGATAATATGACCGGCGGCATCAATGACCGTGTAATTTATGAACTGGCCTTGTAATCAACCCCTTTGGATGCATATTTCAGGCTTATGTCAAAACTAGATAACCCACGCCCAAGGCACCCGGAAAAAGTTAAAAAACCGGAACATCAACCTATGCGGAAACCCGATTGGATCCGTGTTAAGGCACCAACGTCGGAAAACTATCACGAGACCCGCAAGTTGATGCGCGAGCGCAACTTAAATACGGTCTGTGAAGAAGCAGCATGCCCGAACATTGGTGAATGCTGGGCGCAGAAGCACGCGACCGTCATGATCCTGGGTGACATATGCACTCGGGCATGCGCGTTCTGTAACGTCGCCACAGGCAAGCCGGGCGCTGTCGATCCGATGGAGCCTGAAAACCTAGCGATTTCCGTCGCCGAGCTGGGCATGAACCATTTGGTGATCACATCCGTTGATCGCGATGACCTAGTCGATGGCGGGGCTGAGCAGTTCGTGAAATGCATTACGCGTATTCGTGAAACCACGCCCCAGACAACAATTGAAATCCTGACACCTGATTTCCGCACCAAAGACGGTGCCATTGAAAAGATCATCGCGGCCAAACCAGATGTGTTTAATCACAATCTGGAAACCGTACCCCGGCTATATCCATCAATCCGCCCCGGCGCGCGCTATCCGCATTCATTGAATATTCTGGCGACCGTCAAAAAGGGCGATCCATCCATCTTCACCAAGTCCGGCATCATGGTTGGCCTTGGCGAAGAAAAGGACGAAGTCATTCAGGTGATGGAAGACCTGCGCACAGCTGACGTCGATTTCCTGACCATCGGTCAGTACCTGGCACCTACACGTAAACATGCACCGATTGATCGGTTCGTCACACCTGCTGAATTCGATGAATACAAAGACATCGCATTTTCCAAGGGCTTTCTAATGGTATCAGCCTCGCCACTCACTCGGTCGAGCTATCACGCCGATGAGGATTTTGCGGAGCTCCGCAAAAATCGAGAGAAAAAGCTCGCCGCTGCAGGCGCTTAAGGGGTAGGGCGTTTCCGTATGCCAACGCACGCCGAAAAACGCGTCTTACCGTATTCCAAGGAACAGTTGTTCAACCTCGTGGCGCAGGTGGATAAATATCCCGAATTCCTGCCGTGGTGTCTTGGATGTCGTGTGAAGTCCAGAACCGATGAAGAAGTCGTCGCCGATATGATTATCGGGTTCAAAGTATTCCGAGAGGGTTTCACATCGCGCGTCCATCTGAACAAACCCGACCGCGTCGATGTAAAATACGAAAATGGGCCGTTCAAATATCTGGACAATCATTGGACTTTCAATGATATGGGCGACGGTAAAACCGAGATCGATTTCTATGTCGATTTCGAATTCCGGTCCCGAATTTTGCAGGCCGCTATCGGTGCCGTGTTTAACGAAGCCGTGCGCCGCATGATCTCAGCGTTCGAGCAACGCGCGCACGACCTTTATGGCTGATCTGTTTTCACGATGAATACGGCGCTGTTACTCAATCTGTGATTGGACCACTTCCCACTCTTGGATGAGGTCTCGCGCCATCTGAAATAGCCACACACATCACAATTTCACCCGGGCGGGGCGCATCTGCGACCATCACCGTCATGGTATCAAAATGATCAAATGACCAAGCCTCGTCCTTGTGCCCAAGTGGAATATCGATCGGAACACCGACGCCAGCCACTTTTGCATTCGAAGGAATGAGCGCTTGGCCGCCGCCGACAGCAGCTCTCATGGGCTTACCCAATTTAGGGTGTATCATCGCGCCGACATGTTCCAATTCACCATCAACACCGACAATGGCTGCCTTTCCATAGCTAATTGCAGGGGCGGGAAGCATTTCTACGATCTCGTCCATCAAACGCTCGCCAAGTTGTCCGCCCATATCGAATAGCGACGATAGATCCTCTTCGTATCGTCCGGCGAGCGGGTTTTCGATCACAGCCAACGCGGCGATGCGAGTTATCGGCTCACAGGATGTGCCGAAGTCACCTGCCGCAATAGTTTCTTTGATGATCAAGGTCTTGCGCAGTTTCATGTGTGACGCTCCCATTCAATATGTATTCAAATATCACGTTCGCTGACGAGACGGGCATTTTCGATGGCTATGACACTCTGGACGGCAAAAATTTTGGCGGTCTCAAGGCTTTTTGTATCGAAGGGTCGGACCTGTTGACGATAGACAGCGAAAGCCCCAATCAGACGTTCGCCCGCGAGCATCGGAATAGCTGCAAACGAACGTGCACCGCCAAGGTCTGCCGTGGCGTCTCTCAGCGGATCGCCACGTTGGTAAATGTCCGCGCCGCAAACATCTGGGATATTGATGACGTCCCGTTTGGTAACAATGCGGCCCAGCGCCGTTTGTGATCCGACCTGGAACGTACCTTGATCAGATAACCATTCTTCAAATACCCGTGGAATTCCCTTTGTGAACTTTGGCCGATACCCGTCTGGCGCAGTATATTCAAAAAGGATTCCGAACTCGGCATCGCAAAGCTCTAAAGCGTATCCAAGAACAGCAGCTATTACCTTATCCAATTCTCCGTTCGAGCCACTGATGATCCTGAGCACTTCAACAAGTGCGCGCTCTCTGCCGATGGCTTCTTCCAAACTAAGCGCCAATTCTGAAATAAGAGCCGCTTGTTCTCCATCCGAAACGGGCGTTGGTCGGCCACCCTCTAAGACCTTATGAAGTTCAAGGGCACCTCTAAAAATACCCGACTGACACAGAGTTGGCCAATATAGGCCCCCG
>ENA-UOXV01006414-UOXV01006414.1-marine-metagenome-genome-assembly--contig:-NODE-6414-length-12343-cov-6.280355_pt1 | contig 12343 bp, 8 predicted proteins | sample MGYA00238165_ERZ766961 | MGnify/ENA primary metagenome ERZ766961 (study PRJEB28924, sample SAMN03173240) | marine metagenome | biome: Marine; feature: Water; material: Subsurface seawater | place: North... | reverse complement strand
CCCCTCCAACCCCCCCCCCCCCGCGCGCGCGCCCCGCCGCCCCCTCCCCCCCGTGCGCGCTTTGTTCGCAGCAATTCGGCGCCAGGGCAGCATGCTGCACGACCGTTTCCGCCGCCGCCGTGCGCTGAGCGCGCATCGCCCTCCCCAACCCCACCAGGACTGCTGGCGTTCGCGCGCCATGTGCTCTTCCCGCTCGGGGCGCGCGCGGCCGCGCGTGGCGGCGCGGTGCCGGCGGGGCTGCGGGTGCCGCGCGCGGAGGCCGACGGCGGCGAGGCTTTGTTCGCAGACGCGGACGCGCTGGAGGCGGCCTTCGGGGCGCGAGCGCTGCACCCGGGCGACCTCAAGGCCGCGCTGGTGCAGGCCATCGACGCGCTGCTCGCGCCGATCCGCGCGCGCTTTGCGTCCGGGGACATGCAGGCGCTCGCGCGCCGCGCGTACCCGACGGCAGAGGAGGCGCGGGCGGGCGACGACCTTGGCCGTGTGCTGCTGCGCGTAGGTCGCATCTGCGACGCGGCGCCGCTGGAGGGCTCGGACGCGCTGCTGGCGGGCACTGTGGCGTGCGGGGCCGCGGGCGAGCCGCCGCGCGCCTTTGTCGTGGGGCTTGCGCGGCACCTCGCCCCGCAGGCGCTCGTCGGCCGCCGCGTCGTCGTCGCTTGCAACCTCAAGCCCCAGGCCCACCCGCGCCCCGCCCCGCGCCCCGCCCCGCGCTCCCACCCGCGGCGCGCCGCGGCGAGGCTGAGCCCCGCCCCCCGCGCGGCGCGCAGCGGCTCCGCGGGGCGCTGTCGGAGGCCATGATCGTGTGCGCCGTCGGCCAAGACGGCGCTGGAGCCATTTGCGCTGCGGAGCCCCTCGAGCCCCCGGCGGTGCCCCCCCACCCCCGCGCCCACCCCCGCGCCCACCCCCGCGCCCGCGCCCGCGCCCGCGCGTGCGGGATCCGCGGGCGGCGCGCGGGCGGCTCACTTGCGGGGCTGCAGGACGCGGCGGTGGGCGAGCGTGTGGCGGCGCTCTCGCTGGGCGTGGAGGGCGCGGGGCCAGACGAGCCCGCTGCGGAGCTGAACCCCAAGAAAAAGGCGCGCGCCCTCCGCGAGAGGCGGGCGCAGGGGAGGCGGCAGGTGGGGTGGGCGGGCGGTGCCTGCGCGGGGCGCGGAGGCGGGGCGCGCGCGCTGACCGAGGGGCGGTGCGTACGAAGAACAGGTCTGGGAGCGGGCAGCGGCGGCGATGCGGGTGGGCGCGGACGGGGTGGTGCGGTGCGCGGGGGGCGCGCTACTCGCGACAGCGGGCGGCGGGGCGTGCCGCGCGCCGACCCTGCGCGGGGCCGAGGTGCGCTGAGCGGGCGCTGGGCGGCGGGGCGGGCTGGGCGGGCGCGCACGCGTCATGGTGCCTTCACTCTCATACCACACACGGCCGCGCCGCGCGCGCGCGCGCTCGCTCCCGCGCGCGCTCGCTCCCCGCGCGGCAGCCTCACCGCACGCGAGCCACCTGCTGGTCGCGGCCACGCCCGGTGACAACAATGTACTCCTCCTCGGCCAGCTGCCGCAGCGCGGCCTGCAGCTCCTGCGACGACACGTCCGCCATGTCCGTGCGCTGCAGCACCGACTCGAAGAGCTCCTGGAACCGGATGCTGCCTGACGCGATGAGCTCGCCGAGCCCGCCCTGGCGGTCGGACTTGAGCGCCTGCACGAGCTTGGTGGTGCGGTCGCGCGAGGAGGCCGAGCGCCCGGTGTTGATGAGGTCCATGTCGATGCGGCCCGTGCGAGGGTCGGTCGCGGCGGAGAGCGTGGCCGCGTGGAGCAGGCGCTGCGCCTCCTCCACGTCCTCGACCTCGACGACGTCGCGCAGCAGCATCTTGGCGCGCGCCTCCGAGAGGCGCACCAGCGACTCGAGCTGGCGGGGCGTCGCCGAGATGGTGTTTTTGGTCGTCGACATGCGGCGCATGTTCACGTAGCAGTCCGTGAGCTTCTCTACGGCTGCGTCGGAGAGCACGGGGTGGCACTCGTTGCGCGCGTACGACACGTACTCCGCAAACTGCTCGATCGGGAGGACCTGCGAGGCGTCGCGCACCGGGGGGTGTTCAAAGTACAGCGAGACGATGTGCTTGGCGAGCTTGCGGTCCGTGACCGGGTTGGGCGTGTCGAGGACGAGGTAGATGAGGTCGAAGCGCGACAGCAGCGTCGGCGGGAGGTTCATGTTCTCGACGACCGAGAGCTGCGGGTTGTACCGCGATTGGATCGGGTTCGCGGCGGCGAGGATCGAGGTCCGCGCGTTGAGCGAGCAGATGATGCCCGCCTTGGCGACTGAGATGGTCTGCTGCTCCATCGCCTCGTGCAGAATCGCGCGCGTGGACTCCGACATCTTGTCGAACTCGTCGATGCAGCAGATGCCGCGGTCGGAGAGCACGAGCGCGCCGGACTCGAGCACGATGTCCTTGGTCTCGGGGTCCTTGGTCACGTACGCCGTAAGACCGACTGCCGACGAGCCCTTCCCGGACGTGTAGATGCCGCGCGGCGCGATCTTGTGCACGTACTGCAGCAGCTGCGACTTGGACACGCCGGGGTCGCCGACAAGCAGCACGTTGATGTCTGCGCGCGAGCGCCCGGACGCCGCACCCTGCTTGGCGAAGTTGGCGCCGCCGAACAGCTGACAGAGCAGCCCCTTCTTCACGTCCTCCATCTCGTAGATGCTTGGCGCGAAGGAGTCGACGAGCAGCTGCACCACGTCGGGGTCGTCTGCCAGCGAGCGGCAGCGCTGCGCTCGCGCCTGGCGGTCGATCTCCGCCTGGTTCTCCTCGTCCGCCTCGTCCGTCAGCCCGCCCTCCCCCATGCGCGTCTTGTCCGTCCGCTGGAAGTGCACGACGTCGATGTACGTCTTGTACACACTCTTAAGCGCGCGCTGCGTGCTCTTGACGCGCATCGGCTGCCCGCGGTATATCCCCGTGATCTGCACCCGGTCGCCGGGCTTGCACGCGTCGACCAGGTCCTCGAACGCGCAGAGGTTCACCGTCATGGGCGTCTCGCCCTGCGGGATGTCCTCGGGGTTCTCCTGCAGGCGCACGATCTGTTTGTCCTTAAAGAGGCAGCGGTTGTGCACAAGCTCCATGCAGTGCGACTGCTGGCACAGCTTGCACGTCGAGGGCTCCTGGATGCGCCCGTTGAGTACCTCCACCTCCTCCGAGCCGTGGCACGAGTTGCACTCGAAAAATGCCCGCGAGATATCCGGGATGACCGCCGAGGTGCGGATGATCATGCCCTTGATCGAGACGAGCTTGTCCATGTCCGACGGGTTCAGGTTGCGCATCACATCCGTCGTCGAGAGGTTGTACGTCCGCACCTGCATGTTGCGTGACGCCTCCGCGTCCTTGGCGTAGTTCTCGGCGTACAGCTCCGTCAGCACCACGTCGAAGATCGTGATTGCTTCCTGCCGGCGCGGTGGCGCGTCAGCGCTCGGTGCACCCCGCAGGGCCACGCCTTGGGTCTCGCGGCATGCTGCACCCGGCCCACTGCACCCCTGCAACCAGCCTAGTGGCAGCGCAACACCCCCCCCTCTGAACTTCCGTTCCGCTCACGCGCGCATGCGCAAGTGCGCGAGCGCCGCACGACCAAGCCCGGCGCCGGTCCTGCCCCCGGTGGGTGCGCAGGGCGCGGCGCGCTGCGGGCCTTACCATGGGGTACTGGACCAACTTGTCATACAGCGCCGGGTTGAACTGGTGTACGTGCCGGCAGTCGAGGTTGATGTGTGAGAGGCCCTTCGCCTCCGCCTGCTCGCCGTGCGCGCGGTCTCAGTGCCGGCGCACGCGTCGCGGCGCCCCGCTTTCGGCCGGCGCGCCTCGCGCTACGTCGCGCCGCGGGCCTTGGCGGTGGCACAGCCGACCGCCTGTACACCGGCAGCATGCACAGACATTGTCTCCGGGCTCCGACTGACCTGCGCAAGCAGCTGCGGGTACACATAGACGTCCGAGCCCTCGTTCGTGAAGCCCTGGTAGAAGAGCCGCACGCTCTGCTTGGTTGCCTGCACGTCGATGCTGCACACACGGACGGGCGAGAAAGGTCAGCCAAAGCTGACGCGAGCCCACGAGGTGTCTTTGCACACTCTCACAGGAGGGATAAACGCACTTGGTTCCCCAGATGAAAGTGTGGATGTTGTCCGACGACGAGTCCTCGAGTCCCTTGTTCACATCCTCACGCACGCGCGCCTGACCACGCTGGCCGAGCACCGACCGTGCAGGCGACGGGCCAACCGACGAGCCGCGCTGCTGGAAGCTTCCCGGGGTACGGTGCCGCGAGCCCGCCGGCGTGCGCTGGGAGGAGCCCGGGGAGCCAGGCACGACGTGGGGCGGCACGCTCGGAGAGGAAGTGGCGCCGACAACGTTCCCAGGGGAAGACGAGGCGCCCTGGACGGGCGAAGACATGCTGCTAGACATGCTATCGACCCTACTGCGGGGTGGCTACGGCCGTTCGTTCACACGCTCGGCCGGCGCTCTGTCCTTGTGCAGCGCGGTGCGGATCTCTAAGGGCCTCGGAAATCCCGCGTTCCCTCCAATCTCAAAAAGGAAGGTGATGACTTTCACGTCAATCTCGATACTCAAAAGTGGCCATCCTCACACAGGTTCAGCCAACCTTTTGGCCACTTTTGAGTATTCACCACATTAGGCGGGCAGTGTCCTTTCACCCACATCGATGGCGGACCAGCCTCTCGGGGCGCGCGCTGCCGCGCGGGGCAGTCGACTGTCCTGGTTGGCTGGTGCTGCACTGATTGCAGCAGTCGTAGCATGCGCTGCACTGGCGACCCGCGGACCGGCGTTGGCGCAGGTTTGACGCCTTTCTCACCGCCCCCCCCCCGCCGCCCTGCCTGAACAGCGGGTACTTCTGCCACCGACTGACCTTGGCGCGCGCCCGCACAGCCCTCGGCGCTGCTCTCTTCGCCGCAACTAGCATCCTACGAGAAACGACTCAAGCACGTTGAGTCGAACATGATGGGCATGGGCACAAAGGAGGCGCTTGCAGAGAACCAGATTGCCGCGAAACTGCAGGCCAAGATCGCGGCGCTTAAGGCCGCAAACGCTCGGACGGTGGCGTTGCAGGCGGCACGTGAACAGAATCTGGCAGCTGTTGCGAAGGCTGCTTCGGCGTTGCAGCCGCATGTCACGCTGTCAGCGAAGCGCGCAACGCAGAAGCCGGTGTTCCGCACGTACGGAATGACGCGGAGGCCTCACGCGATTGCGCATGGCGGCCAGGCTGGGAGGATTCTGGCCGCGACAGAGGCCCGACGGTTAGCTCGGAACCTGGCTCGGGTGCAGGCCAAGGCCCAGAGCGTGCGTGAATCGAAGATGGCGTCTCGCAAAGTCCACAACTCGCTTCCGAACGTGCCGGTCGAGGTGGGCGTGATCCGCAAGGGGCAGAAGCTTCCGGCCGGGGCGCATCTACTCGCCGCCAGCATTGGACAAAAGCTTACGCATCGCGGCAAGTGGGTCTGGAAGGGCCCGGGACAACCTCACGGAGCACCTCCGTCAATGAAGGTGGCTGCAGGTGCTGGCATCGCGTCCTTGGAGGGCGAGGAGGGCGACGCTGACGCAGGGGCCCCGGCGGAAGAGAGCGACGCGCAGGCAGAGGAAGACGACATAGAGGAAGCGGTGGCAGAAGATGAAGAGGCACCGGCTGAGGAGGCGCCGGCTGAGGAGGAACCGGCTGAGGAGGAACCGGCTGAGGAGGAACCGGCTGAGGAGGGCGCGGGCACGGGGATGCCGGCTCGTGCGGGAGCCGAGGAGGCCGAGGCCGAACCGACAGTCACTCCGGCGCCGGCCCCGCTCGTTGGGGATACCGGCCTGACTGAGGCGGAGTTGAGGGCGTACGCGGAGGCAGAGAAGGCACGGGGCAAGAACCAACTTTCGCAGGCTAAGGCCGCACGGAAGGCTGAGTGGGTTAAGCTTGAGGACGCGCGGGACCTCATCAAGCGTGGATGGGCGAAGCACGATGCTGCGGACAAGCTCCTTGAATCAGCGGCCGCGCACGAGGCAAATTCAACCGCGCTGCAGGTGGCCTCCGAGAAGGAGTTTGCGCTTGCCAAGGCGGAGGACAGCACCATAATCGCGGACAAGCTGGGCCAGATCGCAGAGAAGTTCGACGAGGAGGCGGCTGCGAAGCACACCATGTATGACGAGGCTATGGAGGGCGCCGCCGACTTAGAGCTCCCCACTCCTGCGGAGGAGGGTGCGGAAGAGGGAGCGGCGGAGGGTGCGGAGGAGGGCGAGGAGGGCGAGGCCGGTGAGGAGGACGCCGCCGGCGAGGCAAGCGGTGAAGAGGGGGAGTCTGCTGAGGAGCCAGCAGCTGAGGAGCCAGCAGATGAGGAGCCAGCAGATGAGGAGCCAGCAGCTGAGGAGCCAGCAGAGGAGACAGCATAAGACGGGTTCGGTATGGGGCTGAGAATGAAACAGATTTTCATTGCAGATCCCCTGCTCGCAATGCGCTGCAGAGGCGCACTTCACACCGTGCTTGTGGACGGAGCCGTTCTAGTGTGCTTCCGGCGAATGCTGTAGATGTAACTTTTGCGACCAAATGAATGCTGCTGTGAGCTGAAATGCCTGATTCTCAAGCATCTGCGAGCGACCCAAACAGCGCTGAAGCGTGAGGGCACACCAAAGATCCAACACGGGGAATTGGAACCCAGACCGCAGGGCCACGGCCAGCAGTCTCCTTGAGATAGAGAGAGGACCCTTGCCTCCTAGATCTACGAGGGCCCTTGCGTAGTAGATCTACCAAGAAGACTTCGCCACCTGAGGACGGAGGAAAGGTGCGCAGCGGCATTTTTAAAATGTTTTAGTCGACCGGAGAGTTACGCCGAGGGAGGCTCTCCGGGGACCAAGGGCGCTGCACACTCCTCCCGGGGGCGCGCTTGCAGCTGCGAGCAGTGATGGCGGAGCAGGGCTCAACGCAACGCATTCAGAGCAAGGCGAAGGTCTACTGTGACGTCAACGTGGTCCGCCCTAAGGATTACTGGGACTACGAGTCGATTGCTGTACAATGGGGGTGTGCTCCCTCTGCACTTTGCCTCCGCCTGCTCGCAGGCGGATCCGCGATGGTTAATTCTGCACAGTGCCTAGATTGCAATAGCGGTTCTGTGGATATTGCTGTGCAGGCCCGAGAACCAATCGGGGCAAGACAGCCAAGGGCGTTGTGGCGGACCACAGAAGCGTGTCCCGGGGATTGTGCTCTCGGCAACCAGCGGGCGTGTTTCTATGCTGCCCGGAAAGTGTGCTTAGGTGAATTGACGTGAAATTTGGACATGCTGCTGCCGGTCGAATGCGAGGCCAATCTTTGAGCGCTGCCTGGGATGCAATGGTGTTACGGCCACTTGTGGGCAGCTGCATGCTTCGCAGCTGTAGGCTTGCAATTCTCGGGTTGATGTCTTCCAGAAGTCCAGGCAGCTGAAGGATTTGGCCAGCTGGAAAATGGAGCTGTCAAGTCCCCATCAACTGAAACTGATGCAAGTTCTGCGCCGCTGCGTTTCGGCAGGGACCAGGAGGATTACGAAGTCATCAGGAAGGTTGGAAGGGGGAAATACAGCGAGGTGATCACCCTGGTGCCTAATCTCGATGCTCTTGGGAGAGTCGCATTGCTCTAGCAAGACTGGATAATGTGACTGAACCACAGAGGGCGGGCTAGGAAGCTTCTTGACCGTTGATCTTGATGCCCAGTGGTTGCTGCGCCACAGTGGGAATTACAGTGACGCCGAACGCAGGTTTTTGAGGGGATGAACGTGGTCAACGACCAGCGCTGTGTCATCAAAATCCTGAAACCGGTATTAACTAGCTAGCAATTGCCCTCGGTACCGATGCTATGATGGGCACCGAGAGGCGGTGTCTGCGTGAGATCGCAGCAAGTCATCCCAGAGTCGGTGCGTGTCCAGGTGAAAAAGAAGAAGATCCGGCGTGAAATCAAAATCTTGCAGAACCTTTGTGGTGGTCCGAATATCATCAAGCTCCTCGATATTGTGAGAGACCCGCAGTCAAAGACGCCCTCACTGATCTTCGAACACGTCAACAACACGGACTTCAAACAACTTTATCCGACTCTGTCAGACCAGGACATTCGGTACTACATTTACGAGCTGTTGGTTGCACTTGAGTTTTCGCATTCAAACGGGATCATGCACCGCGATGTCAAGCCGCACAATGTCATGATTGACCACGAGAAGCGCAAGCTCCGCCTAATTGACTGGGGACTTGCGGAGTTCTACCACCCGGGAAGGGAGTACAATGTGCGGGTCGCTTCGCGCTACTTCAAAGGCCCAGAGCTCCTGGTGGATCTACAAGAGTACGACTACTCGCTCGACATGTGGTCGTTGGGGTGTATGTTTGCAGGCATGATCTTCCGGAAAGAGCCGTTCTTCCATGGGCAAGACAACTACGACCAGCTTGTCAAAATCGCCAAGGTGCTGGGGACTGACGATCTCTTAGCGTATGTGGACAAGTACGGCATTGCTCTTGACAACCGATATGATGCGATTCTCGGGCGATATGCCAAAAAAGCTTGGAGGACATTCGTGAAGAACGAGAATCAGCACCTCGTATCGCAGGTTCCGCTCACCCTCTCCCCGCGCTGACCCCGGAGACAGCACAGCAAATACTGATTCCCCAACCCTCCGTCCGCTGCGCTTCTTGTTGAGTTTCAGCGTGTGCACTCTGCAGGACGCGCTCGATTTTCTCGATCACCTTCTGCGGTACGATCACCAGGAGAGGTTTACCGCCGAGGAGGCGATGCAGCATCCATACTTCAACCCAATCCGTGGCATCGGCACCATGGTGCCGATGCGTGACGCCCAGGCGCAGGCTACAGCAAGCTCAACGGCGGCATCTTCATCGAACCCGGGTGCGTGATTGTGATTGTCGCATCTCTGCCAATGGGGTAGGCGGTAGCTGTCGGATTCAGCCTGGCATCGCTCAAGTGCGCGCAACCTTGACCGCCGCGTCCGGAGCGGGCGTGTGCACCGCGTGTGTGCCGCGATGCTCGCTCGGCCGCGTATTGCTCGCGGCACTCAGGCCACGAGTTCTACGCACGCATGGCGTGCGCAGAGACGCGCGCGCAGGGCTCTAGAGGCCCGGTCTGTCTGTACAAGAAGTGTATTCCCAGCAAGTGAAAGTCCGCCGAGCGCTCAATGCTGCGTGTCCGGCGAGCCCGGCACACCCCACTGCTGTATACCAGGAGACTTGGCTGGCGACATCACACGCAGCTCCGGCGACCCCGGCTGTGAGCCTGGCGAGCGCGGCTGCGAGCCTGGCGAGCGCGTCTTGAGGCGCAAGCCCTCAAGAGCTTTCTGCGCTGTTCTGAACTTGTAGTCAAGCTCCGAAACTTGGGCTTTGAGTTTGGCGTTCTCCGCTGCAAGACGCGCCTTTTCCTGCGCGTCGGCCTTCGCCACGCCAGAGACTTGGTCCAGCTCGTGCAGGGAGCGGTTCAGCTTGTCTTGGAACAGCCGCTCTGTGGTGCCCAGCTTGAGCGTCGCCATAAGCACCTCCTTCTGCAAGACAGGAATGCGTGCCTCGGCCTCTGTGTAACGCTTCTCCGAGGCGATTTCCGCTGTCTCAGTGCGCATTCTCAGCGCTTTTTTGTAGACCGAGTCGCGCTCGAAGCGCCGCTGCATTAGAGCAACCTCCTGTCTCAGTTTCTTGCCCTCCTTGTCTGCCAGCTCACGCGCCATGTCCCCAATGTGCGACATCCCCTTGGAATAGCTTGACAGGAAGTTGTCCTGCGCGTATGCGCGTTTCACCCGTACCTTCATGGCCTTATTCGTAGTCGTCAGGTCTTCCCGAAGCGAAGCGACCTCCTCCTGCAAAGGCCTTACACGTGCCTGGATTTCCTTGTCTGAGCGCTCCCGCTCCGATCGGCGCAGCTCTGCCAGCTGGCCCAGGACAGATTTTGTCTGTTTTCGGGTCTCCTTCAGAGTCTTTTCGTTCATCATGCTCTGGCGGCTGATGGACCGCTCCAGCTCTGAGATGAGCTGGTTCTTCTGCTGCAGCTGCTCTCTCAGGTTCTCCTTCTTGCTTGACCCGGTCGGCAATTCTGGGTCCTCCTTTATCAAGTCTACCCCCGGCATCGCATACGTCGGCCCGTCTTGTGTCTCCTTCATCACTGTTGCCCATGGTCCCGACGAGCGAAGCACGCCAGGCACCCACAGGAGAGGAGCGACAAGAGACATTGTGGACTGAGACGCTGCCTGGCCTGTCTGGCCGGGGTCGTTTATTGAGGGTCGACGTTGAGACCGTCGATCATACGTGAATATCGACGAGCGCATCGGCGCTGGAGTGCTACACATCTTGCCCATTGCGACGTCTCCGACTTCTGCATCGCTCGTTCGCAGTCCGAGTGACTGGTAGTACTCCCTTTTCTTGAGGTCAGGTGGGTTCGTTTTGTAGTACTGCAGGAGCTGCTCCTGCTTACCCATCGCTGCCTCACGAACGAGGAGGAGGGACCAACTGCCCGCTAAGCTGTCAATAAGTGGTCATCTCTTCATAAGTAACTTGCGATGGATTACACAATCCAGAACGCTTCGGGACCATGGCGTCTGAGCCTCCTTGGGCGATCCTACCGCCCTCCCACGTGTCCGCAACTCTCACTGCGAACGGTGAGGTCATCCGCATCGACGATCCTGGCAAAAAGTTCTACCGCCTGGGGCGCAACGAAGAGCTGGTTGACATCCACATCAAAAGCCAGGCATGTCCCCGCTGCCCACGGCTCACCAGGCCGGGGCACACTCCTGATGGCCCGCTCGTCCGACTGCTCTAGACTATGCATGCAAGCCTTCACCTTAAGCAAGTGTATGGGCGTGGACTCCATCTTTCACCCCTTCAGCGATGTTCCAGTGAGAGTACGAGGTCCCAACACTGCAGCAGTTCTGATGTTCATCACCCTGTGCTGAGCAGACGGCGTCTCGCGTCCATGCGATCATGGCCCATCACCAAGATGGTGGGATCTACGTATATGACCTTCAGAGTGCCAACGGGACCTTCATCAACGGAAGCAGGTATGACGACTGTCTCAGCCTTTTTCGCCAAAACCTCTGCAGCCTTTCTTGAAGAAGGCAATTCTGCGCCCGAACCTCCTGCCGTTTCCGCACACTGCTGCTCAACAGTTACACTTTCCATGCCTGCAGGATTCCGTCAAGGACTGAAACCAAGATTGCACCGGGAAGCACCTTGCGCTTCGGGGAAGACGGTTCGCCCGTGTACACGCTGACGTCCGAGGACAAGCGCGTCGGGGCAAAGCAGGGCATGCTTGCGTCGCTGGGCGATTATGGAGAGGAGGAGGAGGAAACGGAGGTACAGGTGTCGGAACCGCAGCAAGGAGGTCGGGAGGGGGGGCGCGATGAGTTCGGTCGCGAGAGCCGACGGGGCGAGCGTGAGCGCAGCCGCGAGCGGTCTCGCAGCCGCGAGCGCGGCCATCGGCGCGACGAGCGGGGGCATGACGGTCGCAGGAACGACGGCGATTGGGAGAGGGGGGGGCGCCGCAGGTTTTCTGAGGAGGACGGGGGGCAGCCCCCGCGGCGGGGCGGCGGGAACTTCAGCGACCGAGGGCCCGACGGACAGACGGCCGCCGCGCACGCGCACAACCCGATGGGGAGCGGCGTATCGGCCGTGGCGCAGAAGCGTAAGCTGCTGTGGGGCAACAAGGGCGCTGAGGCACCGGCGCAGACTGGCACGTGGGAGAAGCTGTCGACCGGGCTCGGCGCGGGGGCGCAGGACCGATTCATGCAGCTGATGGGCGCCAAGAAGCATGCCAATGAGGGGCGCGAGCCTGCGCGGGAGGCTGAAATGGGCGTGGAGGAGTACCGCGCGATGCAGATGCGCCTGGAGAAGGAGCACGAGGAGGCGCTGCGGAGTGAGTGCCCCTCTGGCGCGGCTTTTCTTTGGTTTTGCCGTGTCTGGGTCCGGCTCGAAAGCGGGCGAGCACAGACGGCGACTTAGGGATCGGGCTGCATGTGGAGTGCTAGGGCGCGCGCCTGAGCCCTGCGGCAACAAGGCCTCGGCAACGGGCGGACAACGCGCTCACGCTGGGTGTGTGCAGGAACACAAGTCTACGGGAAGCGCGGCCTTGGTTAGGAACCTCGGCACGCGGAACGGCCTGCTATACCACAGTCACACAGCTACTTTCTAGCCGCAATGCATTACGCGGCGAGCGAAGAACAAAATAGGCGCGCGCGCGCTGCGGGAACGCCTGTAGTGCCAGGCGCTCTCTGCTCATAGATCCCTGTGCGAACCGCCGGTGCGGTCAAGGACGCGATCGCGCGCTGACAGAGAGGACGAGACTTGTCCGGTTAGTACGGGAGGAGGGACGAGACGTGTCCAGTCATTACAGGA
>ENA-UOXV01006406-UOXV01006406.1-marine-metagenome-genome-assembly--contig:-NODE-6406-length-12351-cov-5.544323_pt1 | contig 12351 bp, 5 predicted proteins | sample MGYA00238165_ERZ766961 | MGnify/ENA primary metagenome ERZ766961 (study PRJEB28924, sample SAMN03173240) | marine metagenome | biome: Marine; feature: Water; material: Subsurface seawater | place: North... | reverse complement strand
TCGGCGGCCGAGAAGATGCTGCAGTGGCTCGAGGGGCGCGCGTCGGACCTCGACCGCGCCGCCGACGCCGCCGCCGCCAAGCCTCCCGATGCTCCCGACGCCGACGCCGACGCCGCCGCCGACGACGACGACGCCAAGAACCCGCAAGACTGGGCCGCCGACGACGAATCCGACCTCGAGGATCTGCCCCCGCTGGGCGGAGACTGGGCGGAGGACGACGAGGACGACCTCCCGCCGCTCGAAGGCGAGTGGCAAAAGGACGCCGAGGCCGGCCCGAACCCTAACCCACCGTCCCCGAAGAAGAAAGCCGCGGCGTTCAAGCCACGCGACGCGTCACCACCTCGGGGCAACGCGTGGGGGCACTCGAGCCAGCGCGACGCGCCTATGAACAATAGGGGACCGCCGCCCGGCCGCGACGTGGACCTGCGGGATCGGTTGGGAGGCGGCGGTGACCGGCGCTCGTCGTACGACCGGGGGCCGGGCCAGGACTACGGGCCACGAGGCGGCGACCGGGGCGGGGGCGGGTTCCGGGACTCGTGGGGAGCGCCGGGCGGCGGCTATCGGGACGATCATCGCGGCGGCGGCGGCGGCGGGGGTTACAGGGACTCCGACCGGCGCGGCGGCGGCGGCGGGATGCGATCCGATTACATCGAGCGCAAGGAGAGACTGTACGGCCGCGTGGATGACGGACCGCCCGCCCGTGACGCCCGTGGACCGCGCGATCGATCGCCCCCCGTCCGAAAGCAGGCTCCGCCGCCGCCCGAGGTTCACTACCCCACCCGCGACGAGCAAAGAGCCGAGGCCAAGGCGCGGGAGGAGCGCGCCGCGTGGAGGCTCTCCACCAAGCCCTTGGTGGAGTTCTTCGAACACGCGGTGAAAGGCGAGGGTATCTCCCCGTCCACCATACGCGAGCTCCTCAACGAACTCTCCGAGCCGCCCTTCGCGGAGGGTCGATTGGCGCCAAACGCCCGGAAAGCGTTCGAGCTCGTCGCGGCGCCCGCGAAGGAGACTGGCAGTGAGCGAACCTTCGAGGAGGTCGAGGCGCTCGTCCGCGGCGTGGTCAACCCGCTGTACCACCTGCTCACCTACGGCGTCAAGGCTCCGGGGGGAGCCGACGGTGCCCCGCCGAGCTCCGTCGCGGAGACCATCGCCGAGCAGATGCACGTCGCCGCGGTGAAACTGCTCGCCGCGTCGCTCGATATCCTCTCCAAGGGCGACGCCACTAAGAAGGCGGTGGACTCCGCGAAGGGTATCGTGATCGTGCGCGAGCAGGTGGCGGCGAAGCTTGCCGGCCGCGCGCCGGGCGGCGGCCGCGGGGATAAGGAAACCACCGTCACGCGCCGCGATTCCATCGGCGGATCCAAATCGTCGAAGGGATCCAAACCGTCGCCGGCGAGCGGCACGGACGCCGATCGGTGGGACCGCAAGAGGGATACCCGCCCGCCACAACCCGGCCCGGAGGTGTACCGCGCGCCCAGCGGCCGGGGCGACGGACGGGGCGGCGTGAACGCGAGGCTCGGGGATAAACGAAACGACGGAGGCGTTCACGACTCCCACGTCAAGCCCCGCGTCGTTCCCAAGGTTGTCATCCACCGGCCTTTCTCCGAGGGTAAGACACGCGAGTCCACGCCGTCGCCCGCGCAGGTCGGCCCGGGGGGTAAAACCGCGAAGGGTACCCCGAGCTCGAATCAGAAGCTCTCGCCGTTTGAACGGGGGCCCGCCGGTGGGTCCGGCTCGAGCGCGCTCGGCAAGTCGCCCCCCGCCCGCGGCGGGGTGTTCTCGCGGCTCGAAGGCAAGCCAAAGCCCCACGGCAAGTCCGACGTACCGACGCCCAAGGCGGAGCTCCCGCATCCAAAGTCAGCGGAGAAGGATCTCCCGCATCCCAAGCGCGCGGTGGTCGTCCGCAAGGATGACGACCACAAGGAACTACCGCATCCCAAGGCTCCCGCGCCCAAGCCGCGATCCGATCCCAAGAACGGGGGCAAGGGCGAACGGGACAAGCCCCGCGCGCGCGACTCCCTCGACGATGCCCTCGACGAGGAGCTCGCGAAGGCGACGAAGGGTGGGAAGAAGGGTGGGAAGAAGGGCGGCGGCGACGCGAAGGAGAAGGAGAGAGACCTCCCGCATCCCAAGCCCGCCGCTTCCCCCGCGTCGGCGGGCGGCGGCCACGCCGTCCCCGCGCCCAGGCCGGTGTCCGCACCGGACTCCGAGTCCGCCAAGCAGCTTCCGCACCCCAAGACGACGCCCCCGGTGCCCAAGTCCCCGATCCCGGCGCCCAAGATGACCTCTGACGAAACGAAGCCTGGGTCCGGCGCGGGCGGTAAGTCTTCGCCGCCGCCCAAACAGAGGGATGAGCTGGACGACGTCCTCGACGCCGAGCTGGAGAAGGCGATGGGCGGCGGTAAGCGGCGACCCCGCGGCGGGCGTGGGTCCAAGGGTGGTGCTAAGTGAGCGCGATGTCGACGCGGCTGGTGTGAGAATGGATTGATAATCAAAATCTTCAGCAACAAACAGAAACAACCTTCGCTCCTTCTCCGTCTATGTACACGACCCGCTCGGCCGTGGTTTTTATTCCGATTTCTTCTTACCGAACCTCTCGCCGAGGGCCTCGGCGCTATCGACGAGCGAGTTGATCACGGACATGCCTCCGACGATACCGATGATGGTACCGGCGAGGGACAGGGCCCAGAGCGCGATGACGATGTCCACAATCTTTCCCTCGTCATTCTCCGGCGTGACGTCGGTGAGCGGGTTCGGCAGGCCGCAGAGCATGGAGATGATGTAGTAGAAGCCGTCCTTGATGCTCCAGCCCTCGACCTCGGCGAGGATGAACCCGAAGATCAGGGCGACGACGATGATGACGATGGGAATGACGACGAAGATGAAGACCATGAACGTGAGGATGTTCAGCGTGGTGCTGACCTTCTTCTCCTCCTCCGTCTGGTCGGCGGACGCGGGAGCCTCCTCGTCCGATCCGGTCACCGCCTTCCTCGCGGCCCTCTTGAACCTCTGGCCGAACGACTCCGCCGCGTCGACGAGGCGGTTGATGACGGACAGACCGCCGACGACGCCGATGATCGTACCCGCGAGCGCGAGCGCCCACAGAGCGACAACGATGTCAACGATTTTGCCCTCGTCCGTGTCGGGGTCCACCTCAGTGAGGGGCGTGGGAAGGCCGCAGAGCATGGAGATGATGTAGTAGAAGCCGTCCTTGACACTCCAGCCCTCGACCTCGGCGAGGATGAACCCGAAGACGATGCCCATTATCATCACCGTGATTGGGATGAAGACGAAGACGAATCCAAAGAATGTCAACAGCGGGATGAAGAGGCCCTGCTTCTCGTCCTCGTCGTTCTCGTCCTCGGGGTCGACCTCGCCGGTACCGATGCGAGGTGCCATCATACGGGGAGGCATGTTATGTAAGTCTCCGAACGTGGTGGCGGAGCGTGACCGCTGTCGGTCACGAAAGGCTTTGTACGCGGAGTCCGTGCTGCCGAATGTGGCCGATTTCGTGGTTGGATTTTGCGTTCGACATCGCTTTGAACGGATTGAAACCCTCGTGCGCTCGAGAGACAGTCGCACGATGTGAATTCCAGTCAGGCAAATTCGAGTTAGTGGTTACATCTTTGTATTTCAAAATACACTACCTACGAGCGAACAGTCACGGAGTCGGCGATGCCCGACCCAACAGCTTCTTCGGCCCCCGCGCCTCGTCCCGCGGGGTCCACCGCCCGCTCATCGTCCTCGCCCGCACCTCCCGCCCGCTCACCGGGTACGTCCGGCCCGCGCCGGGCGACCCTTTCCCGCTCGACCCCATGATCGGCGACCCGCGCCCGGGAGACGTAGACCCCCAGTACGTCGACGCGGCCTTCGGATTAAACGTCGAACGCTTATTAGTCGGGCTCCCCCGGCCCGTCGCCTGTCGCCTGAAATCGAAAGTCTCGTGGTACGCCCCCGGGCCCGGGATGCTCGGGTCCGGCCGCACCGGCGACGTCCAGTCCCCGCCCTTGACCCCCGCGGGTTGCCACGTCGGCGCGGTGATTCGGGAATGCGTCCCGACAGTCGCCCTCGGCTCCGTCGCCCGCCTCGCCTCGATCTGCCGCCCGAGCGCGCCCAGCTTGAACCCGTCCACGTCTCGTGGAGCCTGCGGCCCGGGGCTGGACGCGCCGAGCGATTGGGAGCGCTCGTCGTGCGCGCGTCCGAGGGTCTGGCGGCCGCGTTCGGCCCGCGTGGTCCTCGCGCCTATGTTCACGTAAGGACGCTGTCCGCGTGAAGACGCCGTGCTGAGCTTCTGTTTCGCGAAGCTGCTGTACTGCACGACGTCGTGGCCGCCGTCGAGGGGCCGGTGCAGGCGCTCGCTCGCGCCCCACCGCGACTCCTGTTTGTTGGGCCAGTCGGGTTTGAGCGGGAGGTGGCCGCCGCGCGCGGGGGTCTTGGCGAAGTCTTGGTGCCGCCCCGACGCGCCGAAGGTTTTCCACCGCGGCTCCCCTGGTTCGCTGACCGCGGGGCGGCGGAAGCGGTCGAGGCCCTCGGCCTCGTGCCTCGCGAGGTACTCGCGCGCGTGCGACGCCGCGTAGGCCTTGTTGCCCTCGCCCGGGAGGAAGTACTCCAGGGAGAAGGGCCGGATGGCCTCCAGTCGGTCGGTCCTCGAGAACGCGACGGACGGTTCGGTGCGAAGCGCGCTACACTCCTGCCGGCCGAACGCGCTGAGCGGGCCCCTGTGCACGGTGCCCACGGGGTTCACGCCGCGAAGGTACTCGTCCGCGCGCAGGGTGGTACCCTTCGCCTTGAACAGCGCGGGGGGCACGGGAGACATGCTTCAATCGCCTCCCGTTTATGGATTACGCCGCGATTCCACCCTCGACCGTGGTGGGTTCGACCCTCGGATTCCGTTTCGATGCGTCCACGCGCGCGGTCGGGTCACGCCACTCGCTGTGCGTCTCGCGTCCGCGCCGTCGAACCCCGCCTGTTTCCAAAGGCCGGCGGTCGAGTCACGCCACTCGCCGCGCCCCTTCACTGTGGGCCGAGATCACAGATTTGCCAGACGTCTTCGCGGGAACTTATCACCTCGATTCTTTTGGCAACCACATCAACGCGCGCACGTTCCCGTCGCCATGGCGCCGGTCGCGACCCTAACGCGCGTCTCGATCGCGCCCGCGGGCCACTCCCTACTCGGACGCTCCCGCGCCGCCGTCGGCGCGCCCACCCCACACCGCCCGTCGACGTCGCGCGCCCGCCAGCTGTGCACGAGACCCCGAATCGATGTGCGATCGCGCCGGAGAGGAGCCCGGGTCGCCGCGTCCCCGCTCCCGATCGCCGACGTCGCCGATCTGTTCGACAACCCGTTCAGCAAGGCGGCGTCGGAGGTGGACTCCAGCCTCCCGGGCTGGTTCCCCGCGCTCTCGTTCATCGCGTACGTCCTGGTGCTGCGCGAGGTTCGGCGGATCAGGCAACGGGAGGAGGCCAAGGCTCGGGAGAAGATGGCCAAGGCTGCGAAGGACGCGGCGCAGCGCAAGGTGGAGTCCATGGGCCCCGAGGTTTGGGGCAAGCTGGTGGTGTGCCTCGTCATCGACGCCCTCGGCGACAGCTCGTTCCTGCTCCCGGGCCTCGGTGAGGGCACGGACATCGCGTACGCGCCCCTGGAGGCTTTCCTGTTGGCTCAGCTCTTCAGGAGCAACGTGGTGAGCGGGCTGGGTTTCGTAGAGGAGGCGCTGCCGTTCACGGACGTGATTCCGACGGCGACGCTGGCGTGGATGACGGAGACGTTCTTCGGTGACACGTTGCCGGGGCGGGCGCTGGGTCTGGGAGGTGACAAGAAGGATGAGAAGGATGAGAAGGAGAAGGAGAAGGAGAAGTAGCGTTGTTGATGTATCCTATTTATGCTCGCGATGAATGACCAGTCGCCTCACACACGAACGCGCGAAGATGGGACTGTTTCACGAGGGCGACGTGGCGAGCGCCATCGCGGCCGCCAAGGCCAAGGGCAAGCCCCTCCTCGTCTTTATCCTCGGCACGGACAGCGCGAGCGCCGCGATGGAACGAGCGCTCGACGGATCTGGATCTGACGACGAAGGCGGCGATTTGCGCGACGAGGCGGGCCACGCCGGGTGGGTGGCCGTGAGGCTCGAGGAGGGCGGAACCGACGCCGCGAACTTCCGCGCACTGTGCCCCGCGGAACCCGCGCCCGTCGCCGTCGCGGTGGACACCACGACGGGCGCGAAGATCGGCGAGGCGAGCAACGAAGACCTCTCCTTTGTCGCGGCGAATCTCGAGGTGTTTAGGCAGACGCACGAGGCCGATCTGAGGCTGCGGACGATGACTGCGCTCGCGCAGCTCGCCGGCGCGCAGGCATCCGCGCCGCCGGCAGCCCCGGCGGAGGTCACGCCGCCGCCCCCGGAGGAGGAGGAACCCAGACCGAGGAATCATGACGATCCCCAGAACGCCTCCGCATCCGACGACGCCGACGCGATCTTCGCCAAGGCAAAGGCCGAGGCCGAGATGGCCGCCGCCAGGGCCGAGATGGCCGCCAAGATCAAGTCCGAGGCTGCGCTCAAGCGCGCCGCCGCGATCGAGGACCGCGCCAAGCGCGAGGCTGAGGCTGAGAAGAAGCGCGTCGAGGCTGACGCTTCGCGGGCGGCGGAGAAGAAACGGGCGGAGGAGGAGGCTCGGGTGAAGCTGGGCGTGGCGGCGAGGATCCAGCTCCCGGACGGCTCCCAACTCACCGCCAGGTTACCCGCGGGCGCGACGATCGGCGACGTGCGCGCGTTTCTCGTCGCGAACGCGGACGGGGGCGAGGGCATGGAGCTGTGGAACACGTGGCCACGGTCCAAGCTCGACGAGTCCGATCAGGGCGCTACAGTCGCGGAGGACCTCGGCCTCGGCGCGCGCCCTTCGCTTCTCGCGCTGGTGAAGTCGGGGGGGTCGAGTGGCGGGATGGTACGGGGCGCGAGGAGGTACACGCAGCGGCAGCAGGAGGCCGCGGGCGTGGACAGGGTCGGTCGAGGCGGCGGCGGATGGTTCGAGCGGTTGCTTGAAATTTTCCGCAATATTTGGGCGTTCGCGTACGCCTTCCTGGGTCTCAACCTGGTGGCGACCTCTCGGCGAACGGATCCCGCGGTTCCGGTCGCGGACGTCCCCGGGGGTCCCCGCGGGTCGAACCCGGCGGCGGCGGCGGCGGAGAGACGATCGCGGGGCGGCGGCGTCTCGAACGTTCACACCCTCGGAGGTTTGAGATCTGACGACGACGCGGGCCAGGACGATTCCAGCGTCCGGTACTGGAACGGCAACTCGACGCAGTTCGGCGGCGATCCCGCGGACGACGACGCAGCGGACGCACCCATGGACGGCTTCTACACGTCACGAAACGAATGAATGAATCGAATTACGCTCTAAACGAATGAATGAACGCTCTGAACGCCGAGGGACGTTTACTCCCGCGCGATTTCCTTCGCCGACGCCTGGCACGTCGGGTAGACGAGCACGTCGCACACCTGCACCCGCCCGGGCCTGGTCAGCGCGTACACGATGTTATCCGCGATATCCTCCGCGATCAGCGGCCCGCCGTACTTCATTCCCGCGTACACGTTCTCCGCCTTTGTCGTGTCCCCTTTGAACCGAACGGTGGCGAACTCGGTGTTGACGAAGCCCGGCGAGACGGACGTGATCTTGCACGGGGTATCGTGGAGGTCCTTTCTGGACGCGTAGGTGAACGCGTTGATGGCGGCTTTGGTGGCGCAGTACACGGACCCGCCGCCGTACCACTCGACGCCCGCGATGGACGAGATGTTCACCACGTGGCCGCACCCGCGCTCCACCATGCCGGGTGAAAACGCGCGGGTGCACGCGATGACACCCTTGACGTTTGCGTCGAGCATGACGGATACGTCGTCCATGTTGTTCTCGGTGCACTTGGCGGTGCCCAGCGCGCCGCCCGCGTTGTTCACGAGGATGGAGACGTCCTTGAAGTCATCGGGGAGTTGTGATGGGAGGGACATGACGGCGTCGACGTCGGTGACGTCGAGCGCGACGCAGTGCACCTTGGTCCCATAGTCTTTCGCGAGTTTTTCCGCGAGGGCGTCGAGGCGATCTTTGCGTCGCGCGGCGACGACGAGGCGGCATCCGAGCTCGGCGAGCCTCTCCGCGGTGGCCTGGCCGATGCCGCTGGACGCGCCGGTGATCAGAGCGCACCTGCCGGCGACGGGCTCGGCGGCGTAGAGCTTGCTCACGCCCGGCGCGGGGGGCACGTGCGTCGACGTGTCGGAAGCCATCGCGCGAGTGGCGAAGGGTGGGACGCGGTTACTGGCGGTGGAGGGGTGGCGCCGGGTGGTGCCGAGGTGGTGACCGCGCGGAAGGGCGGTGAGTGGCGCGAGGCGAAGCGTGCGGGTGCTCTGGGTGGATCCCAAGAAGCTGAAAGTCCGCGCGAGGAGGAGGGACATCCAAGAGTGCGATCTCTCCCGCCAAAATGCGCCAGCTGGTGGCTGCGGTGCCTTTTCGCCGACGGGGCAGCCGCACGTATGACGTTTAGTTACGAACGAACTCCCCAATACTTAAATACCAACTAAATGACTCTGTAGTCCAGATTCCAACGTATGCGGGCAAGGCAGCCGAGCTCTCAGAGAAATTCAAGATTGAATTCAAGCCCTTTGTCCGAACCGCAGCTGTGGCCACAGACTTTGCCGCGGAGGATAGGTGGGGCGGTTGACCCCCCGATCTGGTCGGTGAACGGCGGACATGGTCGTCGCGATGGCCTCCGGCGACGGTTTCGCACCCCACAAGGGCGCGATGGACACCGCGGCGCGCGCGGCGGAGACGATGTGGTGGTGGGACCCGAGTCCCGTTGGCACGGACCGCGCCACCAACGGGGCTGCCCCGACCAAGAAATCGAAGAAGGACTCCGGCGGTGCGGACGGGACCTGGCGCACCAGGGACGAGCTCGTCCAGGCCGGGTCCGGGACCAAGGCGCCGACGCCGGCGAAGGATCGCGCGCGCTGGACGCCCTGGGATCAGCTCATCGACACCTCCGAGGCGCCCTACTTTCGATGGTTCGCGGGGGCCAAGACCAACGCCGGGTTCAACGCGGTCGATCGGCACGTCCTCGACGGCCGCGGCGACGACTGCGCGCTGACCACGCTGCCCGAGGAGGACGACCCGAAGGCGGGCGCCGACGGCGCGAGGCTCAGCATCACCCGCCGCGAGCTCCTCGGCGCCGTCGCCGCCGCCGCGAAGGACCTCCGCGACCGGCACGGCGTCAAGCCCAGAGATCGCGTCCTCTTCCACATGCCCACTGATGCCCAACACTTCGCGTACATGCTCGCGTGCCAGCGCCTCGGCGTGACCTACAGCGCCACGGCCGTGGACAGCGTCGAGGGCGTGCTCACCGCACGAGCTTTAGATCTCAAGCCCGCGCTCGTCATCGCCTACGCCGACCCGGTTGTCCACGGGGGCCAACCGGTGAATTGCGCGAAAAAGATCCAAGCCGCGCTCGGGATCGGCGTCGATAAGAAGAGCGGGGGAAAGAAGGGAGTCAACGATGGGCGCCCGTCGCTGCTGCTGTTACCACGGTGGGGCATGAAGCAGTGCGTCGCGTCATTGAACGCGGCCAAGTTCGCGGCCATGACGGACGAGGCGGCTTACGTACATGCGGCGAAGATGTGTCGATGCGAGCCGTGCGAGAGCGACCACCCTTTGTTCGTGTCGTACACCTCGGGCAGCACGGGTAAGCCGAAGGGTGTGGTGCACGGTCACGGTGGGTACGTCTCGGGGGTGTTGCAGTCCATGCGCACGGTGTTCGAGTGCGTCCCGGGCGAAGGGGCGGATGGCGAACACGGCGGTATTCTCACCGTGGGTTCCGCCGGGTGGATCACGGGGCAGAGCTACATGTTGATGGGCCCGCTGCTCGCGGCGGTGCGATCCGTGGTCATGGTGGGTTCCCCCGTGTTCCCTACTCCGCTGCGCATGATCCAGACGGTGCAGCGGGAGAAGTGCACGCTGCTGAAGACGGGAAGCGCCGTCGTCAGGCAGCTCATGACGGACCCCGGCAACGCGGCCAAGGTTGACGCCGTCGACACCTCCACGCTCCGGTGCGCCACCTTCTGCGCGGAGCCCGTGTCGGTGGAGGTGCACAAATACTCGCACGATCACATCACCGACAAGTTCATCAACAGCTACTGGGCCACCGAGCACGGCAGCATGGTGTTCTCGAGGGACGTGTCGGTCGCGAACGGTTTAAAAAAGAAGGGCGCGATATCGCCCGACGCCAGAACCTGGCCGCTTCCCTGGGTCTCCGCGGCGCTGGACTCGGAGTCCAGCGACGTGGTCATCGCGGGGCCTTACCCGTCCCTCGCGCTCACGGTGTTTGGCGACGTGGACAACGTGTACGACGTCGATAACTGGCGCGGCGACCTCGCCAAGTACACAGAGACGTACTGGCCTTTGGACGGCGGCGGCTTTGTTCAAGGGGACGTGGCGCGTCACTCGAAGGAGAAGGGCGGCGGGTTCACCTTCCACGGCAGGTCCGACGAGGTCATCAACGTCAACGGCAACCGCGTGGGCACGGAGCAGATCGAGCGGTGCCTCTGGAACCTCGAGACGGACGGCTTCGGCGTGAAGGACTGCGCCGTGGTCGGCGCCCCGGATTTCGTCAAGGGGACCACCCCGGTGGCGTTCGTGGTGTTCGAGCCCCTGGCGAAAGGTGGAAAGAAGCGCAAGGTGGGTACCGCGCATCTTGACCTGGCCGCGTTCAAGTCCGCGGCTGCGACGGCGGTGGGTGACAGCGTTGGATCCTACGCGGCTCCCGACCACGTCTTTGCCGTGAAGGCGCTCCCGAAGACCATCACGAACAAGACGGCGCGGAAAACGCTGCAGATGCTCCTGGCGGGGTTAGACGCTCCTTCGGGTAACCTCGCGCGAGCTGAGGTGTTGCCCCCGATCGCCGACGCCGTCGCGGAGTGGAGGCTGACCGCCGCGAGCACCACGTCCACCATCGACTTGGCCAAGTACTGGCGCGGGTACACCATGGGCGATCACGTCATCCAAGGCCGCGCCATCGTCCCCGGCGCCGGTTGGCTGGCGCTCATGGCGCACGAGAGCGGCGTGTCCAAGCTCGCGGACGTGGCGTTCATGCGCGGGGTGTTCGAGCCGGACACCACCATACGGGTGGTCAAGCGGCGGCGGCTGATGCAGGCGAGCGCGGGTGACGAGATTATCCTCAAGGCGAGTGCGGTGGCGGGGGCGCCGGCGCCGGAGACGATCGGGCCGGACGCGTTCGGCCGCGGCGTGCCCATCGGAGGAACCCAAGGGGTGACGAAGACGACGAAGGGTGCTCGCGGCAAGGAGAACGGCGTCGCTAACTCCAACGGCGTCGGCAACGGCAACGGCGCGGCGTCCGTCGAGGGACCGATTCTTTTCAAAAACGTCGACGGCGGCGCGAACGTCACCGACGATTCCAGCCGCGACCAGCACTACCGCCGGTGCTCCGCGCTCAGGCTCGAGTACACCGGCGCGTACAGGGCGATCGAGCGCGTCACGTGGTCCGGGCACGTGTTCAAGGCGGAGTGCGTGCCCGGGACGCACCTCGCGGCGGTGCTCGACGCGGGGCTCCAAGTCGTGTGCGCGTCAGTCAGGGCCAACACGTTCATCCCCGTCGCGGTGGCTGACTTTCAAATCGCACACGGCGTGGACGCCTTCGACGAACAGGCCAAATGCGTGGTGCACGGCGAGATCTTGGAGCAGTACCCCGAGTTCCTCGTCGCGGATCTCAGGTACGAGTACGAGACGGACGGCGCCGGGAGCGCGTCCGCCGGGGCTGTCGGGTCAAAGGGTAAAAAGAAGGCGAAAGGGACGTCCGGAAACTACGCCCCGTCCACCGGAAACAAGGTGTTCGCGTCCCTCGGCCGCGCCCGATTCGCGCGCGTCGAGGGGGTCAAGCCCAGGCTACAGCCCACCAAGCAGAAGGAGGCTAACCCCACGTCGTCGCCGTTCGGGTCCCAGACTTTGGATCCGAAGACGGCGCTGGCGAGATTAAGGCAGCTCACGCAGCCGCAGCGCGTGGACGCGGTGCGGTCCGTGATTGGCTCCATCGTCTCCGACCTGACGGACGCCGACGTGGACTTTGGCAAGACGGTGTTCGACAACGGGATGCACTCGCTCAACGCGGTGGAGCTGTTATCCAGGCTGAACCAGACGCTGGGCACCGGCGTGACCACCAAGCTCGTGGTGAGCGACGCGCCGATGGGCGACTTCGCAATCGCCGTCGCGGAGCACGCGACGACGTTCGAGTCCACCGCGGACGACCCGGACGCTAAGCCTTTTCCCAACGTGGACTACGACAACCTGAACGAGATTGTGCGCAGG
>ENA-UOXV01006405-UOXV01006405.1-marine-metagenome-genome-assembly--contig:-NODE-6405-length-12352-cov-3.833293_pt1 | contig 12352 bp, 9 predicted proteins | sample MGYA00238165_ERZ766961 | MGnify/ENA primary metagenome ERZ766961 (study PRJEB28924, sample SAMN03173240) | marine metagenome | biome: Marine; feature: Water; material: Subsurface seawater | place: North... | reverse complement strand
GGTCCGTTCGCTCAAGTTGGAACCACCACCACAGTTAACCGCACCGACATTCAAGTTGATGAAGGTAAAGATAAGCGGTTAGGCATTGTTGATGGCGGCGTGACACTGCAACAGCTCGTCACCGGCTTAAATTCACTCGGTATTGGCCCCAGAGATCTGATCACGATTTTACAGGCGGTCAAAGTTGCCGGTGCGCTGCAAGCCCAGATTGAGGTGATGTAATGTCTGACAACATTCTTGCCTTACAAGCATACGAAGCGCTGCAACAAAAAAACCCGCTGCCGAATATCAAGCAGCACGGCAACATGAATATGGAGCAAGCTCGAAAAGTCGCCCAAGACTTCGAGTCCGTCTTCATTTCTCAAATGATGAAACCAATGTTTGAAAATACAATCGCTGAGGCTCCCTTTGGCGGGGGCTCAGGCGAAAAAATATGGCGAGATATGCAAGTTGATGAATACGGCAAAGCCATTGCCAAAAGCGGCGGTATAGGCATTGCCGACTCAATCGTAAGTGAAATGCTCAAAATGCAGGAGGCCCGAAAATAATGGATATTTCGAAGCAAGTTAATGAACTCATCGATATCACGACACGCCTGACAGATCTCCTGACAAAGGAGAATAAAGCACTCCGCGAGCATGACACGGTGGAAGCAACGGCCTTACTCAGTGAAAAAAATAGCCTGAGCGAGGTTTACGAGGAACATGTTGAGGCGGTTATGAACCATTCCGAGCATCTGAATGCTCTTGAGCCAAAACTTAAAGAAACCCTCAGCTCTATCGGCGAAAAAGCAAAAACGCTGATTGAGGAGAATGCCATTCTGCTGCGCGCGTCTATTGTCGCCAATCAGCGGGTGATGGAAATGGTTGCAGATGCGCTGAGCTCGGCGCGCAAAAAGGTTACGACCTATTCAGCCGATGGAACGATGGGCTCCACCCCTCACAGAGACTCAATTCAAACACCGGCACTATCGGTTGATCACTCTTTATAAAAATTAAATGAGGAAGCTCCGTTATGGCGGGCGTAGGTGACATCACAACAGCACTGAGATCGGCTCAAGCCGGATTGCTTGCAAACCAGCAAGTGCTGAATATTATTTCGAACAATGTCGCCAATGTTAATACGCCGGGTTATTCACGGAAAAATCCAAATCTCATAAGTCGTGTTACCGGTAACGTTGGTTCTGGCGTGATCGTTAATGGCGTCTCTCGTCAAGTTAACGAGGACCTTCTACGAACGCTGCGCATTGAGAACAGCACCCTGTCCAGTTTAAAAGCTAAAGATGAGTTTTTTAATCGGACACAAGAATTATTCGGCACACCGGGCGACAACACATCAATTGCCCATATCACAGGTGAATTCGTCAACGCTCTTGAATCATTATCCGAAACACCAAGCGGTACGATAGAACACAACGAGCTTGTTCGGCGTGCAGAAGACTTGACGGTCAAACTCCGTCAGATGAGCGACACTATTCAGGAGCTGCGCCGTCAAATCGATAGCAATATCGCGAAAGATGTCGACGAGATTAATAAGCTCGTCAACAGCATTAGAGACTTAAACGGTCAGATCGCTTCTGCCGGCAACCTTTCTACCGATGACACCTCGCTTCGTGATGCACGAGATCAAGACTTAGCCCGGCTTTCCCAGCTCATCGATGTCACATCCTTTCAACGGTCTAATGGTGAACTGGTTGTCTTTACGACCGGCGGGCGAACACTCGTTGATAATATTCCACGAGTCGTATCGCACTCAGGGGCAGGATCGCTATCTGCGACGACGACAAAAGCTGAGGGCGACATCAACGGCATCTTTGTTGGCGCACAAGTTGCCGGCAACGACATCACCGATGAAATTCGTGATGGCGAAATGAAAGGGCTGCTTGAACTCCGTGATAACATCCTTACGGATATGCAAAGTCAGCTTGATGAGTTTGCGGCTGAAACCAGAGATGTCTACAACCAAATTCATAACCGTGGCGCACCACAGCCCGGCTTGCAATCTTCGACCGGCACCCGCCGCTTTGTCGATTCCGCAACGCAAACCATCACGTTTGGTGGAACGGGTGATACCAAATTCGTTATTATGGACAGCAACGGCGATCAAACCGCTTCTTTGAGCCTGCGGACGGCCCTTGGCGGCGCCGGCCCGTTTACGGTTGATGCTGTCGCAACGGCCGTTCAGACATTTTTACAGGCCAATGATGGCGGCCTTGGCACATCGACTGCTGCGGTTTCGACCAGCGGCACATTTGACATCAATCTGACCAACACGGCATTAAAGTTTGTAATTCGCGATGAGACGGCAACCGCTCTCGGCAGCACATCATCAGATACCACGATCAACTTTGATTCCGGTGGTGTTGTTGGAACCGATGAAACCGTGAATGGATTCTCAAATTTCTTTGGCCTTAATGATTTCTTTGTTGATAGCATCAGAGACGGCACCCATGAATCAAATGTTCAAACCAGCTCCTTCAGCGCTACCGCTGCGACGCTCCGATTTAATGATAGTAACGGTGCGATTGCCGTCGGCGCCGGCACAACACTCACCGTTCCTGCCGGCACCAGCCTTCAAGGTATTGCCGATCTTATTAATGACAGTGTGACAGGCGTTTCTGGTGTCGAAGCGGGTGTTGTTCCAGATGGCTCCGGGTTTCGTTTACGCATCACCCACAATCAAGGCGTTGACCTTGTCATCACGCAGGATACCACCGTTCCCGACACCCTCCTAACCGAACTCGGCATGCATGTCGCTGATGCCGGCACGTCGCAGTTTATTGAAGTTAGAAGCGATATTGTTGCGACACCAGGTTTTGCCACAACAGGCGCCCCACAATGGGATGCCAATCTTGGCGTTGCCGGTGAATATTTTATGAGTCCAAGTGACGGCAGTGTTATTCAACAGATTGCCAGTGCCTTTACGTCAACAAATGCCTTCGATACAGCCGGCGGCATTACAGGGTCAACGACAACCTTCGGCGATTTCGCCACCAGCATTGTTGTCGACAGCACCAGCAAAGCCAGCGCCAATGAAATCGGCCTTGGCTTCCAAGAAAACCTAACGGATACATTGCAACTTAAGTCGGACAACATTAAGGGCGTTAATCTTGATGAGGAATTGTCAAATTTGATTTTATTTGAGCAAGCCTTCAATGCCGCCGCTCGTGTTATTTCCGTTATTCAAAAAATGATTCAAGAACTTAATGACGCCATTAGGTAATGAAAGACAACCATGTCTCGAATAGCCAGCCTATCTTCTAGCAATGAACTTGTCCGCCTGTTACTGCAAACCCAATCACGGCTGCAGGACGCGCAAGTACAGGTTAGTACAGAACAGAAATCTCAAACCTATCTTGGCATCACGCGCGATTCCGAACGTCTGATCGACCTTGAGCTGCGCAAATCACTGCTCGAACGGTTTGTCGACGTCAATGATCTAGGCGATGCCAGACTCAGCGCGACAGAAGCAAATCTTGATGGCATTGAAAACACAATACGAACATTCCGTGAAGATCTATTTCTCTATGAAGCCGGCAGTCTGGATGATGAGGGCCGAGTACAAGACATGCAAGAAGCTGCCTTCCGGGCGCTTGTTGATATTGAATCTTTCCTCAATGCAGATGTGTTCGGTGAGTTTGTCTTCGCCGGCGGCCGCACCGACCGCAAACCGGTTGATCTCGATCTGACAACGCTAGCCGCCTTTCAAGCAAAATATGATGGCAGTGTCATTACCTATCCGACAGGACGCGATAACCATATCCAACATCGCATGACCGCCACGACGGGCTTACCGACCAACCCAACGGGCGCCGGTTTCGGCACCGTCACTTTTGCCGGCGGCCTCGGCGGCACCATTACGGCAGCAACGGCCGGATCCTTTGCTAACATTCCCGTTGGCGACACGATCACGATCGCCGGCTCAGCCTCAAACAATCTTACTTTTACCGTGACCGCCAACACCGGCACCGTTATCACCGTTGGCGCCGCGGAAACTGTGACAGCTGAAGCCGCCACGGCAGCCCCGACCATCGCGGCCGATACCCGGTATTACAGCGGTGACAACTTATCGAGAACACACAGAACGGAAAGCACACGGGACTTCAACGTTAATGTAACCGGTATCGATCCTGCATTTGAGAAAGCTATTCGTGCCATGGGGCACATGGCTCAAGGGGATTTCGGCACGGCCGGCGGCCTCGATCAGGTTGCCAATCAAACGCGGGTTACTGAATCTTTGTACCTCGTTAATTCAGCGTTATTGCCGCCGCCAACTCAGGGCACCGCACCGTTTGGCGCTGAGCTAACAAACAACATGAAAGATGTTCTGCAAGATATCGCCTATGACCGGGTTCTCATGAACGACACAATTGCCAGACAGAAAGAGCTGATTGCATTTATCGATGCGCGCATTATTAAAGCAGAGAATATTGACCCCACAGAAGCGGTCACCCGGCTTCTCGATCAGCAACGGAATTTGGAAGCCTCGTTCCAGTCCTTTGCACGAATCAGGGCCCTTAGCTTAGGTGACTTCTTACGTTAGGCCCAAATCTAACGCGGCTCTAACGCGCTCTAATTTGGCCTTTATCATCTTTAAATCAACATCACTGAAAAAACATCTATGATGCTTGAGTCGCATAATGGCAAATTCGTCGCGTAATTACAGGTCAGTAGTCGCGCAGCCCACCAAAAGATATGAAGTCAATATATGATCGTTTATGAAAAACCTCTCAAGGATGGACTCCAAGAGATTGTCGCCAAAGCGATCCAAGAAAATGGCAGCCATACAGATATTTCCGCACTCTTTACCAGCGCCATGAGCTGCACAACGGCTGTTATCGACAGTGTCCGCCTTGGCGATCCGCCCGCACAAGCTCTTGCCTGCGAAGCTGGGTGCGCACATTGCTGCTATCAATACTATATCGGCACAACGCCTTTTGAAGTTCTTCACATATCGGCGGTGATTTTCGAGACCTATTCGAATACCGAACGAGTCCAACTGATGGAACGCATCTTGGCTGCGGAAAATAGAAAGCGACAACAACCGATAGCAGACTGGGGCTTGGCCAAATTCCCGTGCCCGCTTCTGGTTAATGAACAATGCAGCGTCTATGAGATTCGGCCTTTTGTGTGCCGGGCGATGAATTCATATGATGACGATCGCTGCCGAATGAATCATGAAACGCCGCGCAATGATTCATCCGTACCGATGTACAGCCATCAATATGATATTGCTAAATTTGCCCGCACCGGCATCCAGCAAGGCTTATCTGAGGTCGGCCTGCAAAACGATATTCTCGAACTCGTGCCGGCCCTCAGGATTGCTCTTACGACACCCGATGCCTTGCTTCGGTGGCTTGCCGGCGAACGAATCTTTGATGAGGCCGTCTCACGCCTACCGCCACGCAACGGATCGGTTCAAGGGGGGGCTTTGCATGCCACCGACTAAAATCACTGACCCAGAAGATACGCCAGATGATACGTTTGCTTTTGCGCTATCGCAGGCTGAAGTCCTCCTCCGCGCCGGCCAAGCAGCAGAAGCTTTAAAACTGTACCAATCTTGCCTCGCCCAGCAACCAGGCAATTCTGATGCGCAATATTATGGCGGCATTTCTGCCCTTTACACCGGCGACATTCAGACAGCGATTGATTTACTGCAGGCCGCGTTTAAATCCCTACCCGATCGCGCCGACATCGTGAACAATCTTGGCGCCGCGTACCGACAATTAGGACAAACCAAGCAGGCAACAGAAGCTTTTCAACAAGCGATAGCCCTCGATCCCGAATGTGCAGACGCCATTTACAATCTCGGTGACGCACTACGCGATGACGGTCAAATTGAAGGCGCCATGGACGCTTACAAGCAGGTTGTGAAAATCGATCCAAACTACGTAGACGCCTACATTAATCTTGGCGCTATTTTCGCCGCGATCCAAATGTTCCCGGAAGCAATTCAAACGTTCGAACATGCCATTACAATTCAGCCTGATGTTGCCGAAGCCCACAATAACTTAGGAACCGTGAACCAACGAACAGGTAACATTCCGACCGCTATTAAAAATTTCCGCCAGGCCATCACACTCAATCCAGATTACGCTGATGCGCACTATAACCTCGGCATGGCCTTGATCCTCACAGAGGACTTTACCGCCGCAACGGCAGCGTTTGGCAAAACCATCGAGCTCATGCCAGAACATGTCGAAGCCCATGCCTGCCAAGGCGCGACATTGAAGGAATTAAAACAATACGAACGGGCGATTGATGCTTTCCGGCGCGCCTTATCGTTGCGTCCTCTCCACGCCGCCGCATTACGTGGCCTTGGCGATACGTATTTAAAACATGGTGACCTGCAAGAAGCAGAAGCCACCTATCGACTCGCCCTCAAAGAAGATCAAGATAATGTCGAGCTGCTGGATAGCCTTGGTGATGTTCTACAAAAACAAGAACATTATGACGATGCTGCAGATATGTACGACAGAGTCCTCAAGATCGACCCGAACAATCCAACCGCCACTCATTTCGCGGCAGCGCTGCGTGGCAAAAATACCGAGGCACCGCCAACAGGATATGTTAGAGATCTGTTTAATGACTTTGCATCAAAGTTCGAGGAAACATTACTGAGTGAGCTTTCCTACAATGTTCCTGAATTGATTTGTCAGTCGCTACAGCGCCTGCAGGGTGAAAACATTATCGCCCTTCCCTTCAACCGGGCTCTTGATCTGGGGTGCGGCACCGGTCTCGGCGGCAAAGCCCTCAAAAAACCCGGCAGTCATTTTGCAAACGAACTTCATGGCGTCGATATTTCATCAGAAATGATCGCCGAAGCCGAGAAAAAGCAGCTTTATGATTCGCTTCAAATTGCCGAAAACGTTGCCTACTTAGAGCAAAGCGATGACCGTGAACCGTTCAATTTCATCTGCGCGGCCGATGTATTTGTATACGTCGGCAGCCTGGAAGCCACGTTTGCCGCGGCACATTCGCGCTTAGCGCCATCAGGCGCATTCGCCTTCTCTATCGAAACCTTGGCAGAAGGCACCTATGCCTTGCACCGCACAGGACGATACGCCCATCATGGTGAGTATATAAAGACGTTGGCCACCACGACAGGATTTAGCGTTCAACATTGTCAGGAAATCGTTGTACGCCAGGAAGGTGGCGTTCCCATTGCAGGGCTTCTGTTTGTTCTGATAAGAGAATAGCGGATTGAATGTTTCACCATTGATGCAGGATCACAAATGAATCGCAAATCACGACGGCAACAAGAAAAAGATCAGAAAAAAGTCTTAAGCAGCAATGCGAAGGATGTTCCCATCTCAAAAGCACTTGAAATGATGGTCGAGTCTTATGAATCAGGCGACCGTGAGAAGGCCTATAAGATTGCTGATAAAATTCTCACGGTGATGCCCGATGATTTCGATGTTTTACACTTTGCCGGAACCATGGCCCTCGAGCTTGAAAACTTTGAAAACGCGCTGAAGCATCTTGAAAAAACGGTCGAAATGAAACCCGATCATGCCGAGGCCTGGAACGGTATTGGCCATGCCTATCTCGCTCAGAAGAAAATCGATAAAGGCATTCATGCCTGCCAAAAAGCGGTCGAGCTCACGACGGATATGCCGGAAGCTCATTATAATTTAGGCAATGCCTTTTCTGCTGCAGGAAGGATGGATGAAGCCGTCGAGTCGTTTAAAAATGCCCTTAAATCGAAACCGGCATACCCGGAAGCCCTCAACAATATGGGCAATGCATATCAGGCACTGCGCAAGTTCGATGATTCTCAAGACGCTTTTCGCCAGGCCCTAAAGATTGAACCAACGTACCACAGCGCAATTTTTAACCTCGCGAACGCCCTCATGGCCGGCAATAAAATGAAAGAAGCCATCGCGGCTTACCGTGAGAGCATCATTGCCGACCAAACGCACATTCCGTCATACAACAACTTAGCGTCGGTATTCCGCCAACTGGGGCAATTACCCGAAGCAGCCGATATCTATCAGCAAGCGATTAAAATTAGCCCTAAATCTGCCGAACTACATAACAACCTTGGTGTCGCGCTACAGGATTTAGGGCAACGAGAAGACTCGACTGAAAGCTTTAAACAAGCACTCAACTTAAACCCTCAAAATGCTGAAGCGGCCTTCAATCTTCATACGGCCGTTTTTGACGACAGCGACTTCACACTGGCCATTGAACACTTAGAGAAAGCCGTGAGTATCGATCCTACCCATGAACGGGCTCACTTTATGTTAGGCGCTCTCTTAGACCACGCTGGGGATAGCGATGCCGCCAAATCCCACTTTAGCGACTTCAAACTGGCCATTGAACACTTAGAGAAAGCCTTGAGTGCCCATCCTGCACATGAACCAGCTCACTTAGACCACGCTGGGGATAGCGATGCCGAAAAACCCCACGCTGATCCCATGCCTCTCGATACAGAAGCCTACCACTTTGCCCTGGATTCCTGGGACTATATAAAATCTAAACGGGGGCCAAACGCACGGTGGTTCGCACCGACAGCCGACACGCTTCGCCACTGTATCGCAGAAGCTAATAATGAAGGGGCCGTGCTCGAGTTTGGTGTTCGCTACGGTGCTAGCTCTCGAATGATTGCCGCCGCGGCAGATCAGCCGGTTCATGGCTTTGATAGCTTCGAGGGTCTGCCCGAAGATTGGTATTCCGAAAAAAAGGGTAGCTACACGACATTTGGCGAACTACCGGATATGCCCGATACCGTGACACTTCATGCAGGCTGGTTTGAAGATACACTACCGGCATACATGAAAGAATTTGATAAACCCGTTCGCTTCATGCATGTTGATTGCGACCTCTACACATCGACGGTTACGGTGCTCCAGAATTTAGCGCCGCGCATTGTTCCTGGCACAATCATTCTGTTCGACGAATACCTGATGAATCCCGATTGGCGCAAGGATGAATTCAAGGCCTTCCAGGAAGCCGCTAAAACGCACGGCTGGGATTACGAATATATTGCGTTTAGTTTATTCGCCAAACAAGCTGGCGTTCGAATTCTCAGTGTTTAAGAACACGGCACACGTCTGAAGCATGGTCTATTGATGAGTCGTCCTACCGGCATTTTTTCCACGACACGGAACTACAACCCAGGTGATGAATTTATTCTGTTTGGGATTCAAAACATCCTTGAAGAAATTCTAGGGCCCTTCAACACCATTTTTTACAACCGCAATCCTGCCGTTCAAAATTTCCGCATGACCTTCGACAAAGAAGCGACCATCGGAACGCAAACCACGAATTGGTATCAAACAATGCGGACTCACTTTAGTGAGCGCGAAAACACTTGGTCGCCCGAACTGGGTCTTGATTTCGCCGACTTTGCCGTTTTTGCCGGCACCCCCGAATGGGTCGGCCGCATGGTTGAGCCGCTAACGGCAGCGCTTACTAATTTTAACGGCCCCACTCTCTATCTCGGTCTCGGCTCAGTCGCCGTCATGAACGACTGCACGATTGAAGACCTGCTCGCATCAGATCAAGACGCCTTAAAGAAAGCCAACCTCATCACGGTGCGCGATTCAGCGGCCGCAACATTTCTGGCGCCGCTAAAGCCCGTTGCCCTACCCTGCCCTTCATTGTTTGCAGCCCCGGCAACCATGCGAAACAACAAACAAAAAATTGCTATTTCTTTCCAAGGCACCGCGCCATCAAATACGCAGCGCACAGATGCCGATATCCGTGATTACATGGTTAAACTATTACAAAATTTAACCAAACAATATTCCTGCTCTGTCATTGCTCACTATGTCGATGAGTTGCCAGAGTTATCCAGTCTCATTCCCGAGGACGTCGATTTAATCTATCACGCGGATGCCGCTGATTATGTCGGCACATACGATCAATTTGATCTGGTCATCACAACACGCGTTCACAGTGCTGGCCTCGCCGCCGCGTTAGGTATTCCTGCGTTTGTGATTGCCCATTCCCATCGCTCCCAAACAGCGGAAGGGTTTTTGGCCGAACTGATCGACACGGAACAAAGCACAATCAAAGATGTCATTGATCTGATTAGCAATTTTGACAACGCCACGCGATCAGAAAAAATCCTTAAACATCAATCGGTTACAAGAATACAATATCTTGATCTTTTGCGTCCGGCACTGGCAGCCATCCGCAGCAACAACGCCCCATCATGACGGCATCCATTTCAATCGAAGATATTCACAAACTCATCAATGATGGGAATCTCGACGACGCCGCACATATATGTACGCTCGGCATAGAGCAAACAGGCGATGCCGAATTTACATATTTGCTTTCTGTTATTCGCGCACAACAAAATCAATTCGAAGAAGCCATTAAATTATGTGAAGACGCGATACAGAAACTTCCTGATCGTGCCGATGTTACATACACCCTTGGCGTTATTTATTTTTCGGCAAACAATCTTGAGCGTGCCATTGTCGCATGGCAACGCACCAATGAAATCAATCCCGACCATCAAGATGCGCTTTTTAATACAGCCGCTGGACTCAGCCAGCTTGGACGCGACACGGAATCGCAACAACTTTACGAACAGCTTCTGGAAGCCAATCCGAAAAATGAAATGGCGCTTTATAATTACGCCAATTTAAAAGTGCGGATGCAGTCTCCTGAAATGGCCTTACCGTTATTTCAGCGGCTCCTTGATGTAAATCCCGATTTCGAAGCCGGCTGGGTCAATTATGGTTTAGCCGCGCAACGCACCGGCGATCTCGATAACGCTAAAATCTATTTTAATAAAGCACTGCTCATTAATACCGAATCCGTTGAAGCGCACTGGAACCTCGCGCATCTCTTGCTCATCCAAGGGCACTGGCGTGAAGGCTTTGCCGAATATGAGTGGCGACTAAAAAGACCCGAAGCACCAAAACCCGACTGGTCTCAGCCAGCATGGGATGGCAAACCGGCCGATGCCGGTTGTGACCAAACATTGCTGCTTTGGATTGATCAAGGTGTCGGCGATGCCATTCAATTTCTACGCTATGCTCGTTTCGCTGCCGAACACGTGAACACTATTATTCTACGCTGCCAGCCATCACTGGTTAATCTCGCCAAAACAACACCGGGCATTGATACCGTCATTTCAATTGACGATCCGCTACCGGCTTTTGATGTCCACGCACCGCTCATGAGCCTTGCTCATCTCCTCGATCAAACGGAACCAAGCGGCACATGGCAGGCCCCATATTTTTCTGGTGTTTCTGGTCATAACGATTTTAGTTTGGATGCACCAAAAAATTCTAAAAAGATTGGCTTGGTATGGGCTGGCAATCCTGCCCATCGAAATGATGCCCATCGATCGTGCTCACTGGGTACATTGCAACCCTTACTACAGAATTCAGATGCAACTTTCTTTAGCCTTCAGGTCGGACCCGGCCGGGAGGCGGAACTATTTTCGCCACTCTTCAGCTCGATCATCGATCTGGCCCCGCGGCTCAATGATTTTTCAGATACCGCAGCCGCCATTCAATCTCTTGATCTTGTTATTTCTGTCGATACGGCTGTGGCACATCTTGCTGGCGCCCTCGGAAAGCCAACCTGGTTGATGTTGCCGGGCATCGATCCCGATTGGCGCTGGCTTCTCGAACAAACAAACACCGATTGGTATCCTAGCCTTCGCCTGTTTCGGCAAGCTGTTCCGGGTGATTGGACCGGCGTAATTGCCGATATGGCAAGCGTCCTAAAAGATCTTTAAATCTTATTGGCTCACGTTACCCTTCTCGATCTTGGCAAAATTTTAAACCTTGCCCGGTACGTTATGCATGACGCTAAATATGGAAAAGCGCATGGCAAACGATAACTCTAATAACCTGGAAAATTTGGCCGATTGGTCGAAGCCTGATTTTTGGCAATCCCTCGCACCGGCATTACACGTGTGCGATCCACAGTTTATCAGCAACCAGAATGCCGTCTCTTTTAAGACCGATACCTTGACGGTCATGGACAGCGACCTTTTAACGGAAGGATATACACGTCACCGGCCTGAAGACTGGGGCGTTGATATGGCCGCTTTAGCAGGACACATCGAAAAACTGCACACTCAAAACTTCCTGCCGGTCTTTTCATTTGTGTACGACGAATACTGGCTATTGTTTGCAAAGTTACGTGAAGCGCTGTCACACGTTTTAGGAACTGATTATCAAATCATGCCGGCATTTTGGACATGGTGCCTCATGCCCGGGGCTGATTCAGTTGGGTTTCCACCACATCGTGACCGGGGGCGCACGAGTCTGCTTGATGATGGCCGCGCGAAGGCCCTCACAATTTGGATCGCCTTGACGGAAGCGACGGCAGAAAACGGCTGTATCTATCTGCTGCCCGCCGATCTCGACAAAAATTAC
>ENA-UOXV01006399-UOXV01006399.1-marine-metagenome-genome-assembly--contig:-NODE-6399-length-12357-cov-4.950577_pt1 | contig 12357 bp, 11 predicted proteins | sample MGYA00238165_ERZ766961 | MGnify/ENA primary metagenome ERZ766961 (study PRJEB28924, sample SAMN03173240) | marine metagenome | biome: Marine; feature: Water; material: Subsurface seawater | place: North... | reverse complement strand
GGCAAACCCACTTTAGTTTTTGTTCATGGATGGTGCACCAATAAATCATATTGGGACAAGCAAGTTGAGCATTTTAAATCTTCCTACCGAGTAGTCACTATAGACCTTGCTGGGCATGGGTTGTCCGGTAAAACAAGAAAAAACTGGACTCCAGTTAATTTTGCACGAGACGTAACCGCTGTCATTAATGATTTGGAATTGTCGGATGTTTTGCTAATTGGACATTCCATTTCTGAAGATGTAATTGTTCGAGCAGCTAGAATGGAACCAAACAAGATTAAAGCCCTTGTTGGTGTTGAGAACTTCAAGGATGTGGGTTTAGAGTATAACGACTCTATTCAAGCAGAGGCAGACAAATTCTTCGCCTTGATGGAAAGAAACTTTACGATTACTGCTGAGGTTTATGCTAACGATTTTTTATTTTCACCTTATACAAATGCTGATGTAAAAAAGAGGATAATGAAAGACGTTAAAGCGGCAGACCCCAAGATTGCAATTCCAATTCTTAAACTTTTATTTACTGACTACCAAGAAGATATTCGGTTTATCAGACAAATGGTAACCCCTTTGTATTTAATAAACAGTTCTTATTGGCCTACTGATACTGCTGCGCTGCGCAATGGAAACAGCTTAGGGGTTCATTTAAAACTCATGGACAATGTTGGGCATTACCCAATGATTGAAAAACCTGAAAAATTCAACGAATTATTAGAGGAAATACTTTCCGAAATCGCGGAAAAAACTGAGCAAAAAGACTAGATCGGCTCTAATTTTTTGTATGGTATTTTAGGTAGTGTCACTGTTATTTTATCTTTAGCTTTCACTTCTCCACCTTTTATTACAATTGCCATCACTCCAGATTTAAGAATAAGATGGCCTGATTCGTCTCTACCCAAAACAGCTTTCATTAGTCCTTTTTCGACACCATTTAATTGACTACACGGTTCTCTCAATCCAGTAACTTGAATAACCCCTGAATCTCCTAAGTTTAAAAGGGTTCCTTCGGGCAAATTCAATAAGTCAATTCCTTTGGTAGTAATATTCTCACCCATTTCTCCAGGTTCAATAGAAAAGCCTAACTCGTTAAGTTCATCAAATAATTCTGAGTGCATTAAATGAACTTGCCGATAATTTGGCTTTTCAGGTGTTCTACTGGCTAAATAAAGATGTTTAACTTTTTCTCCACTATGTGCATCTCCCTCTACTCCAATTCCTTTAATTAAATTGATTGCTGGCACTACAGGTTTTTTCATGGAGTGTGTTGGGCTTTTACAAACGGCAATTACAAAAGGACTTTCCATAAACTATTAGCTTTTTTACATTCCGTAAAGCATTCTGCCAATGGCAAAATAAATTATTAGACCAGAAATATCATTTACCGTTGTAATAAATGGCCCTGTAGCAAGGGCTGGATCAATCTTATATTTATTTAATATCATAGGCACAAATGTGCCAAAAAGAGCCGCAAATACAATTACAGCAAACAGTGCCAAGCTTACAGTAAAACTTAAGTTTAATGAAGTTTGAAATGAAACATTATATATTAAAAGCAAAACGGAACAAACCGAAGCGTTAATTAAGGCAACTGAAAATTCTTTGAAAAGTTGTTGAGCCAAACCACCTAATCCTAATGAATTATTTGCCAACCCTTTTACAACAATAGCTGAAGATTGAACTCCAACATTGCCAGCCATAGCTGCTACTAGCGGAATAAACAATGCCATTTCTGGATATAAATGTAGGTCTCCTTCATATACACCTATAACTCTTGCCCCAAAGATGCCGCCAATTAACCCTAAGACCAACCAAGGAAGGCGACCTCTTGTACTTGTCCAAACACTATCTGTTGATTCAACATCTTCAGAAAGCCCCGAGGCCATTTGGTAATCTTTTTCTGCCTCTTCCGATAATACATCTACAGCATCATCAATAGTAATTCGTCCTTGAAGTCGTCCCAAACCATCTACGACTGGCAAGGCCACTAAATCATATTTTTTCATGAGATGAGCCACCTCTTCTTGGTTGTCAGAAACTTTTACACTTTGAATATCTTGAACGTAAAGATTATTGACTTTGGCATTGGTATTTGCAACTAAAAGCTTTTTTAGTGAAAGTCTACCAAGGAGTTTATTATTCTCGTTTTCTACGTAAATCGTGTAAATCTGTTCAACCTCATCTGCCTGTTTTCGTAGTTCTACAATTGCATCCTTTACGGACAATCTTGAATCTATAGAAACATACTCTTTACCCATGATGGCGCCGGCAGTGCCTTCTTCATAATTAAGAAGGTCCACAATGTCACCAGCCTGTTCTAGGTCATCAATATGAGCAATGACTTCATCTTTCTTTTCCTCTGTTAACTCCTGAAGTAAATCTGCCGCATCATCCGATTCAAGGTTCTCAATAAAAGTATCTGCAATTTCTTCAGCAGTATATTCCTCAAGAATGTCCTTTCTGTCATCCTCGTCTAATTCAGCTATGGCATCTGATGCCTTTTCAGCATCTAGATATTGAATTAGTAACTTGGCCTCATGAGGGGTTATATCATCTAGTATTTCCGCTATGTCAGCGGAGTGTAATTCACCTACTAAATTGAGAATAAGGGCTTCATCAGCAGAGACGAGTGCCTCCCTGAGATTCGCAATAAACTCACGTGTAAGTTCAAATTTCATTACCTCAATCCAATAACTTTAAATAAAAGTGATGTTGGCGCAAATGTATATGAAGTCTTATGAATTTTCTAGCAATACGGCTAGCTCCTCAAATTGAGCAACAGATAATTGTTCCGCCCTCAAATTGAGATACGGAATAGTGGCTTTATCTACCTTACCGAGAAGTGGCTTCAAAGCATTACTCAAGGTTTTTCGCCTTTGATTAAAAGCTGTTTTTACCACAGCCTTAAAAAATGAGGTAGAACATTTCAATTCTTTTACATCATTTCTTACCAAACGAATTACACCTGAATCAACTTTAGGTGGCGGGAAAAATGACTCTGGTGGAACGGTAAATAAGTAATCGATTTTATAAAATGCCTGAAGCAAAACACTCAATATTCCGTATTGTTTATTGCCAGGTCCAGAGGCTATTCTCTTTGCAACCTCTTTTTGAAACATTCCTACCACCTGAGGAACCAATTCTTTATTTTCAAAAACCCTGAATAGGATTTGAGTCGAAATGTTATAAGGAAAATTTCCAATAATATGAATCGGTTTAGAAAATGACTTTTCCAAATCCATTCTTAAAAAATCTTGATGAAGTATTTTACTTTTTAATTCAGGATAATTCTCGTTTAAATATTCAACTGATTCACCGTCAATTTCACAAAGTAGTAAATCGTAATTTTCTTCAATTAAATAACGAGTTAATACCCCGGTGCCTGGTCCAATTTCCAGAACCGCATCACCATCATTACAAGACAATGCATCAGCTATTTTAAAGGAAATGGAATCATCAGTCAAAAAATGTTGACCCAAGTGTTTTTTAGGTTTAACCCCCATTAAACTTCTTCTAAAAGAGTTCTAAACGCAACAAATTTACCTTCGTACTTTTTACTGTGAGCTTCTTGCAAAACAGGGGCATGGTTCTTTTGATAATCGTCTAGTTTGTCCCATGAAGTAGTTCTGTATTGAATTGAGTAAGTAACACCATCCTTTTCATCAACCAAAACTTTCATCATTTTATTGTCTTCAAAAAGTCCAGTAGCCAGCACATCTGGAATATGGGTTTCTTTCATCCAGCTAAACCACTCATCGTGCACAGCTGGCTCTATTTTTACTGTAACATTATAAACTATCATAATCTAATTTATTTCATCACCTCTAAGTTCACGATATCTTTTTCGAGCTTCCGTTGCATAGAGACTATCTTTATAATCCAATAAAATAATTTGATAAAGCTCCATAGCCTTTTCAATATTATCAAACTGATATTGGTTTAATTCAGCCAATTTGTATATGGCTTTGTCAGCTAAAATATCATATCCGTATGAGGTAATAATGCTCTGCAAAAAAGCTGATGCACTTTCAAATTCATTTTTCTTAAAAGCGATTTCATACCTCAAAAATAAAATGTCATCAGAGAGAGCATGTCCAGGATAAATGTCATCAATAGAATCTAGTTTAATTATCGCCTCAGATGTTTTGTTTTGAAATAATAATAAATCGGCATCAGCATACAGTTTTATCGGTTTTGTAGTAGTATCTACCGTTGAGTTGTCTGTAATTAAAATTGACAATTCCATAGCATCATTGGCAATTAATTTTGATGTAGATCCTTTTAGTACATCTAAGTGAGCCTTAGCCAAAGAAAAATTACCGGTATAAAAATTTATTTGAGCTCCTTTAAATTTAGCAATCTCTCCAAGTCGATCATATTTAAAAGCCTTATCAACTTGACCATACATAAGTGCCGCATCCCAAATGTAACCAGCAGCCAATAAAGCATCTCCATATTCCAATTTTATATAAGCTCGGTCTTGCTCGTTTACTCCAGGAATTGCTAACGCTTCCTCATAAGTATCTAATGCAGAATCCAATTCATGTTGGTAAAATGCCTGAATATTTCCTTTTTCTTTTAGCAAATTAACTGTACTTACATTCTTTCCTATTTCTTCAAGTGTTTCATTATAATCATTAAGTAAAAGCAATACATCTTGGTTAGAGTAATTACCACTTTGCGTTATTTTTTCATTTCTACTTTCTAAAATAAGAACTCGAGCTTCAATATAAAATGGAGCTTCATTTCCCAGTTTTATTACGTACTGACAGGCCTCAATCGCTAAATCATATTGTTCATTATTAAGTAGCGTTTCTGCAAATGAATATACCATTTGTCCATTAGCCCTTTTTCGCTTGTCAAGTGCTTTAGTTTGAAGAAACGCACCTTTCCAATTTCCTTCTTGTTGGTATAACCAAAGCAAAAGCTCTGAATACAAAGTCTGATTTGGCCTTTGGTTAATTTTCTTTATTAGCTCTCGCTTTAGTGCCTCATTCTGTGGAGAATCTTTTTCAAAGGAAGCATATTTTGTAAGCGAACTCTGAACTGCTCCCAAATAACCAGGGTTTAAATCTAGCATGTCAAGCAGTTGCTTAATCATATTATCATAATCACCTTTTTGGGCATACACTTCTGCCAATTCAATATTAAAGGGGTAATTTCCTTGAAGAGTAGAGCCTCCTTTTTTGTAAGTCTGTAGCGCCAAATCGAACTCCTCAATTTTTACAAATGCAGTAGCCAATCCATTTACGCTTTCATAATTAGGAATTACTTTATCAATTAACTTCTTGTATTCTTTAGATGCCTGTTTTGACTTGCCTTGTTTAGAATAAACAACCCCCAAGTCAACTCTTATAGCATAATCACTTGGATTTAATCTTGAATGTCCTTTAACTAGCTTTTCTGCAGACTCATAATTTTCTAATTCAAAAAGGCACTTTAGTAAATAATTGTAGTGAAATTTTGAGTGATCAGCTTCATAAAGCCGCTGATAATACATGGCCGCTTTATCATATTCTTTTGCCTGATAATAATGTGCGGCTAACTGACTATCGGTTGTTGCTTGAGAAAAAGTGCTTCCTGAAAAAATCAGAAAAACAAATAAAACACCACATCCCAAATATTTACTCATTCAGTTTTTCAATTAAAATCCTGCATTCAATTTTATTACTTCAATCAATGAATCTATAGGACTTCTTTTTTTAATAAAATTAGACTCAATGTTATCATACCAAATTTTAAGATTGGCATTACTTTCTGTTAAGCGCTCAACAGCCTCGGCCTCAGCAGGCAAATACATTGCCAACAGGTTAGAGTCTAAAACACCAGTAGATAAATCTGATTTCAAATTGTTTAATTGTTTCCTGCTATAAAGTATATCCTTGCTTTGGTCTTTATAGGTTTTGTCAAATTTAGATATTGATCTAATTATTCGATAATAACCTTCAACTTTAACTCCCAATTCCAACGTCATGGTGTCTTTATATTCTTGTTCAATAAATTTAACATCAAAACTAATTGTGTCCATATAGGGGAGTACCTTCTCTGGAGAAAAGGACGATAACTCCTTTTCTGCTGTTGAAACTTCCGTCAAAAGCTCATCAATTTTTTTGATAGATTCGGCGTTAGGATCTGATTTACATCCAAAAACCAAAAACGCAAGACCAATAATAAAACCAATTCTTTTCATAAAAATTCTCTAACTAAATATCAGTATTAATTAATGATGTCAAATTTCAAATATTTCTGAAGACATTCAGGAACTTTAATTCCTTCTTCAGTTTGATAGTTTTCCATAACAGATGCCATAATTCTAGGTAACGCCATCGCACTTCCATTTAGTGTGTGCACCAATTGTGTTTTTCCATTTTCATCTTTAAATCGACATTTCATTCTATTTGCCTGAAAAGATCTGAAATTACTCACTGAACTAACTTCTAACCAACGTTCTTGAGCGGCACTCCAAACCTCAAAATCAAATGTAAGAGCAGAAGCAAATCCAAGATCCCCACCACACAATCTTACCACTCGATAATGGAGGCCTAATTTCTCTAATAATCCCTTAACATGGTTAACCATTTCTTCTAAAGTTTCAAAAGAATTGTTAGGATGTGTTATTTGAACTATTTCCACCTTCTCAAATTGATGCAAACGATTAAGTCCTCTAACATCTTTTCCGTAGCTTCCAGCCTCTCTTCTAAAACACGGAGAAAACGCAACATTTTTTATCGGAAAGTCTTTTTCCTTTACCATCGTATCCCTGTAGATATTGGTAATAGGAATTTCAGCTGTAGGAATTAAATATAAGTGGTCCCTTTCAGTATGGTACATCTGTCCATCTTTATCTGGCAATTGACCTGTTCCATATCCACTTGCTTCATTAATTAGGAAAGGAGGATTAATCTCTTCGTATCCTTGCTCATCAGCCTCATCTAGAAAAAACTGAACCAAAGCTCGTTGTAACTTAGCGCCTTTCCCTCTGTAAACAGGAAAACCAGCCCCAGCAATTTTAACGCCTAATTCCCAATCAATAATATCATACTCTTTAGCAAGAACCCAGTGTTCTTTCTTTTGAGTCAAATTAGGTTTTTCTCCCCAAACCGAAAGTTCAACATTATCTGCATCATCTCTTCCGGGCGTCACAGAAGAATGTGGCAAATTTGGAATCTGATACATGAGAGTCAATAGCTCATCATCTAAATGATTAACTTCCTCATGTAATAATTTATTATCTTCTTTTAAGGAACCAGCCTTTTCTCGAAGAACATTTCCTTCTTCTTTTTTTCCTGCTTTAAAAAGGTTTCCTATTTCATCGGAGCTAATATGAATTGAATGTTGGTTGTTTTCATATCGTTTCTGAACCTCTCGTTTTCTTTTATCAAGAGCCAATATTTTTTCCACGATGTGTTCAACGTCGGTATTTCTTACCTTCATTTTTTGAACGATCTCTTCGTGATTTTCTCTTATGTATGAAATTAAAAGCATTTGCTATGTTATGATATTTTTATTGCAATAAAAGTCAAAAAAAAATCCCGTCTAGGGCAAGCCAAGGCGGGATTTAATCCTTTTTATGACGTAGCTAGACTAACCTTGAACTGGGTCTACCGATACGTATGATCTATTGTCTCTTTTCTTTTGGAAGACTACTTTCCCATCAATCAAAGCATAAATTGTATGATCTTTTCCAAGACCTACATTTCTTCCTACTTTGTATTTAGTACCACGTTGACGGATAATAATGTTGCCAGCAATTGCTGCTTGACCACCACTTAGTTTAACACCAAGCCTTTTACTTTCCGATTCGCGACCATTTTTCGAACTACCTACACCTTTCTTATGAGCCATGAGTATATATTATTAGACTGTTAACAGTCGATTAATCTTCTTTTTTTGATTCGTCTTTCTTAGCTGCTACTTTTTTAGGAGCTGCTTTCTTTGCAGATGCTTTAGGAGCTGCTGCTGCCTTAGGAGCTGCAGGTTTAGCCGCCGCTGCCTTTGAAGCCGCTTTTTTTGCTTCAACTTTAGGAGCTGTTACTTTAGGAGCTTCTACCTTTTTTGCCGCTGCCTTTGGAGCTGCTGCTTTTTTTGCTGAACCAATTCCTTCAACTAACAATTCTGTAAGGTACTGACGGTGACCATTACTTTTTTGGTATCCTTTTCTTCTTTTCTTTTTGAAAACAAGAACTTTATCACCTTTGAGGTGTTTAATAACCTTAGCATTTACTGCTACACCTTCTATAACCGGGGCGCCAACAGTTACCTTACCGTTATCGTCTGTAAGCATTACTTTGTCAAAAGACAATTTGTCTCCTTCGTTTGCTTCCAAACGATGAACGAATAACTGCTGATCTTTTTGGACTTTAAATTGTTGCCCTGCTATCTCTACAATTGCGTACATCGTTAAAATTTAATTATTTATCTCCCGAAAAAATTCGGACGGCAAAAGTAATTCTTTTTTCAACTGAAACAAACAACTTTTTTAGTAGATAATTTGAAGCCTTTTAAGTAAAAAAAATCATTTCTTTTTTCGACCAACCAAATAAACTCCACACAGTATTAGACCTAACCCCATAAACTGGTATAGTCCAATACTTTCTCCATCCAAAATACCCCAAGCTAACGCAACAATGGGAATAAGGTAGGTGACTGAAGATGCAAAAAGTGCACTAGTAAATTTAATAAGCTGATTAAATAAAAGGACAGCTGCCCCAGTACCAACAACTCCTAAAACAGTAAGATAGCCTAATGCAACGGTATGCTCGGGAGAACTAAACGGTAATGACCAGAAATCTTCTGCAAATAAACCCACCGTAACAAACGGGCCTAGTATAGCAAACGCAAAAGCTGTTATTAATACTGATGGAACATCGTGCAACCAAGCTTTTATTGTATTTACACTAATGGCATAACAAAGGGTTGCAGCAATGACCATAAAAGAATAAACTATTGGAACTTCGTTAGAACCAGAGTCAGAGCTGAAATAGATTAAAGAAACTGCCCCTAACAGACCTAAAAAAACACCGGCAGCCTGAAATAATCCAGATTTAGTTTTAAAAATCACAAACCCTATTAATAAGGTAAAAAGAGGGACAAGACTATTTAGCATCCCAGTTACGCTGCTTGGAAGTTGGGTTTGAGCTTCTGCGAACAAAAAGGCAGGTAACAAATTTCCAAAAACAGCTACGAACAGAATTCCAATTCTTTCTTTTTTCTTTTTCGGTATTTTTTTTATTTGAGTTAACGCAATGGGCAATAAAGTTAAACCCGCAATGAAGAGTCTATATTCGGCAACTTGTACAGATGTATAAAACTCAAGGCCTCGTTTCATTAATATGAACGAGCTACCCCAAACCAGAGCCAATAAGCCCAAAGTAAAATATTGTTTTATAGGTGTATCTATGTTCCACTTCATTTCGCGCAAATGTAGCCGAAGAACCGTCCCTACTTTTTTACATTATAATTATACCTTGTAATTATATTTTTGAGGCGTGGATACAATAATCAAAACCGTTGGGCTAAAAAGGCATTTTAGAGTTGGCAAGGAACTAGTTGAAGCCCTAAGAGGTGTTTCTGTTGATATTAATAAAGGTGAATACGTTGCCTTAATGGGAACATCTGGCTCAGGGAAATCTACACTCATGAATATTATAGGTTGTTTGGATACGCCAACCGCTGGTGAATATTGGTTAAATGGCCAAAAAGTGAGCGAACTAATTGATGATCAATTAGCAGAAATAAGGAATAAAGAAATTGGTTTTGTGTTTCAAACTTTTAATTTACTACCCAGATACACCGCTCTTGACAATGTTGCCTTGCCTTTAATATATGCAGGAATTCCTAAATCTGAAAGACAAGATCGTGCAGAGGAGGTCCTAAAAATTGTTGGGCTTGCTGATAGAGTGACACACCAACCAAATGAACTATCTGGAGGGCAAAGACAACGAGTGGCAATTGCCAGAGCCCTTGTAAACAAACCAAGTTTAATATTAGCTGATGAACCTACAGGAAATCTGGATTCAACAACCTCTCATGAAATAATGGAATTATTTGATGAAATAAACTCATCTGGAAATACCATTGTAATGGTTACTCATGAAGAAGATATTGCCTCTTGTGCTCAAAGAATTATCAGACTTAAAGATGGGTTGACCCAACCTTAACGATTCTTTTTTGTTTTAATTAACATATAAGGAGAAGTGGGTACTCTTTTTTAAAAAATAAATTTACCATTGATCCGAATCATTTTGATCATGAAAACAACACTACTTCTTACCGGTTTACTTTTATTTATTGGCACAACTAGCTTCTCCCAAACAAATGACATAGAAATGCGCTCTTTTTGGGCAACCAACAATTACAATACTCCAACGAGTTCGCCCATCTATTATAGTAAAATACCTCAAAGACAAGCTCAGAATTTAAATCTGGGGTTTTCTGCAGAATATAAAAACATTGGCAACAGAATATTACCGAACACAAGATTAAACCTTGCTATTAAGGGCCCAGGTTCATATTTTGACACGGGGATTTCAAGCGCCAAAAACTTACCCTTATCTAAAATCGACAGCAATCGCATAATGAGAAACAATTACAACCTGAATGGCGGAAAAGGGAAATACAATTTCCAAATTTTCCCAACATCCGATTCCATATTGACAAATAATACGGATGACACTTTAAAATTTGAATTAAATGTGAGCGATACTGTCTTTTCTCGAAACATGAGTGATCCTCATAAATCAAGTCAATTATATTACGACCCTACTATAATATCAAAATACGAATACGGAACTTTTTTCCAAACAAATACAACAGACACAATTTCGTCGGTAGGTTTCTTTTTGAGTAAAGAAAATGCTAAAAGACGTTACAAAGAGGGAACTATTCAATGTCATGTTTATAGAACGAACAATCAACTTCCTGTTACAAAAATTGACTCTGCCCCATTATTTTCTAGTGCCATAGTTAAAATCAAGGATTTATATAATTCAATATCTCCAAATGGCAGTTGGGTGAACTTGAGTGTTGCGCGGAACAATTCTTTATTAATAGATACAGTTGGTTCCAGTGGCCTATTGGCAACAGTACTTATAACCCAAGCAAACGGAGACACCATTTTTTACTCACTAGAAGGTAGAAACGGGTTACCCTCACTAAATTTTTTAAGGCAAGAACAAGGGGGAACCGTCGGTAATTGGTCTTTTTCAGCTAATATCAACTACATTAGGTTAAACTTCAAACAAAGTTGCCCTACATTAAATGGCTCACATACGACCAAGGCAACCACTTCTTGTGGTTCTTCAACAGGTATAGCCACTGTAATTGACCCAACAAATGGGCTAAGTCCGTACCAATATGCTTGGGGATTAGCAGGTACGCCAACTACAAAATCAATTGCTAATTTGACATCTGGAATTTATCACTTAACTATAACTGATTCAAACAATTGTAATCAAGTTCAACAAGTAGTAATTTCAGATACAAATGCACATTCAATAATCAACTCAACTATAAGCCATGTAAAATGTGCTGGAGTTTTAGATGGTAAAATTTGTTTTAGTATTAAAGCTGGTTCTAAAGGCCCTGGATACAATATAATGTGGTTTAAAAATGGTGACAAGCTAAAAAAAGGAGGCTCAATCACCAAAGTCGATTCTTGCATAGAAAATATTAAGGTTGGAACTTATTCTGTTTTAGTAGAAGACATGGGAAGTCCTTCATGCAAGGTTTATAAAACATTTAAAGTAGCGGGAGTAACAGTTCCTCTATCCATTTCAAATGAAGATTTAACAGACCTCACTTGCCATGGTGATTCAAGTGGAGAAATTTCAATTCTTCCGTCTGGTGGAAGTAACAACCTTTCAGTTTCATGGCCAAAAGGAAAATCAGGAAACAAAATCACAGGGTTGCATGCTGGATCATATATGGCTACTGTGACAGACACTAATGGATGTGTAATTAGTAAATCATATACAATTAAAGAACCTGCTTTGTTAACCCTCTATCAAGGATCAAAAGACTCAACTACAAAGCCCGGGACTATGATAATTACTCCAACTCCTTCAGGCGGCAATCCAGGAAATTACTCTTACATATGGAAGAACTCAGCAGGGCAAACTTGTACTTCGAATAGAACAACAGGTGAAATTACAATTGGACATGGAGCTGGACCAAATCAAGAAAACGAAGGGTGTTATGAAGTTACTTGTTCTGATTCAAAAGGTTGCCAGGCTTCTAAGACCTATTGTGTGAGGCTCGCAACTTCAATAGACCAAGCTATTTCGAGTAATCGGTTCAAAGTGAATGTTTTTCCAAACCCAAACAAGGGGACATTCAATCTTTCAATGTCCAATTTTGAACCGG